>OLRJ01000128.1_pt1 | contig 76059 bp, 68 predicted proteins | sample 1672741 | NCBI WGS metagenome assembly OLRJ01 (sample SAMEA3136719, study PRJEB25190) | human gut metagenome | biome: human gut; feature: human-associated habitat; material: faeces | place: Austria | collected 2013 | reverse complement strand
GACAGGACTTGAACCTGCGGCCTCCGGGTTATGAGCCCGACGAGCTACCAACTGCTCTACTCCGCGATATGGTGCCGGAGACCGGGGTCGAACCGGCACGGGATTGCTCCCATGGGATTTTAAGTCCCGGGCGTCTGCCAATTCCGCCACTCCGGCATCTCTAGCGCTGCGCTCTCTCAAGTGCTTAATCACTATACCACGCACCCCACCTATCTGTCAAGCACTTTTTTCAAATTTCTCAAAAAAGTTTTTGGCATACTCTCCCCCGCCCTGCATAGAATGGTCTGGATGAGCATTTTCCATCAGAAAGGGGAAGAAATTTCCATGTGCTACACCAGCAACAACACCACAAACGAACGCAAACCCATCGCCGCTCTTGTCCAGGCCGAGCCGCTCTGCCGCTCCCTTCCCGCAGCCCCCGACGAACGGCGGACGGAAGTCCAGGACCTGGACGATTTCATTTTCCGCTGGGAGACCCAGGCCCCCACCGTCAGCAACCGCTGAGGGGGCTTCGTCGGGCCTCCCGGCGTTTTTTCGGGGGAAGTCAGGTTTTTCCTTGTATTTCGGTTGCTTTTTTCCAAAACTTCGGATATAATGAACCAGCTAATTATATCAGAATGTGAGTGATCGTAACGATGCTTCAATTTGACGAATATAAAGTCAAACTCAACAACCTGCTCCCCCAGCTGGATGATCTGGAGCAGGCCCTGAACCTGGACGAGGCCGCTCGTCAGGTCGATTTCTTAGAGGCCCAGTGCGCCGCCGACGGCTTTTGGGACAACCCTGAGAACTCCCAGAAAGTCCTGCAAAAGCTCAAGCAGGAAAAGAACAAGCTGGAGTCCCAGGCCAAGCGCCGCTCCTCCTGGGACGACATGATGGTCCTGTGCGAGATGGGCAACGAGGAAGAGGACGAGTCCCTCCTCCCCGAATTGGAGGAAGAATACGCCACCCTCATCCAGAGCATGGAGTCCGCCCGCCTCCAGACCCTGCTCACCGGCGAGTACGATGCCTCCAACGCCATTCTCGCGTTTCATGCCGGCGCAGGCGGCACCGAGGCCCAGGACTGGGCGCAGATGCTCTACCGGATGTACACCCGCTGGGCCGAGCGCCACGGCTTCACCTATAAGATCATGGACTATCAGGAGGGCGACGAGGCCGGCCTGAAGTCCGCCACCATTATGATCGAGGGCGAGAATGCCTACGGCTATCTCCGCGGGGAACACGGCGTCCACCGTCTGGTCCGCGTCTCCCCCTTCGACGCCAACGCCCGTCGGCAGACCTCCTTCGCCTCCGTCGAGGTCATGCCTGACCTGCCGGAGGACGCTGACATCGAGATCCGGCCGGAGGACATCGAGATGCAGGTCTACCGCGCCAGCGGTGCCGGCGGCCAGCACGTCAACAAGACCTCCTCCGCCGTGCGTCTGATCCACCTGCCCACCGGCGTGGTCGTCTCCTGCCAGACCGAGCGAAGCCAGTTCCAGAACAAGGACAACTGCATGAAGATGCTCCGCGCCAAGCTCGTCGAGCTGCAGATGCAGGAAAAAGCCGAGAAAATTTCTGACCTGAAGGGCGTCCAGCTCAAGATCGAGTGGGGCAGCCAGATCCGCTCCTACGTCTTCATGCCCTACACCCTGGTCAAGGATACCCGCACCGGCTACGAGACCAGCAACGTCAACGCCGTCATGGACGGCGACTTAGACGGCTTCATCAACGCCTACCTCACCGCCATGGCCACCGGCAACTGGGCCACGAAATAACCCACCCAGACCAAACAAGCTCCCGCTTCGATGTGTGATCTCGAAGCGGGAGCTTTTCAATTTGCAATGCTATTTTTTAGAATACTCGCCCAGTTGCTCTTTCCATAGAGAAAGCGAATCACATAGATCATCTCTCTGGCATCGTCAATCAGATAAAAGGCGATATAATTCTTGATGCGCAGGAAGCGGATGCCCCAGGCCGCCAATATCTCATCTCTTGCCAGCGGATAGCGGGCAGGGAAAACAGCCAAGTCATTGACCTGTTGGAGAAACGCTTCCAAAAGTTCATCTGCGGCCTTGGGATTTTTTAATACCTGGTCAATATAGTCTGTGGCATTGGCCACGTCCCGCTCGGCCGCTGTGGTGATGTGGACAGAATAGGTCATTCCTTCCGCTCCCTCCGGGTGCGGAGGTCTGCCATCGCCTCAGCAAAGGGGCGGGTATTCCCCTCCTTTACGTCCTGCATCCCTTCCATGAGCTGATGGTAAAGGTCAAAGCGCCCCATCATCTGCTCATAGACCTCAATACTCATCACAGCCAGGTCCCCCTTTCCGTTCTTGGTGATAAAGACCGGCTCTGCGTAATCATGGCAGAAGGAGGAAATTTCACTGTATTTATTGCGCAGGTCCGCGCTGGATCGAATGTTCGGCATCGTCTGCACCTCCTTGAAGATACCAAAATTATATACGAATTTTTGTATCTATGCAAGAAAAATCCGTCTCTTCTCCCACAAATTTTACAAGTTAGGGATTGACAACCTATTTTTTCCGCGCTATACTATCTGCGATTTCCAAGCAGGCATCGTTTGGCGGGCCTGCATGAGCGAAGGAGGGAGTTCCATGACAAAGCGCAACCGTTTTCTGACCACGCTGCTGACCATCGCCGTGGCCTTTGTCATGCTGACCTCCGTGGCCTATATTGCCAAGGAATCCCACCACGACTGCGTGGGGGACAACTGCGCCATCTGCCACCAGCTCAACGCCTGCCAGCATTTTCTGAAAGACCTGGGCTTCGGCGGCGCTGCCGTGGCCGCAGTTCTTTCGCTGACCTGGTTCCTGTTGGAGCGCGTCAGAACGTATGTGGTTCGTACCCCGTCCCTGACGCTGGTCTCTCTGAAAGTCAAGCTCTCCGATTAAGCATAAACCGTATCGACAAGGGTGTCAGTCTGCCTCATTTTGTTTGCACGGGGCAGGCTTTTGTGGCGTTCCCGCAACCCTTGTCTTTTTGCGCCCATTTTTTACTTTTTATGCTTATTTTGGAGGTTACTTCCTATGAAAAAAATCATTGCTCTGGTTCTCGTTCTGGCCCTCGCCGTCTCCCTGCTGGCGGCCTGCGGCCAGGAAAACACCATCGGCGAAGCGAACGCTGCCGCCTCTCAGGACGACGGCAAACTCCGCATCGTCACCACCATCTTCCCAGAATACGACTGGGTCCGCGAGATCTTAGGCGACCAGGCCGACCGCGCAGACCTCACCATGCTCCTGGACAACGGCGTAGACCTACACAGCTACCAGCCCACCGCCGACGACATCGCCAAGATCGCCGACTGCGACCTCTTCCTCTACGTCGGCGGCGAGTCCGACGAGTGGGTGGACGACGCCCTGAAAGAGTCCACCAACCCCAACCAGAAGGTCATTAACCTCATGGAGGTACTGGGTGGCACCACCAAAACTGAGGAAGCCATGCCTGGTATGCAGGCAGAAGAGGGCCATAACCACGGCTATTCTCACTTTGCGGACAGCGATGTGCAGGATCGTACCCTGTCCGACTGGACGGGTGACTGGCAGTCCGTTTACCCCTACCTGGAAGACGGTACTCTGGATCAAGTCATGGAACGCAAAGCAGAAAACGGCGATAAGACTGCCGAAGAATATCGTTCCTACTATGAAACTGGCTACAAGACCGACGTGGAAAAAATCGTCATTGATGGCAACGCCAACACCATGGAGTTTGTGAAAAACGGGGTTTCCAGCAAGGCGACTTACCAATATAAGGGCTATCAGATCTACGACTATGAATCTGGAAACCGTGGTGTTCGCTACTTCTTTGAGGCCACCGGCGGCGATTCCGGCGCACCTAAATATGTTCAATTCAGTGACCACGGTATTGCTCCCGGCAAAGCAGAGCATTTCCACATCTACGCCGGGAACGGCGGCTTTGACGCTCTGTCTGAAGAGATGGAGAATTGGCCCACCTACTACCCCTCCGACATGACTGGTGACGAGATTACAGAGGATATGCTGGAGCACGAGGAAAAAGAATACGACGAACACGTCTGGCTCTCCCTGCGCAACACCGAGACACTCTGCACCGCCATCACCAACGCCTTGGGCGAGCTGGACCCCGACCACAAGGACGTCTATACCGCCAACGCCTCCACCTATCTGCAAAAGCTGGACCAGCTGGACCAGCGCTACCAGCAGACCGTAGACGCCGCTGCCCGCAAAACGCTGCTCTTCGGCGACCGCTTTCCCTTCCGCTATCTGGTGGATGATTACGGTCTGAACTATTACGCCGCCTTCGCCGGCTGCTCCGCCGAGAGCGAGGCCAGCTTTGAGACCGTCTCCTTCCTGGCCAACAAAGTGGACGAGCTGGCCCTGCCCTGCGTGCTGACCATCGAGGGCACCCAGCACAAGATCGCCGAGACCATCGTGCAGAACACGAAAGAGAAAAATCAGAAAATTCTGACCATGGACTCCATGCAGGCCACGACCTCTGATGACGTGAAGGCCGGCACGACCTACCTCTCGGTCATGGAGAACAATCTCGGCGTGCTGAAAGAAGCACTGAACTAAGGGGGTGAGATCATGGCTCAGCTCACCTGCCAAGACCTTTCCGTTGGATATGAGAGAAAGGCCGTGCTACAAGATTTGAATTTCTCCGTCCGTTCCGGCGATTACCTCTGCATCGTGGGGGAAAACGGGGCTGGAAAAAGTACGCTCATGAAAACGATTCTCGGCCTCCAGCCGCCCATCCGAGGCAAGGTCCTGACAGGCGACGGGCTGAGACCCAATGAGATCGGCTATCTGCCGCAGCAGACCCAGGTCCAAAAGGACTTCCCAGCCTCTGTATGGGAGATCGTGCTCTCCGGCTGCCAGGGGCGTTGCGGCAGACGCCCCTTTTACCGCCGGGCGGAGAAGCGTCTGGCAGAACATACCCTGGAAAAGCTTCACATCGCGCCCCTGGCCCGGCGCTGCTACCGGGAACTTTCCGGCGGCCAGCAGCAGCGGGTCTTGCTGGCCCGCGCCCTGTGCGCCACCCGCTCCATGCTGCTGTTGGATGAGCCGACTGCGGGGCTGGACCCCAAGGCCACGGCGGAGCTGTATCAGCTCATCGCCCGGCTGAACCACCAGGACGGCATCACCATCCTCATGATCTCCCACGATCTGACAGCCGCCCTCGACGCGGCCAGCCACATCCTGCACATCGGGCAGACGGTCTTTTTCGGCACGGCAGACGCCTACCGAACCAGCCCTGAGGGGCGGCTTTTCGCCGCCCGGAAGGGAGGTGCGGCCCAATGAGTATGCTGACAGAAAAGCTGGCTCTCTACTGGGCCTACCCCTTTGTCCGCTATGCCCTGGTGGTGGGGCTGCTGGTGGCGCTGTGCGCCTCCCTGCTGGGGGTGACGCTGGTGCTCAAACGCTTCTCTTTCATCGGGGACGGTCTGTCCCACGTGGCCTTTGGCGGGATGGCCGTGGCCGCCGTGCTGGGCATGACGGATGACATGCCCCTGACCCTAGGCATCACGACAGTCTGTGCCATTCTCCTGCTCCGCACCGGGAACAACACGAAGATCAAAGGCGACGCCGCCGTTGCCATGCTCTCGGTGGGGGCGCTGGCCGTGGGCTATCTGCTGATGAATCTCTTCACCCCCTCTTCCAACCTCTCCGGGGACGTGTGCAGCACGCTCTTTGGCTCCACGTCCATTCTGACCTTGACCCTGCGGGAGGTCTGGCTGTGCGCCGGGCTGTCCCTGGTGGTCGTGGTCCTGTTCGTTTTGTTGTATCATAAAGTGTTTGCCGTGACCTTCGACGAGGACTTTGCCAGGGCCGTGGGGACCAAGACCCAGCGGTACAATCTCTTCCTGGCCATCGTCATCGCCGTGGTCATCGTGCTGGCCATGAACCTGGTCGGCTCCCTGCTCATCTCCGCCTTGGTCATCTTCCCGGCCCTGTCTGCCATGCGGCTGTACAAGACGTTTCTCTCGGTGACGGTCTGCTCGGCGGTGGTGTCCGTCTGCTGTGCCGGGTTCGGCATCCTGCTGGCGATCCTGGCCGGGACGCCCGTTGGCTCTACCATCGTGGCCGTGGACATTCTGATTTTTCTGGTCTTCTGCGTCCTGGGGCGTTTGTTGGGAGGTGGTCGGGCATGAAACCGGTTTTCTCCCTCTTGCTTCTGCCGTCTCTTCTCCTTTCTCTGGCGGCTTGCGGTGACGCCTCTGCCCCGACACCGCCGCAAACAGCCCCGGAACAGGCAGCCCAGACAGCTCCTGCGCCGGAAGAGACTCCGCTCTCTTCTACTCCGGGGATCGACATAGACCTCACTGCCCTGAGCCGCACCATGGTCTACTCCGAGGTCTACAACATGATGATGACCCCCGAAAATTATATTGGGAAAGTCGTTCGGATGAACGGACTTTGCAGTACCTTCGAGTCCGTGGCCGTGGACGGACAGGAGGCCAGAGTCTACTATACCTGCATCATTTTTGACGCCACCGCCTGCTGTTCCCAGGGCATCGAGTTCGTCCTGGCCGGAGACACCGGGGCGGAAGCCTATCCTCCGGTGGACACAGAGATCACCGTCACCGGGACCTTCCAGACCTACAACGAAAACGGCATTTTGTACTGTCATTTGGTGGACGCGACCCTGGAATAAGACCATTTCGGCAAAAAACGCGGCTTTTCCAAAAAATCCGTCGGAACGCCTTGACTTTCTACCTTTTTGGTGTTAAAGTTTGAAAGCACTAAAGTTATCCCGAACGGAGGTATCCCTGTGAAAATCGCGCTTCTTGTGATCTACTTCGCAGTCATGGTGGGCATCGGCATTTACTGCCGCAAGCACACCACAGACGTGAACGGCTTTGTGTTGGGTGGTCGGTCGGTCGGCCCGTGGCTGACGGCCTTTGCCTACGGCACCTCGTACTTCTCCGCCGTGGTCTTTGTGGGCTACGCGGGCCAGTTTGGCTGGAAGTACGGCGTGGCCGCGACTTGGGCGGGCATCGGCAACGCCATTCTTGGCTCCCTGGTGGCCTGGGTCGTGCTGGGTCGGCGGACCCGCATCATGACCCAGCATTTTAACTCCGCCACCATGCCCCAGTTCTTCGGCCAGCGGTTCCAGAGCAAGTCCCTGAAGATCGGTGCGTCCATCATCGTCTTCGTCTTCCTCATCCCCTACACGGCCTCCCTGTTTAACGGCCTCTCCCGTCTCTTCGGCATGGCGTTTCACATCGACTACACCGTTTGTATCATCTTAATGGGCATTTTGACCGGCATCTATGTCATCGCCGGCGGCTACATGGCCACAGCCATCAACGACTTCGTCCAGGGCTGCGTCATGCTGGTGGGCATCGTCGCCGTCATTGCCGCCGTGCTCCATAGCCAGGGCGGCTTCACCGAGGCCCTGCACAGCATGGCCGCCGTCTCCGATCCTGAGGCGCTCAACGGCACCGTCCCCGGTATCTACGCCTCCTTCTTCGGCCCGGACCCCATCAACCTCCTGGGCGTGGTGGTCCTGACCAGTTTGGGCACCTGGGGCCTGCCCCAGATGGTCCAGAAGTTCTACGCCATCAAGTCGGAGGAAGCCATCCACAAGGGGACCATCATCTCCACCCTCTTCGCCCTGGTCATCTCCGGCGGCTGCTACTTCCTGGGCGGCTTCGGCCGGCTGTTCTCCGACAAGCTGGACATTGCCGCCGACGGCTACGACGCCATCATCCCCACCATGCTCTCCGGCCTGCCGGATATCCTCATCGCCGTGGTGGTGGTCCTGGTCCTGTCCGCCTCCATGTCCACCCTGTCCTCCCTGGTCATCGCGTCCTCCTCGACCCTGACCATCGACCTGCTGCGGGGCAACATCATCAAGAAGATGGACGACAGAGAGGCCGTGTTCATCATGCGCTGCTTCATCGTGGTCTTCGTGGTGATCTCCATGATCATCGCCATCGTCCAGTATAAGCACTCCATCAGCTTCATTGCCCAGCTCATGGGTGTGTCCTGGGGCGCCCTGGCCGGTGCCTTCCTGGCCCCCTTCCTGTACGGCCTGTACTGGAAAAAGACGACCAAGGTCGCCTGCTGGGTCTCCTTCCTGTTCGGCACCATTCTCATGTGCCTGAACCTGGTCTCCAACTCCACCGGGGCCTTTGCCTTCCCCACGCTGCTCCAGTCCCCCATCAACTGCGGCGCCTTTGCCATGGTGGCCGGGCTCATCATCGTGCCGGTGGTCAGCCTGTTTACCGCCAAGCCGGACAAGCAGATGGTGGACAAGGCCTTCGCCTGCTACGACAAGAAGACCCCCGTCTCCCAGAAGAACGCCCTGTCTGATTAACGCTCTTCGCTGCACTTCGACACCGCTTCCTATTTCTTTCTTCTTCGAGCTGCCCCCTGCCAAGTTTTCCAGACGCGGCAGGGGGCAGTTCCTCTGTTTGGTTTACCATTTTTTTGAATTCCAGGGAATTACTCCTTGACAAAAAAGTAGCCGCAAGCTATACTTTTCGTAGACGTCACATTCCCTTTCTTCCCCTTTCCCTGGTCCTTGTTTCGGAAGCAACCCCAGGGCCCGATCTGTGAGGTAAACAAGGATGAAACCCCAAAAAATCTTTCCCTTTCTCCTGGCTGTCGGCCTGTTTCTGCTGGTCCTCGGCCTTCTTCTGCTGTTCCGCTACGCGCAGGCGCGGGGCAGCATGATGGTGCTGGCCTTTGTGTTCGTGGGCGCCGGCTGTACCGTCCTAGGCAATCTCCTGGGCAAGTGGGTCTCCCGCCAGGCCGAGGCCCACTTCTGGAAAAACACCTTCCACCATCCCCCTGAATAAATCAAGATCAAAACAGATACGTTCCCAAAAAGCAGCCGCACACCGAAGCAAATTTCGCTTGGTGTGCGGCTTACTATTTTATCATCTTATCCCTGGAACACATACCCGCCAAACAGCTTTTTCTTAAAGCAGTCCAGCATTTCATGACAATCGAAACCCATCTGCTGTGCAGTGGACATCCACTGATAAGCCAGATTATCGTCTCTCTGACAGATTTGTCCTTTCAAATATGCATCACCCAGGTAGTAACAAACCAGGTCCCCATGAGCTAACTCTGTGCGATGGTTCATAGCGCAGTCCTTCAATAAGTTAAAGAGCAGAGCAGTCTCTTCCCTGTTCAAGCCATTTTCCAGCCTTAACTTATCACGAAGCGTAAACGCCAGATACATTCTATACTCTGCGTGTTGAGAAGGGTTGTGTGCCTTTAATAATTCTTCTGCCTGATAGAGGTACTCCGTCTTACCTGTATCCCTTTCATGTAGAAATGCCAGGTAGTAAGCAACTCCTAATTCTTCCTCAATTCCTGTAGAATCATTTTCCATTCCATTGACAGAGGCTTTTTTCGACCAAGAAAGGCACTCCTTCAGTTCCTGTATACACTCAGCAGCAACTGAACCCCCTGCCACTTTTAGCTTAGAGCAGGCTAAGATCGTACCCATGGAAGCCGCCAGTGCCATACAACGAGTGTCACCTGCTTTCGCTCCGTTCAGATACCATTTCTGTGCTTCATCATACTCTTTCTCCTGGGTCGCATAATAATTACCCAGTTGGAACATACATTCTGTATCTCCGCCAGTTGCTGCCTGGATTGCTTCTTCAACAGTCATAGTTATCGACCTCCTTCACGTTCTGTATTTTTCTGCTCATCTTCCCTGTTTTACAGAAGCTTTCGGTTTCGCCGCCAACACAAAATCAGCAATGAAACCGAAAGCTTGTTTGTCAAATCAGGTCTTTCTCAACTTACCACCGCAACGGGGGCAGCGTTTTGTTGTCAGCACACCCTGCTCCGCTTGCCAATCTCTGACATACACCTTAATCGTATAGCCACAGCCGGGCGTTTCGCACTTGAAGAATCCATCATTTGCCATGTTCAAATCCTCCTCATTTTCTTTCTGTGTAGGTATTCCCACAGTTCGTGCATTTATAATAATCGTAGTCCTTAGAACTGCCAAGGACACGAGTATTATTAGAGCCACAACACGGGCACGCCATATTAGTTATCCTCCAATCCTACGGTTTCCAGGTTTCCTATAATCCGATTATAAGATGGATTTAGGGATATGTCAAGATGATTATCCATTTTTACACCGGTTTTATTCTACGGAATATCGGATAAGATAGAAAAAATCGAGAGGTGATCCACTATGGAATTGGACTACAAAGCAATCGGGACCCGCATCGCCCAACGGAGAAAGCAACTGGGCCTAAAGCAATCTGAGGTCGAAGAAGCCGCAGACATCGGCTTTAAGTATCTTTCCAACATCGAGCGCGGCATCTCCATCCCCTCCACCGAGGTCATCATGCGGCTGGCCCTGGCGCTGGACACGACGCCGGATGAGTTTCTGGTCGGCACGGCGCGGCAGGGGGAGGAAGGTTGGAAGGACATTGCCGAGCTATTGCGGCCGATGAAGGGCAAACAGCTGGACTTGGCGAAAAACTTTTTGACATGGCTGAGTGAACAGGATCTGGAACAGTAAAACGCACACCGAAGCAAGTTGTGAACTGCTTGGTGTGCGTCTTCTTTTATCCTTTTTCACTTTTCGATCAAGTCTTCCATGGTACAGCCCAGTGTTTTAGAGAGCCGATACATCGTTTCCGCGCTGGCCTGGTTGATGTCCTTGTTTCGTTGCTCGTACATCTGGATGGACCGCAAGCCAACGCCGGAGCGCTGGGCAAGCTCTGCCTGGGTGCAGCCGTAAGTCGTGCGGATGCGTTTCAAGTTGGTGTCGGAAAAACATTCTTTGAGCCTTGCTTCCGCAATATCTGCAAATTTTGTGACATCCGCTTCGTGGAGCGTGTAGTACATCTTTTGCAGCGCTTCAAAAGAGAGCGCCTGAAATATCTCGTGGTATCTTCTTCCAGAGTACCACTGATAATAGGCGACCGCCCACCCGATCCAATATTCTGCGGAACGGTCCATCCGCTCTGTCGGCTCGGTTTGCAGTTCCTGCCCTTTGGTCTCCGCAACGACCTCTAATGCGATCTCGATCCCGCTCTTCCCCACAAGATAGGCAGGCTCCCCGTTCTCCATCCGCTTGCTGACGGAGCTGACAACAAACATCTGGATAAAGTCACGCCCCGTGATCCCGCAGGTGTTGATCGCATAATCAAACGCATCCCCAAGGGCTGCCTGGGCATGACGCAGATAGATTTCTTGGTATGCGTGGATCATCGTTTGAAATACCCCCTCTCATAATATCCTGGATGTACAGTCCGTCGCTTTCCTCTTCCAACATCGTAAGATACAGCTGATTTGCTTCTTCGTTTCTGGCTTTCCGCAAAATATAGTATTTATCTTTTTCCGCATTTTCAAAACCTTCATAGTGCAGATGAGAAAATGCAAACTTCGATTTCAGGACGATCTGCTCCCCCAGCTTTCCCAGCCGCATCGCCATGGCCAGCTGCTCCACGGAGATACCATTGTTGACAAAGGATTCCGCATAGTCAAAATAAGAATCATCCGCACGATAGCCTACAATCAAATCAAAGGCATTGACATTGATCCCAAAATGATCGACCAAATAGCGCTTTGCCCTTCTTGCCACCGGTGTTTTGGTGGCAAATAGACGATGCTCTACCAAAACTGCGATCCAGTTCAAAATCGTATACTCTGCGCTATTCAAATGCAGGATGTTCAGATATTCCGTGTCCAAGGTGTATCGGTTGGCAAAACCATCGTGCAAAGAAGAGACCGCCCATTCTTTCGCGAGGTCTTTATCTTCCGTGCAGTAAAACCCGACGCCAAAGTCGTTGTTCTTTCTCCCCGCCCCAAAAACCGGGTGTTCTATGATTTCTTCCGAACCGTGGTATATTGTCATTCGTTTCTCCATGATCTTTCCCCCTCCTTTTCTTTTGATTATATCACCACAGTGATAGTAAAGTAAAGTCTAAAAAACTCCCGCCGCATCTTTTGAAGTGATGCAACGGGAGTTCTCTTTCATCTTATCTTTATCTTTTGAAAATAGGACGCTTTACAGCTTACAGTAAGCCACCGCTGTCTGTGCGGCCAGCTTGGCGTTGTTGAAGACCAGCTGGATGTTGGCGTCCAGGCTGTCACCGCCGGTGATCTCCTTGACCTTGGCCAGCAGGAAGGGGGTCGTCTCCTTGCCGTGGATGCCCTTCTCCTTGGCCTCCTCAATGGCCCGGTCGATGACGGCGTTGATGGCGTCGGCGTCCATGGAGTACTCCTCCGGGATGGGGTTCGTGACCAGCACGCCGCCCTTGAGGCCCAGGTTGTGCTGGGTCTTGAGGATCTTGGCCAGCTCCTCCGGGGTGTCGACCTGATAGTCCACGGACAGGCCGGACTTGCGGGTGTAGAAGGCGGGCAGCTCCTTGGTCTGGTAGCCCAGGACGGGGACGCCATGGGTCTCCAGATACTCCAGGGTCAGCTTCAGATCCAGGATGGCCTTGGCCCCGGCGCAGACGACCATCACGTCGGTCTGGCCCAGCTCCTCCAGGTCAGCAGAGACGTCCATCGTCGTCTCCGCGCCGCGATGCACGCCGCCGATGCCGCCGGTGGCGAAGATCTTGATGCCCGCCATGTTGGCGATCATCATGGTGGTGGTCACGGTGGTGGCGCCGTCAGCCCCCTTGGCGACCAGCACAGCCAGGTCCCGGCGGGAGGCCTTGGTCACGGCCTGGCCCTGCTTGCCCAGGTACTCGATCTCGTCCTTGGTCAGGCCGGCCTTCAGGCGGCCGCCCAGAATGGCGATGGTGGCGGGAACTGCGCCGTTGGAACGGATGATCTCCTCGACCTTGAGGGCAGTCTCCACGTTCTGGGGGTAGGGCATGCCGTGGGAGATGATGGTGGATTCCAGGGCCACGACGGGCTTACCCTCGGCCAGGGCCTGGGCAACTTCGGGATTCACGTCAAGATACTGATTCAAGTTATTCATGGTTAAATTCCTCCTGTTCCTGCATCCGCCGCTGGACTGCGTCTGCGGACATATCGGGGTTGATGGTCTTTTCGCCTTCCACCGCAATGGCGGCGGCGGCGTTGGCGGCGCGGGCGCTCTCGATCAGATCCTCCCCCTCCAGGAAGGACCAGGCCAGGGCGGCGGCAAAGGCGTCCCCTGCGCCGGTGGCGCTCTTGGGCTGGGCCGGGCAGCAGGGCAGCCAGATGTCCTGCTCGTGGTCGGCGGCGAACACGCCCTGCTCCCCCAGGGAGATGAAGACGCGCTGCAAGCCCGTGCCCAGCAGCACCTTGGCCGCCTGACGGGCGCTGTCCCGGTCGGTGATCTTCACGCCGGAGAGGGACTCAGCCTCCAGCCGGTTGGGTTTCAGGGTGTGTATTTTGCCCAGAATGGGCCGGATCTTCTCCGACTTCACGGTGGACACCGGGTCCACCAGCAGCGGAGCCGTGCAGTGGCTGGCCAGATACTCCAAGGCTTCCGCCGGGAGATTGGCATCGGCCACCACCAGGGAGGCACCGTTCAAAAAGCCCTGGTTGTGGGCAAAGTAGGCGGGGGTCAGTTTTTCATAGATATCCATGTCGGACACGGCCAGAACCATGTCCCCCGTCTCGTCGCTGAGGAAGAGATACGAGGACGTCGTCCCGCCGGGGACGTGCAGGGCACGGCTGAGGTCGATGCCCAGGCGCTGGCAGGACTCCGTGACGAGGCCTGCGTTGGGGTCCTCCCCCAGGGCCGTGAGGAGGGAGACCTTGACGCCCAGCATCCGCAGGTTGTGGGCGATGTTCCGCCCCACGCCGCCCATGCTGACGGTGACGGTGCCGGGGTTGGAGTCCCGGCCCACCAAAGGCCCGGCGGAGCGGCCGCCGATGTCGACGTTCACCGCCCCGGCCACGGCCACATAGCCCACCTCCGGCAGGATGTAGCCCTTGCCGACGATGTGGCCCTTCTTCATTAAATTCGAGACGTGGACCGCCACGGAAGAGCGGGCGATGCCGGCCCGCTTGGCCAGGGTCTCCTGGGTGACCATCGGGTCCTGGATGATCCAGTCCAGGATCTGTCGTTCTCGCTTGGTCATGGGCTTCCCTCCGTAAACATGAGTTTATTTTCTAATCGCTTGCTTATTTTATCATACTTTTCCGTTCTGTCAAGTCCCTGGGGCAAATTTTTTACAAAGTTAGCCCATACGATCTTTTCCGTCGTTTCAGGGCTAAAACGGATGCTTTTTCCCGTCTCCGGTTGATTTCAATTCTCGTTTCAGTTTTGCAACACGTTTCAGTTTTGCATCGATCGACTGCCCGAAGGAGCCTCCTAAGGTTCCCCGTTTTTTAGAAAATGATACTGTCCACTGCTTTGATTTTCCAGTTTTCCAAGCGATCTCCGGAAACGCAACGGGGCAAACCAACTTTTTTCGCGGAAATTCCGCGAATTTTTTTGTTTTTCTTTTCTTTGGCACAAAAATTGCTTGTATAGTAAGGCGACAACCCCCACCGAACAAACCACAAAACAAGACAGACAGAACGAGAAGGAGGTCATTCGGATGACTTGGAGAACCTGGTACAAAGAGCATCTCTTCACCCCTGCGCAGGCCGTGCAGCAGATCAAGTCCGGCCAGCGGGTGGTGGTCGCCCACGCCTGCGGCGAGCCGTCCATCATCCTGGACGCCCTGGTCGCCAACGCCGCCCAGTATGAAAACGTGGAGATCATCCACATGGTCGCCATGGGCAAGGCAGCCTACTGCCAGCCCCAGTATGACAAAAATTTCCACCACAACGCCTTCTTCCTGGGCGGCTCCACCCGCGCCGCCGCTGCCGAGGGCCGTGTGGATTTCACCCCGGTGTATTTTTCCGAAATTCCCAGCCTCCTGCGGGAGGACCTGCGGCCCAACGTGACCCTGCTCCAGTGCTCTCCCCCCGATGCGCACGGCTATGTGAGCCTGGGCGTTTCCGTAGACTACACCAAGCCCGCCGCCGAGGCCTCTGACCTGGTCATCGCCCAGGTCAATCAAAATATGCCCCGCACCCTGGGCGACAGCTTCCTGCACGTCACCCAGATCGGCTGCCTGGTGGAGGCCGACACCCCCGTCATCGAGTTGGCGCCCCCCAAGATCGGCGATGTGGAGCGGGCCATCGGTGAGAACGTCGCCAGCCTGGTGCGAGACGGCGATACGCTTCAGCTGGGCATCGGCGCCATCCCCGACGCCGTGCTGCTGTTTCTGAAGGAGAAGAACGACCTGGGCATCCACACCGAGATGTTCTCCGACGGTGTCGTGGAGCTGGTCGAGGCCGGCGTTATCACCAACAAAGCCAAGACCCTGCACCGGGGCCAGAGCGTAGCCACCTTCCTCATGGGCACCCGCCGCCTGTACGACTACGTGAACAACAACCCCGCCGTGGCCATGTACCCTGTGGATTACGTCAACGATCCCTATGTCATCGGTCAAAACGACAATCTGGTCTCCATCAACTCCTGCGTGCAGGTGGATATCATGGGGCAGGTCGTCTCCACCTCCGCCGGTCTGCGGCAGATCTCCGGCGTGGGCGGGCAGGTGGACTTTGTCCGGGGCGCGAACCTCTCCAAGGGGGGCCGGGCCATCATGGCCATGCCCTCCACCACCGGCAAGGGCAAGATCTCCAAGATCGTCCCCTTCCTGGACCAAGGCTCCGCCGTCACCACCACCCGAAACGAGGTCAACTATGTCATCACAGAATACGGCATCGCCAAGCTCAAGGGCAAGAGCCTGCGCCAGCGGGCCGAGGCGCTCATCCGCATCGCCCACCCCGACTTCCGGGACGAGCTGACCGCCGAATTCCGCCGCCGCTATCCCAGAGACTATTAAGCATGCCCCGAACACCACGAAAGGAAGGATCCCTCTATGACGCAGTTTTCCGTACACCCCACCATCCAGCTCTGCGACACCTGCCAGGAGCTGGCAAACACCTATGACCTGGGTCCCCAGGACCTGCTCTTCACCAACGACTTTCTGTTCGACCCCTACTTTGCCCCCCTGGACCTGAAGTGTCCCGTGCTCTTCCAGGAGAAGTACGGCCTGGGCGAGCCGACCGACGAGATGGTCGAGGCCATTTATCGGGACATGCCCAAGGACATCACCCGCATCGTCGCCGTGGGCGGCGGCACCGTGCTGGACGTGGCAAAAATCCTGTCCCTCCGGCACGTCTCCCCCATCCTGGACCTGTATGACGGCAAGCTGCCCGTCGAGAAGGGCAAGGAGCTGATCTTAGTGCCCACCACCTGCGGCACCGGCACCGAGGTCACGAACATCTCCATCCTCTCCCTGGTCTCTCGCCGGACCAAGAAGGGACTGGCCAACGATGCCATGTATGCCGACCAGGCCGTGATGATCCCGGAGCTGCTGGGGGGACTGCCCTTCCAGTTCTTTGCCACCAGCTCCATCGATGCGCTGATCCACGCCATCGAGTCCAGCCTCTCCCCTAAGGCGAACCCCATCACCAAGCTCTTTGGCTACCGGGCCATTGAGATGATCTTAAAAGGCTATCAGGCCATCCAGAAGGACGGCCCCGATGCCCGTCTGCCCCTGCTGGGCGACTTCCTGCTGGCCAGCAACTTCGCCGGCATCGCCTTTGGAAACGCCGGCTGTGCCGCCGTCCACGCCCTGGCCTACCCTCTGGGCGCTGTCTATCACGTCCCCCACGGCGAGTCCAACTATGCCGTCTTCACCGGCGTGATGAACCAGTACATGCGCCTCAAGACCGACGGAGCCATTGCCGAGCTGAACCAATTCATGGCCAACATCCTGGGCTGCGAGGTGGCCAACCTCTACACCGCTCTGGAGGACCTGCTGGGCTGCCTGATCCCCAAAAAGTCCCTGCGGGAGTACGGCATGACCGAGGCCGAGATCGAAACCTTCGCCGACTCCGTGGTGGAGAACCAGCAGCGTCTGCTGGCCAACAACTTCGTACCTCTGACCCGTGACCAGATCCGCGATATCTATCGCGCTGTCTACTAATTTTTCACACCTGCAACAAAACACGACAATTTTTATTGAGAAAGGAACTGATTCTTATGCTGCGCACTGCTCTTCCTCAGATCGTCACCGGTACCCTGCCCGGCCCCAAGGCCAAGGAGATCATCGACCGCCGCGCCGCCTCTGTCCCCGGCGCCATCCGCTGTGCTTACCCCGTCGCCATTGAAACAGGCGAGGGCGCCATGATCCAGGACGTGGACGGCAACATCCTCATGGACTGGATCGGCGGCGTGGGCGTGCTGAACATCGGCTTCTCCCACCCGGAGATCATCGAGGCCGTGAAGGCCCAGGCCGACAAGTACTTCCACGGCATGTTCAACATCGTCACCCACGAGGGGTACGTGGCGCTGGCCGAGAAGCTGGCCCAGATCGTCCCCGTGCAGGGCGAACGCAAGAAGGTCTTCTTCGCCAACTCCGGTGCCGAGGCCGACGAGAACGCCGTCAAGATCGCCAAGGCTTACACCGGCCGCCCCAACATCATCGTCTTCTCCGGTGCCTTCCACGGCCGCACCATGCTGACCATGACCATGACCGCCAAGAAGGCCTACACCACCGGCATGGGCCCGCTGGTGAACGGCGTCTTCCGCGCCCACTTCCCCGACCTGTACCGCGGCAAGGGCACCGAGGCAGAGATCATCCAGAACGCCCTGACCAGCGTCGAGGACCTGTTCGAGGACGCCTGCCCCGCCGATACCGTGGCGGCCATCATCCTGGAGCCTTTGCAGGGCGAGGGCGGTTTCATCCCTGCGCCCATCGAGTTTGTGAAGGGCCTGCGCAAGATCTGTGACGACCACGGCATCCTGCTCATCGCCGATGAGGTGCAGAGCGGCTTCTGCCGGACCGGCCAGATGTTCGCCTCCCAGTATTGGCAGGACGCCGGCTGCGCCCCCGACATCCTGGCGACCGCCAAGTCCATCGCCGCCGGTCTGCCCATCAGCGCCATCATCGCCCGCAGCGAGATCATGGACGCCGTGCCCGCCGGCACCATCGGCGGCACCTTCTGCGGCAACCCCCTGGCCTGCGCCGCCGCGCTCAAGACCATCGAGATCATGGAGCGCGACGACCTGGCCGCCCGTTCCCGCCAGATTGGCGAGAAGGTCATGGCCCGCGCCCGCCAGTGGCAGAAGAAGTATCCCGTCGTCGGCAACGTCCGCGGCCTGGGTGCCATGGTCGGCATCGAGTTCGTCGAGAACCAGGAGACCAAAAAGCCCAACAAGACCATCGTCCCCGCCATGGTCCAGGACTGCGTCCAGCGCGGCCTGATGATCGAGCCGGCCGGCCGCTGGAATCAGGTCATCCGCTTCCTGGCTCCCCTGGTCATCACCGAGGAGCAGCTGGCGTGGGGTCTGGACGCAATGGAGGCCTCCATCCTGGCCTGCATGGACAAGTAAACAGGAGCAGCAGCCCCTACCGATCACAAATCAAACACGGGGCTGGGTGCTTCTCGGCCTCAGCCCCGAACAATTTCTCAGGCTGCCCAACCAGCCTGGGAAAGAGACTCAAAAGAGGTGAGGTATTATGAGTAACACACCCCAAACCAAAAAAGGACTCGGCACCTTTGACTTTTTCTGCGTCGGCTTCGGTGCCATTGTCGGTGTCGGCTGGGCCGTCTCCCTGAACAAGTGGATGGCCAGCGCCGGCGGCCCCGTTCCCGCTGCCCTGGGCTATCTGATCACACTGGTCTTGATGGTCCCCGTGGGACTATGTTTCGCCGAATTGGTTCCCATGCTCCCCGTGGCAGGCGGCACGACCGCATTCACCTACCGGGCGTTTGGTGAGAAAGCCTCCTATGTGGCAGGCTGGCTCACGCTGGGCGCGTTCCTTACCCTCATGCCCTGGGAAGCCATCTATGTCGTAGACATCGCTTCCATCCTCTTCCCCGCTCTGAAGGCGGGCGCACCTCTGTATGTTTTGGCTGGCTCGGATATTTATTTGGGTCACATCGTTGTGGGGACCATCATTGCGCTGTTCTTTTTCTGCATTAACTACAAGGGGGCCGACCTGGCTGCCGGCTTACAGAAAGTGCTGTGCATTTTCCTCATCGGCGTGGGTGTGCTGTCCATGGTCTGCGGCCTCGTGAAGTTTGACGTCAACAACCTGATGCCCGTCTACGAAAACATCGGCACCAGCGCCCACAACAGCATGTTCGGCGGTATGTTTGCCATTCTGGCCACATCTCCCTTCTTCCTGTGTGGCTTTGAGAACATCCCCCAAGCCGTGGAAGACGCGGGCGGCTCCCACAAAAAGGTCGGTTTCACCGTTCTGCTGTCCATCATCATGGCCTGTCTGTTCTACGCCCTGCTGCTGTTCTGCATCGGCGCTGCCTGGCCCTGGCAGGACTTCTATCTGAACACCGAGTCCCCCGCCGCCGCCAACGTCTTTGCGAAGATCTTTGCCGGCAGCGCCATGGGCAACGTCATGTACATCCTGCTCTGCGCCGGCGCCCTGTGCGGCCTGCTGACCACCTGGAACAGCTTCTTCATGGGCACAGCCAACCTGATGATGGCCCTGGCCCGGACGCACATGCTGCCCTTTGCGCTCTCCAAGCGCTCGGCCAAGACCGGCACCCCCGTGAACGCGCTGATCGTCTGCCTGGTGGCCTCCATCGTCGGCCCCTTCCTGGGTCTGGGGCTGATCGACCCGCTGACGACCTTCAGCGCCGCGGCCTACGTCGTCTCCTGGGGCCTGGCTGCTTTCTGCCTGATTAAGCTGCGGAAGACCGAGCCGAACCTGCCCCGGCCCTATCGGATCCCCGGCGGCCTGCCCATGGCCTGGTTCGCCGCCCTGTCGATGGTCGCCATCCTGATCATGATGTTCATCCCCGGCACCCCGGCTTACATCGGCGGCATGGCCGTGAAGATGTTCCTGGCCTGGTGCGTGGTGGGCGTGGCCATGTTCCTGGCCACCGCGCCCAGCCGCAACCAAAAGTCGCCGGAGGAGCGCTACAACAACCTGTTTGCCAACGCGGCCCAGCAGCATCAGAAAGACCTGATGATGGACTAAGGCCAAACGAAAAAGAAGCTGTACACCGAGCAGTTCAGTTTGCTTGGTGTACAGCTTCTTTATGATTCTCTTTTTCTTCTTCGTTTCACTCCGCCAAGCTCTGCACCGATCCCTGGCGGCAGTCCATCGAGACCTTCATGCCGTCGTGCAGGGTCCGGGTCGCCCCGATGGCACCGACAATAACGGCCTTGTTCAGGCTCAAGCCGACCACGGCGGCGTGGCTACCCAGGCCATTCTCCTCGGTGATGACGCCGACGGCCTGGCGAATATAGGGCAGCATCTCGTTGTTCGTGTGGGGCACGACCAGGATCATGCCGGGGTGGAACTTATGTCTCACATCCTCTAACGTGCGGCAGACACACAAGACACCCTTCACGTTCTCGTCTCCGACCCCGGCACCGTTGATGAGGCTGCTGCCGACCAGGTGGACCTTGATCATGTTGGTGGTCCCGGCGATGCCTGCGGGGACCCCGGCGGTGACCACGGCGATCTCCCCGTCGTGGATGAGTCCCGCCTTCTGCGCGGCGGAAACGGCCCCCTCGATCATCTCGTCGGTGCTCTGGACGTAGTCCATGATGATGGGCTTCACGCCCCAGGTGAGGGACAGCTGGCGCTGCACCGGCTCGTCCATGACGCAGGCGACGATGGGCGTCTCCGGACGGAAGCGGCTGATGAGCCGGGGGGTGGCCCCGCTCTTGGTGACGGTGATGATGGCGGAGGCGTTGGTGTCCGTGGCGGTGGTGCAGGCAGCGTGGGCGGTGGCGCCGCCGATGCCCAGGCGGATGTCCGGGGTCATGTTCCGCATCCGACCAAAGTAGTTGATGTCCGCCTCGGTCCGCTCGGCAATGGCAGCCATGGTCTGGACGGCCTCCACAGGGTACTTGCCCGCCGCCGTCTCGCCGGAGAGCATGATGGCAGAGGTACCGTCATACACGGCGTTGGCCACGTCGGTGATCTCGGCACGGGTGGGCCGGGGGTTCGTGATCATGCTGTCGAGCATCTGGGTGGCCGTGATGACATGCTTGCCGTAGCCCAGGGTGTAGGCGATGATGTCCTTCTGGATGACGGGGATCTCGGTAAAGTCGATCTCCACGCCCATGTCGCCGCGGGCGATCATCACGCCATCGGCCACGGCCAGGATCTCATCGACGTTGTTCACGCCCTCCTGGTTCTCCAGCTTGGCGATGATGCGCATGTCGGAGTGGTGCTCGTCCAGCAGGCGGCGGATCTCCATCACGTCCTGGGCGCTGCGGCAGAAGGACGCCGCCACAAAGTCAAAGCCCTCTTGGATGCCAAAGAGCAGGTCCTCCCGGTCCTGGGCGCTCATGTAGGGCATGGACAGATGCACGCCGGGGACGTTCACGCCCTTCCGGTCCTTGATGGGTCCGCCGTTCTGCACCAGGCAGGTGATGTCCGTCTCCGTCCGCTCCAGCACCTTCATGCTGATGAGGCCGTCGTCCAGCATGATCTGGCTGCCGGGGTGCACATCCTGGGCCAGGTTCTTGTAGCTCACAGAGCAGATGTCCTTCGTGCCGGTGACCTCGCGGGCGGTGAGGGTAAACTTCTGCCCGGCCTCCAGCGTGACCTTGCCCTCGGCAAAGGTCTTCAGGCGAATTTCCGGGCCTTTTGTATCTAACAAGGCAGCCACGGGGAGATTTTTCTCCTTCCGCAGCTTTTTCAGCAGCTCCAACCGCACCTTATGCTCAGCATGGGTGCCGTGGGAAAAATTGAAGCGGGCCACGTCCATGCCGCTGTCCATCATGGCTTCCAAAATCTTGGGGTCATCGGTGGACGGGCCTAAGGTACAGATGATCTTTGTCTTTCTCATAAGGCAGCACCTCCAACTTGGCTGTCGTGTGTCATCAGTTTATGGATCCCTCGTACCCGTTTATTCTACACCCGCCGGCAGGAAAAGGCAATCATGACCTTCTGTCAGCGTTTGCGGGGATTCAAGGCTTTTCGTAACCCCTCCCCCACCAGCAGCAGGGCCAAGGCCGTGCCCACGATGCACAGCCCCGGCGGGACCCAGGCCCAGGGCCGGGTGGTCAGCGTGACCAGCTCCATGGCGTTCTGGGTCAGGTTGCCCCAGGAGGCCTGGGGCGTGCGCAGGCCCACGCCCAGAAAGCTCAGGCTGGATTCCGACAGAATGGCCCGCACCACCTTCAGCGGCAGCGCCGCCCACACCGGGGCAATGACGTTGGGCAGGAGCGTCCGGAACAAGATCGCCCGGTCGGTCGCGCCCAGGGCGCGGGAGGCCTCTACATAGCCGGTCTGTTTGGTCGATAAGGTCCCGCTGTAAACAAGCCGCGCCACCGAGGCCCAGCCCAAGCCGCCGATGACCCAGATGATGTTCCACACCGAGGGACCCAGCAGGGACACCATGGCCAGCACCAAAATAATGCTGGGGAACGACTGGAACGTGTCGCAGGCCCGCATGATCCAGTATTCCCAGGCCCCGCCCTTATATCCCGCCAGCAGCCCCAGGGGGACGCCCAGGACCACGCCCAGGGCGGCGGAGGCAAAGCCCACCAGGAGCGACGTCCGCCCGCCATATAACAGGCGGGCAAACAGATCCCGCCCCACGTCGTCCGTCCCCAGCCAGTGCTGGGCGCTGGGCGCGGCCCAGAACCCGGCGCTCCGGTCGGTCAGATTGGGGTCCTGGCCCAGAAAAAGGGGCAGGAAGAGTACCAGGGCGATTTCCACCAGCAGAAACACGGCGGCCACTGCCGCCCGGCGGTCGGACCAGAAGGCCCGCCACACGGCATAAGAGCGTCTCACCGGGCCTCACCTCCCCACCCGACGCCGGGGTCAGCCAAGCGATAGACAAGGTCCATTAAAATGCCTGTCGCCAGCACCGTCAAAGCGATCACAACGGTGAGGCCCATAATGACCGTATAATCCCGGCTGGACACGGAGGTAAAGAGCAGACTCCCCATCCCCGGCCAGCCGAAGATGCGCTCGACGATGAGGGAGCCGCCGATGATATGGGGGATGTGGTTGAGGATCGTCGTCACCACCGGCAGCAGGGCCGTCCGAAACCCATGCTTCCAGACGACCGCCCACTCCGGCAGGCCCTTGGCCCGGGCGGTGCGGATGTAGTCCTCCCCCAGCACCTCCCCGCAGGCGGAGGCCGTCTGACGGACGAGGTTGCCCAGGCTGCTCAGGCAGACCACCCCCGCAGGCAGGATCAGATGCAGCAGCAGATCTCCCACGCTTCCCCCGCCGCCGGCGGAGTACATCCCCGCCGCCGGGAGCCAGCCCAGCACCACGGAGAAGAGAAAGATCGCCAGCACGCACAGGAAAAAGCCGGGGGCGCTGAAGCTCAGCAAGGTCAGTCCCCCCGCCAGCTTTCCCCAGCCGGACTTGGGCTTCCAGGCCGCCATGACACCCAGGGGGATGCCAAGGAGAATGGCTGCCGCCACCCCCGTCCCCGTCAGGATGAGGGACGGCACCACCCGCTGGGCGATCATGGTGACGACGGGCTGGCCCGTGCGGTAGGAGAGCCCCAGGTCGCCCTGTACCAGCGCCTTGAGCCACAGGACATAGCGCAGGGGCAGGGGCTTGTCCAAACCAAGATTAGCCTCCAGCGCAGCCCGAACGGCTGCGCTGGAGGCTTCTCCACCCCCCGCCGCATCAGCGATGGTGGCGGGGGCCATGTTGATCAAAAAGAAGACGAAAAGGGTGATCCCAAAAAACACCGGGAGAGCGCCCAGAATACGTTTGCAAGTGTAGTGTAACAAAAGAACTTCCTCCTGCACTTCCGGCCTTTCGGCACAGGCCGCCGGAACCGGCGGTCCTTACGGAGGTCAAATCACTGGGGTAGAAAATGAAAGTTGCGGACTTACTGCGCCTTGACCCACTCCCACACGTTCTCATTGCAGGAGGAGGAAGCGGCGTAGTCGATGCCGGTAACGGTCTTGGAGTGGACGTGGAGGGCGTTGCTGAACCACAGGGGGATGAAGGGCATCTCCTCGGTCAGATAGGCCTCAAACTCGTCCACCAGGGCGATGCGGTTGGTCTCGTCCGTCTCCTCGTTCACGGCGGAGAGCATCTCCGTGTAAGGGGCCAGATCGGGCACATGGAAGATGTTGTTCTCCTCGGTGAACCGGCTGGCGGTGAACCACAGGGGCAGGGTGGTGGGCGTGTGGCTGGCCAGGCCCATGTCATAGGTGCCGTCGCTCATGCCGGCGAACATGGTGGCGGAGTCCACCGTCTCGATCTCCACTTTGATGCCTACGGCCTCCAGGTCCTGCTGGACCAGCGCCGCGAGGCTGGCCCGCTGGCTGGTGCAGGCCAGGGAGAAGGTCTTGCCGTCGTAGCCGCTCTTGGCCACCAGCGCCTCGGCCCCGGCGGGGTCGTAGGTGCCGGTAACGGCGGGAGAGGAATAGGGCGTGTCCGGCAGGATACTGGAGCCGGTCACCGTACCGCGGGTGCCGGCGCTCTGCTGGCAGAGCAGCTCCTTATCCAAGGCCTTGTTGATGGCCTGGCGCAGGTCCACGCTGTCGATGGTGGCGCAGTTGAGCATCAGCTCATAGAAGTTCGTGGGGGTGGTCCCCTCCTCCACGGTGAAGCCCGCCTGCTCGGCCACGGCCTTGTTCTCCTCGGAGACGTTGCCGCCGAAGGCGTAGTAATCCAGGTCGCCGGAGATGAGGGCGGTGAGCAGATTGCTCTTGTCCATCACGGTGATGGTCAGGGTATCGAAGCCGGGGGCGCCCAGCTGATAGTCCTTGTTGGCCTCCAGCACCAGATTGCTGCCGGAGACCTCGGAGACGAACTTGCAGGGGCCGGAGCCAATGGGCTTGCGCCAGAAATCGCTCTCCACCACCTGGTCGGCGGGGATGTCCTTCAGCAGGTAGGTGGGCAGGACATAGATGTCCCGGTTCTTATCCACCAAAAACTCCTCCGGGATGGTGGGCTGCTTGAAGCTCAGCTTCAGCGTGTAGTCGTCCACGGCCTCCACACCCAGGGTCTCCCCGGCCACGGCTGCACCGGTGTCGTCCGTGCCGGTCAGGCAGGACAGGGCCGTCTTGCCCAGGATCTCGCAGGCGGGGTCGGTGATGAGCTGGAAGGTCTCCACCCAATGCTGGGCGGTGACGGGTGTGCCGTCGTGGAAGGCGGCCTTTTGGTTCAGGGTGAACACGATGGCGTGGCCGTCCTCGGTGCTCTCCCATTTCTCCGCCGCCCTGGGCAGGCAGGTGCCGTCGGGCTGAACGTAGGCCAGGCGATCATAGATCTTGTCGTAAATGATGCGGGAATAGTTGCTGCCGGATACGCTGTAATAGGGCATCAGGGAGTCCCAGGGGTTGGACAGGCCATAGTTGACGTTCACGCCCTCCGCCGTCTGCTGGGGCTGGTCACTGGTCTGCGTCTCGTCGCCGGTGGGCTGGGAACCGCAGCCGGACAGGACCAGGCTGCACAGCAGCACGGCGGCCAGGGTCAGGGCCGCCAGGCGGCCAAACACACTTCTCTTTTTCTCCACGGAAATTTAATCCTCCTCGTCGCCGTTTAAGCTTTCATATTCGTCGTAGTCATCCGCCGCGTCCAGCTGGGAGCTGAGCATCATCTGCTCAAAGTGGGCGTCCAGCTGCTTGGCAAACTCCTGGGCTGCGTTGTAGCCCATGCGCTTGTGACGGTTGTTCATGGCCGCCACCTCCACGATGATGGCCAGGTTCCGGCCGGGCTTGATGGGAATGGTGATGGCCGGGATCTTCATGTCCAAGATCGTCGTGAACTCTTCGTTGGTCCCCAGGCGGTCGTAAAAGACCTGGTCGTTCCACTGCTCCAAATTGACCACCAGGTTGATGTCCTGGTCCTCACGGACGGCGGACATGCCGAAGAGCTGCTGAATGTCCACCACGCCGATGCCGCGCAGCTCGATGTAGTGCCGGATCAGCTCCGGGGCCGAGCCGATGAGGCGGGTGCCGATGTGGCGGATCTCCACCGCGTCGTCGGCGACCAGCCGGTGGCCGCGCTTGACCAGCTCCACAGCCGTCTCGCTCTTACCCACGCCGGAGTCGCCCATGAGCAGCACGCCCTCGCCGTACACGTCCACCAGCACGCCGTGCCGGGTGATCCGGGGGGAGAGACGGGCCTTGAGCCAGTCGGTGAAGTTGGGGATGAAGATGGAAGTATCCTCCTTGCTGCCCAGGATCGTCCGCTTGTGCTTGATGGCCATTTCCATAAGCTCCGGGAAAGGCTCTAAGCTCCGGGTGAGGATCAGGGCGGGGATGGGCTTTTCAAAGAATGCGTCGAAGCATTTCCGCCGCTCCTCCGAGCTTTGGTTGCTCAGGTAGGTCCACTCCACCTTGCCGATGACCTGGATGCGGTCCGGGGCGAAGTAGTCAAAAAAGCCGAGGATCTGCAAGGCGGGGCGGTTGATGTCGTCGGCGCGGATGAGACACCGATCGTAGTTTTTCCCCTTGTTGAGCACTTTCAGCTCAAAGCGTTCGACCAGCTTGGTCAGTTTGATTGACGACTGAGATGCCATAATACCTCCTCTTCCATCGTCCGGAGCCAAAAGGGCGCCGGTTTTGTTGTTTCTGGTTGAAATATGGGTACAGTATACCATAGCCCACACCGATGGGCAAGAAAAAAGCACAGGCATAAGCCTGTGCTTTTTTGTCTTAGCTGGATCAGACAGCGCGGGTAACTTTGCCCGAACGGAGGCAATGAGTGCACACATAGACGTGCTTCGGGGTGCCGTTGACGATCGCCTTCACGCGCTTCACGTTGGGCTTCCAGGGACGATTGGAGCGGCGGTGGGAGTGGGACACCTGAATGCCGAACACGACGCCCTTGTCACAAAATTCACATTTAGCCATTCGCTTGAACCTCCTCGCTGGTTTATGACTCCACTGAGCGGGGCAAGCCCCGGCCGGTGTGTTATTACTTAAAAAGCATCGGTTAGTATCATAGCAGAAACAGGCCAAAATTGCAAGGCCTATTTCGCAGATTTCTCAAAAAAGTGCAATTTAGAACCAAGTTTCCTCGATCTCATGGCGTTTTTCCCGACGCATGAGGGAGAGCAGGACCTCTCTGGGGTCCCGGTCTCGGTACAGGACATCGTAAGCGGCCAGGGTGATGGGCATTTCCACGCCCACTTGGGCCGCCAGCTCCCTGGCGGAGTCCACGGCGTAATAGCCTTCGACCACGGCCCCGATCTTCTGGATCGCCTCCTGGACAGGGGTGCCCTGACCAATTAAAATGCCTGCCCGGTAGTTCCGGGAGTTCATGGAGGTGCAGGTGACGATCAGGTCCCCCATGCCCGCCAGACCCGCAAACGTGTCTTTCCGGGCGCCCAGGGCGGTGCCCAGGCGGGCCGTCTCGGCCAGGCCTCTCGTCATCAGCATGGCCTTGGTGTTGTCCCCCAGGCCCATGCCGGTGCAGCAGCCGGTGCACAGGGCCATGACGTTTTTCAGGGCTGCGCCCAGCTCCACGCCGATGACATCACTGCTGCTGTACACCCGGAAATGGTCGTTGATGAACAGGTCCTGGACCACCTCCGCCGCCGTTTGATCCGGGCAGGCAGAGACCACCGCCGTGGGGACCTGCCGGGCCACTTCCTCCGCGTGGGAGGGGCCGGAGAGGGCCACCACAGGCCATTTATCCTCGGTGACTTCCCGGATGATCTGGGTCATGCGCAGAGAGGTCCCCTTCTCGATGCCCTTGGAAACGGACACCAGGATGGCATTGGGAGCGAGCAGGTCCTTCACCTGCCCGGCGGTCGACCGCACGCCGAAGGAAGGCGTGGCCATGACCACCACCGCGCAGCCCGTCACACAGGCCAGGTCAGAGGTGTAGGTGAGGCCCTGGGGCAGCTTCACCCCCGGCAGCAGGGGGTTCTCCCCCGTCTCGGCCAGGTGGCGGGACTCCTCCGCCTGATAGGACCACAGCGTCACGTCATGGCCGTTTTCCACCAGCAGCATGGCCAGGGCCGTGCCCCAGCCGCCGCTGCCCAACACAGCAACTTTCATCTTCTGTTACCTCGCTTTTGCATTAGCCCGCCGCCTTGCGGTGGAAGCTGAATTTCGATTCTGTGCCTGAGATCAAACGGGCGATGTTGCTCCGGTGCTTCCAGAGGATCAGCCCGCCCATGATGCAGATGAGTACCAGCAGCACCCAGTCGCGATAGACGAACCAGGTAACGATGGGCAGGTCGATGCCCGTGGAGCTGGAGCCCAGGGAGACGTAGCGGGTCAGCAGGAAGAGCAGGATGAACCCGCCCCAGCCGACCAGCGCCACCCGCCAGTCGATCATAATGATGATGGTGCCGCCGGAGAGAATGCCCTTGCCGCCCTTAAACTGGAACATGCAGGGGAACATGTGGCCCAGCAGGCAGAACAGGCCGCACCAGTAATCCGAGTAAGCCTGCTCCGGGGAGTTCATCAGCATCGCCAGGGCAGGCAGATGCCCCACCAGCAGCCAGCGGCCGATGAGCAGGGCCACCACGGCCTTGAGCACATCCGTTAAAATCACCACGAAGGTCAGAGGCCCGCCGAAGGTCCGGTAAAAATTCGTCAGGCCCGCGTTGCCGCTGCCGTGGGTGCGCACGTCGTCCCGCAGGATATACTTCGAGACGATCACGGCCCCGTTAAAGCAGCCGCAGAAGTAAGCGATGACCGCCGCGGCGATCACGCGTATCCAAACTGCATCCATGTCCTCGTCAGTCCTCCTTGTCCCCTCTTTGGCGGATGGTCAGGCGAATGGGGGTGCCCTCCAGGCCAAAGGTGCTGCGGATCTGGTTCTCCAGATAGCGCTGATAGGAGAAATGGAAGAGCTTCGCGTCGTTGCAGAAGCAGACAAAGTGCGGGGGGCGGATGCCGGCCTGGGTCATATAATAAATTTTCAGGCGGCGCCCCTTGTCCGTAGGGGGCTGCACGCGGGCCGTGGCGTCGGCCAGCAGGCTGTTGAGCATGCCGGTGGTGATGCGCATGGCGGCCTGGTCGTCCACATACTTGATGAGCTGGAACAGCCGCCCCACCCGCTGGCCGGTCAGGGCTGAGATAAACAGGATGGGGGCGTAGGTCATGTAGGAAAGGTCCCGGCGGATGTCCTCGCGCATCCGGTCCATGGTCTTTCCGTCCTTCTCCACGGCGTCCCACTTGTTCACGACAATGATGCAGGCCTTGCCGGAGTCGTGGGCCATGCCCGCGACCTTGGTGTCCTGCTCCGTCACGCCCTCGTTGGCGTCGATCATAATGAGACACACGTCGGAGCGCTCGATGGCCATGGCCGCCCGCAGAACGGAAAATTTCTCGATCTGGTCATTGACCTTGGACTTTTTCCTCATCCCGGCCGTGTCGATGAAGAGGAACTTGCCGATCTCATTTTCAAAGTAACTGTCCACCGCGTCGCGGGTGGTGCCGGCCATGTTGGAGACGATGACCCGCTCCTCCCCCAAAATGCGGTTGATGAGGGAGGACTTGCCCACGTTGGGCTTGCCGATGACGGCAACTTTAATGATGTCGCTCTCCTCTTCCTCTTCCTCCTCCGGGGGGAAGTAGTCAAAGCAGGCGTCCAGCAGGTCGCCGGTGCCGTGGCCGTGGACGGCAGAGACGGCGATGGGGTCGCCCAGACCTAAGTTATAGAACTCATAGATATCCGGGTTGGTCATGCCCACCTGGTCCATCTTGTTCACCGCCAGAATGACCGGCTTCCGGGAGCGCAGGAGCATGTTGGCCACGTCCTGGTCCGAAGCCGTGAGGCCCGTCTTGATGTCGCACAGGAAGACGATGACCGTAGCGTTCTGGATGGCGATCTCCGCCTGCTTACGCATGAAGGAGAGGATCTCAGTGGTGGTGCCCGGCTCGATGCCGCCGGTGTCTACGATGTCGAAGGTGCGGCCCCGCCACTCGCACTCGGCGTACAGCCGGTCGCGGGTGACGCCGGGGGTGTCCTCCACGATGGACAGGCGGCGGCCCACCAATTTGTTAAACAGCATGGATTTGCCCACGTTGGGGCGGCCCACAATGGCTACCAAGGGTTTTGCCATAGGAGTTCCCTCCTTTTCTAAAATGGAATCAAAAATCAAACAACGAACAACAGCAGGGCGTTACACCCCAAAAATGGCCTCAAAGAGGTCGAACCCATCCTGATTCACCGGGATCACCGGCACGCCCAGGCCCTGGGACAGTTCTTCCAGGGTCATATCGTCCAGGAAGACCGTCTCGCCGTGGCGCAGGGTGTTCTGGGGCAGCAGGACACGGGTGCCCAGGTCCCGGCCCTTGAGCTGGGCCAGCAGGTCCTGGCCGGTCAGCAGGCCCGCCACGGTGATGGTCTCTCCAAAAAAGCGATTCACGATGGGATACATCTGATAGGTCAATTTAGTATGACATTTTGCGGCCGCCCTGTCAATGATTTCTCGCAGGAAGGGCGCCGCCGCCACGCCGGTGGCAATGGAAAACGGCTCCACGGGAATGTTCTCCGGGGCGCCCAGGGTCGCGCCGTGCAGTTCCACGGCCAGCAGGCGGAGCATCCCCACGCCGTTTTCCAGCTGGGTGTACTCCTCATAAAATTCATCCGCAGGAAGGTCTAAGCCCGCCTGAAGATAAAACTCATCCGAACACCAGAACATCCGGCTGCCCAGCTGCTCCACGCACCGGTCCCCAAAGGCCTCTACCTGGGCCACGACGTTCCGGGCCTCGTCCTGGTGGTAGGGGCGCAGAGGGTATAACCCCTCCCGGTACCGGGTCAGGCCCACGGGGACGATGGAGACGCTCTTTACTTGGGGATACAGCGCCGCCAGCTCCTCCATGCTCTTTTGCAGGACCGGCCCATCGTTCAGGCCGGGGCAGGAAACGATCTGGGCGTTCATCACGATCCCCGCCTGGGCAAATTTTTGCATGATCTCCAGGCACTCGCCGCCTCTTCGGTGGTTCCCCAGCAGCTCCCGCCGGACCTCCGGGTCCGTGGCGTGGACGGAGATGTTGATGGGTGAGATATGCAGGTCACAGATGCGCTGGATCTCCCGCTTGCTCAAATTCGTCAGGGTAATATAGTTGCCCATGAGGAAGGACAGGCGGGCGTCATCGTCCTTAAAATATAAGGTATCCCGCATCCCCTTGGGCATCTGATCCACGAAGCAGAAGACGCACTTGTTGGCGCAGGAGCGGGCCCGGTCCATGAGATACGTCTCAAATTCCAGCCCAAGGTCCTGGCCCACGTCCTTGTCCAGAAAGACTTTGCGCTCCTGCTCTCCCTCCCGCAGGGTGAGGACCAGGTCCGGGTCGTAGGAATAAAATTTGTAGTCCAGCACGTCGATGATGGGGTGGCCGTTGATGGCGGCCAGGGTCTCCCCGGGGCGAACGCCGGCCCGGTGGGCGGGGCTGCCGGGGGCCACGGTCTGGATCTTGGTACGGGACATCCGGTCCCCTCCTTTCCTGTGGGCAGGTTCTACGCAAAAAAAGAAGAGGGGCTTCCCCCTCTTTCTTTTTCCCTATTAGTTCTCCTGCTGCACCTGGCCGAACACCTTGCCGTCATAGGTCATGCAGGCCTTGCACAGCCGGTGGGGCAGCCGATACGCGCCGCACTTGGGGCAGGTCGTGACAGCGGGAGCTGCCAGCTTCCAGTTGGCACGCCGCTTATCCCGTCTCTGCTTAGAGACTTTACTCTTCGGAACCGCCATTTCGAGACACCTCCTTGGTGATGCCCTGTCGGGCAAAGTGGATTGGGTACTACTCAGTTTTTATCAAGTAGCTGCTCGAGAGCGGCCCATCTAGGATCGACCTGTTTCTTGCACCGGCAGGGCTCCCTGTTCAGGTTGACGCCGCAGCCGGGGCAAAGCCCCTTGCAGTCTTCTGAGCACAAGTGTTTTGTATCCATGGCGAGCAGGAAGGCTGTGTAAGCCAGATCGCCCACATCGACCTCGCCGTTTTCCAGGAGAACGATGTCCTCGTCTTCCTCCCCCTCCAGCGTTTCCGCCAGCAGGGCGCTCAGGCCGACGACTTTTTCCCGCTGAAACGGCTCCATACACCGGTCGCAGGTATAGTCCAGAAGGGATCTCGCTTCTCCCTCCAGCACGAGCACATCCGCCACGTTTTTCACGCGCCCCTGGACCTGGACAGGCCGGGGGATGGGATGCTCCCCGAAGAATTCCTCCTGGCTCAGATCCAGCTGGAATGCAAAGGGAAGGCTGGCGCCTGGTACATGAATGATCTCTCGAAGATTCAGTCGCATAGCACACTCCTCACATGGTACAGGGGATATTGTAGCAAAAAAATAAGCGCTTGTCAAATACTTTCTTCAAATTTTCTGCAAAATATGGTATACTGGTGGACAGTACGCCACAAAACGAGTCTGGGAAGAACGCATTTCCCCTTTGACAGCCGCTAAAATAGTAGGATACACCTCTGCTCCCCTGCCGTCAAGGGGTTGCTTTTATTTTTCTTTGGCATTTTACACAAATTTACGAAAGGTCGTGATCTCATGCGGGAATTTACCGTAGGCCAAAACGACGCCGGGCAGCGGTTGGACCGCTGGCTGGCCAAGACCCTCCCCCTGCTCCCCGCGCCCCTGGCGCAGAAATACATCCGCATCAAGCGGGTGAAGCTCAACGGCAAGGGGGCCAAGCGGGATACCCGCCTGGTGAAGGGCGATCTCTTGCAGCTTTACATCAACGACGAGTTTTTCGACACCCCCACCCCGGAGAATGCGTTTCTCTCCGTCTTCAAGCCTCAGTTGGATATTGTCTACGAGGATGAGAACCTGCTGCTGGTGAACAAGCGCCCCGGCCTGGTCGTCCACCCGGACGAGCACGAGCGCGTGAACACCCTCATCACCCATATCCAAGCCTACCTATATCAAAAGAAGGAATGGAGCCCTTACTGGAAAAATTCCTTCGCCCCGGCCCTGTGCAACCGCATCGACCGGAACACCGGCGGCATCGTCATTGCCGCCAAGAACGCCGAGACATTACGGGTCATGAACCAGAAGATCCGGGACCGGGAGGTGGAAAAGTCCTATCTCTGCATCGCCTTGGGCACCCTCTCCCCCGCCGAGGGCAAGCTAGAGGGCTTTTTGCTGAAAGACGAAGCCAAGAAGCAGGTCTCCGTCCACAAGCGCCCTGTCGAGGGTGGGCGCACCGCCGTGACGCTCTACCGCACGCTGGCCAAAAAAGGCGGGCTCTCCCTGGTGGAGTGCCGTCTCATCACCGGCCGCACCCACCAGATCCGCGCCCAGCTGGCCGCCGCCGGACACCCCCTGCTGGGAGACGGCAAGTATGGTCGGGAGCGGGAGAACAAAAAGTTCGGCCGCACCGGGGGCCAGGCCCTCTATTCCTATAAGCTAGCGTTCCACTTCACGACCGACGCCGGGTGCCTGAGCGACTTAAACGGCAAGGTCTGGACCGTAGAGCAGGTGGACTTCGTGGACCAGTATTTCCCGGGAACGACGATTTCTTGAGCGCCAAAGAAAAAACTTTTCCCGCCTTTTCCTCGCTATCTTGACAGCCTACTTTTTTTCTGCTAAAATGCACTCAATCTTAAATTGGAAAATCACGTTGTTTTGAGTCTTTCCAAAGCAAGACGCGACCGCCGGACGGGTCCCTTTGCTGCCTGCAAAGCCCCCAAGGCTAAGGCCACACGGACAGCCGGGTCGAATGCCGAGTTCCGCATGTGCGGCGGCAACTTCTGTTGCCTTATTGATTGGGTTAGAAGCCCAAGTTTTATAAGTTGGTAACTATAAACCAGTGCCCGCAAGGGCAATGCAGTGTCCAAAGACGGCACGCAAACTTGTGAAATGGTCAATAAGAGTAGTAAAAGTAAGTTTCTTTGCTATATAGACTCTCATCTCTCCTGATTTTCCACCCTATGCTTTTCTCCTGTTTTTTTGTCGTAAAAAAGGGGGAGGCTTTTTGTGGAGTTTTCCCAAGTGACTGCGCGTCTTGAGACACGCAGTCACTTTTTTTTGTGGTTTCAGGAGGGCGTGTATGAAAAAGATCATCGAACTAAAACACATCACCAAATCTTTCGACGGTGAGCCGGTGCTGAAAAGCATCGACCTGGACATCTACGACAACGAGTTTATCACCCTGCTCGGCCCCTCCGGCTGCGGCAAGACGACCCTGCTGCGGCTCATCGGCGGCTTTGAGACGCCGGACGAGGGCGACGTCGTCTTCCTGGGCCAGAAGATCAACGACGTGCCGCCCTACAAGCGGAACGTGAACACCGTCTTTCAGAAGTATGCTCTGTTCCCCCACCTGAACGTCTTTGAAAACGTGGCCTTCCCCCTGCGGGAGAAAAAGGTCCCCAAGGAGGAGATCGAGGCCAAGGTGATGGAGATGCTCGCTCTCGTGGCGCTCAAGGGCTTTGAGCATCGTTCCGTGACCCGTCTCTCCGGCGGCCAGCAGCAGCGCGTGGCCATCGCCCGCGCCCTCATCGCCCACCCCCAGGTCCTGCTGCTCGACGAGCCGCTCGGCGCTCTGGACCTCAAGCTCCGGAAGGACATGCAGGTGGAGCTGAAGAAGATTCAGAAGCAGACCGGCATCACCTTCGTCTTCGTCACCCACGACCAGGAGGAGGCCCTGTCCATGTCCGACACCGTGGTGGTCATGTCCGAGGGCAAGATCCACCAGATCGGCACCCCCGTCGACATTTACAACGAGCCGCAGAACGCCTTCGTCGCGGACTTCATCGGTGAGAGTAATATCTTGGACGGCGTGATGCTGGAGGACTACAAGGTCACCTTCTCCGGTCAGACCTTCCAATGTCTGGACAAGGACTTTGCCAAGAACGAGGCCGTGGACGTTGTCGTCCGCCCGGAGGACGTGGACATCGTCCCCCTGGAAAAGGGGCAGCTGACCGGTGTGGTCACGTCCGTGACGTTCATGGGCGTGCACTATGAGATCATCGTGGACGTGGGCGGCTTCAAGTGGATGATCCAGACCACGGATTTCGTGGACGTGGACGAGCACATCGGCATCGAGCTGGAGCCGGACGCCATCCACATCATGAAGAAGTCGGAATACTCGGACCTGTACGGCGACTACTCCTCCTTCTCCAACGAGCTGGACGAGCTGTCCGAGGTCAGCGAGGAGGAAGACGAATGAGAGAAAACGTCACCCGCGACCAGCGCCGGGTGCTCCGGGCCGATCACCTGGCGCTGGGGCCTTACGGCATCTGGGCCGTCCTGTTCATCCTGGTCCCCCTGGTCTTTGTCGCCTACTATGCCTTTACGGACGTGAATTTTCAGTTCACCTTGGAAAATATCCAGCGCTTCTTCACCGCCACGTCCAGCATCGTGCAGGACGACGGCTCCTCCGCCGAGGTCCGCACCTACCTGCTCATCTTCTGGCGTTCGCTGAAGCTGGCGATCATCTCCACGCTGGTCTGCCTGGTGCTGGCCTATCCCCTGGCCTATATCATGGCCCGCGCCGAACCCAAGGTCCAGAAGACGTTTATGACCATCATCATGATCCCCATGTGGATGAACTTCCTCATCCGGACTTACGCCTGGATGACCATCCTGCAGGACAAGGGCATTTTCAACAACATCCTCTCCGCCCTGCATCTGCCCGGCGTCCACATCATCGGCACCGAGGCCGCCGTGGTCATCGGCATGGTCTATGACTACATCCCCTATATGATCCTGCCCCTGTTCTCCATCATGGCCAAGATGGACGTGAAGCTCATCGAGGCCGCCCGTGACCTGGGCTGCAACGGCCTGGGCGTGCTGCGCCGGGTCATCTGGCCCCTGAGCCTGCCGGGCGTCATCTCCGGCGTGACGATGGTCCTCATCCCCTCGGTGAGTACCTTCTATATCTCCCAAAAGCTGGGCGACGGCAAGATCATGCTCATCGGCGACGTGATCGAGGGCCAGTACGTCGCCAACAACCTGCACTTTGCCGCCGCCATCGCCTTCGTGCTGATGGTCCTGCTGCTGGTGTGTATGGCCGTCATGCGCAAGCTCGTCGGACGGAACGTAGAAGGAGGTCTGTAAGCCATGAAACCCATTGCAAAAGTTTATACAACCATCCTCTTCCTGTTCCTCTTTGCCCCCATCGTCATCATGCTGGTCTTCTCCTTTAACAGCGGGAACAGTCTCTCCGTCCTCTCCGGCTTTTCGACCTATTGGTACAAGGAGCTGTTTCATGATGCGAACACGCTGGGTGCCCTGCGGAACACGCTGATCCTGGCCCTCTGCGCAGCCATCCTGTCCACCATCATGGGCACCGCCGCCGCCGTGGGTATGAATAAGCTCCGCAGCAAGTATATGAAGGCCGCCATGAACACCGTGACGAACCTGCCCATGGTGAACCCGGAGATCATCACCGGTATCTCCCTCATGCTGATGTTCGTCTTTGCCGGACGCCTCATGGGCATGGCCACGAGCCTGAACTTCGGCACCATCTTAATTGCCCACATCACCTTCTGCCTGCCCTACGTCATTTTGCAGGTCCTGCCCAAGCTGCGCCAGATGGACAAGGCCCTGCCGGAGGCCGCGATGGACCTGGGCTGCACGCCCTTCCGGGCCTTCTTAAAAGTCGAGCTGCCGGAAATTCTGCCCGGCGTGCTGACGGGCATGATCATGGCCTTCACCCTCTCCCTGGACGACTTCGTCATCAGCTACTTCACCTCCGGCAACGGCTTTGAGACCCTGCCCATCCGCATCTATAACATGACCAAGAAGACCGTCACGCCCAAGATGTATGCCCTGGCGACCATCATCTTCTTCGTCATCCTGCTCCTGCTGCTCATCACGAACCTCATGGACGACGACGCCGTCCGCGAGCGCAAGGCCCAGCGTCGGGGTGCCAAGAGCAAGGCTGCCCAGACCAGCGGCAAGAAGCGCAAGCCCCTGTCCGACCGGGGCCGGAAGGTCCTGGCCGGTTCCGTTTTGGGCGTGGCTGCGGTCCTCATCCTCGTCGTCTCCGTGGCCGGCGGCTCCGACACGTTGGAGCTGAACGTCTACAACTGGGGCGAATACATCTCCGACGGCTCCGACGGCTCCCTGGACACCGTGAAAGCCTTTGAGGCCTGGTATGAGGAGACCTACGGCGAAAAGGTCCACGTCAACTACACCACCTATGCCAGCAACGAGGACATGTACGCCAAGCTCAAGAGCGGAGCCGTGAGCTACGATGTCATCATCCCCTCGGACTACATGATCGCACGTCTGGCCAACGAGGACATGCTCCTGCCCCTGAATTTTGACAACATCCCCAACTACCAATACATCGAAGACCAGTTCCGCGGCCTCTACTACGACCCGGACGACACCTACTCCATCCCCTATACCTACGGCGTGGTCGGCGTGATCTACGACGCCAACCAGGTGGATGAGGCCGACGCAGGCGGCTGGGACCTCATGTGGAACCCCAAGTACAAGGGCAAGATCCTGCAGTTCAACAACTCCCGCGACGCCTTCGGTACCGCCATGTACCGGGCCGGCATCGACGTGAACACCACCGACAAGAGCCAGTGGGAGGCCGCTCTGCAATCCCTGCTGGAGCAGCGCCCCCTGGTCAAGGCTTACGTCATGGATGAGATCTACAACGCCCTGGAGTCCGGCGAGGCTGCCATCGGCGCTTACTACGCCGGCGACTACTTCACCATGCTGGACGCCGAGGCCGATGACGTGGACCTGCAGTTCTACTACCCCGACCCCACCAACTACTTCATCGACGCCATGTGCATCCCCTCCTGCTGTGAAAACAAGGAGCTGGCAGAGGTCTTCATCAACTTCATGCTCAGCCAGGAGACGGCCGTGGCCAACGCCGAGTACATCTACTACGCCTCCCCCAACTCCCTGGTCTACAACGACGAGACCTACCAGGAGGACATGGGCGAGGAGGCCATGGAGATTCTGTATCCCGAAGGCGTCAACTTCTCCGAGGAGTACAACAAGCTCGCCTACCGCAACCTGGATGACGAGATGCTGAGCTACATGAATTCTCTGTGGGAGAACTTGAAGATCAACTAAGATCTCCCCCTAAATCCAACAAGGACCTGCCGCAGGAAAAAACTTGCAGCAGGCCCTTGTTTTATTCTGTCCGTTTTGTCGGCATCCCTGCTAAGAACAACAATGTTCCCGCCGCCAAGCCCAGCAACAGCTCTAAGCCCTCATAGCTGTACATCCAAAACGCAAAGATGGGGTAGGGGCAATGCCCCAGACGAATCCAAGCAAAAAGGGCCGGACTGACCAGCAGACACACCAGCGCCGCGATCAAACACCGCTGCTTTCCCTTCCCTTTTAAGCCCAGCGGCCAGTGCAGAGAGGCCGCTCCAACGATGCCCAGGCCCAGCAACAGGCCCTCCACCAGCCGAAAGGCGACCATATAGAACAGCCACCCCGGTCTGCGCCGCATGACCAAGCCTTCGACCTGAGGCGGCAGCACAGCCCCCAACACCAGCGCTGTAACAGCTAACGCAATGAGCACCACCGCTAGGACCACCCGTTTCCGGCTGGGCTGGTACTTGGGCTTTGGGCCGTAGAGCAGCGTCATCACATCCTCCCCCAAGGCGGCGGCAATGGCCTCCAACTGTTCCAAGCTGGGGTGAGAAGCAGAGCGCTCCCAACTAGAAATGGTCTGCCGGGTCACGAAAAGGCGCTCGGCCAGCTGGTCCTGGGTCAGGCCCTGGGCGGTGCGTAATTTCTTGATGTTGTTTCCGATCGTCATGGTCTTCACCTCGCCTCTATCCTATCAAATGGCACGAAAAAAGTCACGCAAAGATGCTTTGCGCGACTTTTTTCTGCGTTCATGGCATAAATTCAGCTCAAAACAGGCTGATTTGGCTCGTCTCCGGCAACCTGCCCAGGGCACCGGCTTGCCGCAGCATTTCCACGGTACTCTTGGAGAGGCCGGGGCAGGCAGCGATGAGTTCCTCCTGGGAGATGAAGGTCCGGCCCGTTCGATTTTCGGCCAGGGACAGGGCAGCCGCCTCACCCAGACCGGGGATGGCGGAGAAGGGGGGGCGCAGGCTCTTCTTCTCTTCGTTCATCAGGAACTTGGTGGCGTCGGATTCGTAGAGGTCGATCGGCTCAAAGGAGAAGCCGCGCAGGTAAAACTCGTAGCAGACCTCCAGCGTGATGAGCATTTTCTCCTCCACGTCGGCGGGCTTTTCCTTGCTTTCGATCTCCTTCATCTTCCGCTGGCAGACGTCCATGCCCCGGCACATACAGTTGGCGTCCAGGGCTTTCGCGCGGATGGAGAAGTAGGCCGCATAGAACGCCAAAGGCCGGTGGACCTTGAACCAGGCAATTCTAAAAGCCATCATCACGTAAGCAACCGCGTGGGCCTTGGGGAAGAGGTAGCCGATCTTGGCCAGGGACTCGATGTACCAATCGGGCACATTGGCCTTGTGCATGGCGTCCTCCCAGCCGTCCTGGAAGCCGCCCTTCTTGACCTTGCCCTTTCGCACGGCCTCCATGATGTCAAAGGCCATCTTCGGCTCGACGCCCTGCTCCATGAGGTAGAGCATGATGTCGTCACGGCAGCCCACGGTGGAGTCAACGGTGGCAGTGCCGGAGACGATGAGGTCTCGTGCGTTGCCCAACCACACGTCCGTGCCGTGGGAGAAGCCAGACAGACGGACCAGCGTATTGAATCGCTTGGGCTGGGTGTCGCAGAGCATCTGGCGGGTAAATTTCGTGTTGAACTCCGGTACCGCCACGGCCCCCGTGGGGCCCAGGACAGGGTCGTTCTCAAAGCCCAGGGGGGCGGAGTTGGTGAAGATGGTCATGGTGTCCTGATCGTCCAACGGAATTTCTCGTGCATTGACGCCGGTCAGGTCCTCCATCATGCGGATCATGGTCGGGTCATCGTGCCCCAGCATGTCCAGCTTGAGGAGGTTGTCCTCCATCTTGTGGTAATCAAAATGGGTCGTGATGATGTCGCTGCCCGGATCGTCGGCGGGGTGCTGGACGGGGCAGAAATCGTAGATCTCCCGGTCCTGGGGGATGACGACCATGCCGCCGGGGTGCTGTCCGGTGGTCCGGCGCACGCCGGTGCAGCCCAGGGTCAGGCGGTTTTCCTCCGCCTTCGTCGTCTGGATGCCGCGGGCGGCGAGATATTTTTTGACGTAACCATAAGCGGTCTTCTCCGCCACGGTGCCGATGGTCCCGGCCTTGAAGACGTGGTTCTCCCCGAACAGCTCAAAGGTATACTGGTGGGCCTTGGCCTGGTATTCGCCGGAAAAGTTCAGGTCGATATCCGGGACCTTTTTGCCGCCGTAGCCCAGGAACGTCTCAAAGGGGATGTTGAAGCCGTCCTTCACATAGGGCGTCCCGCAGACGGGACAGACGGCGTCCGGCATATCCGCGCCGCAGCCAAAGCCCACCCCGGCGTCAAAATCCGCGTGCTTGCACTTGGGGCAGCGGTAATGGGGCGGCAGGGAGTTGACCTCCGTGATGCCCGACAGGAACGCCACGATGGACGAGCCGACAGAACCACGGGAGCCGACCAGATAGCCATGCTCCAAGGAGTTCTGCACCAGCTTCTGGGCGGACATGTAAATGACGTCATACTTCCGCTCGATGATGCCTGGCAGCTCCAATTCGATTCGATCTTTGACGATCTGTGGTGGGTCCTCCCCATACAGCTCATGGGCCTTGCCCCACACCAGGCTGTACAGTTCCTCGGCGGAGTTTTCCAGCTTGGGGGCAAAGAGGCCGTCCGGCAGAGGCTTCACCTCTTCGCACCAGGAGGCCACCAGATTGGTGTTGGTCACGACGACCTCATAGGCTTTCTTCTTGCCCAGGTACGAGAACTCCTCCAGCATCTCTTCTGTCGTGCGGAAGTAGAGGGGCGTGGGGGCGTCGGCGTCGGCAAAACCCTTGCTGTCCAGCAGGACATGCCGGTAGATCTCATCCTCCGGGTCTAAGAAATGCACATCGCCCGTGGCGCAGACAGGCTTGCCCAGCTCTTCACCCAGGCGCACGACCATCTTGTTCCATTCCTTGATCTGGTCCCAGCTCTTGGCGATGAACTTGCCCTTTTTGTTCGGGCGGAGCATAAAGCCGTTGTTGGCCAGGGGCTGGATCTCCAGGTAGTCGTACCAGGACGCAATGCGCTTGAGCTCCCCCCAGTCCTTCCCCCGGATGATGGCCTGGTACAGCTCCCCTGCTTCGCAGGCGGAGCCGAGGATCAGGCCCTCCCGGTTCTCGTTGATCTCGCTCTTGGGCATGATGGGGAAGTTCCGGTGGAAGTGGTTCAGGTTCGCCAGAGAGATGAGCTTATAGAGATTCCGCAGGCCGACCTTGTTCTTCGCCAGCACGATAAGATGCTTGGGCATCCGCTTGGCCTTGCCCAGGGAGGACGTCTTCGCCAGGCCGGCGTTGACCTGCTGGAGGGTCTGCACCCCTCGGTCCCGGAGCATCTGGGTAAAGGGCACCAGCATGTAGCCCACCATGGCTGCGTCATCCGAAGCCCGGTGGTGATTGAAGTCCGGCAGGTGCAGATGCTGACAGACGATGTCCAGCTTGAACTTCGTCAGCTCCGGCAGCAGATTCTGCGCCAGCGGCAGCGTATCCAGATACGTCGGCTCAAAGGGGATGCCGTAGGTCTGGCACCCCTTGCGGATGAAGCCGATGTCAAACTCCGCGTTGTGGGCCGCCAAGGGCCGCCCGTCCACGAAGTCCAGAAAGGCCCGGATGGCCTCCTCCTGGCTGGGGGCCCCCACCAGCATCTCGTCGGTGATGCCGGTAAGTTGGATGATGTTGGGGGCCAGGGGGCGCTTGGGGTCTACAAAGGTCTGGAAGCGCTCCTTCACTTCCCCGTGTTCCAGGACGACTGCGCCGATCTCGGTGATGACCTCTATCTCCTTGTCCAGGCCCGTCGTCTCCAGGTCAAAGCAGACGATGGCCTCGTCCAGGTCCTGGTCCAGGCTGCCCCGGACGGTCAGGCGCTCGTCCACGTCGTTGATGTAATAGGCCTCCGTGCCCAGCAGGACCTTACACTTTCCCTTGCCCGCGCTCCAGGCGTCCGGGAAGGACTGGGCCACACCGTGGTCCGTGATGGCAATGGCCGGGTGGCCCCAGGCGATGGCCCGCTTCACTGCGTCCTTGGTGTCGGGCAAGGCGTCCATGGCGGACATACGGGTGTGCAGGTGCAGCTCCACCCGCTTCTCCGGGGCGTTGTCCTGTTTGACCTGCTTTTCCGCCGTCTCGATGGTCAGGGGTTCCAGGACCATGTCGTTGTCAAAGCGGTTCAGGTTCAGCCGCCCGGCAATTTTCAGGTGCATCCCGGGTTTGACGCCGTTGACAATAGGCATCCCCTCATCCCCCGGCATAAATTTGCTCACGCGGATGGAGCTGGTGCAGTCGGTCACGTCAAAGCTGATGACCCAGGCGTTGCGCTTTTTCAGCTCCCGGTGCTCCACAGCGAACACGTCGCCCTCCACCGTCACGATGCCCATGTCCAGCTCCAGCGTATTCATAGGCACGGGGACCTTCCGGATCTTATGGGTGCCGTAAATGCGCTTGGAGGAAAAGCCCCGCTCCTTGGCGTGGGCCTGCATGGCCTCCTTCATGGCCTTCTGGCGCAGGGCCTCGGTCTGCTGAAACAGGCGCTGCTGCTCGCTCAGGGCCGGGGACGGTTCTGGCTTGGGAGAAGGCGCTTGGGCAACAGGCGCAGCTTCCACCAAAGTCTCTGGCTCCGGCGGAACATCTTCATCAGCAGGCGGGGGCGGCACGTCGCTGTCGTCCGGGGGCGGAATGGGCGCATCCTCCGCAGGCTGGGGGCAGGCAGGCTGAAACACGACCCCCGCCAGGCCATAAGCCTGGGCCACTTCTCCGCTCAGGCGGGCCAGCAGCGCCGGGTCCGGCATGGCCGGGCAGAGCAGCTGGACCTCGATGGTCCGGGCCTTCCGGTCCATCACCGCACCGGTGACGAGCCACGCCTTCACCTGGGCAGCCAGGGCCGCGTCCGGGGTATATAAGGCAAACATCTCAAAAAAAGGCAGGTTCTTTTCTGGCATATCAGGTTCCTTTCTCTTAGATGTACCGGGTCAGGGCAGTTCCTCAATGAGGGCCATCAGCTCATCCAGCAAGGCCTCCTGGGGCACCTGCTTGATGACCTTCCCGTGGCGGAAGAGCAGCCCCTTCCCGTTCCCCCCGGCAATGCCCACGTCGGCGGCGGATGCCTCGCCGGGGCCGTTCACAGGGCAGCCCATGACGGCCACGGTGATGGGCTTTGTCACGGTTTTCAGACGCTCCTCCACCGCCTGGGCCAGGGGGATGAGGTCGATCTTCGTCCGCCCGCAGGTGGGGCAGGCCACCAAGTCCGGCCCCTCTTTTCGCAGGCCGATGGCTTTCAGAATATCGCGGGCGGCGTAAATCTCCTCCACAGGGTCTGCCGTCAGCGTCACCCGCAGGGTGTCTCCAATGCCCAGGGCCAGCAGGCCGCCGATGCCGGCGGCGGATTTCAGCGTCCCCATGTGGGTGGTCCCCGCCTCGGTCACGCCCAGGTGCAGGGGGTAATGGGACTGCTCGTGCATGAGCTGATAGGCCTGCATGGCAATGGGCACCGAGGAGGATTTCAGCGAGACGCAAATGTCGTCGAAGTCATAGCGGTTGAGCAGGGCGATGTGTCCAAAGGCAGAATCCACCAGAGCCTGGGGCGTCACGCCGCCGTATTTCGCCAGCAGAGGCTTTTCCAGGGACCCGCCGTTGACCCCGATGCGGATGGGGATATGTTTCCGGGCGCAGGCCATGGCCACGGCCTTCACCCGGTCTTCCCCGCCGATGTTGCCGGGATTGATGCGGACCTTATCCGCCCCGGCCTCGATACACTCCAAGGCCAGACGATAGTCAAAGTGGATATCGACCACCAAAGGCAGGTCGATCTGTTCCTTGATAGCCCCCACGGCCTTGGCCGCCGCCATGTCCGGCACAGCCACTCGAACGATCTGGCACCCCGCCGCCGCCAGGCGGCGGATTTGGGCCACGGTCGCCTCTACGTCGCTGGTGGGGGTGTTCGTCATGGATTGGATAGTCACAGGAGCGCCCCCGCCCACGGGCACGCCCCCGACTAAAATCTGTTTCGTCATGTCTTACGTCACCAACTTCCAAATATCGCTGAAGGTCACCACGACCATCAGCAAAAGCAGCAGGGCAAAGCCCGCCCCATGGATCCATGCCTCATACTTCGGGTCCAGTCTCCGCCCGGAGAGCAGCTGCCACACCTCCCCCACGATCAGCAGGAAGATGCGCCCGCCATCCAGGGCAGGCAGGGGCAGGAGGTTCATAATGGCCAGGTTCACGGCGATGAGGGCGATGATATAGCACACGTTCTGCATCCCGGCGGCCACACTGCCGCCCTGGCTCCCCGCCTGGCCCAGGTAGGAGACGATGCCCACGGGGCCGGACATATCGTGCAGGCCCACCTGCCCCGTCACCAGCATGGCCAGGCCCGACCAGACGGCCCTGGCAAAATAGCCGCAGGTCTTCCAGCTCTGGACCAGCACGCCGGAGGCGGTGGCCTGTTCCTTGTCAAAATAGATGCCGTACATGGTCACGGTCTGGCCGTCCACCGTGTACTTCTTCGGCGTCAGGGGCAGGTCGTTTAACACAACGGGTTCCCCGTCCCGCTCGACCACGAGGTCCAGCGTCTCCCCGCTGGCGGAAGCCAGCTGGGTGGAGACGTCCTGATAGACGGAAATTGTATGGCCGTTGATGGACAGTATCCGGTCCCCCACTTGCAGGCCGTCCGCCCCAGCGCAGGAAAAGCCCTCGGCAAACTCCCGGATGACGGGCACGGCATAGCTCCCCGCCGCCGTAAACAGCAGCGCTACCAGCAGAAACCCCGCCACGAAGTTCATAAAGGACCCGGCGGCCAGAATCACGAGCCGCCGCCAGGGGGCCTTGCTGGAAAAGGCGCGGGGATCGTCGTTTGTCTCGTCCTCGCCCTCCATGGCGCAGTAGCCGCCCACGGGGAGCAGGCGGAGGGAATACTGCGTCTCCCCTTTTTGGAAGGAGACGAGAACAGGACCCATGCCGATGGCGAACTCATTGACCTTGACCCCCAAGAGCTTGGCGGTGATGAAATGGCCCCACTCATGGACGGCGATGAGCAGCCCGAAGAGCAAGATGCCAACGATGATATAGAGCAAAACAACACCTCGTTTTTTCCGTGTCTCGGTTTACCGGCAGGCTTCCTCCGCCGCCGCGCGGGCGGCCCGGTCCGCCGCATACACGGCCTCCAGGGTCAGGGGCGCTCTGGGTACGGTGTCCAGGGCGTGCTCCACCACGCGGGCAATGTCCAAAAATCCGATCTCCCCCGCCAGGAAGCGGGCCACGGCGACCTCATTGGCTCCGTTTAGAATGGCCGGGGCCGTGCCCCCCTCCTTCGCCGCGCGAATGGCCAGGGCCAGGCAGCGGAACGTCTCCAGGTCCGGCTGGGCAAAGGTCAGATGCCCGGTGGTGAAGAGATCCAGCGGATCGGCAGGGCCTGGCACCCGGTCCGGCCAGGAGAGGGCATATTGGATGGGCAGGCGCATATCCGGGGCACCCAGCTGGGCGATCACGCTGTTGTCACAGTATTCCACAGCGGAGTGGACTATGCTCTCCCGGTGGATCAGGATGGTGATCTGCTCCGGGGGCACGGCGAAGAGGGACATCGCTTCCAACAGCTCCAAGCCCTTGTTCATCAGGGTCGCCGAGTCGATGGTGACCTTCGCGCCCATGGACCAGTTGGGGTGCTTGAGGGCGTCAGCCGGGGTCACGCCTTCCAGCTCCGCCCGTGTCTTTCCGAAGAACGGCCCGCCAGAGGCGGTCAGCAGGATGCGCTTGAGCTCCGGGCGGCAGCTTCCCTGCAAGCACTGGAAAATGGCGGAGTGCTCGGAATCCACCGGGACGATCTCCGCCCCCTTCTCCGTGGCCCGCGCCGTGACCAAGGGGCCGGCGCAGACCATCGTCTCTTTGTTGGCCAGGGCGATGCGCTTGCCGCCGTCGATGGCGGCAAGGGTCGGGGCCAGCCCCGCAATGCCCACCACCGCCGTCACGACGGTGTCCGCCTGGGGCAGGGCCGCGGCGGCTAAGACGCCCTCCTCCCCGCCCAGGACCTGAATGTCCGTGTCAGACAGCCGGGATGCCAAAGCAGCGGCGGCGGTGGGGTCCGCAGCCGCTGCCAGGATGGGATGAAACGCTCTGGCCTGCTGTTCCAGCAGGTCGATGTTGTGGTGGGCGGTGAGGGCCGCCACCCGGTGGCCGCAGGATGCGGCCACCTCTAAGGTCTGTGTACCGATGGAGCCGGTGGACCCCAACACAGACAGGGTTCTTGTCATCATAGGGTAAAACCTCACTTAAACGCAGGCAGCCAGCCGATGAGCAACTCGATGAGCGGGGCGCAGAAGATCACGCTGTCGAAGCGGTCCAGCACGCCGCCGTGACCGGGGAAGATGTGACCGAAGTCCTTGATCTTCCGGTTGCGCTTGACATAGGAAAAGGCCAGGTCACCCACCTCGGTGATGACGCCGCCCAGAATGCCGTACACGGCCAGGAAGTAATAGTTGACCTCCACCTTTGTGATGAAGTGGAAGACGATGCCATAGACAATGGCAATGACAACACCTGTGATGAGTCCGCCGATGGACCCCTCCCACGTTTTCTTCGGGGAGAGATGCGGCACCATCTGGTGCTTCCCTAAAAACATGCCGGAGATCATCGCGCCCGCATCCACCACGAAGGGGAGCAGGATGGGCAGGAAGATATAGCTCGTCCGCAGCTCCAAGGCCCCCACCCGCACCACGGAGGAGAGGCAGTAGGAGATGACGAAGGCAAAGAAAAAGCCCGCGCCTACTTTGTCGATCTTTACCCGCAGGTGGCTGGCAAAGGCCTCGGCAAACACCGCCACCAGGTAGATGAGAAGCACCAGCAGGCCGATCCGCCGAGGCTCCCCAAAGTAGACCCAAAAGGGAATGGCCAGGGCGATGATGGCCGTATACAGGGAGATGCGGGGGTGATTCATGCCGATGGCATGGAGGGCCTCATAGGTGCCGATGGCAGACAGCACGGCAATGAGCGCCGGGGTGACAGGGGCCGGCAGGACGAACAGCACCACCAGAATGATGGGCACGCCCACACAGGCCACGAGGATACGATTTTTCACGGTTTACACGCCTCCAAATCTGCGCTGACGCCGCTGATAGTCGATCAGCGCCTGGTCCAGCACGGCAGGACCGAAGTCGGGCCACAGCACATCGGTAAAATAAAACTCCGCATAGGCCGACTGCCACGGCAGGAAGTTGGACAGGCGAAGCTCGCCGCTGGGCCGGATGATCAGGTCCGGGTCCGGCACGCCCCGGCTGTCTAGGTAGCGGGAGAAGAGCTCGTCCGTCAGCGCCTCCGGGGTCTGGCGGCCCGCCTGCACGTCGGCGGCCCAGGCCTTGGCCGCCCGGAGGATCTCATCCCGGCCGCCGTAGTTCAAGCAGACGTTGACCTGAAAGCGGGTGCCGTCCAGGGCGTCGCCCTCTTCCAGGGTCCGCAGGCAGAGGTCCCGCAGCTTGGGGGGCAGGCCCTCCAAATCGCCGAAGAAGTGGATGCGGAAGCCGTCCCGTTCCATTTTCTCCAAGGCCTCCAGCAGATACTTCTGCAAGAGGTCCATGATGGCGGAGACCTCCTCCATCGGCCGCTTCCAGTTCTCCGTAGAGAAGGCGTAGACCGTGAGGTACGGGATGCCCAGGTCCTTGCAGTAATAGGCGATGGTGCGGAAGCTCTCCGCCCCGGCTGCGTGACCGGCTGTGCGGGGCAGGCCACGCTTTTTGGCCCAGCGGCCGTTGCCGTCCATGATAATGCCCACATGCCGGGGCAGACGGGAGAGGTCCGGCCCCTCCCCTGTCCCCGGCTGCGAGTCCGTCTTTTTTCGATTCCAAAATGCCATAAGCTTATTGTTTCTTTTTATCCTTACTCGTTGTCTGACTGCCTTGCAGCTGCGTGCAAAAAACGCAGCTTACACGGCCATCAGCTCGGCTTCCTTCTTGGCGGTCAGCTCGTCGATCTCCTTGCAGCGCTTGTCGGTCATCTTCTGCATGGTCTCCTCGCACTCCTTCAGGTCGTCCTCGGTGATCTCAGACTTCTTCTTCATGGCCTTGAACTTTTCCATGGCGTCCCGGCGAATGTTGCGGATGGCAACCTTGCCGCCCTCGCCGTACTTCTTCACCTGCTTGGTCAGCTCCTTCCGGCGCTCCTCCGTCAGCTGGGGGAAGACCAGACGAATGACCTTACCGTCGTTCTGGGGGTTGATGCCCAGCTCGGAGATCAGCAGCGCCTTCTCAATGGCCTTGAGCAGGGTGCCGTCCCAGGGCTGGATGACCAGGGTGCGGGGATCGGGGGCGGAGATGGAGGCCACCTGGTTGATGGGGGTCTCGGTGCCGTAATACTCCACGGAAATTTTATCCAGCACGGAGGCGTTGGCGCGGCCGGCGCGGACGCCGCCAAAGTCGCTGATGACGACCTCCACGGTCTTCTTCATCTTGTGCTCGTACTCCTGATACATTTCTTTGATCATTTTTTCTCCTCCTCAACAATGGTGCCGATCTTTTCTCCCATCACAGCCCGCTGGATGTTCTGGGGGTCGGCCAGGGCAAAAATCATCACGGGGATGTGATGCTCCAGGGCCAGGGATGTCGCCGTCAGGTCCATCACCTGCAAGTGGTCGGCCAGGACCTGATCGTAGGTAATCGAGTCGTACTTGACGGCGTTGGGGTCCTTCTTGGGGTCGGCGCTGTACACGCCGTCGATGTTTTTGGCCAGCAGGATCATGTCGGCCTGGATCTCCGCCGCCCGCAGCACAGCCGCCGTGTCGGTGGAGAAATAGGGGTTGCCGGTGCCCCCGGCAAAAATGACCACGCGGCCCGCAGCAAAATGCTCCTCAGCGGCGGCGCGGGAGGTGATCTGCCCCACAGGGCCCATGGGGATGGACGTAAGCACCCTGGCGGGCTGGCCGATCTGCTCCAGCACGTCCTGGACGGCCAGGCTGTTGATGACGGTGGCGAGCATCCCCATCTGGTCGGCGCGGGTGCGCTCCATGTTGCCGCCCCCGTCCTTGGCGCCGCGCCAGAAGTTGCCGCCGCCGATGACCAGGCCCACCTTCCCCCTGGGCCACGCAGGCCTTGATGACCTGGCCCACCTCCCGGACGAAGGCAAAGTCGATGCCCCGGCCCGGCTCGCCGGCCAGGCCCTCTCCGCTGATTTTCAATAAGATACGCTGATAGCTCGGTTTTTCCATTGGTATCTCCCCGCCCCGGCGGGAGCGGGCCTCCTTCCTCGCCCGTGCCTTGCTGGCCAACGGACATTCTCTTGGTGTTATTTTACTATAACTGGGCCGGTTTGCAAAGGGGTTGGGCGCAACTTTTTCAAAAAAGCGACGGCTTACAATTTCTTCCTACTCTGAAAAAAGGATCGGCGGTCGGACTGCCTTTCTGTTGTCATATCGCCTAACCCGTCCCATTTAGCCGCCCCTAACCATTGTGCATTTTCGATAAAATCATGAATTTCCACCACAAGAGGCTTGACAAATCCCCCTTCGCGGGAGTAACGTGTTAGCAGACAAGTGAACAGCGATCTTCAGGGCAGGGTGCAATTCCCGATCGGCGGTACAGTCCGCGAGCCGCAAGGCAGGATTTGGTGTGATTCCAAAACCGACAGTGATAGTCTGGATGGAAGAAGATGTGACGAAACACGGGGAAGGCTGTCCCCTCTGTTTGTCGTGGATTGCTCTGGGATGATTTTTCATTTCAGAGTTTTTTGTCGGCAAATAGAAGCTGGGCAGGCTGCTCTGTGGGTCTTATAGAGCACGCTCAAAACACGCACTGGAGGTCAAAACCCAGCGCGTGTTTTTTTCTTTTCTCTCGGAGGTGGCGCAGCCATGACAGCACGAACAACAGACGAACAGTATATGGCCTTGGCCCTCGACCTGGCCCGCAAGGGCGCGGGCTGGACCAGCCCCAACCCCATGGTGGGGGCGGTCATCGTGAAGGATGGCCAAGTGATCGGCCAGGGGTACCACGCCAAATGCGGCGACCTCCACGCCGAGCGAGCCGCCTTGGCCAACTGCCAAGGGGACCCCGCCGGGGCCACCATCTACGTAACGCTGGAGCCTTGCTGCCACCACGGCCGCCAGCCGCCCTGTACCGACGCGATCTTAGAGGCAGGCATCACCCGCGTGGTCGTCGGCTCCGGGGACCCCAACCCCCTGGTCGCCGGAAAGGGCCTGGACATCTTACGCAGCCACGGCGTCGCCGTGACCGAGGGCGTCTTGGACGCCGAGTGCAAAGCCCTCAACGATGTCTTTTTCCATTACATCCAGACCGGCCGCCCCTACGTCGTGCTGAAATACGCCATGACCCTGGACGGCAAGCTGGCCGCCTACACCGGGGCCTCCCAGTGGATCACCGGCGAGGAAGCCCGCCGCCACGTCCACACCCAGCGCAGCCGTTTCCGCTCCATCATGGTGGGCGTCGATACGGTCCTCGCGGACGACCCCCAGCTCACCTGCCGCATCGAGGGCGGCAGAAATCCCCTGCGGATCATCTGCGACTCGCACCTGCGCACCCCCCTCTCCGCCCAGGTCGTGCAGACCGCCAAAGAGGTCCCGACGTACCTGGCCACCTGCGTCACCCAGGAGCTGCGCCTGGCCCCCTACCGGGACCTGGGCTGCAACATCCTTCCCGTCCCGGAGCGCAGCGGCCACGTGGACTTAGACGCTCTCATGACCCTGCTGGGCAAGATGGGTGTCGACAGCGTCCTCTTAGAGGGCGGAGCCACGCTCCACTGGGCCGCCGTGGATGCGGGCCTGGTCCATAAAGTCCAGGCGTACATCGCCCCGAAAATTCTGGGCGGCAAGACCGCCAAGTCCCCCGTCGGGGGGCAGGGCTTTGCCCACCCCGACCAAGCTCTGAGCCTCAAGTCCCCCACCCTCACCCGACTGGGCCAGGACATCTTGATCGAAAGCGAAGTAGAAAGCGAGGTGACGCCTTAAATGTTTACCGGCATCGTGGAAGAAATGGGCGTACTCAAGTCCATCCGCAAAGGTGCCCACAGCGCGATCCTGGAAATTCAGGCCAAGGTCGTGCTGGAGGACATTCATCTGGGTGACAGCATCGCCGTCAACGGCGTCTGCCTCACCGCCACCTCCTTCTCCCCCACCGGCTTTACCGCCGACGTGATGCACGAAACGCTGAACCGTTCCTCCCTGGCCTCCCTCCGCCCCGGCCACCGGGTCAATCTGGAGCGAGCCATGGCCGCCAACGGCCGCTTCGGCGGGCACATCGTGGCCGGACACGTGGATGGGGTCGGTACCGTCCAGCGCATCGAAAAAGACGACAACGCCATCTGGTACACCATCGCCGCCGGGCCGGAGGTCCTCAAGTATGTGGTGGAAAAAGGCTCCATCACCATCGACGGCATCAGCCTCACCGTGGCCCGTGTGGACAGCCAGAGCTTTGCCATCTCCGCCATCCCCCACACCGTTTCCGTCACGGTCCTGGCCGACCGGAAGCCCGGCGACATTGTGAATCTCGAAACGGACATCATCGGAAAATACGTGGAGAAGCTCCTCCACTTCCCCCAGGAGGAAGCGGCCCCCGCGCCGAAGCAGTCCTCCGGCATCACCAAAGAATTTCTCACCCGCTACGGCTATTGACCATCGAAAGGAGCACCCTACTATGTTTCAGTACAACACCATCGAAGAAGCTCTGGAAGACCTGCGCCAGGGACGCATGATCCTCTGCACCGACGACCCCGACCGGGAAAACGAGGGCGACCTCATCTGCGCAGCCGAGTTTGCCACCACCGAAAACGTGAACTTCATGGCCACCCACGCCAAGGGCCTCATCTGCATGCCCATGTCCCTGGAATACGTCCGGAAGCTCCAGTTCCCCCAGATGGTCACCCGCAACACGGACAACCATGAGACGGCCTTCACCGTCTCCATCGACCATGTGGACACCACCACCGGCATCTCCGCCGCCGAGCGCTCCATCACCGCCATGAAGTGCGTGGACCCCGACGCCAAGCCGGAGGACTTCCGCCGCCCCGGCCACATGTTCCCCCTGCTGGCCAAGGAGCACGGCGTCCTGGAGCGCAACGGCCACACCGAGGCCACGGTAGACCTCATGCGTCTGGCCGGCCTGAAGGAAGTCGGTCTGTGCTGCGAGATCATGCGGGAAGACGGCACCATGATGCGGGCCTCCGAGCTGCAAAAAATGTCCCAGGAGTGGGGCCTCAAGTTCATCACCATCCGGGACCTGCAGGCCTATCGGAAGCGTCACGAGGTCCTGGTGGACCGCGTCACCGTGACCAAGATGCCCACCAAGTACGGTGACTTTATGGCCTACGGCTATGTGAACAAGCTCAACGGCCAGCACCACGTTGCCCTCGTGAAGGGCGACATCAGCGATGGGCAGGACATCCTCTGCCGCGTCCACTCCGAGTGCCTCACCGGCGATACCTTCGGCTCCCTGCGCTGCGACTGCGGCCAGCAGCTGGCCGCCGCCATGAGCCAGATCGAGGCTGAGGGCCGGGGCATCCTGCTGTACATGCGGCAAGAGGGCCGGGGCATCGGTCTCATCAACAAGCTCCGCGCCTACGCCCTTCAGGACGAGGGCATGGACACCCTGGAAGCCAACCTGGCTCTGGGCTTTGCCGGGGACCTGCGGGAGTATTACATCGGGGCACAGATCCTCCGGGACCTGGGCGCCAAGACCCTGCGCCTGCTGACCAACAACCCCGATAAGGTCTACCAGCTGGCCGACTTCGGCATGGAGATCAAGGAGCGCGTGCCCATCCAGATGCCCGCCACCACCCACGACCTGTTCTATCTCCAGACCAAGCAGAACAAGATGGGTCACATCCTGAACTACTAAGAAGTTACCCCATCCCTATCCATAAACCAAAAAAACGATCTGACGTATGATATAAGGAGGACAATTCCCATGAAGACTTTTGAAGGAAGCCTGGTAGCCAGCAACATCAAGGTGGCCATCGTCGCCGCCCGGTTCAACGAATTCATCACCTCGAAGCTCATCGGCGGCGCCATGGACGGTCTGAGCCGCCACGGCGTCCAGGAGGCCGACATCCATCTGGCCTGGGTGCCCGGTGCATTTGAGATCCCCCTGGTGGCTGCCAAGCTGGCGAACAGCGGCAAGTACGACGCCGTCATCTGCCTGGGTGCCGTCATCCGCGGCAGCACCAGCCACTATGACTACGTCTGCGCCGAGGTCTCCAAGGGCATTGCCACCGTCTCCCTCCAGGCTCAGATCCCCGTTCTCTTCGGCGTCCTGACCACCGACACCATCGAGCAGGCCATCGAGCGTGCCGGCACCAAGGCCGGCAACAAGGGCTATGACTGTGCCCTGAGCGCCGTAGAGATGGTCAACCTGATCCGCGAGATCGAAGCCTGAGAACACTCCCATTTCATTCTCTGACTTCTTTTCTCCCCATAAGACACAAGACCCGCCGAACATTCCCAGGTTCGGCGGGTCTTGCTATTTTTAGGAGATCAGATTCAGGCAGCCTCTGCTCCATCCAATTTGGTCTTCCACTTTTCCAGCAGCGGGAAGAACACGCCCCCCACCATGTTGCCCAGGGAGATGACCAAAATGCGAAGGAACGATTCCCCCGGCTGGTCATACAGGACGCCGGAAATGGACCAGTAATACATATCCGCCACACTATGCTCCGTGCCGCACAGGATAAAGACGGACACACCCAGAAACAGCGCCAGGTACTTCCCCACCTCATGGGGATTCTTGGCATAGCCGTTCACGGCGATGAAGATGCAGATGTTGCACAGGATACCCAGGACGAAGAGGCCCAGGTAGGTGGCGCTCATCTTTCCGCCCACCAAAGCGGCGGCGGTGACGTTGATGCCGGATTCTGCGCCCACCAGGCCGGTCAGGCTCTCCAGCCAGGCGATGAGCATGGCCCCCAGCAGGTTGCCCACCCAGAAGACGGCTAAGTCCCCAAAGTAAGCGGGCCAGGGATTGTCAAAGAGATAGCAGGACTTCCCCGTAAACAGGGCGTAGCCCCTGGTACACACGGTAAACAGGCCGATGGTAAACAGCAGCGCTCCCACGACGTTGCCGCCCGGAAAGGCGTCCTTCAGCCGCAGGAAGACCGTGCCGCCGATGCCGATGGAAAACCCGGCTAAGACAGCGTAGAGGAAGAGACCCCAGGTACGTTTCATTTGCTTGTTCCTCTCTCCGGCAGAGCCGGGTTTTTGCGATCGTTTTTAACGGGCTTCCGCCTCGCCGCCGGTGACGTGGTCGAAGATGACCTGCAGCAGTTCCTCTTTCCCCAGGCCCTTCTCGGCGGAGAAGGAGATCACGGGAGTGTCCTCGTCCAGCTCCAGCGTCTCGCGGATGCGGGCTAAATTTGGCGCCCACTCGCTCTTTTTGATCTTGTCGTGCTTGTTGGCCACGACCACGAAGGGGCAGCCGGCGTTCTTGAACCACTGGGCCATGACGCAGTCGTCGGCGGTGGGCTTGTGGCGCAGGTCCACGATGAGCACGCCCAAGGTCATGAGGGACGTGTCAGCAAACCACTGCTCAATGAGCTTTCCCCACCGGGCCCGCTCCTGCTTGGAGACCTTGGCATAGCCATAGCCGGGCAGGTCCACCAGGTAGACCTTCTTGTCGATGAGGAAGTAGTTGATGTGAGTAGTCTTGCCGGGGGCGGAGCCGACGCGAGCCAGGTTTTTCCGGTTCAGAATGCGATTGATGACCGAGGACTTGCCCACGTTGGACCGCCCGGCAAAGGCGATCTGCGGCAGCCGGTCCCGCGGGCAGTCGGATATTTTGGCGGCGGAGCGGATGAACTCCGCGTTCTGTGTGTTCACGCGCATGGTCATGTTCCTCCCTTACGCCTGGGTCACGGCAGTCTGCGCCGGGGCAGCTTCCGTGGGCGTGGCGGTCAGGTCCTCCCCCTGCTCGGCCTGAGCCAGAGGCGGATGCTCCAAGGCGTGGGCCAGCACCTGGTCCACGTGAGAGACCGGGATAAAGTGCAGGGCACTGCGGACGGTCTGGTCGATCTCTTCCAGGTCGGCCTCGTTGTCCTGGGGAATGAGGACGGTGTGGATGCCGTTGCGGAGCGCCGCCATAGACTTCTCCCGCAGGCCGCCGATGGGCAGCACCCGGCCCCGCAGGGTCACCTCGCCGGTCATGGCCACGTCGCCCCGGACAGGGATGCCGGTGAGGGCGGAGACCATGGCCGTGGTGATGGTCACGCCGGCGGAGGGGCCGTCCTTGGGCACCGCGCCCTCCGGGAAGTGGATGTGGATGTCCTTTTCCTTGTAGAAGTCCGTGTCGATCCCCAGCTGGGCCGCCCGGCTGCGGATATAGGTGAAGGCCGCCCGTGCAGACTCCTTCATCACGTTGCCCAGGTTGCCGGTGAGCTCCACCTTGCCGGAACCGGGGACCACGTTGGCCTCGGCCTCCAGCAGGGTCCCGCCCACGGCGGTCCAGGCCAGACCGTTGACCAGGCCCACCTGATTCTCCAGGCCGTTCTTCTCTGGGTGATACTTCCGGGTACCCAGGAATTTTTCCAGGTTGTCCCCGGTCACATGGGCCTGCTTGTACTCCTCGGAGACGATGCCCATGGCAGCTTTTCGGCACAAGGCCCCGATCTCCCGCTCCAGCACACGGACACCGGACTCGCGGGTGTAGGAGACGATGGTCTCCCGGATGGCCGCGTCGGTCATCCGCACCTGGCTCTTCTTCAGGCCGTGGCGCTTGAGCTGCTTGGGCAGCAGGTAGCTCTTGGCGATCTGCAATTTTTCCTCGTCGGTGTAGCTGGGCAGCTCGATGACCTCCATCCGGTCCAGCAGGGGGCGCGGGATGGTCGAGGTGGTGTTGGCCGTCGTGATGAACAGCACGTCGGACAGGTCAAAGGGCAGCTCCACGAAATGGTCCCGGAAGGTGGCGTTCTGCTCTGCGTCCAGCACCTCCAGCAGCGCGGAGGCGGGGTCGCCCCGCATGTCGCTGCCCATCTTGTCGATCTCGTCCAGCAAGATCAGCGGGTTTCTCGTGCCCGCCTGCCGCACGGCGTTGATGATGCGGCCGGGCATGGCCCCGACGTAAGTCTTCCGGTGGCCCCGGATGTCGGCCTCGTCGTGGACACCGCCCAGGGAGATGCGGGCCAGCTTCCGATTCAAGGCCCTGGCCATGGACATGCCGATGGAGGTCTTGCCCACGCCGGGAGGGCCAACCAGGCAGATGATCTGCCCCTTCAAATGGGGGGCCAGCTGCTTCACAGCCACAAACTCCAGGATGCGCTCCTTGACCTTTTCCAGGCCAAAGTGGTCCGCATCCAAGATCTTACGGGCGGCTGCGACGCTGGCCCGCTCCTTGGATGTCTTGGTCCAGGGCAGCTCCAAGCACACGTCCAGGTAGTTGCGCAGGACGGAGGCCTCGGCGGAGCCGTAGGGCTGCTTTTCCAGGTGCATGACCTCTTTCAGCAGCTTCTCCTCCACCTCTTCGGGCAGGCGGGCGTCCGCGATCTGGCGGCGGTAGGCGGCGATCTCGTTGTCGCCATCCTCCCCCAGCTCCTCCTGGATCACCCGTACCTGCTCCCGCAGGAAGGCGTCCTTCTGGTTCTGGGACATATTCTCCTGGACCTGGCGCTGGATGTTCTGCTCCATCTCCAGGATCTCCACCTCCCGGTGGAGCAGCCGGTTCATGCGGTTGAGCCGGTTCACCGGGCGCTGATCCTCCAGGATGGACTGCTTGTCCAGCACCCGCATGGAGACGTTCTGGGCGATGAAGTCCGCGATATAGCCGGGGTCCTCGCTGGACATGATGTTCATCAGCATCTCGGTGGTCGCGTTTTTGGGGGACAGCTCCGTGTAGCGGTCGAAGAGCTCATAGGCCCGGCGGATCACCGCCTCGGCCCGCAGGGAGTTGGGCTTTCCCTCAATGTGGACCTTCTCCTCCTCCACGGGGACGATCTTGCCCTCCAGATAAGGCTCGGTCTGGGTCATGGTCCGCAGGACGGCCCGGCGCTGGCCCTCCACCATGACCCGGACGGTCTTGCCGGGCAGGCGCAGGATCTGGCGCACCTGGGCGATGGTGCCCGCGGAGAAAAGATCCTTTTTCTCCGGCTCCTCCACCCGGATGTCCTTCTGGGCCACCAGGAAGACGGGGCTGTTGGTGGACATGGCCTCCTCCACCGCCTTCACCGAGGCCTCCCGGCCCACGTCAAAGTGGACCATCATCTTGGGGTAGACCACCAGGCCCCGCAGGGCCAGGACGGGCATCGTGATGGGGTCCGGGTCGTAAAACGGTGTTTCGTTCTTTGCTTCTTCAGACATAGGGATTCACTTCCTTTCCGGCAGCAAGCGCTGCGGGGTCCGGTCCGTTTTGTCCCAAAACAAAAGGGCCGGAAACTATGGCAAGAGGGCGGAGAAGTTTCCCCCTCCGCCCTGCTGTGTCGTTTCGGTTGTTGGGTCTGGGTCAGCCGACGCTGTCCTGGTGGGCCAGGCCACCGCTCTGGGCCTGCAAGGCCGCAGCGCCCAGCTTGTGGCGGGGCGGCCGTTCCGGGTCCCGGATGATCTGGGGGGGCTGGCCGTCCTTCACGCTCTCCGGGGTGATGTCCACCTCGGTGATGGTGCCGTCGGAGGGGATGTCATACATGACCTGGGTCATGACGCCCTCCAGCACGGCCCGCAGCCCTCTGGCGCCGATGCCGCGCTCGACGGACTTGTCCGCCACGGCCTCCAGGGCGCCGGGGGTGAAGACCAGCTTCACGTCGTCGTATTCCAGCAGCTTCTGATACTGCTTGACCAAAGCGTTCTTCGGCTCGGTCAGGATGCGCACCAGGTCCTCCCGGCTCAGGGGGGAGAGGGCGGTGATGGCCGGCAGACGGCCCACCAGTTCGGGGATGATGCCGAACTTGAGCAGGTCGTGGGGCTGGATCTGCTTGAGCACGTCCCGCCGTTCCAGCTCGGCCTTGCTCATGATCTCGGCGCCGAAGCCGATGCCCTTCTGGTTGATGCGCTTTTCAATGATCTTCTCCACGCCGTCGAATGCGCCGCCGCAGATGAAGAGGATGTTCTTCGTGTTCACCTGGATAAACTCCTGGTGGGGATGCTTGCGGCCGCCCTGGGGGGGGACATTGGCCACAGTGCCCTCTAAGATCTTCAGCAGGGCCTGCTGCACGCCCTCGCCGGAAACATCGCGGGTGATAGAGGTATTTTCGCTCTTTCGGGCGATCTTATCCATCTCGTCGATGTAAATGATGCCGCGCTCCGCCTGCTCGATGTCGTAGTCGGCGGCCTGGACCAGGCGCAGGAGAATGTTCTCCACGTCGTCGCCCACGTAGCCGGCCTCGGTGAGGGTGGTGGCATCGGCGATGGCAAAGGGTACGTTCAGGATCTTGGCCAGGGTCTGGGCCAGCAGGGTCTTGCCGCTGCCGGTGGGGCCGATGAGCAGGATGTTGCTCTTTTGCAGCTCCACGTCGTCGCCGCCGCCGAAATAGATCCGTTTATAGTGGTTGTACACCGCCACGGACAGGGCGACCTTCGCCGTATCCTGCCCGATGACATATTCGTCCAGATATGCCTTGATCTCACGGGGGGTGGGGATGGTGTCGGGCATATCGGGGTCGATCATCTGCCCCTCCGGCGGCGTCATGTTCTCCAGAATATCCATGCACAGGTGGACACACTCATTGCAGATGTACGCGCCGGGGCCGGCAATGATCTTGGCCACCTGGTCCTGGTGCTTGCCGCAGAAGGAGCAGCGAATGGCTCGTTTTTCATCGTTTTTGGACAAAACCGTTTCACCTCTTTCTGACGCAGGAAAAAGGGGGACGCCTGCGCCCCCCTTGGTTTCCTGTCTCGATCAGCGCTTATCGATCACTTTGTCGATCAGGCCATATTCCATGGCCTCCTGCGCGGACATGAAATTGTCGCGCTCGCAGTCTGCGGTGACCACATCCAGGGGCTTGCCGGTGTTTTCCGAAAGAATGTGGTTCATGCGCTTTTTGATCACTTCCAGGCGCTTGAGATGGATCGCCATGTCCGTGATCTGGCCCTGGGTGCCGGCGGAGGGCTGGTGGATCATGATCTCCGCGTTGGGCAGCGCCATGCGCTTGCCCTTGGTCCCTGCGGCCAGCAGGAACGCGCCCATGCTGGCTGCCATGCCGATGCAGATGGTGGAAACGTCGCACTTGATATACTGCATGGTGTCATAGATGGCCATGCCGGCAGTGACGGAACCACCGGGGCTGTTGATATAGAACTGGATGTCCTGGTCGGGGTTCTGGGACTCCAGGTACAGCAGCTGGGCCACGATGAGGCTGGCGGTGGTATCATTGACCTCTTCCGAGAGGAAGATGATCCGGTCATTGAGCAGACGGGAGAAAATATCGTAGGAACGCTCTCCCCGGTTGGTCTGCTCCACTACATAGGGCACTAAACTCATTAGCTTGATCTCCTTTTCCATTCAGAGCAAAGTATGCCCGCCTGACGGAAAATTATTCCTCACCCTTGGGCTCTTCAGCCTTCTTCTTGCGGGTGGTCTTCTTGGGGGCTTCCTCGCCCTCTTCGGTGGTCTTCTTGGCTCTGGTCTTCTTGGCGGCGGGCTTCTTCTCCTCGCCGTCGGCGGTCTCCTCGGTCTTCTTCTTGCGGGTGGTCTTCTTGGACTTCTCCTCTGCCTTCTCCTCGGCAGGCTCGTCCTTGGTGACCTCGGTGACCTTGATCTCGCCGGACTCTTCGTCGGCGGTGATCAGGTGGGGCTTGGCCTCGGCAGCCACGGCGGCCATGGCGCGGTCGCGGGCCAGGTCGACCTTCAGGCCGTTCTTGTCCAGCCCCTCGATGACGCGCTCATAGGGCACGTTCAGGTTGGCAGCGGCCTTCTTGATCTCCTCGTCCACGTCCTCGTCGGAGACGGTGATGCCCTCGGCGGCGACCACGGCGTCCAGAGCCAGCTGCTGCTTGATCTGCATCTCGGCAGGCTCCTTCAGGTCGCTGCGCAGCTTGTCCATGTCCATCTGCATGTACTGCAGGTACATCTCCAGGCTGATGCCCTGCTGCTCCAGGCGGGCAGCGTAGTTGTTCATCAGGCTGTCGATCTGGGCGTTCACCATAGCCTCAGGCAGCTCGATGTCGATCTGGTCGCACAGCTGGCCCAGCAGAGCCTGGCGGAACTTGGCCTCGCTCTGGGCCATGTTGCGGTCGATGATCTTCTGCTTCAGGTCGTCCTTAAACTCTGCCAGGGTGTCGAACTCGGACACGTCCTTGGCAAACTCGTCGTCGATGGTGGGGACCTTCTTCTCCTTGACCTCGATGCACTTGACGGTGAACTGGACGGGCTTGCCGGCCAGGTCCTCTGCGTGATAGTTCTCAGGGAAGGTCAGGTCGATGGTCTTCTCGTCGCCGGCCTTCATGCCCACGACGCCTTCCTCGAAGCCGGGGATGAAGGTGTGGGAGCCCAGGGCCAGCTCATAGCCCTTGGCAGCGCCGCCGTCGAAGGGCACGCCGTCCTTGCGGCCTTCATAGTCCATGACCATGCTGTCGCCCATTTCGGCGGCACGGTCCACGGGCTCCAGCTGGGTAGCGCGGTCAACGAACTGCTTCAGTTCGTTCTCCACGGAGGTCTCGGTAACGGTGGGCAGGACCTTGTCGGCCTCCAGGCCCTTATACTGCTTCAGGGTAACAACGGGACGAACGGTCACGGTTGCCTTAAAGGTAAAGCCCTCCTTCCCCAGAGACAGGATCTCCACCTGGGGGGGAGCCACAAAGTCCAGGCCCTTTTCCACGATGGCGTCCTGGCAAGCCTGGGGATAGATCTCCTCCACGGCGTCTTCATAGAACACACCGGCGCCATACATGCCCTCGATGACTTTACGGGGGGCCTTGCCCTTCCGGAAACCAGGCACGGAGATGTTGCCGCGGCTCTTACGATAGGCCTGATCCAGGCCAGCCTCGAACTCCTCCTGGCCGACCTCGATGGTCAGCTCGACCTGAAACTTCTCTTTGTTTTCAACAACGCTCTTGACATTCATGTCCTTTTTCCTCCTGTGAAATGCCGTTTTTGGGCGCGAGGGCCTCGAAAAGGGCATCGTATTGCAGTATATATAGGCTATCTTATCAGATTCTGATCCGAATTACCAGCCTTTTTTTCTTTAATCTAAGATTTTTTCCGGTTGGAAGTTGAGATAGTCCGCCGAGACCAGCCGGTAGGCCACGCCGTTCCAGGTGCTCTGCACCGCTCGGCGCAGGCTTTTCCCGTGGAGGTGGCCATAGTAGCAGGTGGTCACGCCGTACTGGGTCAGAAGGTCCAGCACCGGCGGACACCGGTAGCCCTTGAAGATGGGGGGGTAGTGGAGAAAGCACAGCTTTTCCTTGTCTCCGGCGGCTTTCAGGGACGTCTCTAAGCGCCCCACCTCCCGGTTTAAGATCTTCTCGTTCTGGGCCTTGTCCGGCCCCTCCTCTTCAAAGAACCAGCCCCGGCTGCCGCACAGGGCTACGTTACCATAAAAGTAACAGGTATTGTGTAGAATTTTGAGGCTCGTGAACCCCTTTTCCTCAAAAAAGCGGGTCATCTTCGCCATGCTGTTCCACCAGTAGTCGTGGTTGCCCTTGAGCAGGATCTTGGTGCCGGGCCAGGCGTCCAGCCAGGCGAAGTCTGCCTCGGCCTCCTCCAGACTCATGCCCCAGGAGATGTCGCCGGGGATGACCAGGGTGTCCTCCGGCCGCAGGATCGAAAATCCCTCGGCCAGCTTGTCCAGATACCCCTGCCACACCCCACCGAAGACATCCATGGGCTTGTTCACCGACAGAGACAGGTGGGTATCGCCAAGGGTATACAGTGCCACAGGTGCCTCCTTACTTCAGCATCTCCAGCACCACGTCCTCCATCTTCTCCTTGTCCACGCTCTCGGTGAAGCGCACGGCCTTGTTCCGCAGGGAGGCCAGGGGCACAGGGGCGGGGCGGTTCGTGGTCTGGGAGAGCTGGTCCAGGGCGTCGATGCCGTCCTGGACCTCGGCCACGCCCAGGCTGTGCAGCACGCTGTCGCAGAACTTGAAGGGGCTGGCGGTGGAGACGAAGACGGTCTTGTTGGTGTCGCCGGTCTCCTGGCGGTACTTCTCCATCACGTCGTAAGCCACAGCGGTGTGGGGATCGATGAGGTAGTTGTACTTCTTCCAGACCTCAGCGATGACCTTGCTGGTCTCCTCCTCGCTGCAGAAGCCGCCGTAGAAATCGGACTTGAGCTTTGCCTTGATCTCGTCGGAGACCGTATAGCCGCCGTGCTTGTTCAGCTGCTGCATGTAGTCGGCCACCAGCTTGTCATCCTGGCCGGATAAGGCAAAGAGCAGGCGCTCCAGATTGCTGGAGACCAGGATGTCCATGGAGGGAGACATGGTGGTGTGGAAGGGGCGGTTGCGGTCATAGGTGCCGGTAGCCAGGAAGTCGGTCAGCACGTTGTTGCTGTTGGAGGCGCAGATGAGCTTGCCCACGGGCAGACCCATCTGACCGGCGTACCAGCAGGCCAGGATATTGCCGAAGTTGCCGGTGGGCACGCAGTAGTTGACCTTCTCGCCCATTTGGATCTTGCCCAGGTTCAGCAGGTCGCAGTAGGCGGAGATGTAATAGACCAGCTGCGGCAGGATCCGGCCCCAGTTGATGGAGTTGGCAGAGGACAGGAAGTAGCCCCGCTTTGCCAGATCGTCCCGCAGACGCTCGTCGGAGAAGAGGGTCTTCACGCCGGTCTGGGCATCGTCGAAGTTGCCGTGGACGGCGCACACGCCGACGTTGCCGCCCTCCTGGGTCTGCATCTGCAAGGCCTGGACCTTGGACACGCCGTTCTTGGGATAGAAGACCAGGATCTTGGTGCCCTTCACGTCCTTAAAGCCTTCCAGCGCAGCCTTGCCGGTGTCGCCGGAGGTGGCCACCAGGATGCAGACGGTCTTCTTCTCGTTGTTCTTCACCAGGGAAGCAGACAGCAGGTGGGGCAGGATCTGCAAGGCCATGTCCTTAAAGGCAGAGGTGGGGCCGTGCCACAGCTCCAGGCAGTAGGTGTCGTCGTTCAGGGGATGCAGGGGGGCGACCTTGGGGTCGTCAAACTTGGTGCTGGCGTACCCGGCCTCGGTGAAGGAAGTCAGCTCTTCCTCGGAGAAGTTGTCCAGGAACAGCTTCATCACGGCCACGGCCCGCTGGGCGTAGGTCTTGCCGCGCAGGTCCTCCAGCATCTCCGGAGTCAGCTTGGGGAAGACCTCAGGGGTCAGCAGACCGCCGTCGTCGGCCAGGCCCTGGGCGATGGTCTCGCTGGCAGACAGGAACACGTTCTTATTTCGGGTGCTTACATACTTCATCGTATTCACAACCTTTGCTTAGGATTTTTTAGAATAGAGCTTGGTGTCTTGAACTATGACTCCGCTTCAAAAAGCGTTCTCTAAATGATAGATGGTGGGCAGCACCGTCTCCACCCCCTGGGGGGCGTAGACCTCGACCACATCGAACCGGGGCTGCAGCCGCGACGGGTGCTGGGAAAGATAGCGCAGGGCGGCCGTCCTCACCTTCCGCTGCTTGGCCGGGGTCACGGATTCCCGCGCCTGGGCCAGGTCCGCGTCCTTGCGGAGCTTGACCTCTACGAAGCAGAGATACGGCTCTCGGACAAGGATCAGGTCGATCTCCCCCTCCCGGCAGCGAAAGCGGGTGTCCAGCAGGCGGTAGCCCTGCCCTTGCAGATACTCCGCCGCCTTCCGCTCGCCCCACTGGCCCAGGCCGGAGTGGTCTCCTCCCCGGCTGCTCACAGTTTTTTGAGAAACGTCTTGCGGTGGATCGGGCACGGCCCATACTCCCGCAGGCGTTCGTAATGGAGCTTGGTGGGGTAGCCCTTGTGTTTTTCAAAGGCATACTGGGGGTAGCGTTCGGCCATTTCGATCATATAATGATCTCTGGCGACCTTGGCCAGGATGGACGCGGCGGCAATGGACGCGCTTTTCCCGTCTCCCTTCACCACCGTCTCGTTGGGGGTCGTGATGCCCTTGGAGCGGTTGCCGTCGATCAGCGCCAGGTCCGGGGAAACGGACAGGCCGTCAATGGCCCGCTGCATGGCCAGCATCCGGGCGTTTAAAATATTGAGGGCGTCGATCTCCTCCGCCTCCGCCCAGGCGATGGACCAGGCCACGGCCTCGTCCCGGATGAGGTCATATAAAACCTCCCGGCGTTTCTCTGTGACTTTTTTGGAGTCCCCCAGCCATTGATGGGTCCAGCCCTTGGGCAGGATCACAGCCCCGGCATAGACTCGTCCGGCCAGCGGACCGGCACCCGCCTCGTCCACGCCGCAGATGGTCTGAATGCCCTGGGCAAAGCGTTCGGTTTCAATGGCCCACAGGTCAGGCTGTTCCATGGTCGTCCTCCTCCCGTTCCAGGTCTTCGGGCAGCTCCAGGGTGATGCGGCCCATTTTCCCGGCCCGGAACTCGTCCAGCAGGATGTTCGCCATGCGCTCTAAGTCCACCTCGCCGCCGGAGATGAGAAAGCCGCGCTTTCTGGCCCCGGCCTCCAGCAGGTCCCAGCCGCTCATGCCCTCTTCGGGAACGATCTTGAACCGGGCCGTCAAGGCCTCCGGCTTGCGCTGGGCCAGCAGAAGAATGAGGTGGCAGGCCAGGGTCTCCACGTCCATGATGGCATCCCGCACAGCCCCGGTGAAGGCCAGGTGCAGACCAATCGTCTCATCCTCAAACTTGGGCCACAGAATACCGGGGGTATCCAGCAGCTCCAGGCCCTGGTCCACGGTGATCCACTGCTTGCCGCGGGTCACGCCGGGGCGGTCACCGGCCTTGGCCGACTTTTTCTTGGCGACTTTATTGATGAAGGTGGACTTGCCCACGTTGGGGATGCCCACGACCATGGCCCGCACCGGGCGGCCCACCTGGCCCTTTTCCTTCCAGCGGGCGATCTGTTCCTTCAGCGCCCCGCGCATGACGGGGGAGAACTGCTTCACTCCCGCCCCGCTGCGGGCGTCGCACTCCAGCACAGAGATGCCCTTGCTGCGGAAGTAGGCAGCCCACTGCTTGCTGGCAGCGGGGTCGGCCTGGTCGGCCCGGTTGAGGATGACCACGCGAGGCTTGCTGCCCACCAAGTCGTCGATGTCCGGGTTCCGGCTGGCGATGGGGATGCGGGCGTCGATGACCTCCGCCACCACGTCCACGTATTTGAGGTTTTCCCCGATCATCCGCCGGGTCTTGGTCATGTGGCCGGGATACCACTGGATGTTCATGGGCTGGTCCTCTCCTTTCCTGGCCGGGGGCGCACCCGCTTCGGCCTTGTATGATTCAGAACTAACTGTATAGTATACACGGTTTTTCCCGCTCTGAAAAGACTTTCCAGATAGAAAAGGCAGGAAATATCACGGCCCGCTTTGGAAGAACTTGAAAAGAGGGAGCGCACAAGGCGCTCCCTCTTTCAAATGTCTCAAATCAAAGCTTTTCCTTGACCTTAGCAGCCTTACCCACGCGGTCACGCAGATAGTACAGCTTAGCCCGGCGGACCTTACCTCTACGGACGGTCTCGACCTTCTCGATCACAGGGCTGTAGAGGGGGAAGACCTTCTCCACGCCGACGCCGTAAGAGATGCGGCGGACGGTGAAGGTCTCGTGGATACCGCCGTGCTTCTTGGCAATGACGGTGCCCTCGAACACCTGGATACGCTCACGGTTGCCTTCCTTGACGCGCAGGTGGACACGCACGGTGTCGCCCACGTTGACTGCGGGGGCAGCCTTCTCAGGCATGTTCTTCTCAATAAAGCTCTTCATAAGATCCATAGTCTGTTTCTCCTCCTGTTATACAGGTGTTCGTGAGGCCATTGTGCCAAAGCTCCTTCGCCCGGCGCCCCAGAGGACCACCCTTTTTACAATAGACCGTGAAGTATTCTAGCAGGTATCGCCCCGGATTGCAAGGGAAATCTGCAAATTTTTTGCTCAGTTTTTGTTCTTCTCCCGCATCACCCGGTCATACAGAGCTTTCCGGGAGAGATTGCAGACCCCCGCCGCTTCCTTCACGGCGTCCCGCGCAGACATGCCCTGCTCCTGTAACTTGGCAACCATCGCCAAGCCGTCCTCTAACGTATACTCCTCCTGGGCCTTGGGCGGAGCCCCCTCAATGACCAGCACAAACTCTCCCTTGGGCGGGTTCTCGGTGTAGTGACGGGCGGCCTCGCCCAGGGTCGTGCGGCGGACCTCCTCATGGAGCTTGGTCAGTTCCCGGCAGAGGGCCACGCGGCGGTCCGGGCCGAAGGCGGCGGAGAGATCGTCCAGCGTCGCCCGAAGCTTATGGGGGGCCTCGTGGAAGACCATCGTCCGCTCTTCGTGCTTCAGACTTTCCAGGTGGGCCTTACGATTCTTCTTGTTCATCGCCAGAAAGCCCTCAAAGGTAAAGCGTCCTGTGGGCAGGCCGGACACAGCCAAAGCGTTCACAAAGGCGCAGGCCCCCGGAATCGCCACCACGGGAATGTCTTGGGCGGCGCACTGGGCCACCAGTTCCTCCCCTGGGTCGCTGATGGCAGGGGTCCCGGCGTCCGTGACCAGGGCGCAGCTCTCGCCGGCCAGCAGGCGGTCCACCAATTCATCCCCGCGGGTGTCGGCGTTGTGGCGGTAATAGCTCACCATGGGTTTCTTGATGCCCAGGTGGTTGAGCAGCTTCACCGTCACGCGGGTGTCCTCGGCGGCGATGAAGTCCACCGTCTCCAACGTCTCCGCCGCCCTGGGCGAAAAATCCCCCAGGTTCCCAATGGGGGTGGCGACCAGATACAGCGTCCCAGCCATGGCAATGTCCTCCTTCTCTGTTCTCTATGTCAGTCGATCTTCTGTTTGGTAGTGGGGCGGCAGGATGTCCAGCCCCGGCCCGCCCTCCTTCACCGCCTCCACTAAGACGGCATAGGGCGCTTTCGTCCGGTGGTAGGATAAGAGCTGCATCCGCTTCGGCTCCAGCCGGGCCTTTTGTAGGGCGGCAAACAGCTCCGCCAGCCGCTCCGGGCGATAGACCAGCGCAAACCGCCCGCCTGTGCGGGTCAAGCGCCCCGCCGTCTGGCAGAGGTCCTCCACGGAACAGGTGTCGTCCATTCGGGCCTGCCCGCCGGATCTTCCGGACCCCGCTCGGAAATAGGGCGGGTTGGACAGGACCAGGTGAAACTGGTCGCCCCGGAGCAGACTTTTGTCCCGCAGGTCCCCGGTCAGGATCGTCCCGGAGAGGGCATTGTCCGCCAGATTCTTCCGGGCCAGCGCCGCTGCCGTGGGGTCCAGCTCGATGCCCACCCGCGTCAAATTCTCTTCCCGCTGGGCCGTCAGCAAGAGCAGGGACCCCACGCCGCACCCCAGGTCACACACAGTCCATTTGGGCCGCAGGGTGCAGAACCCCGCCAGCAGCACGCTGTCCCGCCCCAGCTTGAAGCAGGCATCGGACTGGGTGAGCTGATACTTCCCCAGATATTCTACCGACGTCACGCCTTTCCCTCCTGCTGCTCCATCTGGCGCAGCTGCTGCAAGAACCAGCGGACCATGCGCCCGGTCATGCCCCAGATGAAATGCCCCTGATACTCGTAGATGGGCACGTTCATATAGCCCTTTCGCCAGGGATAGGTCTTGGGAAAGCCGATGCGCTCATAGGGAAAATCATCGTCCACTTTTGCCGAGACCACATAGCGGTAGACCTCCTCTTTGTAGTTCAGCAGATAGTCCACCGGGACGAAGAACACGTTTTTGACCTCCGCTGCGCTGGCCTTGAGCCGCGCGGCGCCGGCGGCGCTGATCTCGGCCAGGAAGGGGTAGACCACCCGGTCGCTGATGTCCTGCATCAGGTCCAGCGGGGCCAGCACCCGGATCTCCTCCGGGGGGATGCCGATCTCCTCCCAGGTCTCCCGCAGGGCGGTCTCCCGTGGGGTCTCCCCGTGTTCTCTTCGGCCGCCGGGGAAGCAGACCTCGCCGGGCTGGTGGCCCACCAGCGTATCGGCCCGCGTCTCAAAGAGCAGGCAGCGCTGCCCCTCCCACTGGACCAGGGGGACCAGGATCGCATACTCCCCCGCCGCCTCCTGGAGCCCCAGCTCCCGGTGGCTGAAATAGTCTTTCATCTCTTCGATGGTCATACACAGACTCCTTTCCCCCGGCGCTCAGGATTCGGGGACGGTGAATTTGGCCAGGGGGTCCTCCTCCTGCCAGAGGACGGCCTTTCCCCGGACCAGGCTGGCGGCCACGTCGATGAGCCGCTGGTTTCGGCTGCCCCGGAAGTGCAGCTCGTAAGACTTCTGGTCCTGCAAAAAGGGGCCGTCTACCAGCACGTCCGTCTCTTGCAAAAGCGCCGTCCAGTCCGCTCGTCCGGCGTCCCGCAGGTGCTCGAAGAGATAGCCGGTGTAGGTCCAGACGGTCAGGCCCAGGCCGTGGGCGGCCTTCGCCAGGGCCGCGCAGTCCGCCGCCTGGGCAAAGGGCTCTCCGCCGGATAAGGTCAGCCCCGCCATGAGGGGGTTCTTTGTCAGCTCCTCCACCAGCGCCGCCACGGAGACTTCCCGGCCCCCCGCCGGGTCGTGGGTGCCGGGATTGTGGCAGCCCGGACAGCGGTGGGGACAGCCCTGGGTAAATACCGTGAAGCGAAGCCCCTGGCCGTCTACAATGGAGTCATGGACTGTGTTGGCGATCCGCATGCGACCTCCCCCTTACACATCAAAATAGCTTTCAAATAGCTTTCGTAATAGCTTTCGTATGATACCACACTTTCCCGCCGGGAGCAAGCCTGCCCGCCCAGCTTCCAAATGCTTTGCTTTCGTATAGCACAGGACGGGAGCAAAGGGAAACCTAACCTTTGGTTAATTGGGTTTTCCACCGTTTCCCGGTAAACTGAGAAAAAGGAGGTTTATCGCCATGAAACAGAAACGACTTTTTTCCCTCTTGCTGGCTGCCGGACTCTGCGTCAGCCTGGCCGCCTGCGGCGGGACCGACGACACGGCAGACGACCCCGTCACCGAACCGGACCAGGAGCCCACCGGCTACACCGCCGAAGAGCTGGGCCAGGACGACTTCACCCCCGCTACCCTGGCAGAGGTCAACGGCACCTGGGTCGATGGCTACGGGGCCGTCCTCCAGATCAACGCCGACGCGGAGAGCTACCTCTACCGCACCGACGAGGGCCGGGTGGGCCAGGGCTGGGTCCGGGACGCCGACGGCGAGGCCTGGCTCAACTTCAACCGCTACCAGCATCTCTTTGAACTATCCGCTGACGGCAACACCATCTACATCCACCCCCTGGACAGCGAAATGGAAGATGCCCCACCCGACGCGGACACGGAGACCCTCTTCTACGAGACCTTCACCCGCGACGACACCGCCGACCCCGGCCAGTGGACCCTGGATGAACTGGACGGCGACTGGGTGGGCGAGGACGGCTCCACCATCTCCATCGACGCCGACAACTACACCTACGAAGCCCAGTGCGAGGAGACCGGCTCCACCGGCGACATCACCGAGGACGAAGACGGCCGGGGCATCTACCTCTACCTCAACGGCCACGGCTTCCTCATCCCTGACGCCGAGCGCAACACCTTCACCATCCAGTTCGTCGCCGCCGACTTCCAGATGCCCGACGGCAACTACGAGACGACCTATTCCCGCGCTTGAATCGCATAAAACCCACAAAAAGAGACAGGCCGCAGCCTGTCTCTTTTTTGGTCACTTGGTTTCTGGTTCTTGTCGTCGCAGAGACTTACTTCTCCAGGGCGGCCCAGTCGCGGGTCTCGCGCATGCTCTCCCACGTTTCGTGGGTGCCGTCCTTCTTCAGCTTCTGATAGTGGCTGTTGGTGGCTTCCTGGACAGCCAGATAGAACCAAGCGCTCTCCTTCTGGTTGTCGGGCCAGGTCTTCATGTCCTTGTGCAGATCATCCTTCGTCTCAGGCAGGCGCTTGAGCACGCGGTTGACCAGGGTCATGGTCTCGGCACGGGTGATCTTCTGGTCGGGCTTGAAAGAACCGTCCTCATAGCCCTTGATCCAACCGTGGTTGGCGGCGATGCTGATCTCGTCCTTGGCCCAGTGGCTGGACACATCGGAGAAGGTCGCAGGGGTCTTGTCGCCGTCCGGGTCGAACCGGGCCGCAATGGCAGCGAACTCAGCGCGGCTGATCGACGCATCAGGCTTAAAGGAACCGTCCTCATAGCCCTTGATGATCCCCATCTTGCTCAGGGTAGACACCGCGCAGGTATACCATGCGCCGTCCTTCATGTCGTTGTAGCCGTTGCTCTTGGTCATGTTGGCCTCGCGGGTCTCGTCGGTCAGCAGACGGAAGAAAATCGTCGCCACTTCGGCGCGGGTGATATTCTTCTGGGGATACACCATGCCGTCGGGATAGCCCACCACATAAGCGTAGTGGTCCTTCCCGTTCAGGCCAGTCGGCACATCGTCAGGGATGGTGACAGTCCCGCCGCCATTACCACCATGGCCACCGGAGCTGCCCTTGATCGTGTAGGAGACAGAGGGCTTGGGGAAGACCGCGATCTCCTTTTCTTGATTGTTTTCCTTTTCCTTAATGTAGAGGGCAGCCTTTTCGTTGGTATACAGCGCATCACTGGCTACCACCTTGGTAGTTTCAGCGCCATCTACAAATCCATTGCCGTCCAGGTCAGTCACACCATGGGTACCCGCCGCTTTGGGGTTGGCAAGCTTGAGCTTGTAAGACAGCGTGACCTTCGTTTCGGCAGGAATATCCTGATTGATCTCCCACTTGAACTGAGCAGGTGCATTTGTCTCATTATTCTTATCGGTATAAGTCACCTTATATTCCGTCGACCCAAAAGTATAGGTAGTACCGTTTGCGTCGCTTGTACCCTTTTTTCCGGTGTACTCGTTTTTACCAACCTTCAAGGTCAGTTCGGGAACAAAGGTAAACTCGTTGCCAATCTGGTCGATCACATAGGAACCCGATTTAACTGCAATGGGATCAGGCTGCTGCTCTGTCTTACTTACCGTCGGCAGCTCCAGCGTCACCGTCGTGGTCCAGTCGCTGGTGTTCAGGTTGCTGGTGGCGGATTTGAGCTGCTTGGTGTCCCAGGTAGAAACAGGGTCGGAGGTGTCTTTCTTTTCCGTATCGCCATTCTTCATCACAATGGTGTTGACGATCTTGCCCTTGGGGATGTCAGCTTCTTTAACGGTGTAGTTAACATAGTAGGTCTCCTCACCAGAAACTGTTGCCGTCCAGCTATGTGCAGTAGGATTCCAGTTGACATTCTCTGCTGGAGTCTTACACTCATTATCTTTGTAGACTCCCTCAGCCATTGCGTCTGTCAGCGTCACACGTGCAGGTGTGCTACTCTTGTTTGTCACGGTAACAGACCAAATGATCTGCTCATTCACATGGGCAACCGGGTTGTTGTTATTAACTGGTTCGCCCGCAACGCTAACAGTCTTCTTCTCAACGGTCAAATCCGGAGCCTGGTACGTATTCTGGATAGTGAGAGGGTTCGTTGTCGATACCTCTGTAGGTGTAGTACCTTCTTTGGTAGTATACTTAACACTAGCCTTACTGTTTTCGACTTCAATCGTCAAGGTGTACACATTGGAGTCATACTGCATCCCAGAAATCGGACTGGTCGCATTTTCCTGAACGGTGTAGGTATGGGTTCCTGCGGACAGGCTCAAGGTGCCGTCAGTATCAAAGATAAAGGGAGCAGTGTAAGTTGTTTCACCTGTCTCTTCATTCTTTGTCCCCTCCCCCAAGTCACGCACAGTACCAGAAATGGGCTGGGTAGTTGTCGCAGGCTGGCCGTTTACTGTCTTTGGCGTTACCGTTACACCGAACGTCGTGCCCGTAGGCAACGCGCTGTTCTTCTTTACCGTCAGTTGTTTTTGAATCAGTTGGGAGAGGTCGACCGTTGCATTTTTTGTATAGGTGTTCGTCACGGTCATGGTGCTGGACTCACCTTTCTTCACGGTAACCGTAGCCGAGTTATCCTGGGTAGCTGCCACATTGTTATACGTTGTTGTGTAGGTATAGTCTTTCACATCAGCATTGCTCTCGCTGACTGTGTATTCACCAGCGGGGAGGCCGGAGATGGTCCAGGTGAGTGTGCCATCAGCCTTCTTTGCTTTCTCTGTTTTAGTAAGTGTGCCTTTTGTTTCACCTTGTGCATCTTTTACTGTAATCTGAAAGTTTTCAGGCAGACTGTCCACGGTAAGTCCATCGCCCTCTACCTTCTTGGTGATCGTCAAGGTGCCAGTTGTCACTGGAGATAACGTATAAGTATACTTCTTGTTGGCTGTTACTGGAGTAGTCTTATCAGGCTTAGAATCCCATGTGCCGGTTTTGGTATAACCTTTGTTCGGTTTTACGTTGTCTGTGTCGTCTGTGTCAGGAATATCGTTCAGAGTATTATTGGTATCTGTCCATACTCCATTCTTAAGTTCTTTTACTTTGATGACTTCCGTTTTCGTATCCTTGTCATCAGCCCAAGTGCCATTCTTAATCTCATAGGTCACTGTGGCCTCGAAAACATCGGGGAAGTTGTTCCCGTTTTCATCAAGGCTCCAAACTGCATAGACAGTTTGTACAGTGGGAATATTGACCTCAGTAATGATGCTAGATGCAATGGCATTAGCATTATTCACATCAGCTTTCGTAAGCACGTTCTCTTTCTTTGCAATAGACCAGCCAAGGAAGATGACATCCTTACCTTCACTCGTCTGCTCATGGTTAGGAGTGTACGCGGGCGTGTAGAGCAGATCATGGTTGCCTGCCGTAATCATTTCTTCCGTAGTGGTAGTGTTGTTCACTGAACCAAAGTAGCCGCCGTTGGCATCGTAGGTCAAGGTGTAGGTGGATGGACTCCACTGGGCGTAAAGGTCATTGTCGTTGGCACCATTCATACGGGCAGATCTACCAGCCTCAAACGTTTTACCATTACCATCAGCCTGTGTATTCCAACCTGTGAAGTCGTAGCCCTCTCGATTCGGAAGCTGCGTACCCTCATAGTTTTCGATTGTGAATTGAGCATTATTTTTAATGCCCTCATGCTTATAAGTCGCATCCGGATCAAAGTTACTATGATAGGTCACACTATACGTCTGTCCTGGATTCTCCCCGCTGAAGTTCGGCTTCAGCGTAACGTTTGCGGTCATCTGAATCTGATCGCCAGGATGATATTTCGTAGTCGTATTAGCCGCATCCGTCCAATATAGGAACTTGCCAGCGTTGTCGCCTGTATAGTTCTTCACCTTTGCAATGGTGTTGTACCAATACCTCTGTGAATCAGCAGCACCGCTGTTGTAAGTCACAGTGTAAGTATCTCCTTTGAGCACCGGGCGAATGGTGAGGTCTGTCATCATTTGACTGTTGACATTCACTTTCTGGTTTGTCTCACAGTTTACCCAATAGAGAACCGTTTTGTTTGCCGCTGTAAGTTTATCCGTTGCTTGCTTATAGACGCCTGCTTCGTTGATAACCTGGTTGTAGTTCACATCAGCACTACCAACACCATCCACACCTTGGATGGTCAATTTAAGAGTAATGGGAACCCACTTAGCATAAACCGTGATGTTCTGGGCAGGCATTTTCTTACCAGAGAACTCATACGGTGTCGTTCCGCTCGGATCGCTGTACCAACCGCCGAATGTGTAGCCAGCAGGTGCATTGGTTGGTATATAGCTGCTTGCGCCTCTAATGTCTTGTTCGTATTTATAGGGTTCCTTCTTTACCTCAATACCATTACTAACGTAAACAACATCATAGCTCTTTCTAGTATAGTAAAATCTGGCGTTGTCATACGAGCTTCCGTTGCGCGTTCCTCCGTTATACTCAAAACCAGTCAGTGGATACTTGTCTTCCTGTGTCACTTCATACCCAGTGCCTGGGCTAGTATCAGTATGATGTAATTTATAGGTTACACCACCCTGTGTCACTGTTCCACTCTCGCCGGGTAAAACCTCTACATAGTAATGAGCGCTTTCAGACCCCCTATCGGTTTTAGGACCATAATACTTTGCTCCGCCTAACGGCATTGTTTCGATATTGACCTGGTATGGGCCACCATTAAACTGGCTAAGATTTTTTGTCGTAGACCATGTTTTGCTACCCTTTTTCTCTGGCCATTGTTTGCTGATGTCTGCGCCATGTTTTGCAGTGATCCGAATATCCGTGTATTCTTTCCAGCTTACGTACTCACGGTAATAGAAATGTATTGTATAACTATTACGCTGATAATATACATTAACAATCGTCGAGCCGTCACCGTTTATGTTTTTTTGCGTAATCGTTTTCGCTTCAAATCCATCATATTGTTTAGAAGTGGCGTTTGTCTGCGTACCAGTTGTCCCAGACTTCTTTTCACTTGCTATGTAGGAATACTCATTATCGTTGGCGTTTTCCTGCCAGTGGATCACGGTGTAGTTGGCTGTTGCAGGTGTCCAGAGTGCAAAGAGTTTTGTATCTCCGTTCGGAGTAACTTCCGTTTGCTTTGTACCGTTAACTTCCGAACTCCAACCTGCGAAAGTATAACCCGCTTTTGTTGGCTCGCCCGCTTTGCTCAACTCAAAGTTTTCCCCTTGCTGGACATAATGGGATGCAATCGCACTGCCTCCCTGGCTATCAAAGGTCAGCCAGCAGGATGCGGATGCTGGATAGACGTTCATATCGTTTGTGACATTTTTTCCCTCAAAAGCTTTACCGTCTGCCGTTTTCCAAGTAATATCCTTATAGTCTTCTGGAATGTCAACTGTTTCGTCTTTAGCAACGCCAGTATATACAACTTCCTTGGATCCTTCTGCCGCCATAAAATAGACGTGAATCGGATTGGCGTTCTTCTCCCATTGTGCATAACACTGGATGGTGCTTGTTTCCGTAACGTTAACTTCTGTATCAAACGGTACCTCTGCTCCGTCTGCCGTCTTCCAGCCGGTAAAGTAGTACCCGGTGCGTGTCGGGTCAGCTGGCCGGTTAAGCGTACCGCCCTTTTTCACAGTCTGTGTGTACCATAGGCTTGACGTATCATCTTTGATTTTGTAGAACTCATACGTGGCAAAGCTTCCCTCATCCGGTGTAATAGAGAGAAGGGATGTGTTCCCTGCCAACGCTGTCACAGGTACCAAAGAAAGCACCATTGCCAGCGTTAGAACCAGGGCCAAGAACTTCTTTTTCATGGGTCTCCTCCTTTTCATCTTTCCATTTGTTTTTGAGTCACCCATTGTCGTTGGTTGTTAAGCCAACGACAAAAGGGTATACCCTTTTGTTTTTTGCGATATAAGCATAGATACCGCAAGGATACGTTCGCCAAAGCACTCTCTTCTTTGGCGGCGCTTTATGGCAATATTATACCGTATCCTTCCGTCGAATGTCAAGGTTTTCCATGGATATGTTTGGGTACATTTTGTTTTCTTTTAGAGATTCATGCCCTGATTTTATACCTTTCCGACAAAACACCCCCTGTGTCGGGTCTCGGCGGGGAACGGCACAGGGGGCGGCGCTCTTGACAAAGTGGGGAGAGACTGCTATCATAAAAACAGAAAGAGCGTTGCTACTAGTGGTTGGCTTCGCGGTTTTACATCATTATGAACAATGCTGACCGTTCAGTTGCCGCTGGGCGGTCAGCACGCTTTTATGGAAAGTGCCAGTGCTAAAAACACCACGCACAGCAGAAATTTCAAAAAAAATCTGTCCATTCCAGCTTCACCCCCTTCCAACGTGGATTTTGCGAGGGGCTAGCCAACCACTTTTCGTAACAACGCATCTTTCCGGCCCTTTTGACGGGGCCTTTTTATTTTAGCAGATTTTGTCGAACTTTGCAATACGAGCCTTCGTATACAAAACCCCCCTGCGTCGGGTCCCGGTCTGGGACGGCGCAGGGGGTGCGGCGCTCTTGACAAAGTTTTGGAGAACTGCTATCATAAAAGCAGAAAGAGCGTTGCCACGAGTGGTTAGCCTTTCCGTATCAGCTAATAATTATAATGCTGACCGTTTGGCTGCAACCGAGCGGTCAGCACGCTTTTATGGACAGTGCCAGGGCCAAAATGACCACACACACCAAAAATCTCCAAGGAAATTTATCCACTCCAGCTTCACCCCCTTTCCACATGGAATTCGCGAGGGGCTTAGCTAACCACTTTTTATCGTAACAACGCTTCTTTCCGGCCCTTTTGACAGGGCCTTTTTATTTTAGCAGATTTTGTCGAACTTTGCAACATGCGCCTTCGTATACAAAACCCCCCTGCGTCGGGTCCCGGTCTGGGACGGCGCAGGGG
>OLRJ01000126.1_pt1 | contig 77187 bp, 83 predicted proteins | sample 1672741 | NCBI WGS metagenome assembly OLRJ01 (sample SAMEA3136719, study PRJEB25190) | human gut metagenome | biome: human gut; feature: human-associated habitat; material: faeces | place: Austria | collected 2013 | reverse complement strand
TCCGACTCCGAATACAATTGCTTGGCGTTATTACGCTTTGCCACATCCTTTAGTACTTTATACGAGTCTGCTAATGCTAATGGTAACAAGATAGCTAAAGCAATTTTTTAATTATTTGTTGTGTTTTCATATTTATAACTACTACACATTGATTCATCAGGTTGTTTTGTGTCACATCCAATTATTGGCGTTACAACTATTTGCCCTAATTCACATTCTTGACACTTCTTATTGTTGTATTTACAGCTTTCTACTGTACAATTAATTTTTTGATTTTTTTCCATAAAAAAATAGCCTCCTTTAATATTTTAACGAATTATTAAAATTTCTTACAATTTGCACTTTGAAGAATTTTTTTAAATCCGTTTTTACAATATTATTATGGCTATTTTTTAAAATTTTATTAAAAATTTATTTTATTTTTTTGCTGTCTTCTTCTATTCTATTGCATTCCGTGTCTCCTGTAATTTTACAATCTTTTGGATTTTTAAAACTCAAATACCAATTCATTCCATTTTGATTTTTTTCAATTTCTTTTTGTCTTTCTTGTAATGCCATAAAAGTTTGAGGTGGTGGTAATATTACAGGTTGGCATGGAATCCAATTTGCTGGTGTTGACGCTTTGTTACTATCAGCTACTTGTAAAGCATTTAAGGCTCTTAAAATTTCTGGTATACATCTACCAACATTCATTGGATAAACAAGTATTAGTCTTACCATTCCCTTTTCATCTATTAAAAATACATTTCTAACTGTTTCTGTTGTGCTTACATCATTAGAAATCATACCATATTTTCGAGCAATCGCACCATTTCTATCTGTTATAATTGGAAATGGCACTCTAATTCCTGTTTTACAATAAATATCATATATCCATGCTAAATGTGATGCATTACTATCTACACTTAATCCTAGCAAACATGCATTTAATTGTTCAAAATATGGATTTGCTTTTGAAAAAGCAATAATCTCAGTTGTGCAAACTGGGGTAAAATCTCCTGGGTGAGAAAAAAGCACAACCCATTTTCCTTTATATTGATTTAATGTTATTTGCCCCATTGTGGTGTTTGCCTCAAAATCTGGAGCGTATGTACCTATTTTTACATTTCCATTCATCATTATTTCATAATCCATAAAAATAAACTCCTCTCATAACTTTGTATATGTTATGCGAAGGAGTTTGTTTTTGTGAATATAAAATTCTTTTGCTAATGTAGAAGTATTATATTCTTTCATTTCTTTCTCCATATAAAATTGTAATTTCTCGCTATCATTAACATGACTCTTTCTCAACTTTATTCATATAGAAATTATATATTTTATTGTTTGCTATATTCATAAGTTTAGCTAATATTATGCTTAATCCAATTACTAGAATAACATACAAATAATCGATTCTACAATAAAAGCAAGGATTTCTCAATAAATACATAACTAATCCATGATATAAATAAATTTCAAAAGATATATTTCCCAAAAAAGTAAATACCTTATCATTCAATCTCATTTTTTCTAATATAGTAAACAATACAAAAAGTAATGCTATACAAATAATATTCATATTTATAACAGGAATAGGCTCTCTCATTATATCGTCTGCTAGATCTGTATCGTTTATTATATCCATAATGGCATATCCACTTGTGAAGAATTGAATCCCTATTATTGCAAATAATATAATTGAAAGCATAATTGCATATCTAATTATTTTATTTTTGTCTTTTAATGTTATTGCATATTTTTCTTTATAACTTGCCCAATATATACCTATAAAAAATGCAAAACAAGAATTAACCCACCAATTATTAAAGCCTAAAATATTATTAATAACTATGCAATATAAAATAGTTCCACCAAATACTGCAATATTTATCATTTTTTTCTTTTTTAGAAACTTGGCTGATAAATAAAAAACTACATATAAACTAATAATTGCTAACATATACCACGAAAATCTTACAACTGGCTCTCCTTCAACTAAAGAATTAAAAATTTTTCTAGGTGTTAATTGTCCAGTTAATAGATATACTAAAATAGTAAATATAATTGCTATTATATATGGTATAACTATTTTCATTATTCTTTTATTCAAAAAGTCTTTTAGATAATTTTCTTTTTTTAGATAGCTTGTCATTAGTCCATATCCTGAATAAAAGAAAAATGCTGAAACTGCAATAACTCCTGCTATTGTAAATACTTTAAATAGAATTGTGCCTTTTATATAGATAGATAAGTGGTGTATTATTATCAATATTGCCAATAATCCCTTTATTTTATTACTATTGTGTTTATCCAATACATCATTGTTTGTATTAAAAATAGATTTTCTTTTTATTATTAGGCATATAATTCCTATTAAAAATATTATATCTACTATGTTAATATTAAATATTGCTACATCATTTGGTAATGGATAAATACTGTCTGATTTTATTGTCGGTAACATATATTTTTTCTCCTATTACTACTAATAAATACATATTAAAGTAATCAACAAATTACTATTTTTCTAACTAATTACTAAATTGTAATTTTTTAGTCTATTAACTTTTTAAATGAATTAGCATTTAATATCGTATTAGATATAAATTTTCCTTTATAGAAATTAGCCCAGTTATTAAAAATACAAGGTGCATTTTTTGCTTTTTCTAATGAATCTATTTTTATAAAGTTAATTTTTATATTATTTTCCTTTGCATATTCAGTTAATTCATTTACTTCATATTCTACATAAGGACATTCGTTGCTATAATAAATAGTGAAATCTTGATTATCTATTTTCATAGTTCTTGCATTATCATTAAATTTAGGTGTTTCTCCATCTTCAAATTGCAATGCTAATAATTCATAATCAGCAATACTATCTACTACTTTAAATCCATAGTGTTCAAAAAATTTCTTTTCTCCAATAAAAGGTTTCTTCTTTTTAGAAACTAGAGTACATATACCACTTTTGCCTTTTTCTTTTGAATCGTTTATTGCATATTCTATTAATTCTTTTCCAATTCCTTTTCCTTTAAAACTTCCTGCTACCCATAAGCAATAAATATATTCATAATTTTTACCACTAATAGGAATCCAAGCTGTTTCTATTGGCTCATATTCAATAAATATTTTTCCTCTTGCATTTAATTTTCTAAAAATATGACCATCTTTTAATTTACTCTTTATCCATTCCTTTTTACTATCAACACCTGCTTGATGTTTTTTATCTCCTATTGCACAACATATATGCTCCTCATCAATATTTTCTAATGTCAAATTTATATATTCATTCATTTATTTAATCCTCCCTACAACTTACTATTCGTATTTAACTTTATTTCGTTAATTGATAACTTTGTTCTATCAATTCTTTCACTAAATTCTCGTCCACTTTTTCATCCACAATAATTGTATTCCAATGTTCCTTATTCATGTGATAAGCAGGTATTATATAATCATAAGTATTTCTTAATATATCAGAATAATTCGGATCTGTTTTTACATTAAGATATAACTTATTATTAACATTCATAATTAGTGCAAACCACTTTTTATTTTTACACTGTTTCATTGTTACTGATTCAAAGTCATCTGGAAATGGACAATCTTTATATGTATTTTCTAATGTTAAACAATATTTTATTATTTCTTCTTTATTCATAACTAAATCCTTATAATAATCTACTAAATTTTTTACTATATTTATCTATATCCTTTGTACTTTGACTTACAATAAAATCTGTTACCTTAATTTTTAATATTTCAACTTCATCTTTTGTATAATTTTTATCTTCTACATGTATTCCTGCTTCATTAAATAATTGAATATCTTTGCTTGAAAATTGCACTATTTGTTCCTTCTTTCATTTATTGTTTCATTAAAATTATACCTTTTATACTTGGATGTAATAATTTTATAAAGTCTGTGGCATCTTGTTTTGTTCCAACTACACTACCATAATGAATTGGAACTGCTATTTTAGGTTGTATTTCATTTATTAATTGTGCTGCCTCTTTGAAATCCATTGTATATGTTCCTCCAACTGGAACAAAAGCAACATCACATTTTACTTTTCTATTTTCTTCTGTAATGTCCGTATCTCCTGCAATATAGTATCTAATATCATCTAGTGTGATGATATAACCAACCCAACCATTTTCTTTTGGATGAAATGTCTTATTTGTATTATATGCTGGTATTGTTTCAAATTTAATTCCTTGTACCATATACTTTTCATTTGGTTCTACAGTAATAATTGCATTTTTATTTATGCCTTTTCTTAATAGTTTTGTTAATAATTCTTCTGGTATTATAATAGTTGTATTTTCATTTATAACCTTATCTATATCTTCCTCAGAATAGTGGTCAAAATGGTCGTGTGTTATAAAAACAATATCTGCATCATTATAATTTTTATCTATTTTAAATGGATCTATATAAATTACTTTATTTTTACTTATTTTTATACTACTATGGTATAAAACTTCTATATTTTTTAACATTTATATCCTCCTTGATTTTTTTGCATTGTATCATAAAAAAGCAAAAAAATAAATAGTACCAAGCAAAGTATTCTTACTTTACTTGATACCAATTTTATTCATATTTTGGACTACCATATCCCATAACTTGCACATCATCAAAAGAGTACATTCTTTCAGCACATTTATTGCTTGTATTTCCCTCTATTGTATAGATATTTCTATTAGTAATATCTGTTCTCGTTACAATTCCAACATGATCACTTGTTCCATCTTGATTACCGTTTTCATCTTTCCAGTCAAAGAAAATTATATCCCCTATAATAGGATAATAGTTTTCTCCTCTATCGTGCCATTCATTTTTTTCTTTAAACCAATTTATGCCATCTGTACAAACAGAAAATTTTGGTATTATTCCTTTTTCTATGTAATCACATTCATTAGCACACCAACTCACATAACAAGCACACCAATGTACATGTTCTTCAAAGCCATACCATTTCCAGAACTTATCTCCTCCCTCATTTCCTATTTGTGCTTTTGCAACTAATATTATTTCACTATTAGGAATTTGTGAAGTATCATAATCTGCATCTCCATTGCTGTTAAAAATTGCAGCTATAAATCCTCCAATTAAAGCTATAACAAGAATAATTACAACTGCTACCCAGCCTCCTGCAATAATTGCTGATATAATAGCTTTTGTAGTAGTAATTATTGCTTTTACTGTTTTTATAGTAGCTTGTACTGTAACTTTTGTAGCTTTTATTGTAGCTTGAATAGTTTTTTTTGATATTTGTACTGCTCTTTGTGTCATTTTAACACTTTCTTTTGCAACTATTTTAGTATTTTTTGCTACTTGCTCTGATGTCTTTATTCCTTTTTTAGCAAGTGTAGTAGTATTTTTAGCTGTTTTAATACTTTGCTTTGTTCCTTTTTTTATTGTTTTGCTTGAATTTTCAACTACATTTTTTAACTCTCTTGCCTTTTTTTCTTTAATTCTAGATTTTAATATTTCTACTTTTTGTTTTCCTTTTATAAAATTTTCTTGTGTTTCTTTTAATGATTTTTTTCCAATTTCATTTACTTCAACTGCTCCTTTTCTTGAAATATAGCTTATATCATTTTGGATTTTTTGACTTGCATAATTTTCAGCAGTATTATTATCATTTGTAGAAATTTCATTTGCTTTTTCCTTTACAGTTATTAAATTATTTTTGAACTTTTGTACTTGTACTATTTCTTTTTCTAGTTTCTTTATTGTGCCTTTTGGCTTTACTTTGATTTCTGACATTTGCTCCACCTCCAGACTTTTATATTTTCTTCGCAATGATTACCATTCTTCCATTTTTTTGTGAATATTCACAAGTAGATAATGTTATTAACTTATCTCCGTATTTTAAATTTACATCTGTATTGTAAAATTCTAAATTTCGACAATTTTCTATAAAAGAATTAAACTCTTGCTCATTATAAAAATTAGTATAATTATAATATTTGAAACCATTATCAGAATAGGCTATTGTTTTAAATGCAGTTACTATTTCATAGGTATTTTTAATTGTTTGTCCATCTCTCAAAGTATAAAAATAGATATACTTATGATTTTTATAATAGTTATAATTTTTATAATTTACTAATTCTGCAAACATTGAATTATCGTTCATGTGATGCCCGTAAATAATAAGATTATTACTTGTTCTCAAGTTGCAATATTCAGCTAAGTACGGAGTACCATGACTTGAATATTTCTTATAAATATTTCTATGAAGATAATAATTTTCATTTTGCATAATAGGATAATTTATATTAGTTCCATTTATTTTAATCCAACCTATTACATCTGTATTTATTTTTGATATGTTTTCTAAATTATAGAAATCATCTGGATTTGTATTATTTTCAGTAGATATATTATCTGATTTATCTTCTGAAGCATTTGTATAGTCATTCTCTTGTATCGAATTTTCTTCATTTTTTACTATTTCTTGTAGATCCTCATATATATTGTTTTCTTTTTTATTTTCTGCAATTTCTTTTATAAAAAAGTAGCTACTAATAGCAAATAAAACTATTAGTAGCATTAAGATAAACTTATACTTTTTATTCATTAAATCCTTCTCCTGGCTTCGTTGTCATCAATGTATAAAGTCTTGTATTCTTTGGAAACTTATTAACAAAAGGAACTAAAGATGAACCCACTTTTATAAGTCCTTCTCCAGCTCCTACATTGGTTATATAACTCATCTGCAAATCAGAAATATTAAGTAATTTTGCAAGTTCTATTCTATCTGTACTTGCTTGATTAAGCATTATAATAAACTCTGAATTAGCAAGCATAGTTCTTGCTGTATGACTTTGTAATAAGTCTTCTACATTTTGAGTTATCCCTGTACAAAAAGCTCCATATTTTCTAACTCTTTTCCAAAGTGTAAATAAGAAATTTGCAGAATATTCATATTGGAATAATAAGTATATTTCATCAATGAAAATATAAGTATTTTTTCCTTTTGTTCTATTGGCTGTTATTCTATTTAATATAGAATCTAGAACAACCAACATTCCTATTGGTTGCAATTGTTTTCCTAACTCTAAAATATCATAGCATATTAAACTATTAGATGTATTAACATTAGTATTCATAGCAAATGTATTTAAAGAGCCATTTGTAAATAATTCTATTGCAAGTGCTATTTCTTTTGCCTCATCTTCTGGTTGTTTTAAAAGTTCTTCTCTAAAGTCTTGTAAAGTTGGAGGTACTCCTTGATAGTTACCTTGTTGAAATACTCTGTAAACATTCGCAGTACATCTATCTATTATTGATTTTTGTTTCGGTCCGAGATTGCCACTACCAATTAGTTGTTCACACAAAGATAGTATAAATTCAGATTTTAATATTATTGGATTTGCTCCATCTCCATATTCTGAATTCATATCCATTGCATTTATGTGATTATTACTTACTGCTGATATTTTAATAACCTCTCCACCCAAAGCTTTAACAAGTGGTGCATATTCAGATTCAGGATCTATTAAAATAATATCAGCATTTGGATCTCGTAATCGTATTGAAGTTATTTCTTGTTTACCTGTAAATGACTTTCCACTGCCAGACACTCCCAGAATGAATGAGTTCCCATTTAAAAGCTGTCTTCTATCTGCAATAATCATGTTCTTACTAATAGCATTTTGACCATAAAAAATACCATTCTCGTGCCTTATTTCTTGCACTTTGAATGGCATAAATACTGCTAAACTTTCAGTAGTCAAAGTTCTTACTGCATCTATTTTTCTTACCCCAAAAGGTAATACTGTGTTAAGTCCATCTAATTGTTGAAACCTTAATATTCCTAACTGACATAGATTTTTACTAGCTATTTTTAAAATTGCATCTGTAACACTTTCTAATTTTTCTTTTGACTCTTCTGTTATTACCATTGTAATAACTCCTAAAAACATTCTTTGATCACGAATAGTTAAGTCATCTAGCATTTCCTTCGAGTCATTTCTTTGTTGCTCCATATCATAAGGTATTATTGCAGAAAAATTGTTTTGAGCATTCTGTTTTCTTTGCCAATTTGTAATATTAGTTTCTACACCTAATCTACGATTTTCAGCTTCCTTTACTGCTTCGTCCATAGGGATTGGAATAACATCTATTGATAACATCATATTTTTATTTAAATCTGTAAGTTCTGTTACCATATCATCATTGATATAACTTGAATATTCCTTTAAGAATAATACCCTTCCGTATCTATCTCCCATTTTAAAATGATCTCTTTCAAGTTCAATTGTATCAGGACAAATAAAATCTTTAAAATTATGACCTTTTTTCATTGTTTCGTGTATATCAAATCTAAAAGAAGTTTCTTCTCCAGTTCTATAAAAATCATGTGCTATTCTTAATCTTTCTTTTGCATCTAATTCAATACATTTTGAACCTAATGTATTAAATCTGCTTATCAATTCACTCCCCGCTCTATTAAAATAGTTTCGAGCTTCTTCGACATTTTTCTTATAAACAGATAGTGTTATTATTTTTTCTTGCACAATTTCATTTGCATTTTTTGCTTGAGATATAAGCATTTTATTATATTCTTTTCTATAATCATTAAGTTCATCATTACTTTCATCAAGTAATATTGTTCTTTCAAAATCCAACTTATTTATTCTTCTATTATTTATTGTTATTTTTGTAATTGCTCCAACATCTAGAGAATTTAATAAATCAGAATACTCTAAAAACATTGCCTCTTTATCTTCTTTACTAGCTACTGCATAGTTAATATCCATAAACTTATATGATTTTGAGAATTTATTTTTACTTACTTGAAAAATCCCATCTTCCCATATTGCTTTTATTGGAATAATATCTTGAACACATTTAGGTATTTTGAATTTTTCTTTATCTAATTTTAAAATTTTATTAAGAGTTTTCATTATTTTTTACCTCCTTTTTCTTCTTTTTATTTTTCTTTTCTTTCATCTTTTTCTGTGGCTTTAGCAAACTTTGTTTTAACTTTCTATCAATAGTTGGTTTAAATATTTCAGCATATATATTTGTTGTTTTAAAAGTTAGTTTTCTAGGAGTTAAAAACTCTGACTTTATAACTGCAACAATAAATTTTTCTGCTGTCATTCCGTTGTATTTTACAAAACCTAATACTGCAAATGGTACAGCTCCTAAAATGCACACCCAACTTAAAGTTTCAATTCCACAGAATGGTTTTAAAATAAAGTATAAAATTACTGCTACAATACAAGCCAAGACAGAAAAAATGAACTGCCTTAAAGACAGTCCAAAAAATATACTCTCACTAAATTCTCTAATATCTTTATTTATTTTTACTTCCATCTATCTAGCCTCCTTGTTTTTCTTTTTTTCTTTTTGTTTTTCTTCTTTAATCATTTGTTCAACTAACATAAGTTTTTTATTTTCTCTTATGAACTCTTTTTCATACCCTTGTTTTGATTGTTCCAGAGAATAATTACTTGAATAGCACATTATATTATGACTAATCATATCTTTTATTTCATTAAGAAACTCTAATTTTGTAATTTCGGTTTCATCTTTATTTAAAATTAAATCAATAACCTTTTCTGTATATTCTTCATATCCAAAAAAAGGCACATAATATTCTTTTGTCTCTCTAATATACATTGCCATAGCTTTTAATTGTTTAATGCTTGGATTTATTCTTTCTTCACTATCTTCTTCTGTAAATAATCTTTCTATTGATTCAAGATTTGTAAGAACAACTCCCTCATTCATTTCATAATCATAATTATATGATGCTGTTAAAAGTTCTTCAGCCTCCTTATCACTCAGTTCATATAATTTCATTATTCGACTTAATTCTTTTCTTGTTTCTATACTAGCTTTATCTCTATGATAATCAAATGTTAATTCACAATTCATAACATTTTCTTCTATAGTTCCATCATTAAAACGAACTATATATGAATCATGTTCTGGATTTCTACCTTTTATTACACCTAAAACTTCTATCACTTCTCCGTTATGCCTCATATCACTTGCAATTTTTGTTTCAAACAATGCTGTTTTGTCTTTAAATTTTGTATAATCATAACTGTCTTCAATGATTTTTAATTCCTCTTCATTTATTAAATTCATAATATTTTCCTACCTTTCCAGTAATTTATTTTTTATTTTTTCTTTTAAACCAAATTGAGGAAATGATTTATATGTTCTTGAATAATAGTTCTTGAAAAAGTCTTTATTGTTCTCCGAATACATATACATCCAGTCATCAGGATTTTTCATTCCTCTTTTTATTGCATTCTCAAATGCATCGTTTGGATTTTCTCTTATTTTTATTCCCTCAAATATACTCCCAGCTGGGTGTACTAAATATTTAATTCCTTTTTCTTCTATATGTATAAAATCTAAACTCATATTATCTTGCACCTCTTTCTTTATGTTTTTTCTTCATTTTTTCTTGCTCTATCTTTTCATTTGCAACATCTAAAGTATCTTCATCAATTATCTTATAATCTTTTACTTCTATTTCTCCCCTTTGTAGCATAACTAATCTATAGATTATATCTTCTCTTACTTTTGGCTCACATTTATTCAAAAAAACACCAAATGTATCTAACAAAGGCTTATCCATATTGGGATTTTCGTAATCATATACTTTAATATCTTTTAAGCCACATTTTTCATTGTAATCTACAATAAAATCTGGTAAGTCTTTATATCTAATAACTGCCTCCTCGATACCATCATCAACATATACTAATCTTTCTTTACTTTGTAAAAGTTTTATTATTTCATCTATTTCATAAAATTTAAAATTGGGTTCCAAATCAAACACTCCTTTCCATTTATAATCCCATCATTTCTCTAACAATTCTGTCTGACATTCTAATAGTTCCAACTAGAACTAGCATATTAAATATCAGTTCTCCAACATACTTCCATACCATTGTAACTGTGGCAGCACCAGTGTCTACATTTGGTGCAGTTGTTACAAATGCTGAAAAGATCACACAAGCCAATACAATAATTGCACCTTCTAAACAAACTGCTATATAACTTTTTAAAAAGCTTTTTCCTATATTTTGTGTACTTTCTCCTGCAAAAGATGATAGTGGTATTGGAGCTATTGCTGTATACATATATAGTTTAAAAAATCTTCCGTATACTGTTAAAATTAAAATAAATGATAATACAGTTACAAAAAGTCCTCCTAACAAAGTAACTGCCCATAAAGGTATACTTTCAAAAAATCCACAATTATTAACTGCATCTACAATTGATTGAGGTAAAGTCATAGAACTTGCTTGAAATGAACTTTTCGCCATAATTGTTGTCGCTATTCCTTGTATTATTCTAAAAACTGCTAACATTAATTCTAATCCATAAGTAACAATTCCTTTTGCTATTGCAAATCTTAAAAATAGTTTTACTGCTTGTTCTGGTCTTTTTAATTCTGAAAAATTAGTACAAGTTCTTGCTACTCCAACAACAAAAAACAAAACAAGTAATGCTAAACCTATTGCTTGTAATGCACCATTAATATTTAAAATAATATTCCATATTGTTCCACCTTTAAAATCTGCTGGACTTTGTGTAACTAACATATAAATCTCTGATAATTTACCATTCCATGTATCTAATGCATTTTGTAAATTTCCAACTATCCAGTTCAATTTAATCGCCTCCCTTTTTATAATTTTCTATTTGATATTTCTTCACTTATCTTCCAATCCTGTTAGTAGCAATATCATAGTATTCTTTATCTATTTCAAACCCTATATAATTTCTATAAGTATTTTTACAAGCAATAATTGTATTTCCACTTCCAATACAACTATCTAAAACCAAATCTCCTATGTTAGTATAAGTTTTAATAAGATATTCTAACAATGATATTGGCTTTTCAGTCGGATGTGTAGCAATAGACGGATGACTTTTTTTAAATTCCAATATACTTGTAGGATATTTTTGTCTACATCCTTTCCTTTTATCTTCTATCTGTCTAAAACTTCCGTAATTGTTGTTTACGATTTGCTTGTTCTTATACATTACCCCTTTTCCATGTAAAGGTTCGCCAATGCTAAATTGCGGATTATATGTAGGACTTTTTTTGTAAAATACGGCTATTTGTTCATGCTTACGAAGAGGCTGTCTATTTGCATTTAAGAATCCACTTGTTAATCCTTTATTCCACACTAAATCATATCTAAACATTTCTAAATTTTTTGCTACTAATTCAATATAAAATTTTCCTTGTGCAAATAGACATATTGCTCCATTATCTTTAATTATTCTTTTATACTCTTTCCACAAGCATTCTGTTGGTATTTTTTTGTCCTTTGAATTTTTCGTAATTCCATATGGTAAATCTGTTAAAATTAAATCAATAGTTTTATCTTCAATTTTTTTCATTCCAATTAAACAATCTTCATTATATATTTTATTTTTTTCTATCATATCAATTAAAGGGACTTTTCTCGTCCCTTTATCTACCCTCCTGTAATAATATTTAATATTTCTTTTGCAAATGTAATTACTACTCCACCTGCTAAAGTCATTATTCCATTAGCTCTTTGTGTTGGATCATGTGATTTTAAACTCATTCCTACCTGTACTATTCCAAAACCTAATATAATCATTCCAACTGCTTTTATTAATCCGAATATAAAATTAGATAAATTATTAACAATAGATATTGGGTCATCTGCTGCAAATGCTTGAACTTGCTGTGCCACATTTAGTGCTATAACATAACCTATAATTATTGCTCCTCTTTTTAATGTTTTCTTTAAAAATACCTTTAAAGTTCTTTTTCTTTTATTTTCCATATCAAAATTCCTCCTTAAATTTTTATTTTTGGTACAAAAAAAGACCAAAGTATATTGTTTTAAAAATAACTTTGGTCTTTTAGATAGTATTAGCAATTTTACTATCTTCTTTGTACATATTTTCTATTTCTTCACTTGACAATAGTTCAATGTCAAAATCTTTTGTTTCTAAATCTATAATTTCATTTGTATCAATTTTTACATTGTCTAAATTAAATGATATTGTTCCTACTGAATTTTCTGTTCCTCCATGTATATACGGTTTTATTTTACTATTTCCAATAGGTGTATTCATACTATTAAAATGTTCTTTTAAATTAAACTTTAAGTCTTTTACAGGTCTTTCGCCTCTAATAAATAGCAAAGCATAATTATTATCTAGCATTCTTACCTCATCTGGTGTTAATAGTTCTCTACCTGCAATTTGGTCATTTGTAGAGTAACTGCCATGAGAACCATAGCTTCTACCATAAGTATTAGTATCTATTGTTTCTTTTCCCAATAATTCACTAACATACTTATGAGTGCTTTGCTCATTTCCACCTAAATATAAAAACTCATCACAATTTCCGACTATACTTTCCCATTGTTTTTCAAACAAGGCTTTCAACTGTGCTAAATTTTGCAATATTATAGAAACAGATACCTCTCTTGATCTCATTACTGATAATATTTTATCAAAATCATCTGGTAAACTTACATTTGCAAATTCGTCCATTACAAAATGAACATGAACTGGTAAGCTACCACCATATTTGTAATCTGCTAAATAAAATAATTGTTGAAATAGTTGTGTATATAATACACTAACTAGGAAATTAAATGATGTATCATTGTCTGGAATAATCGCAAATAATGCAACTTTCTTTTCTCCTAAACTTGGTAAATCTAGCTCATCTGTTTGAGTTAATTGTGCCATACTCTCCAAATTAAACTTTTCTAGTCTTGCAGCAAGGGTTACTTGTATAGACTTTAATGTTTTAGCAGAACCAGAATGGTATGCTCTATAATATTTTAAGGCTATATGTTCTTGATTTCTCGTTTCTAATCTATTAAATAGCATATCAAGTGGACTGACATAATCGTCATCATCTTCTTTTACATCTCCAGCTCTTAATAATTCCATTACCATTACAAAATTTTGTTCTTCTTCAGGTGCTTCATATTTCAAATAAAATATCAAAGCTAAAAGCAACATACTTGCAGCAGTATCCCAAAACGGATCATTTGTACTGCTTCCCTTTGGTGTTGTTGATTTAAAAAGATTTGTTACTAATTTTTGAACATCATTATCAGTTTTTATATAAACAAACGGATTGTAACAATGTGATTTTTCCATATTTATTAAGTCCAATACTCTAACTTCATAACCGCTATTTTCTAGCAAATAGCCTGTATCTCTAACAATTTCGCCCTTTGGGTCTAGTATTACGTAAGAACTAGTACATTGCATCACGTTAGGTTTGCAATAGCTAAAAGTTTTTCCTGCCCCGCTGCCACCTATGACTAATACATTAACATTTCTTCTGTGTTTTTTTCCATTTAATCCTACAGAAACATTTTTAGTTAGTATCTTATTATAATTGTTAGGTTGCTTATATTTTTTATTTAATTCTTTTGCATTGCCCCATTTTGCAGAACCATTTTCTTCTCTTCTCCTATAATTTTTTCTAGTTGATTCGTATAACAAAATTGAAAATATATAAATAATCAAAATAATAAATATAGTTCTAATGCTATTTTCCACAATGACTATTTTAAACGGATCGTTTAATGCAATACTACCATTTTTTATTATTTCTATAAGTCCACCTTTAGTATACGGAGCTAATAGGAGAGCAATCCAAACAATCGGAAATATTCCTAATATATAGAATATTTTTCTAATTCTTTTTTCATCTTGTTTCATTGCTTATATATTTTCCTTTTGTATGTCTATTTAAAGATAACATCTTCTTGTTTATAGGGGCTTTTAATAATTTTGACATTAACCTATCTATAATTTCTATATCCACATTTTCCTGTATTTTTATATTTCTAAATTCGTTCAATGCATTTAATATTAGTCGATAATCATATTTATCTAAATTAATTGTTCTCATTTCTTCCATAGAACTTTCCTCCTTATCTACTAGATTTTACTTTTTGATTTTTATTGTTTTGAACAGGTGGTATATTTGCTATAACTTTTTCTTTTGATTTTTGTTCGTCTAATTTTTTTGCTTCAACTTTAAGTTCTGCAAGTTCTTTCTTTACAGATGGTTTCTTTTTTCCATTAGATACCCCTTCTTGCATTTTGAAAGTCGTTGAGGAAGGCTCTGACAGAGGGTTTTTTTCTGTCTTTGCCATATTGAAATTTACTTTTGAAGTTTCCTCTGTCTGTATAGGTTTTTTTGCTAATAAATCTTCTAATTGTTGTTCTTTTGACTTTTCTGGAATCCCTTTTTCTCTTTTTTCTGCATCTCTATCCTCAATAGCTTTTGTAATAACCGTATCCAATTTTGCAGTATCTGTCGTTGTTAGTTTAAATCTTTCAACAATTCTATTTATTCTTGAAGCATCTTCATCTTTTACCATAACATCTACCATACCATCAATATCTTTGTTTTTTCCATGTATTAAAGCACAATATGAAATGCCATAATTCTTTGCCTCTCTTGCAAATGTTTTTAAATCATCTTTGCTAACTGTAAATATTTTTAAAGGCTTTCCTGTTCTTATCATATTATTAAGGTTAATTTTTCCTTTTGTTTGTTTTTTATCTTTCATTATAGTATAAATCATTGCAGCAACATTTTTTGCTCCACTACCAGTTAGTCTTGCTAAAACCTCAAATCCTTCTAAACTTAATCTTACAACTTGTTCTGATACATCTCCATTAACGCTCATATATCATTTACTCCTTTCCTTTATTACTTTTATCTTTTTTTCTGTCTTTTGTTTCTTTTTCTATTTCTTCTTGTGTATCTAATTCAGATAAATTATTATCTATCTTTGGTACTCTTGTTTTTATATCTTCACATAGCTCCACCCTCTTTCTTAATTTAATTAATTTATCATTTAAAGATGAAATCTGCTCTGCATATTTGTGCATTTCATTTTCATCTTTTGATAGCTTTCTTCTAGACCAAAGTTTTTCTCTTTGGTCTAGTATTTCTTTTATCTTAAAACTCACATCATCTTGATAATTACTTAATTCTTCAAATGTTTTTATTTTATGTGTTGCTAAAAACCTTGCTTCTTCTGATAATTGCTCCATTCTTGAGACATCTGCTCTAATACTCGGTGGCAATTTTTGTTGTGGTACATTGTCTGGAAAAACTTTCAACAAATAGCAATAATGATAATATAAAGCAATAAATCCTTTCGCTTTGGCTCTTTTGTGCCTTTTTGCAAAAGGATAATTAACTTTTCTATAATTATAAACATTTTCTATAAACGGAACTCGAACTGCTTGTTCTTCTATTATTCTTCTTTTTATATTTTCTATTGAATAATTTTCTCCATATCTTCTTTCTATTCTAATGTTTCTTTTATATGGTTCTTTTCTAATACTTATTTTATTAGCTCTAAAAATAATTTCATAATCTAATTTTTTCATTAAGTATAAAAAGTCATCATAAGAATATGCTTGTCTAATTGCTAAATCTAAATCTCGTTTTGCATTATTAGAATAGTTGTCAGTATATAAAGATTTCTTATAAAAATTATCATAGTTCATTTTTTTCTTTGTTGCTTTTTCTTCTATTACACTTAATCCATATTCCTTACAAAGTTCATCTGATATATGCCTCATTTTTGCATAATTAGTATGATTATCATAATATTTCAAACCATCTTCAAAAGAAACAGAATTAAGCACTATGTGATTATGTATATGATTAGTATTAAGATGAGTTGTAACTACTACTTGAAATCTATCTCCCCACATTTCATTTGCAAGTTGCACACCAATCTGATGTGCTAATTCTGGAGTAACCTCTCCCTCTGCAAAAGATTGATATGCGTGAAATGCTAAAATTTTATCTTTTTTATTATAATATCTTTTTGTATCTTGCATTTCTTCATAAGCTGAATCTGAATCACAATTTATTCCTGTAACAAAATATTCTTTTTCTGTTTTATCTGAATTTCTTGCATAATCAATTACATTTTGCAAGTCATCTACCAACATTTCATATTTCTGATTAAATTCAATTTTCGTTTTATTTTCATCTTTAGCATAACTTATAACATGATCCATTCTTTTAACAACTTTCCATATTTTTGTTACTGCCAAATTACCACCTCCTACAAAAATTTATTTTTTACTTCTTCTGCAAATTTGTGCCAATTATTTGCTTCACTCTTATAATAATCTTTATCTATTTTATCTGTTTGATTTGCTTTCTTTGCTATTTGATTAAGATTAACTCCTATTTTAGAAAGTTGTTTCATTATCACATAAAATTCTTTGCCAGGCTTTTCTTTTATATTTTCATTCATTAACAATCTTCTAAAATATTCTCCATAAGAAAGATTACATCTTTGACAATCTGCAATTAACTTTTCATTCTCTAATTCATTAAGCATTATATCTTTTCTTATATATCTTTTTCTCAAATCTCTCCCTCCTGTTTTACTCATTTAAAAATGGGGATTGGGGTTTCCCCATAGAATAGAATTTTGAAACACGATATTTTCGTGTGAACAAATTCAGTGCTTGCTAGGACAAGAAATCCATTTTTTCCATTTTAAAATGTACCTACATTGGTACTCTATTTTGTTCCTTTTTCATTTTATATCTGTCAATTTCTTGCCTATTTTTTAACCCTATGCTGTAACATAAGTAATCATTTATGTCTTTACCATAAGGAGCAGGAATATCATAAACATTGTACTTATCAAGTGCATATATCATTGCTTTTGTTGCATTTCTTCCTGCTATATCATTATCAAAATGTAATACAATATCTTTTATATTTGTGTTTTTATTTAAAAAGTTTTGTACTGCTATTGGTACTTTACTTTGTTCTATATTAGAACTTGGTTGGTACACTCCTGCAAGTGATAAAAGATTTTGATTTGTATAATCATATCCCTTATTTTTTAATAATGTTGCATAAGATAATAAATCTATACTGCTTTCAAATATATGTAATGAATTACATTCTTCTGCTCCTAACATTCTAAAAGAATACTCTTTTGAACTCCCCTTTGCATCTCTCATTATTCTTTTTTCATTTGTACTTCTGCACCCTGCATATTTAATATTGTTATCATTATCGTACCCTAAAAATACTGCATTATTGGTTTTATTTTCTTGATAAATAATCTTTTTATTTATGCAATCATTTATTATTTCTTCATCAATTCCTCTGTTTTTTAGATACTCTATAACTTGTTTATTGGTACTCGCTTTTTCTGGAATTACTATTGTTTTAGGTTCGTTTTCATTACTATATTGAGGTCTAATATATGTATCTATATTTCTATTTAATACACTTGAAACTGCCTCTTGTAATGTCATATTTTCTACTTTAATAAGATAATCAACTGCTGACTTTCCTGCTTGATGTGTTGAAAATCTATGCCATAATCCATTACTTATAATGACACTATCATGACTTTTTAAGGAATATGTATTAGTACCTTTTCTTACAAGTTCTGATGGATTATTGTTCATAAAATAAGTTAGTAAATCAATTTCTTTTGCTTGTTTTACAACTTCTTTTGGTACAAATTTAGACATGTTTTGCACCTCCTTTTTCTTTATCTTGCATCTTTATTTCGTTCTTTTTTGACCTCATTATCTCTAATAAGATCTATCGTATCATCTATTGAAAATTCTAAAGCCTCTCTTAAATTACCATCACAAGATAACCAATCGTCATAACATTCTTCTAATATATCTTCTCTTTTTAATAATGTTTTAAGTTCAAATTTTGATAATTCTTTGTTATATATTAGATAATCTTTCATTTCTATGATACAAGTTAATTTGTAACTATTATCCATTATTTCATCAGCAGATAATCCTCTTAAAGTATCTTTAAACTCGTTTACTTCCCTTTCTAATTTTTCAATTAACTTATTTTTTAATTCTTCATTTTCCATAATTTATCACACTCTCTTTCTTTTTTATTGCATAATAAAAAGGACAGATTTTTTAAATTATCCGTCCCTTTAAACTAGTTTAATTTTAACATTCCCATATTATTTAAATAGATTAAAGCTTCTTTAAAACCTAATTTAAAACTTTCTTTTAACTCAATAACATCAAGTTCAGTTTCATAATCAAGTACATTAAGCATTGCATATTGTTCATCATCTCTTAATTCTATTGGTTCTTTTTCTTCTAAAAATGTTCTTACATTTGGGTATTTATACTTTAGTTCTGATATTTTTTTATTTAATGTTTGATAGTCTTCTCTATCTTTTAATGCTTGTGCTTTATGAACTTCTAAATACTCTAAAAAACCTTCTTCATAATTATCAAAAAAGCTACCTGCGATTTCTTCCATACCTTTATTCTCCTATTTCCATCAATATTTTTTTACTATCAACTATCCCTAATTTATAATAATGTTTACAAAGTAGGTCAGTTTCATTACCAATGGCAAGTTCAAATTTATTTAATTTAGCAATTATTGGGTCTAACTTTTTTTCATCTTTAACTACTTTTTTAATCAAATTAATCAATTCTTCTTCCACTTTTAATGACTCTGTAAATTTACCATCAAGATTCTTTTTCTTTAATAGCATTGTTTCAAAATCATCACTTATTGAATCATATAGTTGATCTAAAATAGATCTATTAAATAATTCTTCCATTTCCTTATCCCTCCTCAAACTTATTCTAATATAATCTTTTGAATTTGAGAAATGTGCAAATTATTTAATTATAAATTTGACAGAAAAAAAGAGCAATATTTTAAATATCACTCTTAAAACTACTCTATAACTTGTAATTTGTCTCTCACTTACTTTACCAAATTTATAATTTTTGTTGCCACTTTTTCAATAAATTTCTCATCATGTTCTACAAAAATAATGGTAGGATTATAATTTAGAATAGCATCTTCTATTTGTTCTCTTGTCAATATATCAATATAGTTTAAAGGTTCATCCCATATATAAATATTAGCCTGTTCTGAAATACTTTTTGCAATTAGAACCTTCTTCTTTTGACCTTCACTCATATCTTGAATATTAGTATCAAAATCAAATTGTGATAATCCCATTTTTACTAACATTGCTTTAAAAATACTTTCATTTATTTTATTATCGTAAGCAAAAGTTCTCAAATTTCCTTTTAAATCTTCTGTACTCTGAGAAACATAAGATATTTTTAAATCATTTGCAACCATAAACTCTCCATTATACTGTAATTCTTCTCCTAAAATAAGTTTTAATATACTTGATTTACCAATGCCATTTTTTCCAATTAGTGCAACCCTATCGCCATTATTAACTTCAAAAGTAATAGGGTTAAATATCGTTTCTTTACTATATTTTATCTGCAAGTTATGTGCAAAAATTAATGGATTCTTATTACTTTTTAGAGGAATAATTTTTAATGTATCATTTACCTCTATATTTTTTAACAAATTAGTCTTTTCATTTATTGCTTTTTCTATTCTTTGTTCCATAACTTTTGATTTTTTCATCATTTTATCTGCTTTATGTCCTATATATCCTTTATCTATTGTAGTTTCTGAATTATATTTTTTATTTTTTGTTTTTTCAGCCTCATTTGACCATTTTGCACAATTTTTAGAAGCTATTTCAAGTCTATTTATATCTTTCTGCAATCTTTCATTTTGTATTTTTTCAAAATTATCTTGCCTATTTTTATTTTCTTTCCAAGATGAAAAATTACCTTGTTGTATTTCTATATTAGTATTATTTATAGAAATTATATGATTTACAACTTTATCTAAAAAATTTCTATCGTGAGATACTAATATAAATCCTTTTTTCTTTTCTAAATAATTTACTAAATTATTTCGTGTTTCAATATCCAAATGATTTGTAGGCTCATCTATAAGTAAAAAGTTATTACCTTTTAAAAATAAACTTATTAAAAGTATCTTTATTTGTTCGCCACCACTTAATAAGTTAAAACTTCTATATAATACTTCAGTATCTGTATTAAGTAAATTTAATTCTCTTATAATTTCCCAATCTTCAACATTCGGAGCAATCTCATTTACTATTTCTATTGCCATTCTTTCTTTGTTTTTTACTTCAAAAGGGAAGTAATCAAACTCAACATTTTTTGATATTGCACCTTGATATTCATATTTTCCTAATAATAACTTTAAAAATGTAGTTTTACCTTTACCGTTTCTTCCAATTAATCCTAATTTCCAATCAGTATCTATATTAAATGATACATTTTCAAATATATTTTTTAGGCTTCCATCATATCCAAAAGTTAAATTGTTTACACTTATTAAAGACATCTATTCCTCCTACAAATTATTATTTTGCGAACTACTAAATTGTAATTTATAATTTGCTTATTACTTTTTTCTGTCAACTTCTTTGTTTACACTATTGCTAATAATATAGAAATTGGAAATATAGCTACTGGATAAAATTCTTATTTTCAATTTTTCAATTTAAAAATTTTCTTTTGGCGCTTAGTTTCAAATTTCCAATAACCATGATTACGATTTCGATGTTTTTTTTGAATCTTGTTTTGATTGTTTTTCATGGCTTGTTCAGCATTTAATATAATAGCTTTTTTTTCGTTGGAAACAAATTTAAGAAAAACATCATATAGGTATAGCCATCCATCGTATGAGATCTCAGTAAGCGTTGACTCTAATTTGATTTTTAAAAACTTGCAAATGCGTTTTTGTTGCTCATAAGTAAACAATTTTTTTGTTTTATCTTTGAAAGTATTTCCAGACGCTAAAAATATATATGATAAAAAATTTCTATAGTCTGTCGCATCCTCAACATCTGCTGATGTTTTTCTTTGAAAGTGAGCAAAACATATTCGTGCATTTGGCACAGGATAAAAATCTGATGGTTTAAACTCATAAATCAATTCAGCGGAAAACCAAGGTTTGTATAAAAGAGACCTCAAACTTTCGTTATAAAAAGGCTGTCCAGAATACCTTATAAAAGCTTCATACTGCATTATGAAATATATATCTTCAGGAGGATTATCATCTTCAAATACTTTTTTCATAATATCAGCAGTTATGTTAAATGGAATATTTGCACATACTTTATATGGTTCTTTTACTGATATTTTATATTTTAAAAAATCCATCTCTATTATTTGAACTTTTTTAGATTCTTTATACCTTTCAGATAAAGTTTTCGCTAATTTTGCATCAAACTCTATTGCTATAACTTTCTTGCTTTTTTTTGCAAGTTCATTGGTAATAATTCCTTTTCCAGGACCTATCTCAATTACAATATCGTCGTTACAAATATTACTCTTTGATAACAAGGTCGCTACAAGTTGTTTACTATGTAAATAATTTTGCGAATGTTCTATTCCCATAAATACCTCCTTTACAAATTACTATTTGATGAAATCATTATAGCATAAATTTAATTTTTTTAACATCTTTCTGGAGAATTTTTATCAGGAGATTTATCTTGTTTTTCTTCTTTTTCATCTCCCAACATTTCATGTTCATTTTCATTTATTTTTAATTCTGCATTTATTTCTTCTAGTTTTCGTAACTTTTCTTGTAATTCTTGTTCTTTAGGAAATTCCTTTTGAGATTCTTGTTTTGCATTTTCTAATTGAAAATATGTATTATCTAATAAATCTCTTTCGTGAGGAATATCTTTTGCAATATTCTCTAAACAATTATTTATTCTTGTTATATTTCCATTTACATCAGTTCCTAAATCAATAGAATAACTAAATTTATTTTTTAGTTTTAATCTAATATTTCTAGTTATTGAATCGAAACTCATCTCCATTGTAAATCCTCTATATTCTCCTATTTCTCGTGTTTCCATACTTTTTAAATCTTGAATACTCTCTAATAGTTTCTTTCCAGCCTCTTGTTTTTCAGTATAAGTTATTCCATTTATTTTCATAGGAGAAAATCCATCTGCATTGGGTCTAGTGTATTCTTGTAATTTAATAATATCTTCTTCCATTGCTCCAATTTTATTATTAAGTCTTGCTATTTCTTCTGGAAAGTATTTTATAATTTTATCTTGCAATGAGTATTTTTGATTCATAAATTCTTGTTTTAATAATCTTAATTTTGCTACATCAGTATCTAATGAAGTCTTTTCTAATATTTTAGGATTTCCTGTTGCTAATGCTTTTATTTCTCCATAAGTTAATGCTTTGTCATCAATATCTTCCATTGTTCTTGCAGGAGTCTTTGATGTCATTATTTGAGAAATGAATTTTTGCTTTTGCTCTACTAATTGGTACATATAACTATCAAAGGTCTTTTCTGTAACATAAGAATATACAAATACTTTTTTATTTTCATTTCCCTGTCTAATCATTCTACCATTTCGTTGAGTTAAATCAGAAGGTTTCCATGCACAATCTAAATGATGAGTTGCAATTAACTTATCTTGAACATTAGTACCTGCACCCATTTTTTGAGTTGAACCCATTAACACTCTAACTTGTCCTTTTCTTACTTTGCTAAATAGTTCTTTCTTTTTAACCTCATTGTCTGCCTCGTGAATAAAAGCTATTTCATCAGGTGGAATACCTTTTTGAATTAGCTTTTTCTTTAACTCATTATATACATCTGTAAATTCTTCTTTTTCATAGCCTTTTAAGTCTTTTGGTGTTGATAAATCACAGAATACAAGTTGAGTTGATTTCTTATCACTATTTTCATCCCATATTCTATAAACATTTTCTGCACATGAATTTACTTTACTACTTTCTGAATCTGGTAATAAAGGATTCATAAGTCTTTGGTCTAATGCTAGTTTTCTACCCTCATTTGTAATTTTAAGCATATTATCTTCTGTTGCATCAACTGTTCCTGCCCTTATTTTCTCTGCTCTTTCTCCTAAAGCCTTTACCATTTCTTGTTGTATTTCACTAGGTTTTACTACTACATTTATATTTTCAAATTCTGGTGTTGGTAAATTTAATGTTTCAGCAGTTTGAATATCTGCTACCTCTTTGAACATAGACATTAACTCTGGTAAATTGTGAAATTTTGCAAATCTTGTTTTTGCTCTATATCCTGTCCCCTCTGGTGCAAGTTCTATTGCAGTAACTGTTTCTCCAAATGTACTTGCCCAATTATCAAAATGCTCTAAACTATTTTCTTTTAGTCCTGTATATTGTAAATATCTCTGCATTGTATAAAGTTCTGCCATTGAATTACTTACTGGAGTTCCAGTAGCAAATACAGAACCTTTGCCTCCTGTTATCTCATCTAAATACCTGCATTTCATAAAAAGGTCGGAAGATTTTTGTGCTTCAGTTTGTGCTATTCCACCTACATTACGCATTTTCGTATATAAAAAAAGGTTCTTATAATTATGAGCTTCATCAACAAATAATTTATCTACACCTAATTCTTCAAATGTTACAACATCATCTTTTCTTTCTTCCTTATGTAATTTCTCTAATCTAGTTTCTAATGATTTTCTTGTTTTCTCCATTTGTTTAATAGTATAGTTTTCTCCTCTATTATTTTTTTCAGAGGCAATTCCTTTTGTAATATCACTTATTTGTTCTTCTAATAATGCAATTTGTCTTTCTATTGACATTGGTATTCTTTCAAATTGTGAATGTCCAATAATTACTGCATCAAATTCTCCTGTTGCTATCCTACTACAAAATTTCTTTCTGTTTTTAGTTTCAAAATCTTTTTTGGTAGCAACTAGAATATTAGCACTTGGATAAAGTTGTAAAAACTCACTTGCAAACTGCTCTATAATATGATTTGGAACTACAAATAAAGACTTATTACATAAACCTAATCTCTTACTTTCCATTGCAGATGCAACCATCTCAAATGTCTTTCCTGCACCAACTTCGTGTGCTAATAATGTATTATTACCATATAAAACATGTGCTACTGCATTAAGTTGATGTGTTCTTAATTTTATCTCTGGATTCATTCCTACAAAATCTATATGAGAGCCATCATATTCTCTTGGTCTAATACAATTAAATTTATCATTATAAAGTCTTACTAAATGATTTCTTCTTTCTGGATCTTCCCATACCCAATTTAAGAATGCTTCTTTTATTGCATCTTGTTTACTACAAGCTATTGCAGTTTCTTTTCTGTTTAATACTCTTTGTTTTCTGCCCTCGTCATCTATAAATGTATCAAATATTTTTACATCTTTTAGATTAAGTGTCTGTTCTATTATTTTGTATGCATTTATTCTTGATGTACCATAAGTTGTATATGCTTTTACATTATTTCTATCATTACTTTTTCCATCAATATACCATTCAGCAGTTATATTAGAATATTTAACATGAATATCCCATCTGTTATAACTTGGTGTATCTAATAATTCAAAAATAAACTTTCTAATGATTTCTGGAGGTATCCATGTTGAGCCTAACTTAATTCCAATTTCACTTGCAGTAAGGTCTTTTGGAATAACCTCTTTTAATTTTTCAACATTTATATTAAAACTAGAATCTTCTTTTGCAAATTGTTCTGCAACTTTTAGTTTTTCTCTAACATTACCAGATAAATATTCATCAGCAGTTACCCAATTGTTTGTATTTTCATAATCAGGTACTTTAAATATAACACCCTCTAAACTATTTATTATTTCTTCTTTGTCTATCTTGCATAATTGTTGCATATAATCTAAATCAACTTTTGCCTTATCTTGTATAGATAAAATCAAAGCCTCATCTGGAGTATCTACTTGTAATACTTTCTTTTTAGCTTTTATAGTTCTTTTGCTAAATATATCAGCTTTTCCTACAAAATTGCCCTCTCCATCTATCTTTTCAAGTGAGCATAATAAGAAATAACTACTATCATTAGAAAATGCTGTTTCATTTGCTCTTGAATTTATTAAGCCATATTCTTTTGTAAATCTATCATATAATTCATTTAATTTTGCTTGTGCAATATGAATTTCCTCATCTGAATAATCTTCCATTTGAAAATCAATTAATTCTCTTACCTGTTCTCTTAACAAAATTAAACCTTTTATTCTATTTTGTGCCGTTAAAGGTAACTCATCTTGTAATATCATTTTTGAATTTTCTCTAAAATACAATTTATCATCTACTATTGCATAAGAATAATTCTTAACAGTTGGAATTGCAGGTATTGATGTGTCTTCTTGTTCAATTTCATTTTCAATACTATTATTCTGTAATTCTCCATGTATATTAGTTATCGCATAATTTAATTGTTCTTCTAAATTTGTGTCTTCTTCTGCTTTACAAGTTGAATCATAGCCATAAGCAGTAGATACCATTTCCATTTTTCCTAATATCATATCTGGATTATCTACAAAATATTTATTCATTGTAATATTGTTTTCATCTCTATCAAGATATACCCAATCTGGCATTATATCGGTCAAATTTTCTCTTTTTTGTAAGAAGATAATATCTGATGTTACTTTTGTTCCTGCATTCTTTGTAAAAGTATTATCTGGTAATCTAATAGCACCTAAAAGGTCTGCTCTTTGTGCTAAATACTTTCTAACCTCTGGACTTGCTTTATCCATTGTTCCTTTTGAAGTAATAAATGCAATTACTCCTCCTGGTCTAACTTTATCTAAAGTTTTAGCAAAGAAATAATCGTGTATTAGAAAATTATTTTTATCATATCTTTTATCATTAACTTTGAAATCTCCAAATGGCACATTTCCTATTGCTATATCAAAAAACGAGTCTGGTAAATCTGCTTTTTCATAACCTTGAACTTTAATATTTGCTTTTTGATATAATTGTTTTGCTATCTTACCACTTATGGAATCAAGTTCTACTCCATATAGTTTTGAGCTTTGCATTTCTTGTGGCAACATTCCTAAAAAATTTCCTGTACCACAACTTGGTTCAAGAATATTTGCTTGTTCAACACCCATGCTTTTTAGAGTGTCATATATTGCATTTATAACTACTGGTGGTGTATAAAAAGCAGTTAAAGTAGAAGCTCTTGCAGACTTATATTCTTCATCTGTAAGAATTTCTTTTAATTCGTTATATTCTTCGCTCCAATTATCTTTACTTTCATCAAACACATCTGGTAGTCCACCCCAACCGACATATTTCGACAAAATATTCTGTTCTTCAGAATTTGCTAATCTATTTTCATCTTCTAACTTATGTAAAAGTTTTATTGCCTCAATATTTCTTCTTACTTTTTCCTTCGGAGTACCTTCTCCTAGTAAGTTATCATTTATATGATAATTATGCTTTTCTTGATTTTTATAATACTCATCTCTATTAAGTGGTTCTCCATTTTCTTCTCTTTTCTTAAATAAATTCAATACATTTTGAGCTTGTTCAATTTCTCTTGGAATAATATCAAATTCCAAATTATCAATGAATTCTTGACTAACTTCTTCTAAATTTTTATCTATTAGTTCTGTAATACCAGTAAACTCTGCTAAATCTTTTCTTATATCATCTAAATTTTCCTTATCTGTATTTTGGGAATATTCTAAAAGTCCACCATCAATTTCAGTCCCTCTATTATCATATATGGCATAATAATATCCTTCTTCATTTGTATGAAAGTGAAAGTAATTTCCATTTTTTAATTTATAATTTTTATCTATATTTTGAATTTCTATTTTATCATTTTCGTTAACATTTTCATCTTTAAATACTTGATTAAACATCCATTTTTCATTTTCATAGTCATTTTCTAACCAATTTTGATATTTCTCTTTTTCATCATTGGCAAAATATCTATCTAACGAAATAAGTTCTCCAATTCGTTTTTCTATTGTATTCCAATTAACTTGCATTGTATCTTCAATTTCTCTTTTAGAAAGTTTTAAACCTTTGCTTGGAGTATATTCAACCCATATACCATCAAGTCCAGCTACACCATTAGTTCCATAATAGTTAAATTCTTTTTTCAAAAAATCTTGTCTTTCTTTTGATGATAATGTTTCTTGGTATAATCTATATACTCTAAATTTTCCATTTTGATGTCCTGTTCCACTCTGTAATGTTTTATCTATCATCTCTTGTGTAAAAGAAAAAGCAGGAGTATTTTCTACTTCTGCTTGTGTTTTGATATTATCTATTTGTTTTTCTACACTTGGTAATTCTTTTATTGGTGGTACATAAGTGTCTTCAAAAAGATTTAATTGTAAATTAACTCTGCTATTATCATTTCCTCTGCTTGGTTTCTTATTGAGTTCATTGCTTGTACCCACTCCATTTGATTCTCTCTTTTCATTTTCTCTGTTATTTGGTTCTTTTCTGCTAAACTTGTTATTATTTGTTTCATTCTCTTTTGAGCTGTCTGTTCTATTTCTCCTAAATGTTCTTCCATTTTGCCATCTATCATCAATTCCTCGTATAACCCTCTTTTGTATTCTTTTAGGAAGTTCTCCCTCATTCTTGAAAATCTCCCCTGTGTTATTTTCTTTGTTTTTGGTAATGCTACTTGTGGTATCTGATAATCTCCCATTTGTTTGTATGTTAATTCTATCATAATCGTTTCTCCCTTCACTATTTTTTTCTTCATTATTATGATAATTCATTTTTTCGTTATTAACAAATGTACGATTTGTTAATTTATTATTTTTTTCAAAATTAATTACACTTGAATATATTTCTCTTATTTCTCGTTCTGCAATATCACTCGTTGCAGCACCTAATCTTGAAATAACTCTTTTGTTATTAAATTGTTTTATTATTTCAAAATCAGCTAGGCTAAAATGTTCCATTGGATCAATTCCACATCTTTTCATTGTCATATATGCAATTGAATTTGCTAATATTCCTCTGAAATAAGATTCCAATTCAATGTCATTTAATTCTTGTAGAAAACTTCCTTCTGTAACTTCTTTTAAATCAACTAAATAATCTTGAAAGTTATCTTCTACTAAATTTATTGAACTAGAATAAATTGCTTCAGCTAAAGTATCTTTTATTTCTAAATTACCAAAGCTATTTTCTAATGTTTCAATAATTCCATTTGTATAAGAAGGTTTTACTTCCCATAATTTTAAATCTTGACCTATACCACTATGAGTATCTGAAATATCAAATACATGTCTTAGTACACTTCTACCATTTTCAATGGATAATAATGCAATACCTTTTGCACCTTTATTTACCCATCTTTTTAGCCTTTTATTCCAAGTTTCTATATCAGCACAAGCTGTTGCATTTGCTTTTTGGGCATATATCAATACTTGTTCACTAAAAGAATATTTATAATTATTACTAGCAGTATTTAAAAATTCTATCCAGTTTTCACTACTTTGAGAAATGTATTTTATGGTTTCATTTGCCATTTCATTAACTAATTGATATTTATTCGCCATTGGATTCCTCCTTTCTTGTTTGTTGATAATTAAAATACCCTATTGTATTGTGTTCTTTAATAAATTCTCGTAAAGCAATAATATTCAAAACATCAGGATCTTTTGTTATTTCTTTTAAATCTTCTATTTTTAAGTTTGAAATATCTTTTTCTGTTGATTTTCCAATATTTATCAACTTATTATATGTTTCCATTCTTAAATTTCTTTTTCTAGGCATTTCCCACCTCCTATTTTAAACATAAAAAATAAGCTAGATATTAATCTAACTTACTTCTTTTTATATTATATTTATTTTTTTATTACATGATAATCACATTTTTTACATCTGCCGAATCCTTGCGTACGCAAAGCTATTGAGCTTTGCCATTCATTTCCACATATGCTACATTTCCACCATACTATTGTTTTGTTTTTACAAGTCATTTTCTCTGGTTTTAAATCTCCATTTTTTATAGGATGCCATTCTTTCGCTAACTCTGGATAATTCGTTGCCAAAGAACCTTCTTTTTTTATTAAATTCTTCTTTCTAGTATTTGCTCCAATAATCGATGCACATTTTGGACAATCTTTTGAATTGATTCTACTATCTATAGATGCCTTCCACTCATACCCACATTTCGAGCATTTCCAAAAAAATTTATTTTTTCTTTCTCCAAGATTCAAATCTTCAAATCTGATTTTATTTTTTTCATAGTCATATTCATTTGCTAATCTAGGATATATTGTTTTAAAATCATTCACTCCTGGCTTTAGTTTTAAATATGCACACTCTATACATTTTGTTGTTCTCTTTTTATATGCATCTTTAACTTTAATCTGATAAGATTTACCACATTCCGTACATTTCAACCATATTGTCTTCTCACTACCAATAGAGAACATGTCTGGAGTTAAATTACCATTTTTTTCATTGTCCCACATTTGACTAATCTCAGGCTTATGTTTAAGAATAGAATTAGATTTTCGTGAAAGATTCATTAGTTTTAAAATATCTTCATTATCTCTTTCAATGTTAATATCAACTCTACTAATATTAATATAAGAAAAAAGCCAACTTATACACTCGTTTAAATAATCATGATTATCCTTACTTGGTAATACTTCATAAACTATTGAGCTAGAATTTAAAACAGGTAAACCTTTTTCTCTAATTCTAATCAACTTTATTCCTAAACTTTTACATATCATATCTTTTTCTAAATCTTTATTGATATTTTTGTGCCATAATTTACCATCATATTCTACAGCTATTTTTAGTTTAGGAATATAAATATCTAATTCTTTATTTTTTAATTCAGCTGTTTTATAATTTTCGATAGCATCAGGATAATACTTACTTATATAATAATATAATGTCTTTTCTGGAAAACTAACTTTATATTCTTTTTTGCAAATTGGACAATTTCGTCCTTTAACTCTATTTACAATTGAAGCTTGCCACTCATGTCCATATTTACATTTCCACCATACCTTTTTATTAGATTTAGCAAAATATGTTGATGGCAAATTTGTGTTTTTCTCATAATTCCATTCTTTAAGTAATTTGGGGTATAATGTTTCTAAATCATTTTCACCTTGGATAGGCATTGCATTAATATCTCCAGTTCTTTGAGCCGAACAACTTGGGCAACCTGTTTGTGAATTTCTTCCAGTTCTACTATGTACTGATGTCTTCCATTCATTTCCACATATATAACATTTCCACCACACAACTGTGGCACTGCCTTTTAAAACTTGTGATGGCAATAGATTTATATTCTTATCATAATTCCATTCTTTTGCAATTTCAGGGTAACAAGATTCCAAATCGTTGATTCCTACAACAGGTGTTAAATGATATTCTGACAATTTTTTTCTTTTACATTGAGGACACCCAGTAGCTCTTCCATTCTTCTTTGTTCTATCTTTTACCGCTGCTTGCCACATAAATCCGCACTCTTTACATTTCCAAAAAATCTTTTTCTTGGTTCCAGGCATTATTTCATCTGGAAAAAAACCTGATTCACTATTCTTATCCCAATCCCATTCCTTTAGTAGGTCAGGATACAAAGTTGCAAAATCATTAATTCCTTTTCTGACTTTCTGTCCAGTGCAATATGGGCAACCATGTTTTTTCCTTACACATATTTGAGTTTGCCATGTTCCCTTACACTTCTGGCAAATCCACCATGCTTTTTTTTCGCTTCCAACTACTAATTTATTAGGATCTAAATCTTTATTCTTTTCCCAATCCCATTCTTTCATCAATTCAGGAATATCTATTATATATTTTTTATCATTCAATATTTTTCCTCTTTTCTATGTTAACTTGATAAATTTATCAATATTATAACACATTTTCAAATAAATGTTTTAATATTGTCAAAAAGAACTAGCCCTTACTTATGTACAATTCTTAATTATTATAGAGTATCATGAATTTTAATGAGCTTTAAAAGAAAATAATCCATTGCTTCTGTGTCTTTATTCTCATTAACCATTGCTGTTCTACTTTCATATAAACTATTAATTATAAGTCCTAAATCGTGTTTATTTACCTTCATCTTATTTTTTAATTTTACCAGTACCTCATCAACCACATCAACATATTTATTTTGTTTTAATAAATTATTTCTAAAATCTATTAAAGAATAACGCAATATTCTCAATTCTTCATTATTTAATTCTAGCTTTTTCTTTTTTTCAAACATTATAATCTCCCCTCAAAAATTACTATTTGAGAAGATTATATCATATCATTTAATTATTGTCTTATGTATAAACAGAAAAAGAGAGATTAATTTTGTATTTTTATATTAACCTCTCTTAAATTAAACTATTCTTGTTTATTCTTATTATGATTACGAATAACTATATAAGTAATTCCTAATAAAGATAATATAATTGCTCCAGCAAATAATTTAATTTTGCTTTCATCTCCTGTTTTAGGAACTTCTATTTTTTTATTTTCAAAAGTAAATTCTATTGTGCTATCTTTTTCTTCTACTTGTTCATTATCTACGAATATTCCTTTATCATTGATTTCAACTTTTGCTACTCCGCTAGATAATTCATAATCTTTTGGTGCTTTTATTTCTTTGATGTAATATGTGCCATATCTTAATTCTTCAAATAAGGCTGTTCCATTTTCTTTGTCAGATTTTACTTCTTTAATTAGCTTTGTACATTCTGAATCTTCATAAATACCAAAAATAAATTTATCTTTTATAGTTTCTTTAGTTTCAGAATCTACTTTAACTACTTTTACATTCTTTAATATTGGCATATCTTTCATTTCAATTTTTTGTGTATTTTTTTCTGATGTTACAACAAATTTTATTTCTTCTGTAATTTCGTAGCCATAAGGTGCTGTTGTTTCTTTTAATACATATGTTTTACCTTCTTCAAGACCTTTTACTTGATGTGGTTCTTTTGCAGATGTCCATTTATCTATTGTATCTCCATTTTCATCAATTACTTCTAATTCTGCTCCTTCTAATTCATTTCCATTAGTTAAGTCTGTTTTTGTAACTTCAACTACTTTATTTATTAGCTCTATGCGTTGATCTTTCTTTTCATCAGTTACTTTAAAGGTAACATCTGTAGCTTTTACAAATCCATTAGGAGCTGTTTCTTCATGTAAAGTATAAGTTTCATTTTCGATTAGATTTTTAATCTTATGTTCTTCTTTAGTAGAAATCCACTCATCAACAATATTTCCATCTTTATCTATGATTTGAATTTTAGCACCTTCTACTTCATTACCTCCAATATCAGTTTTAGACATTGAAACAACTTTATCTTTCATATTTATTTTTTGAATTTTATTTGTATCGTCTATTGTAAATTTAACACTTGTAGCTATTACATAGCCCTCTGGAGCTATCTCTTCTTTTAGTATATATTCTTTACCTACTACAAGTCCCTCAATTTTGTGAGTTTTATCAGTAGATATCCATTCATCTATAACTTTATTATCACTATCTAACACAGATAGTTTAGCCCCTTTAAGTTCTTTATCTCCTGTAATATCAGTTTTAGAAAACTCTACTAGAGTTGTATCATTTGATATATCTAATTTTTCAGTATAAACTTTTGTTGTTAAGTCTTTTTGTTCAAACTTAACTTCATATTTTGTTGTATTTAATACAAGTCCATTTAAAGTTTTTGTTTCTTCAATTTCATAAGTTCCAATTGGTAAATTTGTTATTTCTAGTTTTCCATCTTTAGTAAGATTATATTTTTTAATCTCTTGTCCTTTTTCATAAATAACACTACCATCTGACATGTCAATAATATTTTCTTTTGCTGAAAGCTTAAATTCTATACCTGATAAATCTGATGTATCAATTAAAGATATATCTGCATCTTCTCTTACGCTAATTGTTTTATCTAATTTAATTGTTCCTGTTGGTTGCTCATTTTTAATAATAACTTCTTTTATAAAATCTCCATCTTTATCTTTGTCATAATCTTTTACATTTTTTATTTCAAATTTAACTGCTTCCTCTAATTGTAAAAATCCTGTTGGAACTTTTATTTCAGTTATTTCATAACTACCTACTGGTAATTTTAATGGTGTAGTAATTGTTGCTTTATCATCATTTTTACTATTAAATGAATTATCTGGAACAACTATATTATCTGCATTAGTTGTAAATGATGTATATGTTGTATTTCCTATTTTTTGAGAGATAGTTTCTCCTTTTTTGAACAATATTTTTTTAGTAGCTCTATCATATATGTCTTTTGTAGCTTTTATCTCAAATGTTGTAGAATTTAATGTAACAAGTTTATCTGTTTTTAAATCTTTTTTGATCAATTTAATATATGTTTCTAATTGTTCATTATTAACAACGATATGCTTTGTTTTCTTTGCTATTTCCTTAATTTCTGATTCATCATCTGTAATAGAAAATGTAAAATCAACTGCTGTTTCATAATCTGTTGGAGTTTTTGTTTCTTTAACAATGTATTTTCCATAAGGTAAGTTATTTTTTGTATAAGCATTTCCATCTTTATCTGTTACTATTACTGCATAAGATGGTGCAATAGCTTGAACTGATTTTACTCTTTTGCTATCAACCTTAACTTTGTTTCCATTTTCATCAAATCCATTCCAAACTTCTTCATAAGAATATCCTTGTGCATAAGCTCTTTCTACTGCTGAATTTAATTTAATTGTAAATTCTGCACCTTCTAATCCAGGTGTTTCTCCTGAGTTTTCTTTTACTCCTGATTTGAAAATATGTACTCCCATTTTCTTAACATTTTCTAAACTTGTTTTAGTATCTGCTATTACTTTTGTGTATTGGTCTTTGTATTTTAATTCTACACTGTAGGTATTTTTATCTAACATATATCCAGTTGGATTAGTTTCTTCTTTTACAATATATTTTCCTAAAGGAAGATTTTTTATATCTTCTGTTTCTCCCTTTTCATTTATAGTTCTTGTTGCAACTAAATCTCCATTAGAATAGAATTTTTTAGTTTTTGCTTTATTATATATATCCTCATTTGCATAAACTTTATAGACTGCACCATTAAATGTTGCATCTCCTTGTGGTACTGATCCAGTTTCCGCATCTTTCTTTATTATTGTAATTTTTCCTGTTGGTTCTTCATCTTTTATTCCTGTAACATCAATATATATAACTTTTGTGTTAGCATCTTTATATTTTAATTCTGTATCAAATTCTTTTGAATTTACTAAATATCCATTTGGTGCATTTGTTTCTTTTACATAGTATTTTCCTAAGTGTAAATTAGAAAATTGAGCCATTCCATCATCATTAGTTATAGCTTTTGTTATCAATTCTCCTTTTTTATACCATGTAATTGTTCCTGCAACATTTTTAATATCTTCTCTTGCATATAATGATATTTCTGCTCCTTTTAGTTTGTTATTATAATTATCTGTTTTATATGCTTTGATTTCTCCTGTTGGTTCTTCGTTTACTATTGCTTTTGTTGCTGTTTGATTTACTTTAACTTCTACATCATAAGATTTTGTGTCTATTAAATACCCAAAAGGCACTGATATTTCATTTATTGTATAAGTTCCTTTTTTTAATTTATCAATAGTAATCTTTCCATTAGTAACAGTAACGTCTTTATTATAGTCATTTGCTCCTCTTACTTTGAAAACTGCACCATTTACTAAATCTCCATTTGTATTTAATTTTTGTAACTCCAATCTTCCAAATGTTTCAATTTCTAGTGAAAAATTTAATGTTACTGGATCATTATAACTCATACAATATAATTGGTTTTGAACACCACTTGCGAATTCAAAATAAACCATTGTATCATTATCTTCTGTTCCGTTTTTTATCATTCCCCACTCTTTAAAAGTATTATCTGAAATTCTATAATTTTCTAAATTTGTATTTTCATTTACAAAAATAGTCATTGAATTACTACCATTTTGGTGAACGAATCTTATTCCATCTTTTGTATTATCAATTGTTCCATATTCTGCAAGAACTCCATTAGAATCAGTTATTGTTTTTGTTTCTCCTGCTTGAATTGTAATTGTAGACCCATTGAAACTAGGTCTTTTTTCGATATCTGCTATTTCATTATTTATTCTATTTTTAAAGTCTATATATCCTTGTTGCTCATCTGACTTAATAAATGTTGCATTGCTTTGTCCAAGAATTTCCCAAATATATTGTTGAGTAAACACATAATCCCATTTTACCCATTTCATATCATTAGCTAAAATTCCTCCATCTACTGTATATCCACCATTATTTTTATACCATCCTAAATAAGCAACTTTACATGCCTTTCTAATGTTTGAATTAGTTGGTGTATAATAAATTCCATTATATGAAGCTCCTGTTTTAAAATCTATTCCATGTTCTGCACAGAATACGGTTCTCCTTTCTCCTGTATTTAAATTATTTAATCTTCTTATTAACACACCTGTTGTTCCATTTGCATTATCGGTGGTTTTCATTCCAGATGCATATTGACCTCCAGACCATTTTCCACTTCCCGATGCTGCAAAAACAGGTTGTATTATACTAAATAATATTAAAAATAACATTATACTAGCTAATATTTTATTAACTTTTTTTATTTTCATAAAATTTTACCTCCTATTTTTCATAAAAAAAGAACAAGTAATACTCTACCTGCTCTATATTTTTAATAATTTATTTAATTATAATAAAAGTTTATTGTCCATTTTCCACAAAACGGACATGACCAAGTTTCATACCCATACGGACAATTTTTTTGATATGTTTCATCATTGATCTCAAATTTTTCCCATTTATCTCCCCAAGTTTTAATTATTCCTTGATAGTAATTAATTGCATCTTGTTTTGAGCTAAACCATTTATTTGAGTTTCCAACTCCTACACCATGTTTGGTATCAGAACACTTCGCTTTTTCAGATTGTTTTATATCTCTTTGTTTTTCTTCCTTTGGCTGTTCTGGTACTGTCGTTGTTTCTTTTTCTACGGTCTTTTTACTTGTAGTAACAGGTATTGTTTTGGCTTGTTCTACTGGTTTTGAACTTTCTACTTTTTTATCTTGTGTTGCTATTGAATTTTCCTTTGTTTCTTCTTGAATATTATCTTTTACGGTATCAATTTCTTGTGGTATTTCTTCTACTTTCTCTTGTTTTTCTATATCATCTTTAAAAACCATCACTTCAGTATTTTCTATTTCTTCATCATCAGTATTATTTATTTCAGTTACAATCTCTTTCTCTTTTTCTATCTTACTAAATTTCTTTGATTTTATAATCATGATATTTGCAAATAATATCACTATTAAGGCTATAATTATTAAAACTAATATCTTTTTACTTTTCACTACTACCATCTCCTTATAGCTTAATTATATGCTTTCTAGATATAAAAACAAATGTATAAAGTATTATATATATTTAATATAATAATTCTTTTTTAGTTTGTAATATAGTATGTATTTAAAAGGGATTGTAAGGGAAAACTTTGTAATGTGTTCACACAAAAAAATAAAACTACTTGTAAATCTATTGTTCACACACATTATCGAGCATTTCGTTCTTGTTTTAATCTTTCCCTTTTGTTGTGTTCTTCCACACATTGGATAATAAAATCTTCTATCTTACCAGAGTCTTTGACTTTAGTTGGTATATATTTTTCTATTCTATCATTGTGTATCTTTATGAACTCTTTTTGATTTGGTTTTTCTTTATCTAACAAATTCTCTATTTTTTCTTCAGATATAGTTCCTTCTTGTTGCATTTTCTTTAATGTTATAGCTTGACTTAAACTAGGAGAAACCTCGTCATATTGTAATTTATTTAAAACTACATATTGATAATCTTCTTCTAAATAAGATAATTCTACGGCTGGTCTAAAAGCTATTCTTTTATTATCAACTTCTTCTAATAACTCTGGTATTAAATATGTAAGACGAATATATCTTCTTATATTTTCTCTACTTTCTCCAACTTCTTCTCCTAGTATTTCATCAGTTCTCAACTTTGACACCACTGGTGTCGAAGTTTCATTTTCTTCTAAATCAATTCTTTTTCCTTGATGTTTCATTGCTTCTAATTTAAGTTTATATGCAAATGCTTTTTCGCTAGGCAATATTTCTTCTCTTTGAATATTACTATCAACCATAAGAATTGTTGCCTCATCATCTGTTAAATCTTTCACTATACATCTTATTTGTTTTATTCCTGCAAGTTCACAAGCTCTTTTTCTTCTATGTCCAGAAATCATTTCATAAGTTCCATCTTCTTTTGGTCTAACTATAACAGGTAATATTACTCCATATTCCTTTACACTCTTAACCATTTCTTGCATTTTTTCATCATTAATTACTTTAAAAGGATGATTAGGAAAATCTTTGATACTACTTATATTAATTTCTTCAACTTTTTCGGCTTTTTCATAATCTCTCTGTTCTTGAATTGTAAACAAATCATCTAGCTTTGGAAGTTTCATTTTTTGTTCTTGTTCTTTCATTGTCTAATACCTCCTTTGCTAAATTTTTATATGCCTCTGCGACAGGACTATTTTTATCAAACTCAAAAATGCTTTTCCCTGTTGATGTAGATTTTGCTGTATTTATAGCTTTAGGAATTTCAGTATTATATATGTTTACATAGTGTCCATAATTTTCATTTATCGTATCTCTTACATCTTTCGACAAATTAGTTCTTTTATCAACAAGAGTGAGCAAGACACCTCCAATTTTTAAATTGGGATTTATTTGTTTATGAACTCTATTTACTGTCTTTAATAAATGTCCCATACCTTTTGCAGCAAGATACTCTCCCTGTACTGGAATTATTATTTTGTCACTACAAGCCAGTGCATTTATGGTTATCATTCCTAAGCTGGGCATACAATCAATTAAAACATAATCGTAATTATCTTTTATTTCTCTTATAGAATTTTTAAGTGTAAACTCTCTACTCATTGCATTTACCAAAGAAAACTCTATTGCAGATAAATCTAAATTAGATGGAATTAAATCTATACCTTCTTTGTGATGAAGTATGCTATTCTCCGCATTTATCTCATTATCACATATTGTATCAGACATTAAAGTTCCAATGGTATTCTGCAATTCATCTTGATTATAATATCCCATACAAGTAGTCAAATCGCCTTGTGGATCTGCGTCAATAAGTAATACTTTTTTTCCTTGTTTAGCAAGAGCTACACCTAAAGAAAAAGTGGTAGTTGTTTTTCCAACTCCACCCTTTTGATTTGCTATTGCTATAACTTTACTCATTGGCATTCTCCTTTTCTTCCTTACTTTTTCTGTATTGTTCTCTATAACTTACAAATTGCTCATATAAATCTCGTTCTTTTACATTCTCTATATATTCTTCTGCATTTTCAATAAAGTCATCAATAGTTTCATTTATAAGTGAACATATTTCTTTAAAGCTTGGAGATTCATAAAGCTCTGAAAGTGAAAATTCAATACTCTCTGCGATTTCATCTTCCATATCTATTAGATAATATAGGTCATTATACATCAATGGTATTTCTTGTTTAAAAACTCGCTTTATATCTTCAGATAATAACATTTGATAGATTAAAGTATATAAACTATTTTCTGATATTTGAGCAAAATGTAATGAATTTCTTAACCTGTCTTGGGCATTTTTTATTTTTTGCATATCATCTTCTGTTTTATTTTCTTTAACAAGTAACTTACTTATTTCTGCCATATCAGGATCCATCCAGTTTTCATATTTAATACAGTCTTTAGTTGTATTCACTAACATTGCTTTTATAGTTTCGTGTAGTGTTCTTTCATCTAATCCTTCTAAAGTTCCTTCGTTTAATAATTCATCTTGTACTGCATACTTTCTTTTAAAATCATATATTGATTTTTTCATTTAAAATTACCTCCTAAATTTTTATTTTGAAGGCAAAAAAATAAAGCTAATTTTTTTAATTAACTTTTTGTTAGATATTATTTCAATAACTACATTTTTTATGCTGAATAATATATGTATCCTATTAGACATAAAAAGAGGTTACATTTGGTTTATATTATCAAAGTTTTGTGCAATAAGAGATAGGAGCAAAAATAAAGAACCCTTTTCAGAGTCCTACCCACATGTTCTTGTAATTACTAGCCTTAACTGATTTACTAACTATTTATTAGCTATCGTTTTGACTAACATTGTTACTTTATTATTATATTATTGTAATAATGTTAGTCTAGTCCCAGATATTTGTTTCTAAAATCAATTTTAAATCAGTTTTATAATTTATCTTTATAATTTTACATCTAAATAATTTTTCTATTTAAAATCTAATTTTATTACTTAATAATTTTTATTTCATATTATATTTTATATAAATTTTCCAAAAATCTTCAAAATGCCTATTTCTATATATTTGCCGTATTTTGCCAACAACAAACTATAAGCCTTAAAAATAAAAACGGCTTAAAATCGATTCTCGTGTGTCACTTTTTTGAGGTATTTTTGCATTTTTTTATATCTCTATATAAGCATAAAAAATTTGGTCATTTTTTATCTAAAATCTCTCAAACTCAGAATTATCAATATTTTGTCCCAATACCAAACAACAAGTTATATGGCTTAAATATTAAAATGGCTTAAAACCGATTCTCGTAAGCCGTTATTTTTGGCTTTTTAGAGATTACTTTAGTGTCTGCAGATAATCATAAAAATTGCATATATAACTAAAATTTTTACAGTCAACTTAAATAAATCTAAATTTAATATTTAGATGAATAATTTAATATTGCAATATTGTAATTGTCTTAAAATTGATTTTCGTAAGTTTAAAATATAATAATCAAATGCATATAAATTAAAAATCAAATATTAAAATTTGCAATTAACAAATGTTCGTTTTTAAAATTCTATAAATTTATTATTTATAAAATTTAATTTTTATAATATTTTAAATTATTTTTACAATTTATTTTTTGATGAATAATTTTTAAAATTTTAAATCAAATTTTAAAAATGAAACTTTGCACAAAATATTTTACTGTTTATCGAAAATATAGCCTTCTCCTTACTTTATCTTGTTTCTTGTAAAAGAAAAAGTATCTACTTTATAAAATATATTTTATATAATCCTCTTTATTATTAGTTGCAAGTATAGAATTTGGACCATTGAAGCTCATTTGTTTACCATTTATTGTAGTAACTTTACCACCAGCCTCTTCAACAATCAAGAGACCTGCTGCGTAATCCCAAGGTTGTAATTTTAACTCAAAGTAAACTTCTGCACGTCCACATGCAATATTACATAATTCAATAACAGCACTACCAAATCTTCTAAAATCTGTTGCTAATATTGAGAATTTATTTAATAGTTGTATAGATTTTTCACGTAATTCTTTATAATATGGAGCATTACCTGATAAAACAATTCCTTCACTTAAAGTTTTATCTGATACTTTAAGTGATTTATTATTTAGATATGCACCCTTATTTTTTTGAGCTATATACATTTCATCTAAATAAGGATTATAACATACTGCTATATAAGGTTTAGCATCTTTTAATAATCCTACGGATATAGCACTTAATGAAAAATGTCTACTAAAGTTTGTTGTGCCATCTATTGGATCGACTATAAAAGTATATCCATTTTCTAATACATTTTTATCCAAGTCATCCTCTTCACCAATAAACTTAGCATCTGGTAATAATTCTAAAAGTTTCTCTTTTAATTCTTTTTGGATTTTTTTATCGTATTCTGTAACAATATTTCCAATTCCTTCTTTTTTTTCAATATTCATTTTTTCATTTTTTGCTTGTAAAATTTGTGTTCCACAGTTTCTGACTATTGTTTCTATTTTATATATTAATTCATTCATAGGCAAATCTCCTTTAACAATACTTGTTTTATTCATTATTCAAAAAATTCATTACTAAATCAACAATTACATCTTTTTCTTTTGGATTTGATTCAGCTATTAAAAGAGTCAAAGCAGTTAATGTATTATTATCAATTACCTGTTTTCCATTTTTATATAATATTCCATAAAAATTTAGAAAGTATATAAATAATGTCGCTGCAATTCTTTTATTTCCATCAGCAAATACATGATTTTTTACTATTAAATACAAGAAATTAGCACCTTTCTCTTCAATGCTTTTATAGATATCTTGTCCCGCAAAACTTTGATAAATATTTCCAATAATTGATTCTAAGCCTTTATCTCTTTCAACTGCGAATAATGAGCTTTCTTCATTAAATCTTAATTTATTAATTATTTCCATACAATCTTTATATTCAATTTTTCTATCATCAATAATTCCATCAATCTTCTTTAAAGTTTTGTGATCATAATCGTCTAATAAATCTAATGCTTTTGAATAATCTCCAATTACTTTTAATATTTCCTTAGCATCATTTCCTTCTAGTCTTTCATCAATTCTATTTGCAATATCAATTAATTTTATAGTTTTTTCTAAATATTCTAATCTTCTTTGATTAACTGCATAACCTTTTAACATGTAGTCTTTCAAAATCTTATTTGCCCATTGTCTAAATATTACTCCATTTTTTGATTTAACTCTATATCCAACAGAAATAATAACATCAAGATTATATATTTTAGATTTTCTTCCTCCAGAACTTTTATCGGAAATTCCGATAGAAGTTTTTTCATCTAGTTCACCTTCTTTAAAAATATTGTTAATATGTTCACTCAATGTAGATTGTTTTACATCAAATAATAACGCCATTTGCGCTTGTGTTAACCATACTGTTTCTTCATGTAAATTTACCTCTAATTTTACTCCTTGGTTTTCAAATAAAATAATTTCATTTCTTTTTTTGTCCATAAGAACACATCCTTTTTCTATAAAATTTAGTTCTTATTTCATTTATTGTTACATAAAAATTATAATCTTTTCTATATTTGAACTATTTGCCATATTATATAATAAGAACAAATATTTGTCTATATGTTTTGTGAAGTTTGTCAAAATTTCACGTTTTTGATACCTACTTTTAAAATATATTTCACGATTTTGATACTTTGTCACAGCAAAAAAGCCGTATTTTCAAAGTTTTGTGCAATAAGAAATGGGAGCAAAATAATAGAACCCCTTTCAGAGTCCTACCTACAAGTTATTGCAATTACTAGCCTTTAGGCTTTTATACAGCTATTTATTAGCTATCGTTTTGACTAACATTATTTCTTTACACTCATTCAATTTAGATCTAAACTCCTTTTTTTATTTTAAGATACCTTACATCTATATATTGATTATTTTCTTTCAAAGGTAACACTTTTATAAAAAATAATACCATTTTTTAATTTTATAATGGCAAATTTAAGGACAGGTATATTTAAATATCTGTCCTGCAACTTACTATATTTCATTATGTTTATATAAATTTAACTAAACATCTATCTTATAATATTGTTAATGTCCTTGTCTTAAAAATGCAATTTCTGCTATTCCCAAAGCAAAAAAAGTTATAATGGACATAATAATTGAAATAATAATCGCTATTATTATTTTTATAATTAGTTTCATATTTTTATTATATTCTTTTTCAATACTAAAATATTTATTTATCTTTCTTGTCCAAGAGTTATGATTTTATTATCTTTTAAAATTTTTATAGCATTATCACTTATATCTAATCTATCAATATTTTGTTTAATTAATTTATCTTCCATTTTTTACTTCCTTTTTAATCTTTTATTGCTATCATATATTTATTTAATTCTACTTTTTTTCATTTTGATATTCCAATATTTCAAATGGATTCATTTTCTTTGGGATGAAATTGTTTATTTGTATTATAAGCTGGTATTGTTTCAAATTTAATTTCTTCTACCATATATTGCTTATTAGGCTCTACTGTTACTATGAAATCCTGCCTAAATCCTTTTTTTAATAATTTTGTTAATAATTCTTCTGGAGCAATTTATATAGACATTATAGCATAATTTTTAAATTTTGTATAAAAAAATTAAAATTAGTGTAAAATAAAAATCCAGTAATTATTAGTTTACTGGACTTTATTTTTGTTTTATATTCGAAAATAATTAATAATTTCCAAATATAATCTCTATATTCTTAAGTTCTTCTATTGTGTAACTCCTATCAAATCTCATTTCCAAAACAATTCTATTTTCATATCCTTCCATTTTAGTAACAACAGGTTCATAATCATAATAATAGGCATTATTAGTAATTTCTCTATCTCTAATTTTTAATTCATCATTATAGCGATTAATTTTAAGTGTATATTCTGTATTGGTAAGTTGAACACCTTTATTTAATGTAATTTCTATGCCAGTGTTATATACTTTGTAAGATTCTATGAATGCACACTCTTGGACATTTTCTATTACAGGTACATAGTTTTGTGTATCTTGGTCATAGACAAATAATAAATTGAATTTTTTTATTTCTTGCACATCATTAGAATTTACTTGAATTTTGTTTGTAAAACAGAAGCTATTACTATTTTTATCTGTACCATATTTATTAACATTTTCAACTATTTCAGTATTTTTAGTCCCTTTTAGTACAATATTTTCATTTTTTTCTTGATTTGAATTTTGCTCTAATGAATATTTTTTTATGTAAATTTTTATTTGCTTTTTTTCATCTTTTTCATAATGATATTTATAATATTCTGCTTTTAATGTATTTTTTAAATTTTCCATTTCTTCATCATTTTTATTAGTTGTTTCAATATTTATATTAGATTTTTCATCTTGATAATATATTGTCATCTCTTTTGACTTCTTGTCTGTCAAATCTAAAATCTGCGTAATATCATATTTATTTAAATAACCATTTTTTGCAAATTTTTGTGCATAATCTTCTAGATATGTTAAATTTACATTATCATCCTCATCTTCTTTTTCTAACAATTCATAAATAGAATGATTTGATAAATTAGTAATAATCATTTTTGCAGATATTATTAAAAATTCCATATTAATAGTATATATGTATATTAGCAATAATAGTGAAACTGCTATTTTTATTTTATTATATTTGCTTGAATTTATAACAGAAAATACTAATATTATCATTGGTATACAAATTACACCTAATATATATATCAATAATATAATTGAATTTTTCAAAATATAATTCACATTGCATTCTATATAAAATATTCCAACTGTTAAAAGAATAACAAGTAAAATCATTAATATTGGCGTTATTACTTTTTTCTTTTTGAACATTTTAAAAATTGTATAAATGTATTTATAAAGGATAAATATCCCCATACCTATAAGCAATAAAATTGCAAGTGCAACAGTAATCTTAAAATTAAATCTCTTAAGATAATTTAAAGAATTAATAATTATAAAGCTTATTATAGCAATAGAGAGTATTATTGCTATAATTTGCAATGGATTTTTTAAGATATCTTTTATTTTACTTTTAATCTCCAAATGCTGCACCTCCAATAATTTTTCCAGTTTTTTTATCTACATACACTTTTACACCATTTAATTCCATATCATCAACTCTTGTAAAAACATATGCATCTATTTTCTCTGAATATTGATTATCTCTTTCTGAAATTTTTCTAGTAAAGAAATTATTGGGTATTACTTTTTCTTCAGTAATTACCTGTGTACTTTTATCATAAGCACCACAAATTCTTTTAGCTTCTTCAAAACCTTTTTCTGCAATTCCGAGTAGCTTCATCTTTTGAGATAGTAGTATTTGTGCTTTTATATTCATTTAAAAAACTATTAAAATCTATCATAAATATATTTTTGTCTAGCTTATCTACTTCCTCATCATAGCTTACTTTCATATTATCATATTCTACTTTACTTGATATTTCAGTTAAATCTGTATTATAAATGCAATCTGTGTTTACAATTTTGTCTACTATTAATAGGTGTGCATTATAACCATAATTTACATTTTCTAATTTGTCATATGTATATTTTATATTTCCAATATTTACTTTTACATCAATTTTAGGTACTAAAGACACTGTAAGAATTCCTATATTATTTTTAAATGTATCTTCTGTAATACTTTCATCAAATGCTAAATTGCAAATTGTTTTAAATTTTTCATAATCTGCAAAGTTATCTATTTTTACTTGATGGATTTTATAATTTATTTCTTTAAATAATTGTAAATATTTATATTCCATAGTATCCAATTTATTTCTTGATAACATTGTTTTATATTCTAAAGTATGTGGTGATAAGTCCTGTGTTAAATTTTCTAATAATTTTTTTATTTTTCTAACATTACTAATCTTCTCTGTGTAAACTTTTCCACCTTCATCTGCAAGTTTAATAACTGCTTGTTTATCATTATCTTCTAGCTGAATAATATAATTTTTACTTGCTGTTTTATAATCAAATTCTATACAAGTTGTGTTATGTATTTGTTCTATTTCATTATCTGATAATTTTGTTCCATCTTCTTTGTATGTTGTGATAGACTTTTGTAATAAATTCTTTGTTTTTTCATAGGAATCCTCGCCTTTTAGAAATTCAAAATATTCTCCATCTGAATTTCTATATACTATTCTATCTGGTTCGATAATTTTGTTTCCTATTATACCTTTTTTATTAGATATTTCTGTATTTTTATATGCTACTAAAAAGATACTACATAAAATTGCGATAGTAGCCATCACAAAACATATTATAATTACTTTTTTATTTTTCATTTTTACCCCCCTTGCTTATTATTTTATATCATTTTGCTCTTACTTGTAAATAATTTTGGGCTAAACTTCTATAATTTGGAACATATACACATATTGCAGGATATTTAAAGCCTTCTGCTACATCTAACCAACCTGATGGTACAACATTTAAATATTCATTTTTATCACATTTTAAAAAATAGTAAAAGGCACTAATTTTTTGAAAGTTAATACCTAACATAAAAGAAACATAAAAGAAATAATATTACATATAAAATTATATGCAAGTTTTTATTATCTTTCATCTGGTTGATTCCAAGTATTCTTTGTTATCGCTGATTGTTTGTTTTCCAAAATTTCAATTCTTCTATTTGTTGTTTCTACTAATTTTTGAATACTTTCTATACATGGATTTATTCCTAAAGTTTTTAAACTATTTTCAAAATTATTTGCTTTTATTTGTTTAGAGTATTCTTTTAAAGTTCTTATTGCCTTTTGTGGATTCTCTGTATATTGTTCCATATAATGTGGATAAATTAATAGAGCATTCATATATCTTGCTTTATAATCAACATTAGATCCTGAATTTGCTAATCTTTTTAAAACATAACTTAATTGTCTATTTGTTATTCCATATTTTTTCTGAATTTCAATAAGGTTTTTATGTGTTATATTCTCCTGTTGTTCCTTTATTTTTATTAATTCTAACTTTGCAAATGTTTCTACTGCATCATCATAATAATGAACAATTCTTCCCATTTCTCTATTTGTAGTGTCTTCTTTTGTAGCAATTCCTTTTTCTATTAAATATTGATTTAACATTGTTTCAAAGCAAGCTGGAGTTACTTCACCTAACATATTTCTAGTAGAATTGTTATTTTTTCCTATATCAAATGTATGAGATAATTCATGTACTAACAAATAAATATCTTCTATAGTTCCTTTGTAGGGCATATATACAGCTGATTTTCCATTTCTTGAAAATACACAAGGAATTTTAGTATGTACAGGCATACCATCACTTTTTGTTTTTGAAAAGTCCTCATTTTCATCCAACATATACATATTAAAACCAATATCACTATTTCCATCAATAATTTTTTTGGCCTTTTCATATAGTTCTTGATCTAATTCTTTAAAAAATTGTAAAGTCACTTCTTTAGTTTGTTTTTCTGAAATAGGTTTTGTAATTTCATTAATATGTCTGTCTTTTATTTTTAATTCAGTAGACATGATTTTAGAAATTCTGTATAATAAATTATAATCTGTACTTCTTTCTCTATTTTGCATGTTTTCATATATAAATTTATTCAAATTAGGTAATTCAAATTTGCTATGAGTATATTGTGAATCTCTATTTTTTTTCGTATTCAATACCTTTGGTGTTTTTTTTCTCATTTTCATTTCTCCCTTTTCTAAGGCAATATATGCATATAATTTTATGTCATTTTACCATAAAATTATATAAAAAATAGTATTTTATCAATACTATTTTTCATGCTTTACAACAGTTGGAACATCTTTTTAACTAAATATTGAATTTGGATTATATAATTTCCTTTTCTCATATTCTTTTTTTTGCCAATTCAAGTTTAATATGCTATTTATAAGCTCTTTCTCTTTATCATTAGCAATATAATCTTTGTATAAATTTGTTAAAATACATTTTGTATTTTTTGAAATAATATTAAAATTATATTCATATTCATATGATCTATCCTTATACTTTTCATAAAATTCAATCTTTTGTTTTGGAATTTTATTGTATTCGTCAATCGGAATATACTTTAGAATTTCTAAAACTTCTGTATAGTTACGCGAATATTCATTGACCATATAAAAGTCCTCCTTATTTATTTTTTGTTTTATTTTTAGATAATTCCTCGACTGATTTTACTCTAGACGTGTCTTCAAATGTTAAACCAGATGTTAGTCCATCCTTTAAAAAGTGTTTTAAAGATATCTTATTCACATTATCACGCTGTTCTAAAGCTTTAATAATTCTGTCATATTCGATTTCAATTTCTTCTCTTGAGCCATGATATAAATCTTCTAAATTTTTACTACTACAATCCGTAGTTAATGGAGCATTAGTTTCTTTATTATATATTAAATAATCTATACCTTTAAATTTTTGTACTAAGTTTACCATGTAGTTATAAAAATTCGAGAATTTATCTAATACTTCTTTTTTTTCTACATTTCTTCCTGTTTCCTTTGCTCTTTCTCTAATATTATTTAAGGAAAGTTCTAAAGTTGGATTTAAAGCAATGATATATGGTGTTATTCCATTATCAATAGCCAATTGAACTTTTTCATCAAATGCAGGTGGAGTTATTGAGCCTTCATATACAATACTGTCATCTAATAATTCTTTATTTTCAAATAATGCTTGTGCAAAATATGATTTACCTGCTCCATAAGGGCCTAATATAAATATACTTCTTTTTATATTATTGTTATTTATTGTTCTAATATATAGTTCATTCGTAAGTACTGCAGCAGAGTTTGTTACTGACATATTATACTTTCTTCTATTTTCTAAACTTTCTGCATAAAACTTAAATGTCATCTTCATTAAATCAGAATTAATATATGCACCATTTCTACTTTCTGGCAATTTTAAATATCTATCTAATAATTCATCTGTTTGTGTTGTTGCTAAATTTATAGCATGTTGTTCCATTTTTCCAATGTCAATATCTTCTGGAAATCTTTGTCTTATTTGTTCTCTTTTTATATTTTGCAATTTTTACACCTCAAAAAAATATTTTATTAAAAATTAGAAAAATTTTTTATTCTATTTTCTAATTCTTTATCATTTGTTGCTTTTAATGTTGTTTCAATTCCTGATAAAAATATTTTTTTTAAATATTTTTCATCATTAGCGTCATGTATATTTTCTATAAATTTTAATTTATTTATTGTTTCTTCTCCTATCATTTCATTTGCTAAAATAATCAATTCATTCCATTTTTGGATTTGTCCTCTATAATGGGCATCTAATCCATATAATACTTTTAAGTTATAGTTACTTGCTAATTCCCAAAATTCTCGTCTGGGATAATTAACATTTACCAATTTTTTTCTTTGCTCGTCTAGTGGAAAATTATTTAAAATTCTATTTTCGTTATATGTTCGTTGAAAAATATTGTTTAAATTTATTTCTAACGGAATTTGGTATTTTTCAGCTAACTGACATATTCTAGTCGCTACTTCTTTTTCTATTTTACCAAAGTTCCTTTTTTTGCTTAAATATATATCGGGATGTGCAATTATATCAGGTATACCTAATTCTACTGCTTTTTCTATATATTCAGCATATCTTAACAAGTCTGCTTCTGAAAAATCACATTTTCCTAATATTTTAAGTTCTTTGTCATTACCATATACAAAATGTTGTCCTAAAATTAAAATATCTGTTTCATCTTTTAATTCTTGTATATTTTTTTCTTCACCAGGTAGGAATTCTACTTCATATCCTGATTTAATTATAATTTTATCTTTATATTTCTCTTTTAAATTTTGTATGCTCTGAAGGTATTCAATTCTTTGGTCATACAACATTCTTATTCTAGGTCTTTTATCTATTATATTTTTTTCAGGACAATGGTCTGTAAAAGCAACTTCTTCAAAGCCCATTTTTATGTAGTCTTTAATATAGTCTTCATCTAGCATATCTGCATCTGAATGCATACATCTATACGTATGTGAATGATAATTAAATTTTTGCATATATTAATATTTTCACTCCTTATTACATTATATTTCATTTTGCAGTATATCACTTAAATGTATTTTTGGCAATATTTTTAAGTGATTTATTAAATACTATTTTGCATATATATTTAATTTTCCAAATATTAATTCTAACCTAGTGACACATCTAAAATCATCATAATAGTAAATCCTATTGCTACTCCAATTGTTCCAATATTCGAGTGTTCTCCAGATTGTGATTCTGGTATTAACTCTTCAACTACAACATAAATCATTGCACCAGCTGCAAAAACGACTCCAACCGCCATCCCCTCTGGTTGATATAAAAATAGGCAGTTTTAATTTTTATTTTTTGACTAATCTAATATTTAAAATTAAATTAGCCTTATATTTTTTCTTTTAAATTATTTTATTGTTATTTATTAATTTTATCTCGTTTTCTAGTTTTTGAAGTATTTTTCCATAATCATGTTTTGTCATTCCTTTTTTACTTCTAATTCTATTTGTTCACTATCTATTTTTTGAAATAAATTTTTAATATAATTAATTATAGTTTTCTCTAAGTTAGAATAGCTAAAACCATGTGATGTGCAAAGTTTTAATTTTGAATTTCTGCGATAATTATTACATACCATATAGTAATTACCATTCTTTTTTCCTCTTACTCCTATTTTATGTTTGCATTCATAACAAAAAAGTAAACCATCTAGTAAAAACTTATTTTTCTTTTCATTTCTATTGTAGTTTTGAACTATTACCATTTTTTGCACTGTATCAAATATTTTTTTATCTATTATTGGTTCATGTGTATTTTCTACTTCTATCCATTTTTCTTCTGGATTTGTTCTAATTTTTCTATTTTTGTAACTTATTCTACTTCTTTTATTTTGTACAGTTGTACCTATATAAACTTTATTTTTTAATATATTTTTTACAGTTTTATTTTCCCAAAACGTTTCTTTATTATACCTTGATTTATTGGCTGTCGGAATATCATTATCTTTCAAATAATCCCTTATAGTTCCAACTTGATTTCCATTAGATGCCATATTAAAAATAGTCCTTACAATTTGAGCTTCTGGCTCATAAATTATTAATTTATTTTTATCATTTGAATCTTTTATGTATCCAAGTGGTGTCTTTCCACCTACCCATTTTCCCTGTTTTTGCATAGTATGCATAGCTGTTCTAATTTTCTTTGATAAATCTTTAGAATACATATCATTTAATATTGATTTAAATGGTGCAATATCATTGTTGCCATTTGATGCTTCAAAAGTATCTATTCCATCTGTTACTGAAACATATCTTACATTATTTTCTGGGAACCATTTTTCTATATATTCTCCTGTTTCTATATAATCACGACCTAAACGAGATAAATCTTTTGTTACAACCATATTGATTTTTCCATTTTCTATATCTTTTATCATTCTTTGAAAATCTGGTCTGTTAAAATTTGTTCCAGTAAAACCTTGATCTATATATGTATCTATTAATTGGTACTTCCATCCTAATCTTTGCACATATTCTGTTAGTAATGTTCTTTGATTTTTTATACTTTCACTTTCATCATATCCTCTATCTACGTCTTCTTTTGATAGCCTTATATAAATTGCTACTTTATATATTGTTTTTTCTATTTGTTCAAGCATTTTTCCTCCCTTCTATGCTTGATAAAACAATTTGAATTTAAATTTAATTATATCTTATTTAGAGCAAAATTTTAATGCTCAAAAACATCTTTTTTTAAGATATTAATTATTAAGTGTTTTATTAATCCTTCTAACTCTTCACCTTTTTCGTCGAAGTACATATTAATTTTGAAAGTTTCACTCATATTAACTCACTCTCCCAATACTATATATACATCCGTTTTCTTATAAAAATTCTCCCTTATTATTAAAATTTATTTTAGAAATTTTTTTATATGCCCCATCTCCACTTAAATAGTTCAAGGGTAGCTATGCGATAGTTTTCACTATCACACACCTACCCTAGTGAGTAAAATATGTCATCTATTTTGTTTCAAAGCATTGGTATTGCTGATTTTTCTTATTACAAAAAATGTCCAATTTAGAAATTTATTTTACCCAAAAATTTGGACATTTTTAGCTTATATGTAATTTAATAAATAATGATAACATTAAACATAAAATAATAGTACTCAAACACATTATTTTGTTTTATAACTTATAATTTGCAATTATTTTTTACTACAAATATAGACAGTGGCAGTTGCCACTGTCTATATCCTAATCCATTAGAACACCTTATATAAAGCTTTAATATCCCATTCAGTTCCATCTCTTGTATCATTCAGAATGATTCCTTTGTTTTCAAGATTTTCTCTAATTGAGTCAGCTCTATTATAATCTTTAAGTTTCTTAGCATTAGCACGTTCAGAAATAAAAGATTCAATGTCTTTTGGACTAATCTGAAGCTTCTTTAAATACTTCTCCTTCAACTCAATGATAAATTTTTCTGGATTCTGTTCTAAAAGCCCTAAAACAGAATATACCTTACGAATATCCTTTACCATTTTAGCTAAAGTATTTGCTGTAACCTGTCTAGTACTCTTTTTTGCCTCATTCATAATTGCATTGGCATACTTAAAAATGTTATGCAAATTAGCAACTGCTGCTGAAGTATTGAAATCTTCATCCATTACCTCAATAAATTTCGTAACAATTTCTTTGGAGAACTCGCTATCAAACATTTCTTTTGTTGCATCTCCGTTGTACTCTTCAATAAATTTCTGCATTTTTTCAAGAGTTTTATAAAAATAATACAAATGGGTTTCTGCAATCTGATAATCACTATCAAGAATGTCAACATCTGAAGCATAATGTCTTGAAAGCATTACATACTTTATTGTTTCATAGTTGTATTCCTTAAGCGCATCACGAATTGTAAGAGAATTTCCTAAAGACTTACTCATTTTTTCGCCATTGATTTTAATAAGACCACAATGAGTCCAGTAATTAGCAAAATTTTTACCTGTTACTGCTTCACTTTGAGCAATCTCATTTTCATGATGTGGAAAAAGTAAGTCTCTACCACCTCCATGAATATCGATTGTTTCTCCTAAAGTATCTAAAGCCATAACAGAGCATTCAATATGCCATCCAGGCCTTCCATTACCCCATGGGGATTCCCATGAAATTTCTCCTGGCTTTGCTGATTTCCATAATGCAAAATCAATAGGATCTTTCTTTCCTTCCTCTAAATCGATACGAACTCCATTAAGCAGTTCATCTACATTTCTGTGAGAAAGCTTTCCATACTCTTTGAATTTTCTTACCTCATAATATACGTCTCCTTTTGCTGTTACATAAGCATACCCTTTATCGATAAGTTTTGAAATGAAATCAATAATCTTATCAATATATTCGGACGCTTTTGTTTTTACATCTGCATCGTTAACATGAAGTCCTTCCATGTCAATTTCAGTTTCAAGAATCTGCTCTCTCGAAAATTCCAACGCATTCTTTCCCACCTTATTTGCTCTGTTGATGATTTTATCATCGACATCTGTGTAGTTACGCACATATTTAACATCATATCCTCTAAACTTCAGATAATCAGCCATCATTGCATATACTATTGCTTGTCTTGCATGCCCTATATGGCATAAATCATATACCGTAATTCCGCATGCGTACATCCTCACTTTGTTCTCTTCAATTGGAACAAAGTTCTCTTTTTGGCCAGTCATAGCATTGTAAATTTTCATATCAATGTCCTCCTTAATGTTGTTTTATTGAAATGTAATAGCTCATTCATAATAACTTTTAGTATATTAAGAAATTTTTCTTAATATGAATATGCTATTTACATAAAATATTATATCAGTTTTTCCTTTATTTTTCAAGTTTTTTTATTATTTAACTTAATTTTTAAATATTTAAATAATATCCATATGCAATTTCATTATATTCTTTACCACCAATATTTGAATTTTTAAACCCTAATACTTTCCCATTGATTCTTTCATAAAATTTTCTTGCATTTAAATTATCTTTAAGACACCAAATTAGTATTTTATTTTTATTCTGTTTTTTTAATTCATTACAAGCATATTCTACCATTTTATTTCCTATACCTTGTCTTTGAAATCTTTTATCGATATATATTGCATATATTTCTCCATCATAGTCTTTAAATCTATCTATCTCATCTATTCTATTCCCATATCTACAAAAACCCATAATTTGATCATCTGCAACTGCAACAATAAAATTTTCATTATTAAAATTTTTTAACCACTTATTGGCTGTTTTTTTATAATCCATTTTTTCAAGATAAATATTATCTACAATTCCTTTATAACTATTATTCCATGTTTCAACTTTTATTTTTGCAACTGTATCTAAATCAGCCTTTTCTACAGGTCGTATTATCATTTTTCCTCCTATTCTACAGGAATTATCTCAATTCCCATTTTTAATAATTCTTCTGCTAATATTCCATTTCCTTCTATTATTTTACCTGAAAATTCCCCATTGTAAACTTTTCCATATCCACAACTTGGACTTTTTTGCTTTAATACTGCCATTTTTACATTATTTTTTTTAGTGATATGTATAACTTCTTTTACACCACGCATATATTGTTTTGTATAATTTTTTCCACTTAGTCCTAAAATTTTTGCGTTACCTCTTATTACATCGCTTGCCGTTCCACCAACTATTTCACATGGTTCTCTTGGAATTAACAGTCCACCTAATAATTCTGGACAAATTTTTATTATATTTTTTTGTTCAAGCGTATCTACAACATTATTAGATACACTTGAGCCATTATATCTGCACTTTTCTCCACATAAACAAGCACTTACTAAAATTTTATTATTTGACAACATTAACCATCTCTTTTAATATATTTTTTCTTTCTTCTTTATTCATTGAAAGAGCATAATCCCAGCTCTCTTTAAATTCTGATTCAGGAAATGTCTTTTCATATTCAACTCTAAATAATGCTGCTTCTGCTCCGTATGTTTCTTCTATCGCATCGTATAAAAATAAATCAATTATTTGATGCTCATCTTTTAAATTAAATTTTTCCTTTAATTTTTCAAACATATCATATTCTGTTATTATTCTATGACTTAATTCATGATAAAATGTACCACATTTGCATCTATTATTATATCTAAAAACCATATTATCTTTAATAGAACTTCCTGAAAAATTACCTTTATCTTGATATCCTTCACATATATCAATTTTCACTTCTTCTTCGTTGAATTTTAAACCTAAATTCTCTTCTATTGATTTTATTATTTTATTTCCTTCTTTTTCTAAAACCAAAGCATATTCGATATAATGCATTTGATATTTTTTGTCTTTACATTCTAATACAATTTTCATTTTCTCATCCTCTACAATAAATTATGTTTTTCTTTAAATTTATCAATGGTTTCATATTCATTTGAATTGTTCAAGGAATCAAAAAGTTTTTTTAATTTTGATTCCAATTTCCCATTTTTAAGTTCTTCTAAACCATTAATTGAAACTAATTCAGCTCTATAATCAGGACACATAGTTATATTTCCATCTGTTGCAACTCTCACCGTAAACTTACCTTCTTGACAGTATAACGGACAATTCTCACACTGCTCATCCCTTAATGTTAAATTACTATCTTTTAATATTATTTTTAACCCATTTTCCATTACCGCTGAATGACCGTATTTATTTCTTTTAAACTCAATATTATTTATTTTTTTTAACTCAGAAAGAAGTTCATTATAAGGAACATATTGCTCTTTAAAAAATTCAATATCCTTTTCATCATTTCTATTTGGGTACATTACTAAATCTAATAAAATCACCTCATCAAATCCTATTTCTTTACATTTTTCTAAATATTCTTTTAAAGTATTTAAATCCTCTCTTAACATTACCTTATTAGCTCTAACAGTAATATATGGACTAACTGTTTTTACAGATTCAATTACTGTTGATAAATTTCCTCCACCCGTTTCTTCCTTGAATTTTTCTTCATCAATAGTATCAAGACTTACTTTAATCAAAGATAATCCTTCAGGAAGTTTACCTTTTTCGTTGAAGTATTTTCCTAGTAGAATACCATTTGTTGTTATTTCATTTCTTTCAAATCCAATTTTATGTGCATTTTCTATAATCTTATCCCAATTTTTGTTAAGCAATGGTTCTCCACCTGTCAATGTTACACCTGTAAATCCAACTTTTTTAAACACTTCTAATAAGCTCATCAATTCTTCATATGTAATATTTCCTTGACTTAATGGAGTTTTTCTAAAGTCTTCCATTGCACCCATTTTATCTTTTCTATATCCCTTATTTCCCTCACAATAAATACAATTTAAATTACACGCTGATGATACTGCTATTCTTACATTTCTTTTAAATGTTTTTTCACTCATATTATATTTTCCTTTTCTAATATTTCTTTAACACTATATTCAGACTTTCTATTTCCATTTGCTATTGCTTTTTTTGCCTTTTCCTTGTCTATAAATCCAACTGTTATTTCTCTTGATAATCTTGCTGAGTCCAAATGAAATCCCAAAATGTCTGTTGATTTTTCTTCACACGCTCTTGCTAATAAACATGCACTTCCTCCTGTATCTACTTCATGATCACCATTTTCTCTTTCCCATCCAATCTTTTGTAAAATTTCTGGTAGATCTTCATATCTTCTTCCAATTAAATAAGGTAAATGAACAATATATACTTCCGGCTTATCTTCGAATGGTTTCAATTTTCTTATTGCAGAATATGTGCCATTACTTAAGCCTGTCCATTCATTAATACCAACAAATACTATTTTTATATTTCTTTCTATTGCTTCGTTATAATATGCTTTTATTGCAATTTTTCTACAAATTTGGCATGGTCTTACAAAAGGGAATGCTATTTGCTGTTTTGTAGAATAATATTTTCTACCTTCTTTATATATTTTTCTAAACTTTTCTTTAAATTCTTCTGTCACAGGTTCATCATATAAATCTGCCATCATTTTTAAACATTCTTTATCTGTTTCATATATATATTTATGAATATTAATTTTTTCATAATCAACATTTAAATTGCTTGTTATTCTTTTAATTTTTTCTTTTACACTGTTGGTCATTTTGTTATATCCAATTTCAAAAGAAAAAGCTAAAGGTGTAAAACCTAAATTTTTTACAGTATATAACATTGCCGAACTATCTTTTCCTCCCGATAATCCAACCATACAGTCATATTTTTCATTTTTTATAAGTGTTTTTAAAAATTCCAATTCATTATCTAAAGTTTCTTGATTAAATTTTTTTGAATAGTCTCTACAAACATTACATAATCCATCTTCTCCAATTGTAATTGAAGGATTAGCAGTTGTATTTATACATTTTTTACATTCTCTTATTTCATTACTCATCTTTCTTCTCCTCTTTCTTTAATATCGCTTTTAAATTCCACATTTCTATTTTTATAAAATTCTAATATATTTTTACAAAATATTCTTTCTTGTTCTTTTTTATCTTGCCAAACTTTTTTGACTCTTTTAACAGCTTCATTATCAATTTGATTGGTATGTGGATTTATATTCCAATTATAGTCAACATCAAAAACAAGTTGTTCTATTGGAATATTTTGTTTTAATAACTCTAAATATTCACCTTCATAGTTTTTACGATTAATTCTATATGGTTGACTACTTATTAATAGATCTGGTCCGAGTCCAATTATTATATTTTTGTCATTTTTTATTATTTTTATAGCGTTTTTATCTAGTGCCAATCCATGTGTAAGCATTCCTCTAAGTCCATTATTAGAAATAAATTTTGTCCAATCTAAAGCATTATTTACTTTTTTTATATATTTTTTTCCTTCAGAATAATCTGTATTTTCTCTTGTGTCACATTCTACATGTGTTATTACAGGTAAATTATATTTTTTTAATAACTCTATAAATTCTTGTGGAATATCTTTTGGGGCTATTCCACTTCCAATACCATGTAATTTAATTGCAATGGGTTTTATCTTCTTTATAAGTTCCTCTACATATTGTAATTCATCTAATATTGGATGAATTAAAGGTATGAAATTTATATTCATTTCCTTTACATTTTTACACTGTTGATAATAATAATAATTTATATATTTATAAGGATTTTTATTTGTATTATCATATGTTTCATATGTTATTTTCCCATCTTTGTATTGCCATGTCATGCAAGGTACTATTTTGCCGTTTATAACGTATGCAGGGTTAGGCTGGGGCATAACATTTGCTTTTGTAATTCCATTTTTTTTACAAAATTCCACATACTCATCTAATTTTGATGTTCCATATTTATAATCAATTCCAATATGACTATGTGCATCTATAATTTCCTTTTTTCCTTCAATATTTTCTATAATATCTTCTATTTTGTCTACTGCAATATTTAATTCATCATTTTCTACTATAAAATCCGCATATTTTTCTTCACTTTCTTGGTATATATTATTTCTAGTAATTTTTTCCTCTATTTCTTCTTTTGACGAACCTCGTATACGTAATCTTTCTTCTCGCTGTTTATCTGTTGTTTTTATATATATTGAAACAATATTACACTTTAGATTTCTTTTAAGCTGTTCAATCATTTCTCTATTGGTAACAAAAATCGCATCTTCATCACAAATGCTTTTATCAATTCCATATTGATTTTCTCCGATTTTAGTTGTTGCTGCAAAATGATTTATTAGCTTCAAATTATTAAATTGACTATTATTTACAAATATATAATCTCTTCCGTTAATTTCACTTGCCCTTTTACTTCGAGTTGTATGAAGAATCCCTCTTTTATAACCCCTTTTTACTAACTCATTCTGAATGGTGGTTTTTCCAGCACCACCACCTCCTAATAATATTACCAATTAAAACTCCTATAAATTAATTGTTAAAAAATTTGGCAAAAGAATATCTAAATACTCTTTATATATATTTAAAATTTCTTTAGCTTGACTTGGAGTTATTTGTTTATTTTTTTTAGGCATAATTTTCATCATATGTACTATTGCTTGTTGATAATATCCAGTTTCAATATTTTTTTCTATTTCTTCTTTATCTTTTTCATATTCATTGTTAATACTAGCATTTCTATTTTTCATATATATTGAATTTAAAAAGTTTATATATTCTTTAAAATTTTTAGTCATATCCATTACAGTTTTTGGCAAATTAACATCATAATTATATAATTTTGATGGATGTCCACCTGTCATCAATATTATTAATCTTGCATTATGATTTCCATAATTTTCAATCATGTCTTTCAATAATACTGCCGTTCCTCTTGATGATGACATTCTTTGATGATTAATTGATCCCATACCTGTTATAAAATATTTCTTTGTATGATATCTAGGTTTTAACAATAATGTTTCTGCATATGTCTTTTTAACTACCCATGTTTTCAAGTGTTCTTCACATACAAATAAATCTGTTCCCATCCAATTCACTATTTTGCTTGGTAAATCATTATTTTCTTCTATTTCATCTTTATTCAATTTTTCAAATACTTTCTCAAATATCTCATAAACATTGTTACTTTCATTATCTTTTCTAAATTTCATATATAAATCAAATAAAGTGAATAATTCGCTATCAAACATAGGATCAATTATATATTTTTCATTATATTTAATTCCAATTCCATATTCCCTTAATAATCCCCAATCACTTCTTATATTGTCAAAGGCACCTATAAAGTTAGATTTATGAAATGTTTGTATAAAATCTATTTTCTTAAAATTTTCTAATGTTTTTTCTTTCCATTCTTTATCATCATAATTTAATGCCAATTCATTTTTGGAATTTAAAATCAATACCTTGTGCTTTTCATAAAATTCAAACATAACTTTTACAAACGTTTCAAATTCTTCTGTATTAGTTGTATAAAAATTTTCATAGTCACATGATATGTTTATTTCTTTTAAATTCCAAATGGTTTGATATGAATAATAATTTAATATGTCCTCTGGCGTTTTGAATGCCTTTATAATACTGTCTGGTGTTTGATATACCTTCAAAAAAATATTATACATTTTTTCTTTTTCTGTATATCCTTCTTCATCTTTAGATATTTTCTTGTTTAATAGTTCACAAGTTTTTTCAGCAGTAACACCACTAAAATGTGCTGCAATCGGAAAACATACTTTCTTTCCTTTTTTTCTTTGCATTCTAGCATTTATATCTGCTACAACAAACATTCTAGCATGATCAATACTTATTGGACAAACAGGATAAATGTACGGCAAAGAAATTAAAAACTTATTTTTCATAAAAATCCACTCCTCTTTTTTCAAATATTAATTGACAATTACAAATTATTATAGTATACTTGAAATTAGTTTATGGCATCATAGCCAAGTGGGTAAGGCAAAAGTTTGCAAAACTTTGATCATTGGTTCGAATCCAGTTGATGCCTCCATAACTCAAGAACAGTACAAATAAATGTACTGTTTTTATTTTGTACTATTTTATTACAAAAGTTAATAAAAGTCAATAATTCTTTAATAGTTTGGTGCTGCTGAATGTAGGTTAATCAATCATATTTCAATATTTTATCTTCTATATTCTTGTGACATATCTATTTTAAGCCTATACTTACAAAAGTTTACAATTTTCTCAACTTTACATCATGTTTTTGCCAATACCAAAAAAATAATTTCAGAACTTTTTTCGAGTCCTGAAATTACATATTTATATCAAATTCAAATTGTTCTACCCCGCATACTGTCTACTTTGAAATCTACCTTCTGGAATGTTATGAAGTGTTACTGCAAATACCATTATCGTTGTTTTCTTTAATTTTGTTTTTATACCTTCTGGTTTTGCACTTTCCAACTTTCAAATTTTTACCTTACAATATTGAAACATTGAAAAATAAAACAGGTTTCTAATTGTAGAACCCTGTTTTATAATTTTATTTTTTGATTTTAAATTACTACAAATCATTCCCTCTGTTGATAATATATTTTTTATATTTAATCTTACATTACTTCAAATTCAAGATTTTTTTATTAAACTTTTATTTAAATCTTCTTAAATAGTAATCCATTTTTTCTATAAATTCAGTATTATTTTTTGTTTGTGTCATTTGACTTATAACTTGTTCTGTTACATCTGCAACAGGCATACTATTCATTGCTTTTCTCAATGCAAATACTGTTTCTCTTTCTTTAGTAGTAAGTAATAAATCTTCTCTTCTTGTTCCTGATTTATTAATATCAATTGCTGGGAAAATTCTTTTTTCAGATAATTTTCTGTCTAAATGTACTTCCATGTTTCCTGTTCCTTTGAATTCTTCAAATATAACATCATCCATTCTACTGCCTGTATCAATTAATGCTGTTGCTAATATTGTTAAACTTCCTCCATATTCAATATTTCTTGCTGCTCCAAAAAATTTCTTAGGTTTATGTAATGCTGCAGGATCGATACCTCCTGATAATGTCCTTCCAGATGATGGAATCACTAAATTGTAAGCTCTAGTTAATCTTGTAATACTATCTAATAATATCACAACATCTTTTCCGTGTTCTATTAGTCTTTTAGCTCTTTCTAAAACCATCTCAGCTACTTTTACATGGTGTTCAGGTAACTCATCGAATGTAGAATGTATTACTTGTCCTTTTATAGATCTCTTCATATCTGTTACTTCTTCTGGTCTTTCATCTATTAATAATACTATTAATTCAACTTCTGGATTATTTTTGCTTATACTATTAGCAACTTTTTTTAATAATGTTGTTTTTCCAACTTTTGGAGGAGCTACAATCATACCTCTTTGTCCTTTTCCTATAGGACACATAAGATCTATTATTCTAGTTGCGTAATCGTTAGGTGTTGTTTCTAATTTTAGTTTTTCTGTTGGATATATTGGTGTTAGTTCATCAAATCTTTTTCTTTTCATCGCTTTTTCAGGATGTTCTCCATTTACTTCCCCTACAAAAATTAAAGATGGGAACTTTTCTCCTTCTCTATATCTAGAAATTCCTTTTATAATATCCCCTGTGTCTAGTCTAAATCTTCTTATTTGCACCATAGATATGTAGACATCTTTATCACTAGATAGATAGTTCTCCCCTCTTAAAAATCCATATCCATCAGGCAATATTTCTAAAATACCTTCTGCAATTTCGTCTCCTTGATTTGTCAATTTGTAATCTACAATTGGCTCACCGTTTTCATCATAGTGCTGTTTATTATTTTCTTTATCTTCTATTGTTTCAGAATTTCCTTCTGCAATCTCGCTTCTTGGTTCTTGTTGTAAAATTTGATGTAAAACTGTAATTAGCTCATCTTTTTTTAATTTTGATATATTTTTAATATTATTTTCTTTTGCTAGTGTTTTTAACTCTGCTAAATTTAATTCTTCTAAATCTTGCATAAATACCTCCTTTAATTGAGATTTATTAATTTTATATAAATTGGGGAAATTTTTAAGAATATAATAATGTATTCATTATAACACATTTTTTTCAAATTTTAAACAGATTTTACAAAAAAGGTAAAAAATAAGAGTGCAATAAAAGGAATGTATTATTTATATTACATTCCTTTATCTATATACACCTTTTCATTTGGATAAAACATATCTAATTTTTCTCTTGCTGTTTGTTCAATAAATTCTAATGAATTTACATCTTCTTTTTTCTTAGCAAGTTCTTCTTTTTCTTGCTTTTCTTCTTCTATTTTTTGTGATAATTCTTGACTATTTTTACTATATTGGTTTAATGTGTTTTGTTGGCTAATTAGTGTAAATATAGCATACAAACTTATTATAAATATTAATAATTTTATATATATTTTTTTGTTCTTTTTCATAAGTTAATCTCTCCAATTCTAATGTACAAATCCTTACGGATATCATATTTATATATTTCTACATAAACTTTTAAATTCCTTCTTATATTTTTAATTTTTTACATTATTTTTTATTGTTTTGTTCCTTTCTAATATTTTTGTTGTTTTTTTCCATAATTTTGTAGAACTTTTGGTTATATTTATAATAACAAAAGAAACAGGTTTAAAAAATAATTTCTTTATAATCTTATAAAAATATTTAATTGGAAGTAATAAAAATTCTATTATTTTTGATACTATTTTCTTTATAAAATTTATAATTTTAACATTTATTTTTATAATATACGAACTAAATAAAAGCATATATAAGAAAACGCCAAGTATAATTCCAAAAAATATAAAAAATCTGATTTCTCCATTATTAAAAACAAAGATAGAGTATAAAATAATAATTCCAGTTAAAATCCAAAACAAAGAATCTTCTATATATGTAATTAAATCACTAGTTTTAAAAGTTTTCCTTAGTATTCTAAAGAAGTCAAAAAGTATTCCTATTATAATGCCATTTATTATAAAAATACAAAATAAATAAGCTTGATTCGTAACCATTATTGTCTCTCCTTATGTAATTAATTACTTAAAAATTTTACTAATGAAACTTCCCTTTGACTTTTCTAATGTTTTACTGTCACTATATGTTAAAGATGAAATATCTCCTTCTACAATCACCTCAGATGTATCAATACTTAACTTATTAATTCTAAGATTTTCTCCTTTGACTGTTAAAAGTCCTAATTCTGTTTCAACTATAACAACTTGATCATCAAAACTTAAAACATCTAATACTCCCGAAATACTTAATTTTCCTCTATTCTCCAAAATAAGATTTTGTATTACGCTTGTATTAATTGTTTTTCTCTCATCCATTGTCATCTGCCATACCTCCTTATTTAATTACCTTGCTAAATTATATATATTCAGAGTTTGTCTCTTTTAGAACAATAATATGATAATTTGTTATTAGTACAAAAATTTATTTTTAATATTAAAAGGATATAGATTTTCCCTATATCCTTTTGTTATTATTTAAAAATAATAGAATGAAATTTATCTACAATTTTATCTTCTATTATATCTTTAAATGTAATACTTATTTTAGACTCTGAAATTTCAAAATTAAGTATTTCCAACTTTTCTTCTTCAATTAACTTAAGTATGTCATGAATAGAATTGAAATTACGAATAATTCCGTTTCCGACAATTGATATTCTAGAAATATCTTTTTTTATAATACTTTTTATGGTATTTTCCTCAATAATATCTGAAATAACTGTTCCTGGTTTATGATTAAATGTTGATTTTGTTATAATTGGAATTTTAAATTTATCGCCTATTTCAACACATCTATTATGAAGCACTTTTGCACCTTCACTTGATATTTCCATCATTTCATTATAAGATAATGCAGATAATTTCTTTGCATCTTTTACTTTTTTAGGGTCTGTAGTATATACTCCATCTACATCTGAAAATATATAACAATTTTTCGCCTTTAATGCTGCTGCAAGAGCAAGTGCCGTGGTATCAGATCCACCTCTTCCTAAAGTCGTAATATCCATTTTTTCATTCATTCCCTGGAATCCTGCTATTATTACAATTTTTTTTTGCTGTAACTCATTTTTAATTCTAGATATATCAATTTGTTCTATGATAGCATCTTGATTAGTATTATTAGTATAAATTCCTGCTTGCCAACCAGTTAATGAAATTGCTTTATATCCCATCGATTTCAATAATATTGCTAATTTTGCTATCGAAACTTGTTCTCCACTGCTTAGTAAAGAATCCATCTCTCTTTTATCTATTGTATGTGATAATTGCTTTGCTTCATAAATTAATTTATCTGTTGTTTTTCCTTGTGCTGATAAAACTACTACTATTTGATGTCCTTTATCATACAAATCTGTAATTTTGTTTGCTACTAATTTTAATTTTTCATTGTCAGAAAGAGAACTACCTCCAAATTTTAAAACTATAGTGTCCATTAGGATCACCTCTTTAAAAAATATATAGAGCTGATTTAAATAAAAACCTGCTCTATATATTATATTCATCTTAAATTTATTATGTTAAAATTTTATATTTTCATTTTCAAATAACTTTCCATAAAGCCATCAATATCTCCATCCATAACTGCCTGTACATTACCAACTTCATAATTAGTTCTATGATCTTTTACCATTGTATATGGGCAAAAAACATAAGAGCGAATTTGACTTCCCCATGCAATATCCATCTGTACACCTTTTAAATCCTCTATTTTGTCTTTTTGTTCTTTTTCTTTTAAATCTATTAGTTTTGACTTTAACATCTTCATTGCAGTCTCTCTATTTTGAATTTGAGACCTTTCAGATTGACAAGCTACAACTATATTTGTTGGAATATGAGTAATTCTAACTGCAGAAGATGTCTTGTTTATATGCTGTCCTCCTGCTCCGAGAAGCTCTATAAGTATCAATCCTTAAATCATCTGGATTTATTTCAATTTCTATGTCATCTGTTATTTCTGGTAGCACTTCTATAGATGCAAAAGAAGTATGTCTTCTTCCTCCACTGTCAAAAGGCGAAATTCTAACTAAACGATGTACTCCCATTTCACATTTCATATATCCATATGCATTTTCACCAATAATTTCAAATGTCACACTTTTTATTCCAGCTTCTTCACCTTCCAAATAATCTAATTCTTTTACAGTATATCCAGTTTTATTAGCCCATCTTGTATACATTCTATATAGCATTTCTGCCCAATCTTGTGATTCAGTTCCTCCTGCACCTGGATGAATTGTTATTATTGCATTATTTTGATCGTATTTTCCTGATAAAAAAGTACTAATCTCAAACTTTTCTACTTCTTTTTGTAATTTATTACTATTTTTTAATATATCAGTTGCTATTTCTTCGTCTGGCTCTAATTGTACTAATTCTGACAACTCTTGTAAATTAATAATTTCATTTTTTATTTTTTTATATTCAACTGTTTTGTTCTTTATGTTTTTAATTTGAGTTAATATCTTACTAGAATTTTTGCTGTCATTCCAAAAATTTTCTTCCATAGTCTGCTTTTCTAATATTTGTAATTTTTCTTCTAACTTGGCTATGTCAAAGAGATTCACCCAATTCTTGTATTTTTTGTTTTAGGTTCTTAAGTAAATTATTATTTTCTTCTAATTCTAACATTTTATCACTTCCTTATTTATTTTAGTTATTAATATCACTTGTATTTTTATATGTTTTCATAGTATTATTTTACAGATAATCTAAGATTAAGTCAATTGTTTTCATTAAAAAAGCGAATGCTTCTATAATACAATTTTGTTCCTGTCTTTTAGTATCAAACTTCTTCTACAATTAGCTCTGCAAAAATGTTTTTTGTTCGGCTTTCTCCATGATTAACTAAAACTAATTTCAAATTCTTAAATTGGTTTAAAAATTCAATCATTTCGTCCGCCTTTGCATGTGCAGAATATTTTGTTGTATTTTTCATACATTGTTCCACAAAAGAAAACTCCAATAGCTTCTCCTAAGAATCTCTCAATATATCTTATATTTGTAAAAGACAATTGTTTTTCTTTTTCTACCAAATTTATATATGGGCCATCACAAACCTCCTCATATGCTGCTCCAATTAATATTGGCCAAGTAATAGCTATAAAGGTTATAATCATATACAAATGTCCCTATGCTTAATACGTTACTTATATCTGTTGCAGAAAATCCATTATCTTGAATCCAATAATTGTCTAAAATTTCCCTATAGTCCAACAGAACTACTAAATAAAGCTAACATTATTAATATTTTGCTCTCCATTTTTATTCTTTTCATTTTTTCTCCATCTTACTAAATATTATACTTATTTCTTTTTGATTCAAATTTAACACTCTCATATAAAAATCCGCTTCATTATATCATATTTTATTTTTGTATTAATTTAATAAAAATTTTATTAATAATATAAAAATTCAGTTCTATGACAAATATTTTATAGAGATTTTTAGCTGTATTCATTTATATTACTAATATATTCACTTTTGTTAAAAATCTCAATTTAAAACCCCACAAGAGAAACTTTCTGTGGGGAGAAAACTATTGTATAAGTTTCTTTTTGAAAATTTTAGTAATTTGGGGAATTACAACAATATCCATAATGCTTATAAAAAGTAAAAACATTACATAAGTACTACTATTATATCTTATTACTTCATAACCAATGGCATATATTAAGCTTATCATTGCAAAGAACCAGAAACCATCATAACTCAAAACGATTAGAAATAGTTTGTTTTTTTCAACAACTTCTCTGCCTGTTTTATTAATCGCTACAATAATTTGTGATAGAATGATAGGAAACCAGGCTATAAAATAGAAATCACAAGTTAGTACTAACACTATAGCCAAAACTAATGCTATAATTTCAGATACTACACTGGCGCCCTTTTTATAGCTGGCTGATATCAATTTTTCCCGAATTTTCTCTTTCATTTTCTTTTCCTCCTGAAAATAATATTTTTATATAAATGTCTATATGTCAACCTGTAAAACAGGATAATAAAGTTTTATATGATATATTATACCACAAGATTACTAATTTTTCAAGAAAATCTAAGAATTACCATTTCATTAAAAAAGCAAAATTGCCTTATAGAATAGTTCCATAAGACAACTTTGTTGTTATCATGACAATGTATACTTTGTATTATTCTGAGCAATCTCTGTATCCAAAATACATTTTTTGTATTTGTTAGGATTTGAAAGAACATCGAACACTATGTTTTCAAACATATAATTTACAGTATTACTAAGCTCTCTAGCACCTGTATCAAGAACAAGTGATTTTTCTGCAATACTTTCAAACAAATCATCATTATAGATTAATGTTATTCCCATATTGCTAAGTTCATTTTGGTACCTTTTAAATATGGATAATTCTGATTTTTTTAATATCAGTGCCAAATCTTTTTTTGTAAGTTCATTCATTTCTACTATAGTATCAATTCTTCCTACAAATTCTTCTGGCAGACCATACTTAACCAAATCCTGCTTTAAAAATTTCGCTTTTGATTTATGAGTTTCCTCTTTAATCGAAAAACCTAATGGATTAGAATTTAACCTTTTGTCTCTAATTATATCTAATCCAGAAAAAGCACCTAAAAATATAATAATAATATTTTTAGTATCAAAATCAGCAAGCTTTACATTGTAATAATCCATTTCTACAGGAACTTTTATCGTTGTTCCTTCAATAATTTTAAGCAAACTTTTTAAAACTTCTGTTCCAGCAACATCATGAGATACTTCATGACCTGCTTTTTTATCAATTTCATCAATTACTATAATTCCATTTTGAGCTTTTTTTATATCCATATTGGAATTTTTAAGCAAATTCAAAATCATTTCATTTACATCTGCTTCAGAATATAAACATTTAACATTTTTTCTTTTTGATACTGAACTCAAAACTTTAAAGCTATCATTCAGTGCTAGCGGTAATAATTTGTTTGTGGTTTCTGTTACATAAATCGACCTATAAAAGCCTTTTTTTACCATATATGGCAATCTACCAATATGATCCACATGAGTATGTGTAATTAAACAAAAATCGACTTTTTCTGGGTCGAATGGTAATGCATTGTTTAATTCATCATATTTCCTTTCTTGAAACAAACCACAGTCTGTAACAAACCGTAATGTTTCTCCGTTTGGAAATTTGACTATTGCAAGATTACATGATCCTGTAACTTCTTCATGCATGGCCATTATGTCTACATAGAACCGACATTTTTTTCCCATAAATAATCCTCCTACATTAAATTATTTTATTCAATGTATAAATACTTACATTGTAGTTTTATTTTATCGCTTTAAAGTTTTTATGTCAATCAAAATCACTGACTATAATTCAAATTTTTCCTTTATCATTTTTGCAACTTTTTCTGCTGATATATTTGTATTATCAATTTTATAAAAGTTTTTAAATATTTTTTCTCCTTCTCCTGGTTTAGAATTTAATCTATATTTTTCAAGAGATCTATATATATCTTTCTCACTCCATTCTAAATCTCTTTTTGACTCTTTATGTTCTAATCTATTGGCAGTTTTATTTCTTTTCAATCTTTCTTCTAATGTCGTTTCCAGTTCAACTGTATAATTTTCTTCAAATAAACTCATCCATTTATCAGTTTCTGCTTTTTCTTTTTCAAAGTTATTTCCGAAATCGAAACATCCTGTAAAGATAATACCTTTTTCATTGCTTTTAGAAAATTCTTTAAAGATTTCATATCTAATTATACTATTCATCTTTCTAAAAGCTTCTTTATCATAGTCAAATATCAATCTAACCATTTCTATTGTCATGTGATTATATAACAGTTTATATCCTGTTATTTTTGCAAGTTCTTGACCTACAGTCATCTTTCCAACTGCTTGTGGTCCAATTATTTGTATAAATTTTGGCATATTCATTCCAGCTCCTTTCTATAAAAAAACTTGCAAAAGAATCTTCTTAAGACTCCTTTGCAAGATTTTAAAAATCTGTACATCGTGTAAATAACCATTGTATTATAAGGTTATCCTATATCGCTCGAAATACATTATTTCTTAGATATACTCTTAATTATATTTTATATCTTAACATGATAGTTTATATTTGTCAAATTTCCATATTCAATTCTTTCTAATCGCACGTATTATTTAAAATAGAATCATTAATCCTAAATTTCACTTACATATTTTTCTATTATTTCGTCTTTAATTTTTACATTAACATTTAATACAACAGCATATATTAAATAATATTCCCACAATATTAATTCTTTCTCCGTTCGATTTTTTATCAGAGAATATTTGCTTAAATAGTTTTTTAAAGCATAGGCTTTATTTAATAAAATTTTTCCTTTTATTGTTCTAGTGTAATTTTTATTAAAATGAATTATTTGTTCAATTATAACATATAATCCTATTAAAACAAAAACAAGAATAAATCCTAGACTGAAAGATACAATTATACTTAAGAAAAATGCTTTTCTTACGACACCATATTCTAGCTTATCTGCTCTAATTTTAGAATAATCATATGATATATATCCATCATGTTTATAATCATTCTCATCTTTAACTTCTTTATAAAGTTGTTCTATATCCTTTTCTTTTTCTAAATATATATATGCATGTCCATCATTTTCTGGATAAACATGATAATTTTGAAAGTGATAATCATCTAGCCATAGTGAAAAACAAAACACAAGAATTGGTACAAATATTGCAATTATTATTTTTATAATTCTAGATATTTTTCCTCCATGATTTCTTGTTATATATTTATTTTCTAATGTTTCTTTTTCAATTACTTTTTTATACATACTTGTATCAAATTTATTATATCTAATTAAATTTAAAATCATTTTTTCACTTTCAAGTAAATTAGATTCATCTTTATTCGTGTATATGTATGTTCCATTATTTTCTTCTATATAACCTGTCTGTTTTAATTTTAAAATAGTAGCAGAAACGCTTTTTTTAATATCTACTTCAAATGTTGAAGTAAACATTATTATACTAGGAGAAACTTTATCAAGATCTCCTCTGTAATATATATATTCTTCATCTTTTTTTATCATTGCATTTTTTCTAACTCTAATTGAATAGAAAATCATTTTTAAAAAATGAAATAATACAATCCACATAAAAGGTGTAAACATAAATATTATTCCAGAATATAATATGTATTCTCCATTATAAAACATATATTCTGTTGAATAATGGTCTTTAAAATTGAAAGGCTCCGCTCTTATTATTAAGCATAAAATAATATATAGTATTGAAATTAAAATAAGTAATATATTTAATATTATCTTATCCCTCTTTTTGGTTGTAATTGAATTTGATTTTATTATTATGAAAATTATTATTGGTATTAATACCAATCCAATTATTAATGGCATTTTTATTTCTCCTTTTTTATTCATATACTTCAAAAGTATATATTTGATTTAATTTTTCAAAATAATAAACCTTAAAATTATTATCTTGTTCTAATATTTTAGCAATATTTTCTCTATCTTTATCTCCTCTAATCAATATTGATTTATATTCATGAGCTAATGTATTACCAGTTAAGAAATATTTTATATGACTATATTTTCCTCCTGTTCTTTTGGATTCTATTCGTGCATCACATATTATTATTTCTTTTGGTCCATTAATTAGATCAAAAAATGCTGAATAACAGTATAATATTTGGAAAATTAAAAGGATTGACATCCATATCGTACTCAAAATTATACTGCTTTTTTGTTTTTTATTTCTTTTTGTTTTTTTAGTTTTTATTATACTTTTTATATCCTTGATTAAACATATTTCACCAAATAAAGTTAAACAAGCAAATGGCATTAACATTAAAATCATTCCAAGTGGAACTGAAATTATTGTCCTAGTAGCATTAGCAATAAAACTTCCTAAGCAAAATAGCAAAACAGTAACTATTATTAAAATTACATACTTATTTTTCAAAATGCACCTCTTATTAATTACGTATAACGTATTCAATTTTCTCTATAAATAAAGGTATTGGGAAATCCCAATACCTTATAATATCATTTTAGAATCTACCAGTAGTGAATGTACATTTTCCTGTTTGAACACTAAATGTTGCGAATAAATAACCACCTTCTGTATTGTCCCACTCATATTTTAAACTTGAACTATTTTTGCTTTTCAATGTTCCTTCAACACCACCAACCAACTCGACAAATTGATCATATGTCAATGATTCCTTAGTATTTAATGCTTTCTTTATTTCACTAAATCTAGAAAAATCAACTTTGTCATTAGCGATTAATTTACTTGGAAATGAAATCTCTATCTTTCCTTCATTACTTTTTGAATATTGAACTTCTACATTTGTATCTTCTGTTAACTCCCAAACATAAACTTTATTTTCTTCGTTAGTACATTTTCCTTCAAATCCAATAATTTCATTTATTTCTTCAACTGAATTTTTAGGATTTATTAATTTTATACACTCAAAAACATCATGATTTCCTTTTGTATTTTTGCTCACTTCTGAACTAGAACTTTCTGTTGTAGTATCTTCCTTACTTTTTCCCGTTACAAATATTGTTACAACTATAGCTACTATAATAGTAACTATAATAGCTGCTACAACAATTCCTATTATACTTTTCTTTTTCATTTTTATTTCCTCTTTTTAATTATTATTTTTAATTTGACTAAATTGTTTATTTCATTGTTTTAATTTTTTTACTTTTCATATTTACTTGCAAATTTAGCAAAATTTTCCTTATGGTATGGTATTGTACTTTCCTCTAGATTTGCAAATAATTGATGTGTCTTTTTATCATTAGTTTTTATTGTTATACTTTTTAATTTGCTAGTAAGTATACTGTATTTTTTTACTTTAATTTCTTTAATGTTTTCATTAGGAATAAAGAAATATGAATTTTCAGTTATTCTTAACTTAGAAACATCTATTTTGAAAAAAATATCAGAAGCCTTTTCTGGATTAAGATAAAATATTCCTAATCCTTTTTCTGTTGCATTTATCAATAGTCCACTATATGGATATTCCATTCCTCCTACAACACCGCTTTTAGCCTTTTTATAATCTTTTAAAGCTACAAAATAACAATTTTCGTTTCCTTCACAACCAACACTATTAAATAATTCTTTTACTTTTTCTAAAGTATTAAAACTTTCCATATTTAGTTTCTCACCTTCCTTTCCACTTCAACTTGCAGTAGAAAACTATATAATCTAAATGCTTTAAGCAATCCATAATATACCATAAAATAATTTTCTTGTCAAACAATTATTATTTATTAATCAATAATTTTCTCAATATCAGCGGTACTCAACCTAACTATAAAATGTTTTACATCGTATTTTTCTCTTTTCTCCAATGTCAATCATATTTTTAAATTCTTCAAAAGTCACATATTTAGCATCAGACACCTCACTATCTATAAATTCTAAGTGGTTAATTTGAATATCTTTATTTATAACATAAACATCTCTAAATACATTCACATTTCCTTTTTCTGTATTTGTTTTTAATAATATTAAATCATTATCATCAACTGAGATGCCTATTTCTTCTTTTAATTCTCTTTTTGCACCGTCCATACTATTTTCTCCTGATTGCACAAGTCCACCTGTTGGTTCCCACATATTTCCGTCTTTTTTGGTTGTTTTTCTTTTAGTTAGTAATATTTCATTATTTGAATTTATTATCCAACATTGTATTGCTAATATGTATTCATAATATTTCTTCTTCTTTTCTTTCTATTATTCTTCCTGTTTTATTTCTATTCTCATCATAAACATCTAATTTTTCATACATAATCATTTTCTCCTATACATCAATAATTTCTTTCATCATATGTTGTTCAAACTTATAATGTTTGTTGCATAATGCTTTTATTCTAGGTCTATGTGTAACTATTACATAAGTTTTATCTTTTAAATATTTCTCTATCATATTTGTTATTTTTTCTTCAGATAATGCATCTAAATTTGATGTAGGCTCATCAAAAAAATATAATTCTTTATCTATCAATATTCCTCTAATTAAATTCAATCTTTGTTTCTGACCTGCAGATAATTTTATTCCTTTTTCTCCTACTAATGTTTCTAATCCATTTGGAAGCTCTTTATACCATCCCATTAATCCTGCTTCATCTAGCAGTTGCATAATCTTTTCATCTGGTATATCTTTTTCTAAACATAAATTATCTCTTATACTTAAATCAAATCTCTATCTATCTCTTGCAGAAATTGTAATTTGTATAAATCTTTTAGCGTCCTGCATTTAAGCCTATTAAAACATATATGCCTAATATGTAAAAGGATAAAACTCCTACAATTATTGATATTATCAATGCTACTAATATTTTTATAACTAATTTCCAATGTTTTTTATCTTTTTTTTGAATATCATTATATACTATTTTGTTTTTTCTTATTATGAAAAAAAGTTGTATCAAAAAAATTCCCACACAAACAATAAACGGATATATTATTAATTGCATACATATTCCTCCTCTACAAATTATAATTTGTATTAATAATTTCTTTTCTAGTCCTTTTCCTCTTTTACTATTTTTATATTAATCATTTAATTTTAATTTTTTTCCTATATATTGTGTTACAATTCTATTTTCCGGATTTACATCAAATATATATAGAACTAATAAAAAAATCCATTCCAAAGGTTTCATTAATATATATGTAATATCTGCTTGAAGTGCAGTATTTATATGTTTTGAAAGTGGATAGCCATATTTATCATATATATATCTTATAAAATGATGAAATCTAGGCATTCTCTCTTGTATTAAATCTTCAAACGCATTTGCAACACATAATTGTCTATTAACTACAATTTTTTCTCCTCTTCTAATTCCCATTCTTATAGGTTTGACAATATTCTTATGTCCTTTCAAAGAAACAGTACACAAATAATGTCCGTCATAAGTGATTGATGGTGGAGAAATTTTTGTTGATAAAGTCCAATCACTTGTTTCTAGAAATGCTTTTATTGCTTCATCTGGTCTTTGACCAAACAACACCAATATACATACAAGAACAACTATAAGTGGTATTGAAAAAATAATTGCAATTATAGGCCAATTATCTATGTTATAAAGTAATTTACTACATTTATTTAAAAACTTGTTGTTATATTCTTTTGATTTTATATTTTGTTCTTTATATTTTTTCATAATTTCTATTTCAGCTCTTATACTACATAAAATATAGTTAATAGGAAATATTATTAAATATGGTATTCCGAAAATTGCTAACTCTAGAATATTTTTGCTTAATTGTATTATAAAAATTATCATATATATTGAACATATAAAAATTCCTGACATTGCCCCTACAATTACTAACGGTGGTAGCTTTAATTTTTTTATTCTTATTAAACCATAAGATATAATTCCTAATAAAAATATTGCTAAAACTGTTGGATAGCTCCAAGAGGCTATAGGGCTATGAACATCTATTTCTCCTCCACCTAGTCTTAATGCTACATTATAATCTTCAAATCCACAAATAAAATACAGTAATATAGTTAAAATAATACCTAATGAAAATGTCAAAATATCAATTAAATTTTCCTTTATCTTCTTTTTCTTAAATAGATTTATTATGTTTAGTAGTGTTAAAATCAATGGGACTATTAAACATATAAATGCAATTACTACATATAATATTGCCATCTTCTATCCCTTTCTTTCTATTAATCACTAGAAGCTCCTGCTCCTATAATCTCTCCATTTATGGCATCAACATAGATATATAAACTTGTTAATGGATCATTTTTATCAAATAACCTTATTTTCCACATTATTTTTCCTTCGTATTCTTCGTTCTGCCACTCTGCTCTCCAATGATAAAGTCTACTAATGTCATCTAGTCCTAAAATTAACTCTCCTGAAATTGAGTTATCTATGCTTTCTCCACGATAAAATTCAGATTTCCAACTTTGATATTGATATTTGGTTTTTTTAGTTTCTTTTTCTGCTATATCAGTTGCTGTTTCTATCGATAGTATTTCTGTTTTTTTATTATTTATATTTGCATAACATTTACCATTTTGAACATAATATTCAACACCATTTTCTTTATTATTTGTAGAAAATGTACTTACATTTGTCTTATCTGAATCTATGTTAAAATATATACATTTTGAATTAACTACTTTACTTATTATATAAATATTAACGTTATATTCATCAAGATAATTTCCTAATTTATATTTTATATTTCCAATATTTTTCTTTATATCTTTGATTTCATATCTTGATACTGTTACAATAACAGTTTGTTTATTAAAATCTACTTTAGGCATTTCTTCATTTGTTTTAAAATTCAATTTATTTAATATAGAATTATACTCATCTTCACTATATTCTATAACCTTTTGATATACTCCTGTTACTTTTGTTTGTGATAAGTTTAAATTAGTTTCGACCTTTGATAGCTTATTTTCTGAATTTAAATTATATTCTGTATCAAAATCATATTTCGTTGAAATATCTTTTGCTACGGTATCAATTTTTTTTACTAGTTTATCTTTGTCAGGTAGAGAAGTTTGTATTACTTGACCACTATCTGAAAAGCGTTTTATAATACCTATTTCTTTTTCGTTTAGCATAAATACATAATTTTTGCTTTTGCTATTATAATCAAATTCTATAAAACTACCTTTATTCTGCATTTGACTTATTTCATCTTCTAAATATACTTTCCCTTCAATAGTGTTTGTGATCCTATTATATAATTCAGAATATATTTGGGTATATGCACTTGTACCTGAATTAATAATTATGTATTCGTTATTGATATTTTTATATATTATTCTATCTGGAGTAGGAAGTATAGTATTTTCATCAACTAGGCCTACTTTATTTTTTTCTAGTTTTTCATTTGATATTTCAATTTTAAATATCAAAAATATAATACTAAATACTGCTATTAATACTAAAACATATAATATCACTCTTATATTATTTTTATTCTGTACTTCCATTACTCTCTTCCCTTTCACTCTTACATTTAAAAAATCACTTTATCAAACCATATTAATTTTTTTCTAAATATAGCAGGTTTACAAAGTATCAAAAATAGAACTACATTTTCTGATGTAACACTATTTTAACTTATTGTTTTTTATCAAACACTAAATTTTAATTTCTTGTTATGATTTATTTTTATTTACATACATATAAATAAGTAAATATATTAGAATTATGCTAGAAACTCCTATTGAAATAAAACCTATATTGTCTAAATTATATCCATTCTCTCTAATATATTTTTCTAATTCTCCTAAATTAAACATTCCCTCTGTAATATATAATGTTTCTGTCTTTCCTAAAGAATGATATATGGTTAATTCTCCTGAGTGCCACCCTTGACCTAATATAATTTTAGTAACATCATCCGTATTTTCTATTTCTCCATTTAATGATTTACTAACTAAATCTTTATTTTTTGAATTCACATTTATTGCAATACCTTCCTTACTAAAAAGAGAAAATGCAAATACAATTCCTAATACTGCAACTATTATCAATATACAATTTATTTTTTTCATTATTTGCCTAACCTCCAAATTACTATTTTTCTAACTAATTACTAAATTGTAATTTGTCTTATTATATGGCATTCCAAAAAAATAAAAATATAAATATGCAA
>OLRJ01000119.1_pt1 | contig 80326 bp, 69 predicted proteins | sample 1672741 | NCBI WGS metagenome assembly OLRJ01 (sample SAMEA3136719, study PRJEB25190) | human gut metagenome | biome: human gut; feature: human-associated habitat; material: faeces | place: Austria | collected 2013 | reverse complement strand
GGGTTTCAGGCCGTATAGTTAGTGTTAAACTAGTGTGGATTCGCGGGAATCCAGGCTTCACGGTTTTCTTGGTTTTGATTTTATGGATACGGCGCATGGGGCTTTTCAGAATGTGGTCCTCCTCTTCCATCCACGAGAAAAAACTGGAAATGTTCCGACGAATGTTGTCGATGGTCGCTTTGCTGCAGTTCCGGCGCTGCTGATAATCCGACAGGTATTCCCGCATCCGTTCCGTCGTCATTTTACGAACCGGCAGGTTCACCGCGGCAAAAAGGTGCTGCACCGTCACTTCGTAATATTGAAGTGTCCGAGGGGAACAGCCTTCGATGGATTTGGCTTCCAGGAAAAGCCGCAGGTATTCGTGGTTCGTGGGCTTTCGTTCCGGCTCCTCGGTGGTGAACGCCTTTACCAGCACTTCTTGCAGCTTCTTGAGCTGGGCGATGTTCAGAACTTCGGCCATTTCGTTCGTGATTGCGATGATTTTTTCTTCCATGATTGGTACCTCGTTTTTGGGTAAAGGATACCATTTAAGAGGTGGAATCGGAAGGTGGGGAGAGGTAAACATTCTTTTCTCAATGATGGAGATGAGCATGTTGGCGTCGACCTCCCCGCAAAACCTTTGTCCTTCGTCGGAGCGCGCCAACATGCTCAGGATTTTCCAGGTCTGCCAGCGTCATTGTTGGCGTCGACCTCCCCGCAAAACCTTTGTCTTCCGTTGGGGCACGCCAACATGCTCAGGATTTTCCAGGTCTGCCAGCGTCATTGTTGGCGTCGACATCCCCGCAAATCCTTTGTTCTCCGTCGGGGCACGCCAACACGATTCAGATTTCTCGATTTCCGGTGCCCAAGAATGAAATAACCTGCATCCAGAAAGCAATTTTGATTTGTCGATCTGTTCAACGAAGGTCGCAAATTGATCCACCAGAGACATAGGAGGCAGCGGTATTGTTACATCGTCAAGCATTCTTCCTGTGATCTGGTTGATCGTTGTTGTTGCGCCGGTTTTAATCTGCTGACGGAAGGCGTCCATTTGGAAGTACGTCATCAGATACCCGAAGTAATGGCTACGGATAATCATTATGAACGCGCCGAAACTCATCGGCTCTTGTATGTCTTTTATCAGTGCAACCTTTCCAACCAGTTTAGCACTACCGTTTCTCGAACACATGAGAATGTCGTTTTTCTGCACCATGAGCCGTTCCTTAATGGCGCAATCCACACGAACCGTATCAGCAAAATCCAACTGACTATTTTGAATGTTGCTGGATCTCAATACGATTGTACCTTCTGTGGCTACGTTTTCGGGTTTGTATGTCAAACCGTTATAATAGGTCGCTATGTCAGATAACTTTGTATGCTTATATCCGTGTGGGTTGCGCTGTGGATCACCGAACAGTTCGATAAATCGGGCTCTTATCAATTCATCTAATTCTAACACTTCTTTTTTTCTATTATTAATTATTGTCCTCAGTAGATCCAATGTCCGGATTATCTGATACTGTTTTTTTATCTCGGGAAGTTCTATCGAGACTTTTTTTAATTTTCCAAATTTTACGCTTGTTCGTGTACTACCTTGAGCAAATGTTGAAATAGAGTTTTGAAACCGATTTGATTTAAAATAATAATTTAAATATTCTGGTACTATTTGGTCTTGTTTTATAATCTCAAATACGGGATATGCTGGACTTACAATTCCAACATCTGCACATTCAAGCATATTAGGAAAAAATTTCCCTGTATCACTCATCGCCCTGTATGTGAACTGTCCTCGCCGAATGATTTTATATCCAGTATTATCCTTACTCGCTACTTGTTTGTTAAAGTAATCACTTTGAAGAAATAATCCTGACTTAGATGATGTAAGAACAGGGTACTGATTGTTTGTAATAGTTTTTTCGCATACTTCCTGCAAAAAATCTTCTAATTTTGCTCTCATTTTTCCGTCTCTCATATTCTAGCATTCCTAATGCCTGAGTTATAACCTCCGGCACGCATTATGAAGTTCACGTGAAGTGTTGTGCATTTCCGGCAATTCAACCCCAATCTGCACAACATTTTTGCCGAGAGGGCAGTTCTTTGCCAAAATTGGAGAACCTACCGATTAGCAATAGCTTTTCTTATTAGAACCACTCCGGATTCCCTCGAAAAGCCGTACTGTTTTTATGCCGAACCCGTCCGAAACGGGTCAGCTGCAAATCATCTCACCGCTTCGACTTTGAAGTGTTGGCGCAAAAAGTAGCTTCCGGCGGCAATATGCATAACGTTTCACCCCAACTTCACAATCCGGCCCGGAGGCCACTCTAATTTCCGCTGTTTTCCGCCGTTTCCCGTCAGCCGCTCGGGTCCCGCATTTCGCAAAAGAATAAATATCAATTTGCCTGTGTGATTAATTTATTTCCGAGAATTAGATGAATATCTCCAGTGGTACAACAATGAATGGACTATTAGGACTCGAAGGTCCAACAGAATACAGGGAATTTCTTGGTATTACCATCTAAGTAGTCCAAGAAAATGTCCGGATTCCCATTAACACGGAGGAAACAAATGCTGATACCCAGCCTTTTATGTCACTACCAGTGAGTGCATCCGTGTGGCTCGCGATGAAATTTAGCAAATTGGCAATCAACAGAATTCGCGCGCTGTAAAAAATGAGGTTGAATTTTACAGCAGATTGGGATATATTATGGTTGAAAGGAGTTGAGAAATATGCCAAATATCAAACCCATTTCTGATTTGCGAAATTACAGCGATGTGCTGCGTGATGTGGCTGTTGGCGCTCCGGTTTTTCTGACAAAGAACGGGCACGGCAGATATGCAATTCTCGATATGCGAGACTTTGAAATGGCACAGGCAACCATCCAGCTGATGAACGAACTTGCAAAAGGCCGAAAATCTGGCGAAGAGAAAGGCTGGCTGACACTGGAAGCCGTGGAGAAGAGCCTCGGGATTGTCAATGAATAATTTGCATTTGTCCGAGGAAGCTAAAAACGACCTTTTAGAAATCAAATCCTATATTGAGGAAGAGTTACTGAACCCATCCGCAGCATTGGCAACCGTAAGTCGAATTACAAAGAAGCTCCGTATTTTACAGAACCATGCACAGGCCGGGGCTCCGCTGTCTTCGATTGCGGATATAGAGAGTGATTATCGCTTTATTGTAAGTGGCAATTACATCAGCTTCTACCGTGCTTACGGCAGCGAAGTTTTTATTGACCGTATCATCTATGCCCGCCGCGATTATATGCGGATTTTGTTCGGAGACAGCACAACAAATGAATAGATGACAAACCATTGGAACGTTTTCTTCCCAATCAACAGTTGGCAGGGAGATGGGAAATACGATATAATAAAATGACTTTGAAATGCGCCCATGGGGAGGGTGCTGCAGTTAGTATAATTATCGGAGAGAAGCAATGGGTAACTTTGATTACCTCAAAGAGGATGCACAATTTAAGTCTTTTGCGGATATGGCTGTTCGGGCGGAACGGCTGCTGGGGATCGATCCGGAAGCGTGCGCCATCGGGTGCAGAAAGGCGATGGAATTTGCCATCAAATGGATGTACACGGCGGACCATTTTCTTCGGATGCCATATAAAGAAACCCTTGTTGCGATGATCAATACCAATCGCTTTCGGGAGTTGGTGCCGGATGATTTGATGCGGCGGATTCAGTATGTGCGGGCGCTGGGAAACAATGCGGCGCATGCCGGCGTGCAGATTACCTATGAACAGGCGGCGCTGGGAATAGAGAACCTGTTCTACTTCATGGATTTTGTGGCGTGCAGTTATTCCAGAACCTACGACGCGCCGGATTTCCACCGGGAGCTTCTCGGCGCAGAGAATGAGCTGGAGAAGAAGGAAGCCCTCGCCCAGGAGAAAACGCAGCAGTACGAACTGAACATCCAGAAGCTCATCGAAGAGAACCGGGCGCTGAAAGACGAACTCAGTGCGAGACGAGAAGAGCGGATGGAGAATTATGTTCCAAAGCCGCTGGATTTGACGGAATTCAATACGAGAAAAATATACATTGACGTTATGTTGGCCGCTGCCGGCTGGACGAAAGGCAAGGACTGGCTGGAGGAAGTGCGGCTGGAAGGAATGCCGAACGCTTCCGGCGAAGGTTTTGCGGATTACGTGCTGTACGGGGATGACGGCCGGCCGCTGGCAGTTGTGGAAGCGAAGCGCACCAGCGTCAACGTGGAAAACGGCCGAATTCAGGCCCGACTCTATGCGGATATTATGGAGAAAGAATACGGGCGCAGGCCGGTGGTCTTCCTGAGCAACGGTTTCGAGATGCGAATCATCGACAACCAGTACCCGGAGCGGCCGGTTGCGGAATTCTATTCCAAGCGCGATCTGGAGAAACTTCATAATCTTCAACGGATGCGGGAGCCGCTGACGGATATTCGAATTCGCCGGGACATTGCCGGCCGGTATTACCAGGAAGCCGCGGTAAAAGCAGTCTGCCGTACGTTGGGCGAAGAGAACCGGCGGAAGGCGCTTTTGGTCATGGCGACGGGTTCGGGAAAAACCAGAACCGTAATATCCCTGGTAGAAGTGCTCCAGAGAAAGGGCTGGGTGAAAAACGTCCTCTTCCTGGCCGACCGGACCGCACTGGTCACTCAGGCCAAAAGAAGTTTCGGCGATCAGCTGCCAAACCTATCGGTAACCAATCTCTGCGAGGATAAAGAAAACTACGGCGCGGCCTGTATCTTTGCCACTTACCAGACCATGATCGGCTGCATCGATTCGGTAAATGACGAGGATGGCAAAAGATTGTTTACGCCGGGCCACTTCGACCTGGTGATTTGCGATGAGGCCCATCGGTCGATTTATAACAAATACCGGGATATTTTTAATTATTTCGACGCACCTTTGGTGGGCTTGACGGCAACCCCGAAGGACGAAATCGACAAGAATACCTATGGTGTTTTTAACCTGAAAGCCGGACAGCCGACCTATGGCTACGAACTGGCTCAGGCGGTGACGGACGGATACCTGGTGAATTACGTGTCCGTGGAAAGCAAGCTGCAATTCATGGAGAATGGCATCAACTACGACGATCTCACACCGGAAGAGCAAGACGAATTCGAAAATACTTTTGAGGATGAGGATTTTATCCCGAAGCAGATCGATTCCTCGGCGCTGAATCAATGGCTGTTCAACAAGGACACCATTCGAAAAGTGCTGGACATCCTCATGACGAAAGGTCACCGCGTTCATTTCGGAAAAGATATCGGCAAGACCATTATTTTTGCGAAAAACCATCTGCATGCAGAGGAAATCCTAAAAGTATTTAACGAGGAATATCCGAAGCTGACCGGCTATGCGGAGGTCATCGACAATCAGATTAAGAATTCGCAGCAGGCCATCGATACCTTCTCCAATCCGAAGAAGCTGCCGCAGATTGCGATTTCCGTGGACATGCTGGATACGGGAATTGATGTGCCGGAAGTGCTGAACCTGGTGTTTTTCAAGAAGGTGATGAGCAAATCGAAATTCTGGCAGATGATCGGCCGGGGGACACGACTGTGTGAGGGCTTGCTGGACGGTGCGGATAAGGAGAATTTCTATATTTTCGACTTCTGTGGAAATTTCGAATTCTTCCGCTTGAATCCAAACGGCCGGGAAGTGAAGGATTCCGGAACGCTGCAGGGTCAGTTGTACCGGATTAAATTCGCCCTGTCTCATAAGCTGCAGGATTTGGAGTACCAGACGGAGCCGTTGATGGCATTCCGAAATAATCTGGTGGATGAGATGCTGGAAAAGGTCCGGGGAATCAATAAGGAAGGTTTTGCGGCGCGACAGCATTTGCGGTATATCGAAAAATATTTAAATAAGGATAATTACAAAATCATAACCGATGAAGACGAGTCGTACGTTAAGGAAGAAATCACTCCGCTGTTGCAGGGCGACTCGGAAGATGCGCGGGTTCTTCGCTTTGATTCGCTGATGTACGGCATCGAGTTGGCGCACTTGGAAGGGAAGAAGACGAGTGCCGGAATCCAGTCTCTCCAGAATCGTGTGGGCCGTGTGGCAAAAGAAGCCGGGACGATTCCTGCGGTAAAAGCTCAGAAAATGTGGATTGACCGGGTTCTGGATACAGAGTGGGTCAGTGACGCGGACATGAACGATTTCGAATCCGTTCGGAAGAACCTTCGGGAGCTGATGATATATTACCAGCCGCCAAAGATAAAAGTACATCATACGGATTTCGAAGATGAAGTTCTGGAAATGAAATGGGACGGCGGCGAACTGGAGAACGATTACCTGAAGGATTATCGTCACGATGCAGAGGTATACATTCGCCAGCATCCGGATCACCTGGTAATCGGGAAGCTCAAGTCCAATATTCCGCTGACCAAAATGGATGTGGAACAGCTGGAGCAAATCCTTTGGAGCGAAGTGGGTTCCAAAGAGGATTACGAGAAGGAGTACGGCGACAAACCACTGGGAGAACTGGTTCGTGAAATTGTGGGAATGGATATGAATGCGGCCAAAGCGGCATTTGCAGATTACTTGGAAAATGCGAACCTGAATGACCGGCAGATCTACTTCGTGAACCAGATTGTGGAATATATCGTTCGAAACGGTATCATGAAAGACGTTTCGGTTCTCCAGGATTCTCCGTTCACGGACCGCGGAAATATCATCGAACTGTTCGGAGATTCCCAGGATGTGTGGAGCGGAATCATGGGCACGATTCGGGATATCAACCGGAATGCGGATATCTTGTAGTTGAACAGAGCAGAGGAATGTCATTTTTAGTCCAAGTAAAGCATAAGCGAATGACGAGGTGAATCATGGGCGAATATTATCGGTGGGTAAATGTCGATAAAAGAGAATATATCTGTCCGGAGGATTTTGATTACGGGAGTAAATTTGGCGAGTCTTCGCACAAGGATAGTACTCCTCTTCATGCACTTCACAGTCTGTTGATAGATGAGTGGAAGGGCGACCGTGTTCTTTGGTTTGGTGATGAGTGTTCTGTTCCGGAACAGTCTTCAAACGGAGTGATAAAAACGCTGTATGAACAGTCGGTAGAATTTGGATATCCGGAGGATGCTTTTGATATGATCTGCGAATCGTACAGAAACGTATCATGCCTATTCAAGGAAGCTGAAGAAGATGTTCGTGAATGGATAGAGGATGATCTTGAGGAATACAGGGAAGCCGGTAAACTCGATCATTTCAACGAATACGGGATTGATCTGGATAATCCGTATGAAGGATTGTTCCTAAAAACTGCGAAAAGACGTATGTTCACGATTAACCACACAAAGAAGATTTATTACACTTTTGCTGAGACAGACATGCTTTTTCTGGATCGTACAAAGAATGATTATGGAGATCCACTGCCAATTTTAATGGGTTATGGAAGAGTTACTGAACCGGGAGAATGGCTTGGAGATATTATAGGTGTTTCAGATCAACGGCCTGAAGGCTATTCACTGATCAAAGAAATATGTATGAAGTGGTAGTAATTATGACGAGGCAGATAGTGGATAGTTTTTCATATTGAGGAAAAAGGGCGGAATAGTTTCTGCGAACTGTCTCACAATGATTCATGAAGGGCTCTAATTCAAGCCGTTTTCGGAATATCGGAAGAAATTGACGACGAAGGAGGGCAGAAAGGAAGTTCGTCGTCAATTTCCCCGCGGCCGTCGGGTAGATTAGAGTCAAATGCCCGGTGGAGAGGGCAGAATGAGGTCTTGAAAGCAGGAAATTCGAATGAGAAGAAGTGATTTTGAAATTTCGTTGAATTCCAATTAGACCCTGAGCGCGAAGAATGCATTAGATTGACGACAGATTACCCCAAAGCGAGGGTCTGTCGTCAATTTCTTTTGATGAGAATGTAAATTAGAGCAGGAGCCACAAGATAATGATTAGAATTGACGACGAACGGGAGAAGATGAAGCGTTCGTCGTCAATTCTTTCCTTTTGTGAATTATGATGATATGAAGTGATGCACGAAGGCCGGCGAGCGCCTTCCGTGCATCACTTTTCATGTGAACGCGGCCCGAATCTAATTCGGGACGGCGCCGCCCGTGTTGGCGTCGGCCTCCCTGGAAGGCCTTGTTGCACCGTCAAGCCACGCCAACAAGGCCTGAATTTTCCCGAGACGGTGCCGCTCGTGTTGGCGTGGGCCTCCCTGGAAGGCCTTGTTGCACCGTTAAGCCACGCCAACAGGAGCCGGAATTTCCCGCGCCGGCGCCGCCCTTGTTGGCGTGGACCTTCCCGCAAAGTCTTGTTGCACCGTCAAGCCACGCCAACAAGGACTGGAATTTCCCGTGCCGGCGCCGCCCGTGTTGGCGTGGGCCTCCCCGCAAGGCCTTGTAGCACCGTCAAGCCACGCCAACAAGGCCTGGAATTTCCCTTGCCGGCGCTGCTCGTGTTGGCGTGGGCCTCCCCGCAAGGCCTTGTTTTACCGTCAAGCCACGCCAATAAGGCCCGGAATTTCCCTTGCCGGCGCTACTCGTGTTGGCGTCAGCCTCTCTGCAAAGTCTTGATTCACCGTCAAGCCACGCCAACAGGAACCGGAATTTCCCGAGACGGCGCCGCCCGTGTTGGCGTGGGCCTTCCCGCAAGGCCTTGTTTCACCGTCGATCCGCGCCAACAGGAGCCGGAATTTCCAGTGCCGGCGTCGCCCATGTTGGCGTGGACCTTCCCGCAAGTCCTTGTTGCACCGTCAATCCACGCCAACAGGAGTCGGATTTTCCCGCGGCCGGAGCTGCTGCCGAAGAATTAATCCGTCAGCTTTTTCTGGAAATTCCCGTACACTTTGGTGCCTTCCGTCACGATGACGAAAGCGTGGGGGTCGATGCCGCGCACCAGGCTCAGCAGCCGTTCGATTTCGTACTTGGAAATCATGGTCACCAGGATGTAGGAATCCTCTTTCGTATAGGCACCTCGGCCGGTCCAGTCGGTAACGCCCCGCTCCATCTCGGTGAGAATTACGTCGGAGATTCCCGGGTTCTTGGTGAAAATCATCACCTGCACGTTGATGTTCTGGATGAACATCCGGTCCAGGAACACCGCCAGAATCGTGGTGTAGATCAGGGAATAGATGACCACTTCCACATTAAAGATGAAGAGGCAGACACCGTAGATAAAAACATTCATGATGATGCTGATAATTCCGACTTTGGCATTGGGATGGCGAATGGCCATGCACACGCCGATGATATCCTGCCCGCCGCCGGAGGAACCTCCGCGCATTACCATTCCCGCACCGCTTCCGGCGATGACGCCGCCCACAAAGCAGGCCGCCAGGGTATCGTGCATGATCGGTGTGGCCGGCACGGGAACCAATGCCAGCGCCAGAGAGGCAATGCCGATGGACACCAGGGATTTGAAGCAGAATTCTTTTCCCACCACCTTATAGGCGACGAAGAACAGCGGCACGTTCTCCAGAAAATAAATCACGCCCACCAGGTCAAAGCCGGCCGGCACCGGAATGTGCAGCACGTTGACGCAGAGGAGGCGCAGCAGCTGCGCCAGTCCCATAAAACCCCCGTTGTACAGTCCCAGCGGGGTGACAATCATATTGACGCCGATGGCAAAGAGAATATTGCCGCCGACCATCCAGGCGTTCTGCTCGATGAAATGACGATATTTCGATGGAATCAAGCTATTCGGTTTCATGACTCTCTTCCTTTCCCAATTACACTCCAAATACAATCCTTAAATATGACAATTATACATTATCTCCATGAAAAAAACAGAGTTGAACAGATAATTCTTGCAACTTTCAAAACGATTAGGTAAAATAACTTGTTACAATATGAATAAGGAGGAAGAATATGAAGAACCATACACTGCCCACCGGGTATTTGCTGAAGCGGTTCATGCCGTACTTCAGCTCTTATAAAAAGATCTTTATTTTTGACCTGATTTGTGCCGCCTTCACCAGCGTTTGCGACCTGGTGCTGCCGGTCATCATCCGGTTTATCACCAACACGGTATCGTACCATCCGGCCGACCTCACCATCAACATGGTGGTGCGCCTGTCTGCGCTGTATCTGGTACTTCGCGGGGTGGACGTGCTGTCCAACTACTACATGCAGAACACGGGTCACGTGATGGGCGCGCTGATCGAGACGGACATGCGGCGAGACCTGTTCCGCCACTTCCAGGAACTGTCCTACTCCTACTACAGTGAGAACAAAATCGGTCAGCTGGTTTCCAGAATCACCACAGACCTGTTCGACATTGCGGAATTTGCCCACCACTGTCCGGAAGAATACTTCATCGCGGCGGTTAAAATCATCATTTCGTTCATCATACTGATCCGGGTGAATGTGCCGCTGACATTGGTGCTTTTCGCCATGATTCCGCTGATGATCTACTTCGCCATGAAGTATCGGACCAAGATGCGTTCCGCCTTCAAGCTGCAGCGGAGCCAGCTGGGTGAAGTAAACTCCCACGTGGAGGACAGCCTGCTGGGAATCCGGGTGGCCAAATCCTTTGCCAACGAGGATATTGAAAAAGAAAAGTTCAGTGAAGGAAATGTCAAGTTCCTGGATGCAAAGCGCATCGGATACAAGAGCATGGCGGGATTCCGCAGCGTGACCCGGATGTTTGACGGGCTGATGTACGTGATAATCGTGCTGCTGGGATCCATTTCCCTGATTAAAGGTACCATCACCGCCGGCGATTTCATCGCATATCTTCTCTATGTGAACATGCTGCTGGAAGCCATCCGCCGGATTGTGGAATTCACGGAGCAGTTCCAGCGGGGTATTACCGGAATTGAGCGATTCGTGGAAGTGATGGACGAACCGGTAGAAGTGGATGATGCGCCGGATGCGGTAACACTGGGACCGCTGAAGGGCGAGGTGGATTTCAAGGATGTGTCCTTCCGCTACAACGACAGCGAGGAAATCCTGAATCGCATCAACCTGCATATCCGTGCAGGAGAGAACATCGCACTGGTAGGACCTTCCGGTGCGGGAAAGACCACCTTCTGCAACCTGATTCCGCGTTTTTACGATGTTACATCCGGAAGCATTTCCGTGGATGGAGTAGATATTCGAAAGGCAAAGATTCAGTCTCTCCGTTCCCAGATTGGAATGGTACAGCAGGACGTGTATCTGTTCTCCGACACCATTGCGGGAAATATTGAGTACGGCCGTCCCGGTGCCACTCGGGAGGAAATTATTGCGGCGGCAAAACTGGCCGGTGCCGATGATTTCATCCGGGAAATGCCGGACGGATACGACACCTATGTGGGAGAACGAGGAACGAAGCTTTCCGGCGGCCAGAAGCAGCGAATCAGTATCGCTCGAGTATTCCTGAAGAACCCGCCGATTCTGATTCTGGATGAGGCCACTTCGGCATTGGATAATGAAAGCGAGCGTCTGGTGCAGTCTTCTCTGGCGGAACTGGCCAAAGGAAGAACCACGCTGACCATCGCACACCGCCTGACCACCATCAAGAACGCGGACCGAATCATCGTTCTGACGGAGAACGGCATTCAGGAAGAGGGAAGCCACGATGAGCTGATGGCGAAGGACGGAATGTATGCTCACATGTATCACATGTATGAGCTATAGTGATTCCGGAATGATTTTTCCGTAAGGATCCATAAGGACGGTGCGAACGTCACCGGGACCGAATATTTTCTGTGCCCGGAAGGTATCGTCTCCCAAATATTGAATACGGATATAATCCGCATCCGTTAACTCGGTGCGGAGTTCCACGCTGTAGATGCCCAATGCCTCGCATTGGGCATCGTTGTTGTATTCGATGTAGTAAAGGTACTCCCGGTTGCGGCTGTAAATATCCACGCCCTGATTGTGAGGGCCGAAGAGGGCTTCGTTCTTCTCGTTCAGTACCCACCACTTATGGCGGTAATCCATTACCAACACGAATCCGTTGGCCATGTAATAGAGATCCGGGTAGATGCAGGGAATGATTTCCTTTCCCGTTTCGTCGCACAACCCGAAAAGGTCATAATCCGTTCCCCCGGGGATTACCTTTCGAATGCTGGTTCGGTAGATTTCCTTCTCCGTTGAAAACAGTTCGATGTCGTTATAGATAGGCGGAATGAGGGTGCCTCCGTCCTCGTCTGACAGGGAAACGAACTGCTCCTCGGTTTCCTCATTTCGAATTACTTTGCGGAAGTGCCGGGTGGTGGGAACCCGTTCCGTAGAAATTCGGCGGAAGGGGGATTCATCCGGAACGGCGGTGGACTGAATTCCATAGCCGCCCTCTTCCGATGAAATGATGTATTGCCGGAGCAGCCGGTTCTCCGGGTGGAAGAAGGCATCGGAAAAAGACAGGCAGAGCATGGGCTCTTCTCCCATCAGCACATAGAAATCGTGGAGTTCCATTCCGGTGCAATCCGTCAGCCCATCGAAAGACGAAAGCCCCGAGGGTTCGCCGGACGAGGCGGCCGGACCGATTCTGATTTTACAGTGATCGGAATCCTTGTACCAAATGAGAAGGGATTTGGTACCGAATTCCAGCGCATGGATTCCCAGAGAAGCATCGGATCGCCAAGCGGTGAGGCGGCATCCCTCCAGTGCGCGAAAGGCTTCCTCCGCACCGTGTCGGATGTGGGAGTAGCCGGAGTATTCTTTTGCAAAAAGCTGATTGTAATCGTAATTCATGGTATTTCTCCTTACCGGGATTGTACCATATTTAACGAAAAAATTAAATTCTATCGAATTAGTAGGAATTACTTGATTTCCTAGTGAACAGGTGGTATTTTAATTAGGTAAGTTTGAAAGGAGGATGGGCAGATGATGGTTTCGACAAAGGGCCGATACGCGCTGGTGGTGCTGACGGACCTGGCAAAGCATCAGGAGGATGGTTTCGTTTCTCTGTCTGAGGTGGCGGAGCGGCAGAAATTGTCCCTGAAATATCTGGAAATCGTGGTGGCCATGATGAACAAGGGCGGTCTGCTGAAGAGCTGTCGGGGGAAGAACGGCGGCTATCGGCTGAAAAAAGAACCTTCGGAGTACAGCATCAACGAGATCCTTCAGTTGACCGAGGGAAACCTGGCGCCGGTGGACTGCGTGAAGAACAGCGAAGTGGATTGTGCCAATTCGGAGGGCTGCATTACGCTTCCTCTGTGGATCGGACTGGACCGGCTGATTTCCAATTACCTGGAGAACATCACCTTGCAGGATCTGCTGGACGGAAACCGAGAGAAGATTCTGGATATAAAAAAATAGGTGAGGATTCATTAATTCCTATTGACTTAATAGGGATTATATGATACTTTTAATTCGACATACAAAGAATACACACACTATATTTTATAGAGGGAGGGTTCTATGAGAGTATATGCAGATAATGCAGCGACCACTTATATCAGTGAAACTGCGATGAACACGTTGGTGGATTGCTTGAAGAATTACAACAGCAACCCGAACAGCCTCCATACAGAGGGTCAGATTACCGCAGAGAAGCTGGCGGAGTCCAGAGAGAAGGTGGCAAAGGCCATCAATGCGGCAAATCCGAATGAAATTTATTTCACTTCCGGCGGAAGCGAAGCGGATAATCAGGCGCTCCTGTCTGCAGCCAGAGTGCTGAAGGACAAGGGTAAGAAGCATCTGGTGTCTTTGAATATCGAGCACCATGCGATTCTCCATACTTTGAAGAAGCTGGAGAAGGAAGGCTTTGAAGTCACACTGCTGGCTCCGGAGAGCAACGGCATTGTAGATGTGAATAAGGTGCGGGATGCCATTCGCGAAGATACCGCGCTGGTATCCATCATGTTCGCCAATAATGAGATGGGTGCCATTCAGCCGATTCCGGAAATCGGTGCCATCTGCAAGGAAAAGGGCGTTCTGTTCCACACCGATGCGGTTCAGGCAGCGGCTCACCTGCCAATTGATGTACAGGCAATGAACATCGATATGCTGTCCATGTCGGCACACAAGTTCCACGGACCGAAGGGCGTGGGCGTTCTGTATGCCCGCAACGGAATCCGTCTGGTAAACGTGATTGAAGGCGGTGCTCAGGAGAGAGGAAAGAGAGCCGGCACATGCAACGTTCCGGGCGATGCCGCTCTGGCAGCAGCTCTGGAAGAGGGCGTTGCCAACATGGAAGCGAACGCAAAGAAGACCGCAGCGCTTCGGGATCGTCTGATTCAGGGCTTGAGCGATATTCCGCATTCCAAGCTGAACGGAGATCCGGTGAAGAGACTGCCGGGTAATGTAAACTATTCGTTCGAAGGTGTAGAGGGCGAATCCCTGCTTCTGGCTCTGGATGAGGAAGGCATTCGCTGTTCCTCCGGATCCGCATGTACCAGTGAGTCCTTGGATCCGAGCCACGTGCTGATGGGAATGGGCGTTCCGGTAGAGGCGGCTCACGGTTCCCTGCGTTTCAGCCTGAATGAAGAGAATACAGAAGAAGAAGTAGATTACATCATCGAGAAAGTGCACGAGATTGTGGCGCTTTACAGAAAGATGTCCCCATTTTGGGAAGAGTTAGAGAAGGGAGAAAGAGAACATGTTATATAGCGAAAAGGTAATGGATCATTTCAAAAATCCGAGAAACGTTGGTGAAATCGAAGATGCAGACGGCGTCGGTGAAGTTGGAAACCCGGTCTGTGGCGACATCATGAAGATGTACCTCAAGATTGAGAACGACGTTATCGTGGATTGCAAGTTCAAGACCTTCGGATGCGGTTCCGCCATCGCCACCAGCTCCATGGCTACCGAGCTGATCAAGGGCAAAACCGTTCAGGAAGCGCTGGAGCTGTCCAATAAGGCTGTAGTGGAAGCGTTGGATGGACTTCCTGCAAGAAAGATTCACTGCTCCGTACTGGCAGAAGAAGCAATCAAATCCGCACTGGTTGATTACTACACCAGAAAGGGTCTGGAACTTCCGGAGGAAATCAAGGATTTCAAGCCGCACGAAGAGTAATTAATGATTAGATAAAGACCTGCAGTCGGGATTGATATCGGCTGCAGGCTTTTGTTTTTTAGATAGGATTCACATTCCCGCCGGCGGACTGTGTTAGAATATTTAGAAATGTGTGGCAATGTTTGGGAGCTTAGAGAAAACGAGGTAAATTGATATGTCACAGAAACGCGTAATGAAATTGGCAACGAGAGGAAAGAGATTTGGGGCCGGACTGATTGATTCGGTGCCGGTGGCTTTCATCACCATTATATTCTTTGGACAGGTTGTCAGCGGCATAATGAGTCTGATTCAGGATGCCATGAACAGCCTCTCCGAATATGGATCCTATTACAGCAATCAGCCGTACGTCACGGGCGGGGTATCGTACCCATCCATAGTCATGATTTTGATGCTGATTTTCTTGGGTGCAGAACTGTATTTCTTCTCCCGTTCCCAGACCATCGGCAAGGCCATTCTGGGCTTGAGAGTAGTGGATGCCCGAACCGGTCGTCCCGTTGGATTTGCGAAAATGCTTTTGCGGGAAATTATCGTAAAAAAGGCATCATCGTCGGTCCTGTGGCTGGGTTACATTTGGATTCTGATCGATAAATACAACCGCGGTTGGCACGACAAGATTCTGGATACGTATGTAATTGATGAGAAACCGTCGGTTCCGCAGAAGACGTTTGTGGACTTTACGGAAGATAATCCCAGCGGCGGAGACGTACCGGAAGGCGCCGAGGAACCGGTTCACGTTGCGCCGGAAGCTATGACTCAAGTATCGGAGGAAGCCGATGATTCGAGAATGGAGATTCTGCAGAATTTACAAAACGCAGTGAAGCCGGCAGAACCGGAGACGGAGCGGGTTGCAACGCCGGAAACGCCGGACGAATCGGTGGAAATTCCGGAAACGCCGGAACCTGAAAAAAACCTGACAGAACCTGATTTTACTTCTACACAAGAAGAAGAAAAAGTGCTATAATCTACTAGGTTTATATTAAGGAGGTAACATGAAGACAGTACTCAGAGGCGGAAAACTGTATAAAGACGGAGCACTGACGGATAACGGTTCTTTTGAAATTAGCGATGTTACCAATATGAATGAATGTGACGAAAAGAGAGTTATCGAACTCGATAACTCTTTTATTTTGCCATCTTTCTGTGATGTGCATGTCCATTTCAGAGAACCGGGATTCGGATACAAGGAGACCATCCGGCAGGGAAGCCTGGCCGGAGCCAGAGGCGGATACACGGTGGTGGGCACCATGCCGAACCTGAAGCCGGCACCTTGCGATATGGACTCTCTCCGGGTGCAGCAGGAAATCATCGATCGGGATGCGGTGATTCAGGTAATCCCATACGGTACCATTACCAAGGATCAGTCCGGTACCGGAACTCTTTCGGATATGGAAGGTATGGCGAATCACGTGCTGGCCTTCTCCGATGACGGAAAGGGCGTGCAGGATGACGGCTTGATGCGGGAGGCCATGAACGTGGCAAAGAGCCTGAACAAGCTGATTGTGGCACATTGCGAAGATGAATCCCTTCTTCGGGAAGGTAAAGTGCGGGAAAGCGAATGGCGGCAGATTGAGCGAGATCTGAAGCTGGCGGATGAAACCGGCTGCGGATACCACGTATGCCATATTTCCTGTAAGGAAAGCGTGGAAGTGATTCGGGATGCGAAGAAAAGCGGCGTGAACGTCACCTGCGAAACCGCTCCCCACTATCTGATGCTGGATACCGAAGATGTACGAAAGGGCATTGCGGAGAATCCGGAGGCCGGCGGCCGTTTCAAGATGAACCCGCCGATCAAGGATCCGGAAGACCGGAAAGCCATGATTGAAGGTGCGCTGGACGGCACGGTGGACATGATTGCGACGGATCACGCACCCCACAGCGCGGAAGAGAAGTCCAAGGGTTTTGAAAAGAGCCTGAACGGAATCACCGGACTGGAATGCGCGTTCCCGGTTCTGTACACCGGACTGGTGCGTCCGGGCGTGATGACTTTGGAACGTCTGGTGGAAATGATGGCAATCGCACCGCGGAAACGCTTCGGACTTCCGATGGGCGACGGTTACGTAGTGATGGATCTGGAGAACCTGTACGTTCTGGACAGCAGCCGGTTCTTGTCCATGGGCAAGTGCACACCGTTTGACGGCTGGACGGTATACGGGAAGACACAGATGACCTTCCGGAACGGAAAGATTGTCTACGAGGTATAGAATATGAAGAGAGATAAAAGCACGATTTTGGAGAATCAGATGCTGGCGGACGGCATCTATAAAATGACGCTGGAGACGCCGGAGTGCGCGTTCACGGCTCCGGGGCAGTTTGCCATGCTGGAGGTTCCGGAGAAATTCCTGCGGAGACCGATTTCGGTCAGCTCCTACGACAGCGATCGCTACGTTCTGATTTATAAGGTGGTTGGAGACGGAACGAAGAAGTTGAGCCGGATGGAACCGGGAGAGAAGATTTCCTCTCTTACCGGTCTGGGAAACGGTTACGATGTGGACGCCATTCCGGACGGATGCACCTTGATTGGTGGCGGTATCGGAATTCCGCCGATGCTGGGACTGGCTAAGAGCCTGGTCATTGCCGGAAAAAAATGTCGGGTGATCCTTGGTTTTAATACGGCCAACGAGATTTTCCTGGTAGATGAATTTAAGAATTTTACGGACGACATTACGGTGATGACGGCGGATGGCTCTTACGGACAGAAGGGCTTCGTCACCGATGCCTTCGACACTTTGGATTACGCCTGCGCCTGCGGACCGCTGAAGATGCTTCAGGCGCTGGACGGAAAGGTTCGGAAGGGCCAGTTCAGCTTGGAAGCGCGCATGGGCTGCGGCTTCGGCGCTTGCATGGGCTGTTCGATTCAGACAAAAGTAGGATCCCAGCGGGTGTGCAAGGAAGGTCCGGTATTTGATAAGGAGGTGCTGCTATGGGAAGCCCTGTAGATATGAGCATAGAACTCGCCGGTGTTCGGCTGCAGAATCCGGTGATGCCGGCCAGCGGAACCTTTGGCTACGGTCAGGAATACAAGGATGTCTTTGATCTGAATAAGCTGGGTGCCCTGGTAACCAAAAGTATTACGAAGGAACCGCGCTACGGAAACGAGCTGCCGCGAATTGCGGAATGCACCAGCGGAATGCTGAATTCCATCGGCCTTCAGAATCCGGGATTGGAGCATTTCCGGGAAGTGGATCTGCCGGAACTTCGGAAGATTTACCGGGGACCGATTGTTGCGAATATCAGCGGTTTCAGCGTGGATGAGTACCGGGAGGTTGCCGCGCAGGTGGACCGGGAAGAGCAGGTGGAGATTCTGGAAATCAATATCAGCTGTCCGAACGTGGATCACGGCGGTTCCGCCTTCGGTTCGAATCCGAAACTGTCGGAAGAGATTACCCGGGCGGTTCGGGACGTGACAAAAAAACCTATTTTTATGAAGCTGACTCCGAATGTGCTGGACATCACCGAGATTGCGAAGGCGTGCGAGAGCGGCGGTGCCGACGGCATCAGCTTGATTAATAACTTCAAGGCGATGCGGATTGACTTGAAGACTCGGAAGACCATTACGTCCAAGACGTATGCCGGCCTGTCCGGTCCGGCGATTCGCCCGATTGCGATGCGCATGGTGAACGAAGTGTACCACGCATGCAAATTGCCGATTATCGGAATCGGCGGAATTTCCTGTGCCGACGATGTGCTGGAAATGATTATGGCGGGTGCGACGGGCATCGAAATCGGTTCCGCCAATCTGGTGGATCCGTGGACGTGCCAGAAGACCATCGATGCGCTGCCGAAGAGAATGAAGGAACTGGGAATCCGTAACCTGGAAGAAATCAGAGGAGTAGTATAGAGATGACACCAACAATTATGATTGCGTTGGATTTTCCAACAGGACAGAAAGCACTGGAATTCTTGGATCGGTTCCAAGAGCCGGTATTTGTAAAGGTGGGCATGGAGCTGTATTACAGCGAAGGTCCGTCCATCATTGAAGAAATCAAGAAGCGGGGCCATCGGATTTTCCTGGACCTGAAGCTTCACGATATTCCGAACACCGTGAAAAGCGCCATGAAAGTACTGGCGAGACTGGGTGTGGATATGACCAACGTTCACGCCGCCGGCGGCATCAAGATGATGCAGGCCGCGAAAGAAGGTCTGATGGAAGGCGTTCAGGAGCGGGGCGGCTCGGAGATTCCGATGCTGATTGCCGTAACTCAGCTCACCTCCACCGATGAGGAGATGATGCATCAGGAACTTCTGGTGAACGGTGAGATGGAAGACGTGGTTGTTCACTATGCAGAAAATGCTCGGAAAGCCGGTCTGGACGGAGTGGTTTGCTCCGCCTGGGAATCCCCGATGATTCATGAACGGGTGGCTTCCGATTTCCGGACGATTACACCGGGAATTCGTCTGGCAGGAGATGCCAAGGGAGACCAGAGCCGTGTGGCAACGCCGGCAAAGGCCAAAGCTTTGGGATCGGACTATTTGGTTATTGGAAGAAGTATTACAAAGGCAGCCGACCCGGTCGCTGCATATGCGAGATGTAAGGAGGACATGGGAGATGAGTAAAGAAATTGCAAAAGGTCTGTTGAAGATTCAGGCTGTTTTTCTGAGACCGAACGAACCCTTCACTTGGGCCAGCGGAATCAAGAGCCCGATCTACTGCGACAACCGTCTGATTCTGACGGATCCGGAAGTTCGGAACACCGTAGAGAATGAGATGGCCAGAGTGGTAAAAGAAAAATATCCGGAATGCGAGAAGCTGATGGGAACCAGCACCGCCGGAATTGCACACGCTGCAATCGCCGCACATATTCTGGATATGCCGATGGGTTATGTTCGCGGCAGCGCAAAAACCCATGGCCGGAACAATAGAATTGAAGGAAAGCTGGAAAAGGGAGATAAGGTGGTCGTTATTGAAGACCTGATTTCCACCGGCGGTTCCTCCATCGAGGTCGTAGAAGCTCTGAGAGAAGCCGGAGCAGATGTCCTTGGCGTAATCAGTATTTTTACCTACAACACCAAAAAGGCAGACGAGAAGTTTGCGGAAGCGAATGTGGAGAAATACAGCCTGTGCAGCGTGGAGACCATGATTGACACAGCGGTAGAAGAAGGTTACATTCAGGCAGATGAAGGAGAGGGAATCATTTCATGGCTAAGAGAGATCTAATCAACATTACGGACCTGACCCAGGAAGAAGTTGGCGAGATTCTGGATCTGGCAGACGACATGGTTGCGCATCCGGAGAAGTATTACGAGGAATGCGCCCATAAAAAAATCGCTACGTTATTCTATGAACCGAGTACCCGGACGAGACTGAGTTTCGAATCGGCGATGTTGGAACTGGGCGGTAATGTGATCGGTTTCGCCTCGGCAAGCAGCAGCTCGGCGTCCAAGGGCGAAAGTGTCAGCGATACCGCAAAGGTTATCGAATGCTACGCAGACATCATCGCGATGAGACACCCGAAGGAAGGTGCGGCGCTGGTGGCATCCAATGCCTGCAGCATTCCGGTCATCAACGCGGGTGACGGCGGACACTTCCATCCGACTCAGACGCTGACGGACCTGTTCACCATTCGGAAGGAATTCGGCCGAATCGATAATATTCGAATCGGATTCTGCGGAGACCTGAAGTTCGGCCGGCCGGTACACTCTCTGATTGCAGCCCTGCTTCGTTTCAAAGGGGTGGAAATCGTTCTCATCTCGCCGGATGAGCTGAAGCTTCCGAAATACAACAAGGAAAGTATGACGGAAGCCGGCGTAAAGTGGACGGAGACCACCAGTCTGGAGGATGCGATTCCGGATCTGGATGTTCTCTACATGACCCGTGTTCAGCAGGAGCGTTTCTTCAACGAAGAGGATTACATTCGTTTGAGAGATACCTACGTTCTGGACCGGGCTAAAATGAAATTGGCCAAGGAAAAGATGATCGTAATGCATCCGCTGCCTCGTATTAACGAGATTTCCGTGGATGTGGACCGGGATCCGAGAGCGGTGTACTTCAAACAGGTTCGGAACGGCAAAGACGTTCGGAAAGCTTTGATTGCAACGCTGCTTAGATGGAAGGAGGAAATGTGATGAATATTGACGGTGTAAGCACCGGAATTGTTTTGGATCATATCCAGGCAGGCAAATCCCTGCTGATCTATCAACTTCTGGAACTGGAGAATCTGGATTGTTCCGTTGCGGTGATTCAGAACGCACGGAGCGGAAAATACGGCAAGAAGGACATCATCAAAATCGATCAGCTCATTGATCTGGACTTCGATGTGCTGGGTTATGTGGACCCGAACATCACGGTAAATATCGTGAAGGACGGAAAGATGGTGGACAAGAAGCACATGGCGTTGCCGGAACGACTGACAAACGTCATTCAGTGCAAGAATCCGAGATGCATCACATCCATCGAACGAGGTGTGCCGCAGCGGTTCCGCCTGGCGGATCCGGATCGGAGAGTGTATCGCTGTGAGTACTGCGATACGGAGCACGTAGCGAAGAGATAAAAGCAGACCCGGAAATCCATTGCAGATGCGGTGGATTTCCGGGTTTTCGATTGGAGTTATTCTTCCGAGTCCTTTTCATAAAGGGTTACGTAGCTGGTTTCAATGCCGTTGGCAATGGCCTTGGCATTGCCGGACAGGTTACTGTCAAAGCGTTGGTTATCGGATTCATTGGAGATGAATCCCACCTCAATGATGCAGGACGGCATGGTGGAATACCGATTCTCGGAATAATTGTCAGAAGCATCCGGCAATGTGCCGGTGCCGATTTTTCGGTAGGTAAAGCCTTCTTTCTCCAGATTGCGGAGTATGTTGTCCGCCAGAAGGGTGGCGGAGGAATTCCCTCCGGAGTGAATCCAGGCCTCCACACCTTGACCTTCTCCATCGGACTGATTCCGGTGGAGGGAAACCATCAGTTTAGCTTCTGCCTCGTTGGCCATCTCTGCTCGCTCCGGGCGGTCCACGTTCACGTCATCCGTTCGGGACATCACCACTTTAAAGCGTTTTCGCCGGAGGTATTTCCGAACCTTCAAGGCCAGCTCCAGGGTGTCATCCTTTTCCTTGCGTCCCAAAGCCTCTGCACCGGGATCCTCTCCGCCGTGGCCCGCATCGATAAAGATGACGCCGCGGGTCTGGAACAAAGTGAAGATGCCGCCGCCGGTGCTGAAGGAAAAGCCCAGAATTCCGGCAAGGAAAACCAGGCAGATGGCTAAAGCGATTCGCTTCTTTCTTCTCTTTCGTTCTTTTTCTTTTTGCTTTCTCCGGAGAATAATCTGCCGGATTTCGTCGTCGGTAATCTGTACGGACATAAACGCTCCCTTGAAGTATTTTTTTATGAAAAATCAGTACGTATATTGTAGCTTGATTCGGTGACGGTTTCAAGGATTCTCGGTAAAACCCGAGTTGCATATGATATCAAAAATGATATAATATATTCTGTATAATTAGTTAGAATACTGTATAAGCAGGAGTAGATATATGTATGCATTAACGGCAAAATCCATGAAATACATGGACGAATACACGATGGACAAAGGTGTTCCAAGTTCCGTGCTGATGGAAAATGCATCCCGAGGTGTGGTGAACGAAATTACGGAGCGCTTTCCGGATACCAATACGCGGGTTCTGGTTATGTGCGGACCGGGAAATAACGGCGGAGACGGAGTGTGCGTTGCTCGCTGGCTCCTTCATTTGGGCTATTCCGTCACACTCTATTTCGTGGGAGATCCCAACCGCACGTCTAAGGAATTCCGGCGCCAGATTCGGATTATTTCCTCCATGTTCCCGGATTTGAAAATCTACGGAACGGAAGATGCGGCGGAAAGCCTGAAGGCGCTGCGTTCGGAATACGACGTTCTGGTGGACGGTATATTCGGAACCGGACTCAATCGCCGTTTCGGAAATAATTTTGTGAAGTTCCTGGAGTATGTGAATTCCAAGAAGGGCTACAAAGTGGCCATCGACATTCCGTCGGGATTGAATGCCACCACCGGTCAGATTATGAACGCGGTATTCCGGGCCGACCTTACCGTAACCATGGGAAATTACAAAACCGGCCTGTTCTTTTGCGAAGGACGAAAGGTTTCGGGCGAGGTAAAAGTAGTGGACATCGGTCTGGCGAAACGAGGATATCGGGATATACCGGATCGTATTTTCGTGTGCGACCGGGAGTTCTTCCGAAAAACCAAGGATATGGCGCTAATTCCGAGAACGGAGGTTTCCCATAAGGGCACCTACGGAACCGTGGGAATCGTGGTGAGCCCGGGCAGCATGATGGGGGCGGCGATGCTTTCGGCAAAAGCTTCCTACAGAGCGGGCTGCGGGCTGGTAAAGATTTTCTGCCCGAACAAATTCACCGGTTTCTTCAATGTATCCATCCCGGAAGCGGTAGTGGTGCCGTACAAGACGGACGATGTGATCGGAGCGCTGGATGATTTTGTGGAAAGCGTAGACGTGGTCCTGGCGGGACCGGGCATGAAGGAAGATGCAACCGGACGCCTGATTATCAAAGAAATTCTGGCACAGGAGACTCCGGTGGTGTTGGATGCGGGTGCACTGAACCTGATTTCCAAGAATCTGAAGCCGTTCCGTAAAAGAAAATGCCCGTGCATCATCACGCCGCACGTGGGTGAGATGGCGCGGCTCTGCGGAGAGGACATCCGGGTGATTGAAAAAAATCGAATCGGCTTTACAAAGAAGTTCTCGGAGCTGTATCGGGTGAGCATGGTGGTGAAGTCCGACGTGTCGCTGGTTTCCCTGATTAAGGAAGATGGCACTCAGCGGCTGTACCTGAACGTCACCGGCAATTCCGGTCTGGCGACGGCGGGATCCGGGGATGTGCTCTCCGGGGTAATTGCATCCCTGATTGCTCAGGGCAATTCGGAGAACAACAGCTTGCTGTACGGCGTGATGATTCACGGCATGGCGGCGGATAAGTTCGCAGTGGACGAGGATTCCCGCCGGAAGATGATGGCCGGAGACATCGTGGAAAGTATTTTCTAAGGAGTTGTGAAATTTCTTTAAAAAATCACTTGCAGAAATAGATTGATGATGATACAATTACAATGTTATGGACGATTCTGTTCCATTTACATTCTGAGTACGGTAGGAGGTGAAATCGGAATATGGCACAGGTTATCGTTAGAGAAAACGAAAGCTTAGAGAGCGCTCTTAAGAGATTTAAGAGATCTTGCGCTCGCGATGGCGTTATGTCTGAGCTCAGAAAGAGAGAGCACTACGAGAAGCCAAGCGTAAAGCGTAAGAAGAAATCCGAAGCTGCTAGAAAGAAAGCCAGAAAGTATTAATCTGGTAAAGGAGGTATTCAATGGGTCTTAAGGAACAATTGCTTACCGATTATAAGGAAGCGATGAAGGCGCATGACAGCACCCGGAAGGAAACCGTTAATCTGATTCGTGCCGCGATTAAGCAACATGAAATCGATCAGCAGGTGACCCTGGAGGATGCCGACATCGTTCCAATTATTAAGAAACAGCTCAAGATGCGTACTGACGCGATTGCTGATTTCGAAAAGGCAGGAAGACAGGATTTACTCGATAGTTATAGAACAGAAATCGATATTCTGAAGCAGTATTTGCCGGAGGAAATGTCGGAGGAAGCCGTTCGCGCCGCTGTGGAGCGAATTTGTGAAGAATCCGGATTGGACCGCTCGATGAAGAGCATGGGTCCGATGATGAAAGCCGCTATGGCAGAGCTGAAAGGCCAGGCAGACGGTGCTGTCGTCTCGAAGGTTGTTAAAGAATACTTAAGTGGTAAGTAGCTATCAGAAGGGGCTGCTGCACAATGGTGCGGCGGTCTCTTTTTTATTTTTTTGGATTTCTCCGGCCGCCGGGTGCCGATGCTGGCACTGGCATCGGTCTCCCTTCAAATCCTTGCTTTTTCGGCTGTCCACCATACGGGGGCGTCCGAATTGAATGGCTTTCTTCAAGGTGCTCAATTTGTAAAAGTGTCCGTTGCTATGGGTACACTATAGTACGCACAACCTCTAATTTGGGACTCTTTCAAGAAATCGGAAGAAATTGACGACGAAACGCTCTCCCCCGAGGTTTCGTCGTCAATTTCCCCGCGGCCGCCGTGTGGATTAGAGTTAAATGTCCGGAGGAGAGGGTGGGATGAGGTCTCGGAAGCAGGAAATTCGGGTATGAAGAAGTGATTTTGAATCTCTGCCGAATTTGCATTGGAGCAATTTAAACGGAAAATAATTAGATTGACGACAGGCTGCTCAAGAGCGAGGGCCTGTCGTCAATTTTTAGTAGGCCGAATGCAGACTAGAGCGGCAGACATGAGAAAAAGATTAGAATTGACGACGAAAGGGGAAAATGTGGGGGTTCGTCGTCAATTCTTTCCTTTCGGAATTACAATCATGAGAAGAGATGCACGAAGGGCGGAGAAGTTCTTTCGTGCATCTCTTTTCATCTGAGTGTGTCCCGGGTGTAACCCGGGGCACTGGTTAAGTGGCCGCCGACTTTGCTCCCCGCCGCCCGCAAAGGCTTACGGCTTCGTTCCGGGGAGCAAAATCTTCACACAGGGCGGCGGCGAGAATCCTATTCCGCCGACGCCGGTATGCGCGGCGGCAGTAAAAAATGAAAAAGGGTATTGACATAATATGAATATATGATAATATACTCATATGAACAAACGATAATATGTATGAAAGGAGCGAAGACATGACGAAACGAAAATATCAGGAAGAGAAGGGAGCCCGAATCGGAGGCATCAATGAGGATGAGTTGATGGATTTGGCGGATTTGTTCAAGATGTTTGCGGATTCCACACGAATTAAGATACTGGTCGACCTGTCGCAGGGAGAGAAGAGCGTATCGGAAATCTGCGAGGATCTGGAAATGAATCAATCGGCGGTCTCTCATCAGCTGAAAATCCTTCGGAATGCCAAGCTTCTTTCCGTTCGTCGAGAGGGGAAGTCCATGATTTATTCTCTGGCGGACGACCACGTAAGTACAATTATCGCAATGGGCAAAGATCACATCGAAGAGTAACGAGGAGGTTATCATGAAGAAGAAATTTAAGTTGGATGAAGTGGATTGTGCAAACTGTGCGGCAAAGATGGAGGATGCCATCCGCAAAATTGACGGTGTTAAAGAAGTATCGGTCAATTTCATGACCCAGAAGATGACGCTGGAAGCGGAAGACGAATCCTTCGAGGCGATTTTGGACGAAGCCTGCAAGGTGATTGCCAAGGTCGAGCCGGACTGTGAGGTTATTCGGTAGTTATTTTTGTAGATTCTGAGGTAAGGGGCATGAGCAAGAAATTAAAAAAACAATTGAAACAGATTCTGATCGGCTTAGCCATCTTTGCGGTTCTGATGGCGGTGGAGCACACCTGTGGTTTTCCGGGGGTTTTGGGAACCCGCTGGGGCGAGTTGGTGCTGTACTTAATTCCGTATCTGATTGCCGGTAGGGACGTGGTAAAAAAGTGCCTTCTCGGCATAAAGAATCGGCAACTGCTGGACGAGTGTTTTCTCATGACCCTGGCGACGGTGGGCGCTTTTGTGACCGGCGAGAACAGCGAGGCGGTTGCGGTGATGCTGTTCTACCAGGTGGGTGAATGGTTCCAGAGCTACGCGGTGGGAAAATCCAGAAAATCCATTACGGAGCTGATGGACATCGCCCCGGATTTTGCCAATGTGGAGAGAGACGATGGGTCCATCGAGGAAGTGGATCCGGAGGAAGTGCAGATTGGGGACACCCTGGTGATTCGTGCCGGTGAGAAGATTCCGGTGGACGGCACGGTGCTGGAGGGTCAGAGCATGGTGAACACATCGGCTCTTACCGGAGAATCGGTGCCGCGTTCGGCGGTTCCGGGAGATCAGATTATTTCCGGATGCATTAACGGCGAAGGGCTCCTGAAGATTCGGGCGGAGAAAAAGTACGAGGATTCAACCGTGGCTCAGATTCTGGAGCTGGTGGAAAACGCGTCCTCCAAGAAGTCGAAGACGGAGAATTTCATCACCCGGTTCGCTCGGTACTACACGCCAATCGTGGTGGCCGGTGCGGTGATACTGGCCCTCATTCCGCCTATTTTTACGGGCAACTGGATGAATTGGATGATGCGTGCCTGCACCTTCCTGGTAATCTCCTGCCCGTGCGCTTTGGTCATTTCCGTGCCTCTGTCTTTCTTCGGCGGTATCGGAGCGGCGTCGAACATCGGCGTGCTGGTAAAGGGCTCCAACTACTTAGAACAGATGGCGCATTTGGACACGGTGGTTTCGGACAAAACCGGCACCCTGACGGAAGGCGTTTTTCACGTGACTCGGGTGGTTCCGGCGGAAGGTGTTTCGGAAGAAGCGGTGCTTCGGAACGCCGCCATCGTGGAAAGCCTGTCCACCCATCCCATCGCCAAATCCATTCAGGCAGCGTACACCGAAGTTTTGGAGCCGGGGCTGGCACGGGATGCGCGGAATATCTCCGGTCAGGGCCTCGTTGCGAAAGTAGGGGATTCCACGGTCTGCGTGGGAAATAAACGGCTGATGGAGGAGAACGGAATCGACTACCGAGAGATTCAGGACGGAGAGTCCACCGTCGTCTACGTGGCGGCGGACGGCAAATTCCAAGGTGCCATTCTCATCTCCGACGAGATTAAGGATAGTGCGGTAAAAGCAATTCGCGAAATGAAGCAGGAGGGCGTCCGGCACGTCGTGATGCTCACCGGAGACCGGAAGGGAATTGCGGAAGCGGTTGCCGAGAAACTGTCCGTGGATGAATTCCGGGCAGAGCTTCTGCCGGCGGGCAAGGTGCAGGCAGTGGAACAACTGTTGGAGCGGATGTCCGGCGACAAGAAAGACGGCAGCAACGGCAAGAAGAAGCTGGCATTTATCGGGGACGGAATCAACGACGCACCGGTGCTTTCCCGGGCGGATGTGGGAATTGCCATGGGCTCCATGGGTTCCGATGCGGCCATTGAAGCCGCGGACGTGGTCATCATGGATGACGATATCGGCAAAATCCCGCGCACCATTCGAATTGCCCGGCAGACGGTGGGTATCGCCTACCAGAACATTGCCTTTGCGCTGTTTATCAAGATTCTGTTCTTGATTCTGGGTGCTTTGGGCATTATCGGAATGTGGTGGGCCGTGTTCGCCGACGTGGGCGTCGCTGTAATTTGCATTTTGAATTCCATGCGGATGTTGAAACGAAAAGGGTTATAAATAAAGAAATATGGGGGCGGTGCCAAAGCGGTGAGAATCGGCTTTGGCACCGCTTCTTTTTGTGTGAAATTTTTGTTTCGCGAACGCATCATCAAAGTTTTACGAAATCTTAAGAAATCTTAAGAATTGAAAATCCCTATCTTAATAGAATCTTAATACAAGCGTGATATAATAGTCCATATACTGAAAACGAAAGGTAAATGCTATGGCATATAATGTTAATTCCTATTTTATCTTCCTGCCGACGGTGGCACTCCTGTACCAGCTGGTGAAAAAGGAGCGGCGATGGTGGGTGCTGCTGGGGGCCAGCGTGGTATTTTTTTGGCTGATCAGCCGGCAGCTTATCCTTTGGGCGGTGGTGACCGCCGGGATTACCTACAGCATTGCGGGGTGGATTGACCGCACACAGGTTCAGATTAAAGCTATTGACCGTTCGGAGAAGGAACGGCGAAACGCCCTGAAGGAGAAATCCCGGAAGATTTTGCAGATGGGACTGCTGGGGACCGTGGGCATCCTGGTGGCGCTGAAATATACTGCTTTTACCGTGGAGACGACGATGCAGGTGGTTCGGCATTTTGGCGGGAACGGAAATTTCAGCGTGGGGCGGATTCTGGTTCCCATCGGGATTTCGTTCTATACCCTGCAGGCGGTGAGCTATCTGCTGGACGTGTTCTGGAAGCGGGAGAAGGCGGAATCCAATTTCTTCAAGCTGTTCCTGTTCCTAATCTTCTTCCCGACGGTGATGGAAGGTCCGATTCTTCAGTGGAGCGACACGAAGGACACGCTGTATAGCGGCGAACCGATTCAGGGAGAGAATCTGGGGCTGGGATGCTTCCGGATTATTTGGGGACTTTTTAAAAGAATGATCGTCTCGGACCGACTGAACACGGCGGTGCTGATGCTGTATCGGCCGGAGGCGCACTACAGCGGATTCATGATTGTGCTGACGGCGGTGATTACCACCATTCAGCTGTACCTGGAATTCTCCGGGACCATCGATATCGTTATCGGGTCGGCACGGATTTTCGGGGTGAAGCTGCCCGAGAATTTCCGGCAGCCCTTCAAGGCCAAGAGCGCTGCGGAGTTCTGGCGGAGATGGCACATCACCTTGGGACGCTGGTTCAAGAATTATATTTTCTATCCGGTTACCACTTCTTCACTGGTGAAGAAATGGGGAAAGTACGGACGGAAGCATTGCGGAAAGTACATCACCATGGTGGTCACCAGCGCGATGGCGCTGTTCCCGGTGTGGATGCTGAACGGACTTTGGCACGGACCGAAGTGGCCGTACATCCTGTATGGAGTGTACTATTTTATCATTCTGTTGGCGGAAGTGGCATTGGAGCCGCTGGGCGAGAAAATGCGGCGGCTGATTCACGTGTCCGATGATAACCCGATTATTCAGAAGTGGCATATGGTTCGCACCTGGGTGATCATCGTCATGGGCGAGATGCTGTTCCGGGCGGAATCCTTTGGGCAGTTTCTGTCCATGTGCCGAAATATGTTCCGGGGATCCTTCATCAGCGACAGCCTGGCCACCTCCATGCTGAGCCTGAAGCTGGATCCGGGGGACTGGTTCGTGGTCATTGTGGGAACCGTTCTGGTGTTCATCGTGGACGACCTGCTGGAAAAGAAGCCGGATCTCTTCGAGCGTTTTCCGAAGATTCCCACCTTCTGGCGGTGGAGCGTGTATTACGGATTGATTGTTCTTATTATCGTGTTCGGAGCCTACGGGGCGGGATACCAGACCGTGGATCTGATCTATGCGGGATTCTAGAAAGGAGGAGCATATGAAAAAGCAAAGACATACGCTGAGAACATGTCTGTTCCTGATAATTTTGTTCCTTATAATCTTCCTTCCGGGATTGGCATTGACCCCAAAGGTGGTCATGAAATACCACCTGGGCGCCGGAAGAAATGCGGTGTATTCCCGCATTGCCAACGAACCGAAGAATACCATCGATGTACTGGTGATGGGAGACAGCGAGAGCTACACCAGCATTTCCCCCATGAAGATTTGGAACGAAACCGGATACACGGTCTACGCGGCAGGACAGCCGGGGGCCAATCTGGCGGATACCCGGAACGTGCTGAAGACCGCGTTGGAATCTCAGAAGCCGAAGGTCATCCTGCTGGAAACCCACAGTTTATTCCGAAACCGGAAGAGCCAAGCCTTCCGGAAGCAGTCGGCCCTGGCGGAAAAATTATATAATGCCTTTCCGGTGCTGCGTTACCACAACAGCTGGAAACAGGTATTTCCCCAGAAGATGCATGCCACCTATAAGGGGTTCGGCATCAGCAGCAAGGTTCGGCCGTACACGGGACCGGCGGATTACATGAATCCACCGGAGGGGGTACCGACGGTCAATCCGAAGGACAAGGATAAGGTTCAGAATACCATCAGCAAGGCCAATCGCCGGGATTTTGACGCAATTCGGAAGACCTGTGAGAAGCACGGAATTCAGCTGATTCTCTATTCCGCACCGTCCCCGAAGAACTACAACATTGAGCGGTGTGACGCCCTGGCAAAGCTGGCGAAGAAAACCAACGTTCCGTATGTGGATTTGAATCGCCGGGTAAAAGAACTTCAGATCGATTGGGCAACGGATACCAGGGACCGGGGAGATCATTTGAACATCTCCGGCGCCATCAAAACCACCGGTTACCTTCGGGACTATTTGGTTCAGAACTGCAACCTGGAGGATCGCCGGAACGACCCCCTGATTTCCGCCAAGTGGAATCGAATATATGGCAACTATGAGATTGCCGAGAAGAAAAAGATGAAGAAAATCAACGGGGATGATACCATGAATTCTTTGGAGAACCTGCTGGCGGAAGGTGGAAAGAAAAAAGAGGTTCAAGAATAAGATAAGGAAAAAGATATGAAGAGAAACATCGATAATGCGAGTAAAACCATTTTGGACATCTTTGAGAATACCGCAGTGATTCACGGAAAGCGTTTGGCGGCAAAGGATCCGGTTCGGGAGCTCACCTACGGCGAGCTGTTTGAACAGGCCCAGCGCATGGCGGCGGAAGTGGGAGAAATCCTGTATCCGGAAGAGGATGGGGAGGTGGAGACCGGTTTTCCCATTGCCATCCTGGCGGAGAAGAGCTGCAGTGAACTGGCGGCGGTTCTGGCTTCCATCTATGCGGGGAGCTTCTACGTCTGCATCAACCCGGAGCAGACGGAGAGCCGTATTTCTTCCATTTTAAACGTTCTGGAGCCTCGCCTGGTCATCGTGGAGGACAAACAGACGGAAAAACTCTCCCGGGCGGGTTACGACGGAAAAACCCTGTCACTGGATGCCTTGGTTGAAAAGGCGAAAGCAGGAAATACGTCGGAAGCGGCCATGATGAAGCTGATGAAGATTCGCCGGGAAATTCGGAGCACCGATCCGTTGTACGGTATTTTTACCTCCGGGTCCACGGGAACGCCGAAATGCGTGCTGGTGGAACAGCAGTCCGTGATGGACTTTATCCGGCATTTTGTAGAGATTTTCGAATTCACGGAAGAGGATGTCATCGGCAACCAGGCGCCCTTTGACTTTGACGTATCGGTAAAAGACATCTATTCCGCGTGGATGACCGGGGCCTCTTTGCTCCTCATTCCGCGGGAATACTTCTCCACGCCGCCGCGGCTGCTGGATTACATCTGCGACAATCACGCAACCAATCTGACCTGGGCGGTATCGGCGCTGTGCATCATTTCCGGACTGAAGGGATTCGGGTACCGGGTGCCGACGGAACTGAAGCGGGTGATGTTCTCCGGTGAGGTGATGCCGATCAAGCAGCTCACCATCTGGCAGGAAAATCTGCCGGAGACGAAGTTCGTGAACCTATACGGACCGTCGGAAATCACCTGCAACTGCACCTATTTCCCGATTGAGCGCCGGTATGGGAAGGAAGAAAAGCTGCCTTTGGGAAAGGTGTTCCCGGGACGGAGCGTGGTGCTCTTGGACGAAGAGGACCGTCCGGTGAAGACGGCCGGCTTGCCCGGAGAAATCTGCGTGATGGGGGAATCCCTGGCGCGGGAATACTACCACAATCCGGAGCAGACGGCAAAGCATTTTGTCCGGTATACGGAGGACGACGGAACCAGCCGACGGATGTACCGCACCGGGGACCTGGCGGTGCTGAATGAAAACGGAGAGATGGTATTTGCCGGCCGAAAGGATTTCCAGATCAAGCATATGGGGCATCGAATCGAGCTGGAGGAAATTGAGCTTCAGATGAATACGCTGGAAGGGGTGCGCCAGAGCTGCTGTTCCTACGATGCCAAAAGAAGCCGGCTTTCCGCCTATTACACCGGCGATGCGGTCGCTTCGGAGGTGCACTGGCAGCTGAAGGAAAAACTGCCGGCCTACATGGTTCCGTGGAAATTCCATCACGTTAAGGAATTTCGCCTGAACAAAAACGGAAAAATCGACCGAAAGGTGCTGACAGAACTGGAGGAAATAGAATGATGCTTTCAGATAGAATAATCCGAGAGGCGGCGGAGCGATATCCCACCCCTCTGTATATTTTCGACACGGATGCCCTGTTAGAGCGGTTTCGGTATTTTAGAAAACACCTGGGGACGGACATCGGTTTGACCTACTGCATGAAAACCAATCCGTTTCTCACCGCAGCATCCCTTCCGGAAACCCAGCGAATTGAGGTGTGCTCCGACGGGGAGTTTCGGGTGTGCCGAAGCCTGGAAATTCCCCCGGAAAAGCTCTTGATTTCCGGGGTGCTGAAACGAGCAGAGGATCTGGAAGAAATTCTGGATTACTGTGGGGACCGGGCGCTGTACACCGCGGAGTCCCCGAGTCAGCTGGAAATGCTGAACCGAATGGGAATCGAAGGAAATCTGGTGTTGAGGGTTCTCCCGAGGCTTACAAACGGCAGCCAATTCGGAATGGATGAGGAGACCGTACTTTCCTTAATCCAAAGAAGAGCGGAATACAAGGGCGTGGAATTCCACGGAATTCATTTCTTCTCCGGCACCCAGAAACACCGCCTGGCGAAGCATCGGAAGGAGCTGAAGAAGCTGGATGAATTCTTCCGAAGACTGGAAGAAGAAGCGAATTTCCGGGTGCCTATGCTGGAGTACGGAACCGGTTTCGGCGTGCCGTATTTCGAAGGGCAGGAAGAAGATGTGACATCGCCGGAGCAGCTTTTGGAATTTCGTGATATAATAGCACAGATGAGCTGGAAAGGGGCGGTGACCCTGGAGATGGGGCGCGCGTTGGCGTACGATACCGGTTACTACATCACCAAGGTGTGCGACGTGAAGACCAATTCCGGAAAGAATTATGCCATCACCGACGGCGGAATTCACCAGCTCCACTACGACGGGCAGATTCGAGGCATGTATGTGCCGGAGGTAAAAATACTTTCGGGCAAGCCGGAGGCGGCCGAATGTGCTGAGACGGTGCACTATTCCATCTGCGGATCCCTGTGCACCACCAACGATATCTTAATTGGCGACTATGCCTGCCGGCCGCTTCGGGAGGGAGACCTGATTGTTTTTACCCGAACCGGCGCCTATTCGGTGTACGAGGGAATGAGTCTGTTCTTGACCCACGAGCTGCCGGGCGTGGTGCTCTACAGCGAGAAAGAAGGTTTGGCAGAGGTGCGGAAGCAAATGCAGACCCATCCGCTGAACACCCCGATGCGAAGCAATTAATTTAATGAATGACGCGATACGCGAGAAAGAAGGAATACGATGAACGAATTACTGGAAATTTTGAATGAAATCGACGATACCATTGATTATGAAACGGAAACCGGCCTGATTGACGACCATCTGCTGGATTCTTTTGCGATTATCTCCCTGGTGAGCGAGCTGGAGGATGCCTTTGACATCTCCATCGATGCGGCGGAGATGACGCCGGAGAATTTCAACTCCGCGGCCAATCTGTGGAAGATGGTGGAAAGACTGCAAGAGGACGCATAAATAATGGCTTACAGAATACTGGTTGCCGAGGACGATGGGGACATCGTTCAGGTGCTGAAGCTGTATTTGAATAATGATGGATATGAGGTTCTCCACGCTCCCAATGGGGCGGAGGCGCTGGAAATCATGGAGCAGCAGCCGGCGGACCTTTGCATCTTCGATATCATGATGCCTCGGATGGATGGATACGAGCTCATTCGGCGGGTGCGGGAGTTTTCGGCTGTCCCGATTATCGTTTTATCGGCGAAGCGAGAAGATGCGGACCGGATTGTGGGTCTGAACATCGGTGCCGATGATTATCTGGTAAAACCATTCAACCCTTTGGAAGTGGTGGCCCGGGTGCGTTCGGTGCTGCGGCGGTGCTACGAGTTCGATAAGAAGCCGGATTCTTTGCTCTCGACCGATGCCGGAGAAGAAGATGATAGCCAACCAGTTCGGACCGAAGATGACATCCGGTTCGAAAACCTGCGGCTGGACCAAAACACTCGAAAGCTGTACGTGGATGAGGAAATCGTGCCCACCACCCCGGCGGAGTTCCGAATTCTGGAGCTCCTGATGAGCCATCCGGGAAGGGTGTACACCAAAATTCAGATATACGAATTTCTGAACGGAGAGTATTACATCAATGATGAGAATACCATAACGGTGCACATTTCCAATTTGCGGAAGAAGATCGAAGCGAACAAACGGGAGCCCCGTTACATCCAGACGGTGCGGGGCATCGGTTATAAATTCTGCGAGGAACAGAAGGCCAGCGATGAAGAAACTGAAAAGTAAAGAGGGAAGCCTGTACATGGTTTTCATGAAGGGTTTTATCCTTCTGTTTCTGGTGATTGTGGGACTTGCCGGAATTCTCTACGGGGTGAACTATTTCCTTCCGCGCCGGGTTGTGGTAATGCCGAAATCCTATGATATTGCGGATTACACCAATATTCTGGAAGAAGAGAAGTACGACCGGGTTCCGGTGACCAAGACATTCGGCAAGACCGGGTACCTGGAGATTCTGGACGAAAATGCCAAAGTCATCTATGACAGCCGCGGCAAAACCAACAAAAAATACCACAAAGATTCCCTGCGTTACATTTCCGAGATCTATCCGGATGTATATTACGGCGTTCAGCGCATCGGTTCCGGGTATCAGCTGAAGAAAAGCGGATACCTGATTTTTCAGTACCGTTGGAATGACGAATCCGAACAGTATCTTTCGGGAACCGCACTCCTGGATTCCAAGCGAAATGTAATCTATTCCAACATCAACCTGGGGAAAAAGCAGCTGACAAAGGATGAGATTCGATACCTGATAGAGAGTAACGACGGAGAAGACGTGTCCGGCAATATTCTTCAGAAATTTCCTTTTACCACGTTGGACGGAGAGGCGCGAACCGCACTGATTCACACGGAAAGCGTGGGCATGCAGCTGGGAAAAATCTATTCCAAAATCTTCTTTATCAGTCTGCTGATGTTCGTCCTGGCGGTCATCGTCACGATTCTGCTGATGGATCTGTACATCGTGAACAAGGTGCGCCGGCCGCTGGCCGACCTGGAACATGCCATTGCGAGATTCCGAGAAGGGGAGAGAAGTCCTGTTGTTGACTATTCCGGACCGAGGGAGGTGACCACGGTTATCGACGCTTTTAACCAGCTGGAGGAGAAGCTGGTGGAAGCGGAGGAAAAGCAGCAGGCCCTCCGGAATCAAAAGCAGCAGATGCTCAGTGGCATTTCACACGATCTGAAGACGCCGATTACGGTAATTCGAGGATATGTGGACGCGATTCGGGACGGTTTGGTACCGCCGGAGGACCGAGACCGTTACCTGGCGATTATCGAGGACCGAGTGGATACCATGACAAATCTAATCAGCAGCCTGAGCGACTTCAGCATGCTGGAGCATCCGGATTTCGCCTATACCATGACGGAGGGAAATCTGGCGGAGTACTTGCGGGAATACATCGCCGGCAGATATCAGGAACTGAATATTCAAGGGTATTCCATGGAAGCGGACATTCCGGAGGAGAACATCCGAACCGCCTTCGACCATCATCAGCTGAATCGGGTGTGGGAGAACATCATCAGCAATTCGGTTAAATACACGCCGAAGGGCACCACCCTGTTCGTCCGTCTGATGAAATCCGCCGACGGCAAAAACATCATCATCCATATCGGCGACAACGGTCCGGGCATTCCGGAGCAGATGAAGTCGGTGCTGCTGGACCCCTTCGTGGTAGCGGAGCCGTCCCGGAGCAACGGTCAGGGGACCGGTCTGGGTCTGAGCGTGGCTCAGCGAATTGTAGAAGCCCACGGAGGTGCGATTTCCATTTTGAATGAGAAAGAGACCGCCCTTGCGGTGAGTGAATTTACCGGCAGCCCAGGAACACGCGGATTGTTCTACCGGATTGTATTGCCGGTGAAGAAAGGAAGCAGAGAATGAGATATCCGGATATTACGGAAGGAAAATTCATCGACCGGCCCAATCGATTTGTGGCCCATGTGGAGATTAACGGGCATCCGGAGACGGTGCATGTGAAAAACACCGGGCGCTGCCGGGAACTGCTCCTTCCGGGAAGCCGCGTCATTCTGAACCATTCGGATAATCCCAACCGCAAAACCGCCTATGACCTGGTAGCGGTGTACAAGGAGTCCCTGGGTCTGGTGAATATCGACAGTCAGGCGCCCAATCAGGTGATGAAGGAGTGGCTGTCAGCACAGGGCTTCGATGTGATTCACCCGGAGTACACCTACGGAAACTCCCGAATGGATTTCTATATGGAACGGCGGAAAGCTGCACAAAATACTTCGGAACGCTATCTTCTGGAGGTGAAAGGGTGCACTCTGGAAAAAGAAGGAATCGGCTACTTCCCGGATGCTCCGACTCTGCGCGGCGTAAAACATCTGCACGAACTGATAAAAGCTGCCGGCGAAGGCTACCGTGCCATGCTGGCCTTCGTCATTTCCATGCCTAAAGTGACGAAGGTGCTGCCCAACGTGGAAACCCATCCGGAATTCGGAGAAGCTCTGGCGGAAGCCAAGGCTGCCGGCGTTCAAATCCTGGAACTGCCGTGTAAGGTGACAGAAGACGGACTGGAAATCCGAAGCGATGCGCAGATTCGGTAGATGGGAAAGTCGGAAAATTTGAAAAATAATACTAAAAAACGTTGACAGAAAGAATGAAAAGTGATATCATATAATAGTTGTTGCGGAAGTGGCTCAGGGGTAGAGCATCGCCTTGCCAAGGCGAGGGTCGCGAGTTCGAATCTCGTCTTCCGCTCCATCTTTTATGCGGATGTAGTTCAATGGTAGAACTTCAGCCTTCCAAGCTGATAGCGTGAGTTCGATTCTCATCATCCGCTCCATGTGGGTCCATAGCTCAGTTGGATAGAGCAACGGCCTTCTAAGCCGTGTGTCCGGGGTTCGAATCCCTGTGGGCTCACCACTATTTTTTTAAAAGAAACAGAGAGAGTATAGCAGACCGACTTGATTATGGGGTATAGCCAAGTGGCAAGGCAACGGACTTTGACTCCGTGATTCGTAGGTTCGAGTCCTGCTACCCCAGCCATTGCGACCCATTAGCTCAGGTGGTAGAGCACTTGACTTTTAATCAAGGTGTCCGGAGTTCGAGTCTCCGATGGGTCACCATTACTCTTAAAACATCCGGAGAGGTGTCCGAGTGGTTTAAGGAGCTGGTCTTGAAAACCAGTGATTCTGAAAGGGACCGTGGGTTCGAATCCCACCCTCTCCGCCAAGAATGCACATGATCTGGAGAAGTACTCAAGAGGCTGAAGAGGACGGTTTGCTAAACCGTTAGGGTTCGTTATTAGGGCCGCATGGGTTCGAATCCCATCTTCTCCGCCACAATTTTTAGGGGTATAGCTCAGTTGGTAGAGCAGTGGTCTCCAAAACCACGTGCCGTGGGTTCGAATCCTACTGCCCCTGCCAATTAACTAAGGACTGTACTGAATATCGGGGTGTAGCGCAGCTTGGTAGCGCAACTGGTTTGGGACCAGTGGGCCGCGGGTTCAAATCCTGCCACCCCGACCATTTACCCAACATATGGGCCATTAGCTCAGTTGGTCAGAGCATCCGGCTCATAACCGGCAGGTCCCGGGTTCAAGTCCCTGATGGCCCACCATTTATTGAATAAGGTAATATGCCCAGATAGCTCAGTTGGTAGAGCAAGGGACTGAAAATCCCTGTGTCCTTGGTTCGATTCCGAGTCTGGGCACCACGAACGGTATGCATTGCATACCGTTTTTCTTTTGCCCGTTTGCGGTATATTCGGGCGCGGTATTGGTATAATCAATAGTTCCGCACCAAAAACAAAGTCGATTCCTATTTGTTATTTTTGTGAAGAGCCGTTACAATTAATCAGTGTGATTGTTTTATGAGTTTAGGAGGAATAGAAAGATGAACGAGAAAGAAGTGAATGCTCCAAAGAAGAAGCATACCGGAAAAATCGTCCTGGTGGGACTTCTCATCGCCTGCGTTGTAATCTATTTTGCAGTGCCGTCGGTACACACTTGGATTAACAACGTGGTTGCCATGTTCAAGTCTGGCGACTTCGATCAGATGAGAAACTTCATTGCGAAGTACGGAAAATGGGCGATGCTGGTGTCCGCCTTCCTGATGGTATTCCAGTCCATCGCAGCACCGCTGCCGGCATTCTTCATTACATTGACCAACGCGAACCTCTTCGGATGGTGGCAAGGGTGCATCCTGTCTTGGACGTCCGCTATGCTGGGTGCCGCAGTATGCTTCTATATTGCCCGAATCCTGGGAAGAGACGTGGTGGAAAAGCTGTGTACGAAGGGCGCACTTCTGTCCATCGAGAAGTTCTTTGATAAATACGGCAAAAAGTGCATTCTGATTGCCAGATTGCTTCCGTTTATTTCCTTTGATATTGTCAGCTATGCGGCAGGTCTGACCGCAATGGATTTCGGCGGATTCATGTTGGCAACCGGCCTCGGCCAGCTGCCGGCCTGCATCGTGTATTCCTATGTGGGCGGAATGCTCACCGGCGGAGCGCAGAAGCTCTTTATCGGACTGCTGTGCCTCTTCGCACTGGCGATTCTGGTTACCCTGATTCGTCAGGTATGGGTGGCAAAGCACAAGGATATCAGCGGAAACGAGGACACACCGCAAGCGTAGCAGGATTATCTGCACAGGGACCCTCCATGATGGATGTCGTGGAGGGTGTTTTTGAGAAATGAAGTATAGGAAATATCAATAAAAAGATAACAGAATATAGATTGTTACTATACTTCGTAAAAACAACCAGACTATAATTTGTTTTTCAATGAAAAATAGTTATAATTATAGCGTACGGCTTCCGCTTTTGGAATGCCGTAAAGGGGGGAGCCCCTTCAATTAATTGTACAGTATTGATGAACGAAGGAGGAATTTGAACATGAAGCGTTCGAAGAAAATGTTCACCGTCATGCTGGCACTGTGCGTGGCACTGTCCATGGCGATGGCATCTGTTACCGCAAATGCGGCAACAAAGAAGCCGAAGAAGATTTACCTCAAGGCCACTTCTACCACAGTGGATATCAAGGGTAAAGTAAAGGTATCTGTTTATAAAACAAAACCTTCCAAGGCAAGCAAGTCCGTTAAATGGAAGAGCAGCAACAAGAAGGTTGCAACCGTTTCCAAGTCCGGCTACGTAACCGGAAAGAAGAAGGGAACGGTAAAGATTACCGCAACTTCCAAGAAGAGAAAGAAGGTTAAGAAGACCATCAAGATTAAAGTAACAAATCTGAAGGCCAAGTCCGTAACCATGAGCAAGAAGTCTGCAATTCTTTTCCCGAACGATAAGACTACACTGAAGGCAACCGTGAAGGGATCCGCAGGATTCTACAACCAGGGCGTTACCTGGAAGTCTTCCAACACTTCTGTTGCAACTGTAAACAGCAAGGGTAGTGTAACTGCAAAGAAGGCAGGTAAGGCTACTATTACTGCAACCGAGAAGGGTGGCAGCAAGAAGGCTACATGTGCAGTAACCGTATCCGGAATTAAAGTAGACAAAGCGAATAAGTCCGTTTCTGTAACTGCTACTGTAAATAATACTGAAACGAAATCTATGCATTACGTTGTAACGAAGAATGCGGGCGCATCGAAGGATAATCCGTATTTTGTTACTGATGCAACCCCGGCAGAGCTGAATGCAGCTCTTGGTAAGATTTCCGCAAAGGCTTGGAACACAAATCCAAACTTCAAGACGGATGCAAAAGTTGCACAGGCTGGCAACAAGACTATTGATGAACTGGCACAGTCCGGCATTGGTAACAAGAACTACACTAAGTTGGATATCACCATTAAGAATGGGGATCAGGACATCCAAATGGTTAAGACTCTGACAGGTGCGAAGGATAACGATAATTTCAGCATGATTTATTCCAACGTTGCAAATAACCACAACGCTGGATCCGGATGCCTGACTTGCAACACATCCTGCTACGCAGGCGTTGTTACTAACGAGTTCAAGACATGGGCAGAACCATTCGTTCCACAGAACATGCCGGCAAAGGGTACAACTGTAACCATTACATATACTGCACAGACAGATAACTATATTTCTGCGAAGACTCTGAAGGACAATGCAGATAATTATGTTATCTTGGATGCAAGAAAAGCTGCAGATTTTGCAGAAGGACATATTGACGGTGCAGTATCCGCAGACATGGATGGATTTGTTAACAAGTCTATTACAGAAGCACAGTCTAAGGCAAACGTTAAGGCTGTCGTTGACAAGTATGGAAAGAACAAGAAGTATGCAGTAATCTGCTACTCCGGCAACAGATATGCACAGGCTGCTTCTGCTGAGCTTAGAAGCTTAGGCGTAAGCAATGACAACATCTTCACACTGGGTGGAGACAAGGCTAGAAAGTCTGACAATGGTGGAATGAAGGCGTGGAAAGCTGCCGGATATGAAGTAGTAGTTGCTTACAACTACACAGATGTAGCTGGTGTGAAGGCAGCGCAGTCTGACACTGTTATTCTTGATGCAAGAAAAGCAGACGACTACAAGGATGCACACATTGAAGGCGCAGTTTCTGCAGATGTAGGATACTACATTGAAAACAAGTACAGCTCCAAGGACGAAGCAGACGCAAATGTAAAGACTGTTGTAGACAAGTACGGTAAGGATAAGAAGTACATCATCATCTGCTATTCCGGTAACAGATATGCGAAAGCTGCGACAGAAGTTCTGGTTAAGAATGGCGTAAAGGTTTCCAACATTTCCATCCTGACCGGTGGTATGGGTGCATGGAGAAGTGCCGGTGAAGCGTTGGATCACTACAACTACACCAACGCCGACACAACATTCAGCAAGATGAAGGATTCTTCCTACGTAATTCTGGATGCCAGAAAGGCTGCAGACTATGATAACGGTCACATTGCCGGTGCGGTTTCCGCAGATGTAGGATACTACATTGACAACAAGTACAGCTCCAAGGATGCTGCAGCAAAAAACGTAAAGGCTGTTGTAGACAAGTACGGCAAGGATAAGAAGTACATCGTTATCTGCTACTCCGGCAACAGATATGCCAAGGTAGCAACGGGACTTCTGATGAACTACGGTATCAAGAATGCGAACATCCAGACTCTGGGCGGAGATGATTCCCAGCAGTCCGCTGCCGGCGGCATGAAGGCCTGGAATGCAAAGTATCAAAGCTACGTTGTGGCAAAGCACACTTCTTCCGGCAACTTCAACTTCGCAAACGGCATTACACCGGAGAACCTGAAGGCCGATGTGAACGGACAGAAGGTATTCACCGTTATGGATGTAAGAGCGAAAGCGGATTTCGATAAGGACGGCATCTCCAACGCGGTATCCACTCCGTCGAGCGATGAAGCGGCAGTAATGAAGGCCGTAAACGACAACAAGAACGGTCTCTACGTACTGGTATGCTATACCGGTAACGCCAAGGCCGATGAAGCCCGGAACATCATGGTAAAGAATGGTGTAGACGAAAGCAGAATCATCTGCCTGCAGGGCGGAATGAAGGCTTGGAACAACTAAGCCTAAATGATTATCTAAGCGGGGATGCAGAAGCATTCCCGCTTTTCCTTTCGTCAAGAAATGAAGTTCCCATTCCGACGCATTCGTGGTAAAATGTTTGGATAATAATTGTGATAAGGAGAGCGAAATGGCACAGCTGTATTATCGATATAGTACGATGAATGCGGGAAAGTCCCTGGAGATTATCAAGGTGGCCAACAACTACGAGGAGCTGGGCAAGCGGGTGATGTGCCTGGTTCCGGAGGTGGACGACCGCTACGAGCGGGATAGGGTGACCTCCCGGGTGGGACTGAGCCACAAGGCCTATACGGTGGATGACGATACGAATATCATGACGCTGTTCATCGAGAAGAACATGCGGCATCAGATTGACTGCGTGCTGGTGGACGAATGCCAGTTTTTCCGGAAGCATCACGTGCAGGAGCTGGCGGAAATCGTGGACAGCTTCGACGTGCCGGTACTGGCCTACGGACTGAAAAATGATTTTAAGAATGAGCTGTTCGAAGGATCCTACTATTTCCTGGTGTACGCAGACAAGATTGAAGAGATTAAGACCATCTGCTGGTGCGGTCGGAAAGCCACCATGGTGGCCCGAATTCAGGATGGAAAGATCATCAAGCAGGGAGATCAGATCGCGATCGGCGGCAACGACATGTACGCCTCTCTGTGCCGAAAGCATTACAACGACGGAAGGTTGTCGGCAGACGACTAGGTCGAGGAAGGAGACAGGCGTGCGGCGATTCGCAGAACGCGGGGGTGGAATTCGAATGATGGTAATCGGCATGATGTTCCTCTGCCTGTGGATGGCGGGAACGAATTTTTCCCATGCCGCGATAAAAGCAAAACCGGGGAATGCCACCGCGTCCATCAATGCGAAGGCAGGAACGGTGCTGCGGGAAAAGGCATCCACCTCATCGAAAAAAATCCGAACCCTTCGGAACAATACGAAGATTACCGTTTATTACGAGGTCTATACCCATCGAACCCGGACGGATTCCCGGTACCACTGGTACCGCATCGGCGTGGGAAAGAAGAAGGGCTATGTGCTGGCCAAGCGGGTGGACGGCATCCGCTATCAGGCGGTGCTGGGCCGGGCTTCCCGGAAGGTGCCTGCTCGAATCGGGCCGAAAACATCCATGAAGGCAAAGGGGAAATTGTCCAAGGGGGCGGTGGTGTCCGTGCGCCTTCGGTCTCGGTACAAGGGGGCCAAGACCTGGTGGGATAAGATTTTGGTGAACGGAAAGTACCGCTATGTCATCGCGGATTCCTTGACGAAGGTGAGCACCTCAGATTACGACGCTTACCTGAAGTCTCAGGGGTTCCCGGCATCCTATCGGAAATCTTTGAAGAAACTTCATAACGAGCATCCGAATTGGGTTTTTCGGGCGAAGAAGGTCAACCTGAGCTACAGCACGGTGCTGTCCCGGGAAACCCGGGACGGGGTCTCCCTGATTTACAAATCCTACCCGAAATCCTATCGGGACAAGGGGCGGAAGAGCTACCGGAACGGAAAGTATATCGCCAAGGACGGCTCCACCTGGTTCAACGCCAACAAAAAGGTGGTGTCCTACTACATGGATCCCCGGCATTTCCTGAACGACCGGAACATCTACATGTACCTGTCCTTGAATTACCATTCTTATCAGAACACGGGCACGGTGAACAAAGTCCTCAGCGGAACGGAGCTGCCGAAGCGGGGATTCTCACCGTCTCTGTTCGTGAGCGCCGGCAAGAAGTACAAGGTGAGTCCGATTTTCCTGGCATCTCGGGCTCGGCAGGAAACCGGCGGCGGAAGCATCGCCATTCGGGGATACCGGATGAAGGGAAAGACGGTGTACAATCCGTACAACATCGGCGCTGCCTCGGGATCCAATCCGGTGATGAAAGGCTTGAAGTACGCATATCGGAAGGGCTGGACCTCCCGCAAGAAGGCGGTGTACGGCGGCGCCCAGGTGCTGTCAAAGGATTACATCAATCGGGGGCAGAACACCATCTACTACCAGCGGTTCAACGTGAAGAACGGTTGGCTGCGGGCGGGCACCCATCAGTACATGACCAACATCACGGCACCGTACACGGAATCCAAGTCCATGGCAAAGGCTTACAAAGCCTATGGCCTCACCGGCGAGAAGCTGGTATTCGAGATTCCGGTGTACAAGAGTATGCCATCTTCCACGAAGTTGCCGAAATAAAAAAACAGGTTCGATTCTCCGGACGTTTCCGGGGAGCCGAACCTATTTTTGTGAGTGAATTATTGATTGTGCGCGCCGCATTTAGACCCTTGGCGGGTATCCCGTTCTTTGAGACGCAGGTTGATTCGATTCAGAATGGTGCGCTTTCGGTAGCTCCATTCCGGCGCCACCAGAAGGCCGCGCTGGGTGTCGGCGGTGAGTCGGTGCACCGTGATGTCTTCCGGAATGATTTCCAGGAGGTCCACCACCAGCTCGCAGTATTCCTCGATGGATTGGAAAGGAACGTAGTCCGGCATCATGTCGTACAGACGGGAGCCTCGGACGATGTTCAGCATGTGAAGCTTGATACCGAAGGGGTGGATTCGGGCCACGTAGGACACGGTATCGAACATGTCCTGCCGGCTTTCCCCCGGAAGCCCCAGGATGACGTGAACCACCGTTCGGATGCCCCGCCGGTGGAGTTCGGTAATCGCCTCGTGGAAAGTGTCCAGGGAGTAACCGATGCCCATGGCTTCGGAGGTTTTGGGGTGAATGGTCTGAAGGCCCAGTTCCACCCAGAGGAAGTGCTCCCGGTTGATTTCTTCCAGCAAATCCAGCACGTCCTCGCCCAGGCAGTCCGGCCGGGTGGCGATGGCGATGCCGTCGATCCGGGAATCCGAAAGAGCATCGTAATAGTATTTTCGAAGAACCGACACCGATGCGTAGGTGTTGGTGTGGTTCTGGAAGTAGGCGATGTGCCGGGCATGGGGCCATTTCTCGCTGAGGAGTTCAATCTGCTCTGAGATGGACGAGGCGAACTCGCCGGAACCGGAAGAAGAGCAGAAGGCGCAGCCCCCGGTGCCCAGGGTGCCGTCCCGGTTGGGGCAGGTGAATCCCGCATCCAGAGAGAGCTTGATGGTTTTTTCGCCAAAGGTTTGTTTGAAATAATTGCTTATAGAAAAATATCGTTCTCCGCCTTGCATGTTTCCTCCAAAATCGTTGCTACACAAAGGGCAACGTGATATAATTACTTTTATTATTTGAAAGGGAAACAGATTCATGCCAGAAGAGAAACCAACGCTTCTTCTCCTCACATGCTGCGGCCCCTGTGCTACAGCCTGTGTCGAGCGAACCGCATTCGACTACGATGTGACCGTGTTCTATTATAATCCAAATATCACGGATTCGGAAGAGTATTATCTTCGAAAAGAGAATCTGGAGAAATTCCTTCGTCTCTTTAATGAAGAGTACAAGGACCGGACTTTGGTGCATTATCTGGAGGGACGGTACGAACCGGAGAAATATTTGGAGCGAACGGCGATGCTGAAGGATGAACCGGAAGGCGGGCGGCGCTGCGAAGAGTGCTTCCGGCTCCGATATGAAGAAGCGGCTCGTGTGGCAAAAGCAAGAAACGCGGATTATTGGACATCCACCATGTCGGTGAGCCCGCACAAGAATTACGACCTCCTCACGAAGACGGGAGAAGAACTTGCCGCAGAGTCGGGCACCTGTTACCTGCCGATTGATTTTAAGAAGAAGAACGGTTTTGGCAGAAGTGTGGAACTTTCAAAAAAATATGGCCTGTATCGGCAGCGATTCTGCGGATGCGACTATGCAAGGTACGCTAATGCCAAAGGGTTATGAAGGGGACAAGGAGAAAAACAACTATGAGTAACGTAATTATTCCGGAAGGCTATGAGCCGATTCTGGGCCTGAAGGAGACTCAGAGAGCCATCAAGAAGATTAAGGACTACTTCCAGCAGGAGCTGGCCTATGGACTGCAGCTTCGCCGTGTGAGCGCGCCGCTGTTCGTATTCCCGGAAACGGGTTTTAACGATACGCTGAACGGTGTGGAGCGCCGGGTGGATTTCAGCATTAAGGACATGAACGAGCGTCAGGTGGAAATCGTGCAGTCCCTGGCAAAGTGGAAGAGAATGGCATTGTATAAATACGATGTAGAGCCGGGTCACGGCATTTATACCGACATGAACGCCATTCGGAGAGATGAGGAATTGGATAACCTTCACTCCATTTACGTGGACCAGTGGGACTGGGAGAAGGTAATCACCAAAGAGCAGCGGACGGAAGAGTATCTGGAAGAAACCGTGGTGACGATTTACCACGCACTGAAGAACCTGGGCGATTATGTAAACCGTCTCTACCGGGATATTCAGATTGAGATTCCGAACGAGATTACATTTATCGATTCCCAGGATCTGGAGGATCGTTATCCGGACAAGAACCCGAAGGAACGGGAGGACTTGATTACCAAGGAATACGGTGCCGTATTCATCAAGAGAATCGGCGGCGTCCTGGCTTCCGGTGAGAAGCATGACGGAAGAGCACCGGACTACGACGATTGGGAACTGAACGGGGATATCCTGGTGTGGAACGATGTCCTGGACAGAGCCTTCGAGATTTCTTCCATGGGAATCCGTGTGGATGCAGAATCCATGAAGCGTCAGTTGAAGATTGACGGAAAAGAAGACCGTCTGGAGCAGCCATTCCATCAAGGTGTTATCACCGGAAAGTATCCGCTGTCCATCGGCGGCGGAATCGGTCAGAGCCGTCTGTGTATGTTCTTCTTGCAGAAAGCGCACATCGGAGAGGTACAGGCATCGGTATGGCCGGAAGATATGATTGAGGAGTGCGCAGAGCACAATATTTTCCTACTGTAAGAAATGCAATACATCAATGTTGTAATCGATAATAAAAGTGAATTAACAGATACCTACTTCACCTACCGCGCACCGGATTCGGTGGCGGTAGGTGATAAAGTCAGCGCCCTGTTCAGTAACAGAAAGAAGCCGGTGGATGCGTACGTATTCGAAACCGGTGTGGAAACCGATCTTCCGGAGAACAAAATTCGGGAAATCGAATCTGTGGACAAGAGGCGCTCTCTTTCCGAAGAGATGATTGATACCGCCATCTGGATGCGGCGGCGCTACGGCATCAAGTATATTGACGGGGTCAAGATGTTCACCGTGGGCGGAAAAAGGGAAAAGGAGAAGCTGGTGAAAGCACCGGCACTCCGGGAAGAGCCCTGGGAGCTGACGGAGGAGCAGGAATCTGCGGTGAAGCAGATTAACGAGTCCCTGGATCGTCGAAAGGAAAACGTGTTCCTGCTGAAGGGGGTGACCGGAAGCGGGAAGACGGAAGTTTACATGCATGCGGTGGAGCATGCGCTGGCCCAAGGCAGAAGTGCCATCGTGCTGGTGCCGGAAATCGCTCTGGCCATGCAGATGGAGAAGCGGTTTCAGAATCGCTTCGGTGCGGAGAACGTGGCCATCCTGCATAGCAAGCTGACCACTTCGAAGCGGCTGGAGAACTGGCTTCGGATTCGAGAGGGTTCGGCCAAGGTGATTCTGGGTGCCCGGACGGCGATTTTTGCGCCGGTCACGGATCTGGGATTGGTGGTTATCGATGAGGAACACGAATCCACCTACAAATCCGACCACAACCCGAAATACGAGACCATGGACGTGGCGTATAAGAGAGCGGGAACTTTCGGTGCCACGGTGGTGCTCGGAAGCGCGACGCCCAGCGTGGTTTCTTTTTACCGTGCATCCGTCGGAATTTATCACCTGATTGAACTGAAGAACCGGGTGGGAAAAAGCCGTCTGCCGGATGTGGAAATCGAGGACATTCGAGGACAGGTGGCCCGGGGTCGGAATGAGATGATCAGCCTGCGGCTGCAGGAGGAGATGCGGTACTGCCTGGAGAAGGGGGAGCAGGTAATCCTGTTCCTGAACCGGCGGGGATACGCGCCTCAGATTCAGTGCGTGGAGTGCGGATACCGCTATCAGTGCGACGATTGCGGGATTTCTTTGACCTATCACAAGAGAGAGAATGCGGCGGTGTGTCACTACTGCGGGAAGAAATTTCCGCTGCCGAAGAAATGTCCGGAATGCGGAAGCCCTCATATTCGGTACGGGGGCGTGGGCACCGAAAAGGTGGAGGAAGTGGTGCAGGAGATGTTTCCGGAATACAAGGTGGCGCGGTTCGACCTGGATACGGCGAAGAACCAGAAGGAAATCGACCGCACCATGTCGGATTTTGTGCACCAACGGACGAACATTCTCATCGGCACTCAGATTCTGGCAAAAGGTCTGGATTTTCGGAATGTGGGACTGGTGGGCATCGTGAATGCGGACATTTCCCTGAACATCCCGGATTACCGGGCGTCGGAGCGCACCTACCAGCTGGTGACCCAGGTGTCCGGAAGAGCGGGGCGGAGTTCGGAATCCAGCCGGGTGGTGATTCAGACCTACAATCCGGAGGCGGAAGCCATCGCTTTTGCCGCTCAGGGGGATTATGACGGGTTCTATGAGTCGGAATTACTCCACCGAAATATCATGAATTATCCACCATACTCCGATTTAATTGCGGTATCCTTTACAGAAGGGGAAAAATACCGACCGGGGAATCGGACCGCAATGGAGTATGCGGAGGATTTTAAAGGGAAATTGGAAAATATGCAGAATCTGCCGGATAAATCCATGATTTACCGGCCTCGGGAGGAAGTGCTCCGGGGGAATACGGAACGGAAGCGGGTGACCTTTCTGATCAAAGCACCGAAAGGGTCCCGCAGTGGATTCATTCAGATGTACATGCGGTATCGGGATTGGATGATTCAGCAGAAGTCGACAATATATATTGAAATTGATGTCAATCCGTATGGCATCGTGTAGGAGGAACAATGGCTATTCGTAAAATCGTAGAGAAAGGGGACGAGATCCTCACAAAGAAATGCAAACCGGTGAAAGAGGTGACGAAGCACATTCAGACCGTGACCCGTGACATGATCGACACCATGGTCGAAGCCGACGGCGTAGGCCTGGCGGCGCCTCAGATCGGAATCATGAAGCGGATGTTCGTGTGCCGTCCGGAACTGGAGGATCCGGAACACAATTACGTGTTCATCAATCCGGAAATTCTGGAGAAGGAAGGGGAGCAGGACTCCATGGAGGGTTGCCTCAGCGTGCCGGGATACATCGGACACGTGGTTCGTCCGGAGAAGGTTCGCATTCAGGGACTGGATGCGGAAGGCGAAATGCAGGATCTGGTCTTTGACGGTTTTGCGGCTACCTGCATCTGTCACGAATACGATCACCTGGACGGAATTCTTTATACCGACCGTTCGGACAACGTGATGACCAACGAGGAATATGCGGAAATCCTGAAAGAACAGGAAGAAGAGGAGCGGTAGATGAAGATTGTTTTTATGGGAACGCCGGAGTTTGCGGTGCCTTCACTGGAAAAGCTGATTGAATGCGGCTGCGAGATTCCGATGGTGGTCACTCAGCCGGACCGCCGGGGCAATCGGGGCAAGGTCACCTTCTCCCCGGTAAAAGAATGTGCGCTGCAGCACGGACTTCCGGTGGCACAGCCGCAGCAGATTCGCAAAGATGAGGAATTCATGCAGGAGTTGGAAGCCCTGGAACCGGATTTCATCGTGGTGGCGGCCTTCGGCCAGCTGCTTCCGGAACGGGTATTGAATGCACCGAAATATGACTGCATCAACGTGCACGGATCCCTGCTCCCGAAACTTCGGGGTGCGGCGCCGATGCAGTACTCCATCCTTCAGGGGGACAAGACCACCGGCGTGACCATCATGAAGATGGCCAAAGGCTTGGATACGGGAGATATGATTTCCAAAGCGGAAATGAACATCGAAGGCATGACCATCCATGAACTGGCGGACAAACTGTCGGTACTGGGGGCGGAGCTTCTGGTGAAGACCATTCCGGAGATTGTGAACGGAACGGCCGTCTATACTCCGCAGAACGAGGAAGAACATACCTATGCATCGATGATTCGGAAGGAAGACGGACTGACGGATTTCAGCGGGGATGCGGTATCGGAGGAACGAAAGATTCGTGCCTACGACCCGTGGCCGGCGCTGTACAGTTTCCTTAACGGGAAGCAGATTAAATTCTTCCGGGCGGAAGTGTCGGAAGAAGAAGGTACCCACGACGGGGGTGTAATCTCCGCGGTGGACAAAAAATCCTTCACGGTGGACTGCGGCAAGGGTAAACTTCGGATTCTGGAAGTCCAGCTGCAGGGAAAGAAACGAATGAGTGCAGGAGATTTTCTGCGGGGCGCGGGCGTGTCCGTGGGAGATCGGCTGACGAAAGGAGAATAGACTATGTACTACGGAGGAATGGGATATTACAGCTCGATGATTGTACTGATTCCGGCGATGATTTTCACCATGATTGTTCAGGGCAGAATCAAGCGGGCGTATTCCAGATATTCTCAAGTGGAGAACAGCCGGCGCCTAACCGGTGCCCAAGCGGCCCGGATGATGCTGGATGCCAATGGACTGTCCGGCGTGCCGATCAATATCCTGAACGGCGGCGACGATTTGAATAACTATTTCGACCCGAGAAGCAACTCGGTAAACCTGTCTCAGGCGGTATACCACACGGATTCCATTTCGGCCATGTGCATCGCCTGTCATGAGGTGGGCCACGCGATTCAACATGCCACCAATTACGCGCCGGTACGGATTCGGAACGGAATCGTTCCGCTGGTGAACTTGACGTCCACCTTCTCCTGGCCGCTGATCATGCTGGGATTGATTTTCTCCACCTCCAGCCGGTACGGCTCCCTGCTGTTCAATCTGGGAGCGCTGTGCTTTGTATTCGTAATCCTGTTCCACCTGGTAACACTGCCGGTAGAACTGAATGCCAGCAATCGGGCACTGAAGCAGATGACCTCCATCGGCATGGTGAGCGATTTCGATTACAGCGGAAGCCGCAAGGTGCTTCACGCTGCGGCGATGACGTACGTGGCCGCGCTGGCAACCGCCGTTGCATCTCTTATCCGGATCCTGCTGATCCGCGGAAGTAATGACAGATAGATGAACCAAGATTTTCGAGTGAGTTACAATGCGCTTCGGAAGATTTATTCTCAGGAAGCCTATTCGAATATTGCGATGAACGAAGCCCTGGAGGACGGAAAAAACTGTTCTCCCGGCTTTGTTCGTTATGTTGTGAAAGAAATCCTTCGTCGCTCCATGGCCCTGGATTACGTCATTGCCGGCCTTTGCCGGAAGGGACTCCGGGGCATGAAAAGCCGGACGAAGGTTCTTCTTCGCATGGGAGTTTTTCTCCTGAACGAAGTGGACAGCATCCCGGATGCGGTATGCGTCAACGAAATCGTGGAGCTGGCCGGCGCCGTGGACAGACCCAATCGTGGTTTTATCAACGGCGTCCTCCGAAGCTATCTTCGGGGCGGTAAAAAAATGAATTTGCCGGGCGGAAGCGACCGACACGCTTTGACCGTTCGATATTCCTGTCAGGAGAATCTGGTGAAGCTGATGCTGGATCAGTACGGATCGGAAGAGGGGATCCGAATTCTGGACGCCTTTAACCGGCCGGTTCCCGTAGCGCTTCGGAACAATCCGCTGAAGCAGGACCGGGAAACGCTTCTGCAGCAGCTCCGGGAGCTGGAGATTGAGGGGATGCCTTCGGCGGAGTGCGACAGCGGCATCCTGACGGAAGGGGGCGCCTTGATTCAGAACGATTTGTTCCGAAAGGGGCACTATTCGGTGCAGGGCATTTCCTCTCAGATGGCGATTCAGGCATTGTCGCCGAAAGCCGGATCCAAGGTGCTGGATATGTGCGCGGCACCCGGCGGGAAGACCACGGGAATCGCTGAGTTGATGGGGGACTGCGGCACAGTGGAAGCCTGGGATATTCACCCCCATCGGACGGAGCTGATTCGGAGAAATGCGGAGCGGCTGGGCCTTCATTCCGTGGAGACCGCAGTGAAGGATGCCACCGTATTCTATCCGGAGCTGGAAGGCTGCTACGATGCGGTGGTGGCGGACGTGCCGTGTTCCGGGCTGGGAACCATCCCGGTGAAGCCGGAAATCAAGCTTCGAGATCATACCGGAGAGTACGCCGGTCTGGTGAAGATTCAGCGCCGGATTCTGGAAAACGCGTGGAAATATGCAAAACCGGGCGGAAGAGTGATGTATTCCACCTGCACAATTAATAAAGAAGAGAATGAAAAAGTCGTGGAGGCATTCCAAAAAAGCATGCCGGACAGTCGGGTTATTGAAAAAAGGCTGATTTTACCGTATAATAAGACTGGCTTTTTCTATACCGTACTGGAGAAGCCGGAGTAAATTGACGGGGAAAATAATGGAAATAGGATATTATACAGACAAAGGAAAAAAGCGAACCCAGAACGAGGATGCGATTCGCGTGCTGACGCGGCATAATGTTTTTATGCTGGCGGATGGCGTGGGCGGAAACCGGGCCGGAGAGATTGCCAGCAATAGGACGCTGGATATCGTGAGCGAATATTTTGAGAACAACCCCATTGAGGCGCTGGAAGGATCCGACCGGATATTTCGGTACTTTGAGGATGCAGTGGATTACGTGAACGAAGCCATTAAGCAGATGGCCCATTCCGTTCCGGAGTGTGCCGGAATGGCCACCACATTGGTATTTGCCTACGTTCGAGACCGGATTCTCTACATCGCGAATGTGGGAGACAGCCGGGTGTACTTCATTCACGGAAAGGAAATTCATCAGATTACGGTGGATCACACCTATGTGAACGATCTGGTTATGATGGGTGCAATTACCAGAAGCGAGGCGGAGCACCATCGGAAGAAGAACGTAATCACTCGAGCCATCGGAGCGAATTCCTACAACAATCCGGACTGCTTCAATATTTATATTGAACCCACGGATCGAATTCTGCTCTGCAGCGACGGGCTGTACGACGAAGTGTCGGAAGAGGAAATTCTGGAATTGATGACTTCTACCGATGATATGAAGGCCTGTGCCAAGGAATTGGTGGATCGGGCCAATGCAAACGGTGGAAACGACAATATCTCGGTTATTTGTGTAAGTATGGTGGAGGACAATTATGAGTAACAGATTGCTGGCGGGTCGCTATGAACTGCTGGAGAAAATCGGAGACGGCGGCATGGCCGTTGTGTATAAGGCAAAGGACAAACTGCTGAACCGATTTATCGCCATCAAGATTCTGCGGCCGGAATTTACGAAGGACCCGACGTTTGTAGAGAACTTCAAGCGGGAGTCTCAGGCAGCAGCGGGACTGGCTCATCAGAATATCGTCGGGGTATACGATGTAGGCAGAGAAGGAAACATCAACTACATCGTGATGGAACTGGTAGAAGGCCAGACCCTGAATGAGATTATCGCGAAAGAAGCACCGATGGATTATCGCCGTGTCATCGAGATCACCAAACAGGTGGCGGCGGCACTTCGGGTGGCGCACCGGAACAAAATCATTCACCGCGATGTAAAGCCACACAATATCATGGTTACGACGGATGGAATCGTGAAGCTGGCGGATTTCGGAATCGCCAAAGCGGTGAACGATGCCACCATGTCCACCGGAAGCAAAATTATCGGTTCGGTTCACTATTTCTCGCCGGAACAGGCGCGGGGAAATTACGTGGACGAGCGTTCGGATATCTATTCCTTGGGAATCGTTATGTACGAGATGCTCACGGGACAGGTTCCGTTCGACGGAGATAATCCGGTAACCATTGCCCTCAAGCACATCAACGAAGAGATCACGCCGCCGAGCCAGCTGGTGGACGGTATTCCGCCGGCACTGGAGCAGTGCGTGCTGAAGGCCACCAGCAAGTTCCAGACGAACCGCTACAGCAGTGCGGACGAGCTGATCGAAGAGCTGAACAATATTGAATTCGTTACCCGTATGGTAGGTAATTCTATTTTTAACGAAGCCTCCGAACAGGTGGAACAGAGCCGGAAGGGTCAGACCGACGAGGACGAGGATTACGAGGATGAGGACGACGATGAGTCCTACGACCGGAAATCCCGAAAGAAGAAGAAAAAACCGAAGAAGAAGCTGACCAAAGCGCAGAAGAAGCGCCGCATCCTGATTGCGATAGCCGCGGTACTGGCAGTAGGCCTGGGCGTTGCGGTTGCCGGATTCAACGGCCTTTTCTCCGGTCAGAAGGAAGTTCCGGACCTCTACGGAATGACGGTAAAACAAGCCAAGAAGGAAGTGGAAGCGGCCGGCTTTAAGCTGAAGGAGGGGAAGGAGGTCTACTCCAACGACTACTCCAAGGGCCAGATTGCGGAGCAGGATCCGGAGTCCGGTTCGAAAGCGAAGAAGGGCGCATCCATCACCGTTCATGTGAGCAAGGGACCGCAGGCCGGAACGGTGCCGAATCTGGTGGGCCACAACGAAAGCGAAGCGGAAGAGATGCTGAAGTCTTCGGATTACGAGCTGGGTACGATTAAACAGCAGACTTCCACGGAAGCGGCAGGCACCATCATTTCCCAGGATCCGAGCGGCGGCGAGGAAGCCGACCACGGCACTCAGGTGAACATCGTGGTCAGCGACGGAAAGGGCGTTCAGAAGTCCACCGTGCCGTCCATTACCGGACGAACCCTCACCGAGGCGAAGCAGGCGCTCCGAAGTGCGGGCTTCAAGGTGGGCAAGGTAACCTATGAAGAAAGCAATGCATACGGCAGCGGCTACGTAATGTGGCAGCAGTATGCGGCAAATACCGAGCTGAATAAGGGTACCAAGATTGATATCGAGGTCAGCAAGGGCGCACCGAAGACCAACGACAAAAAGAAGCCGAACAAGAAGCCGTCGAATACCGACAGCGACGATAACGGCAGCAATTCGGTGGACGATTAGCATATGATTGGAAAAGTAGTAAAAGGAATCGGGGGCTTCTATTACGTCTCCGACGGAAAAGAAATCATTCAAGGAAATGCTCGGGGAAATCTGAAGCGCCGAAAGAAGGATACCATCTATGTGGGAGACGAGGTGGAATATGAAATTCGTCCGGAAGATGGGGAATGTATTATCACCAAAGTACTCCCGCGCCGGAATATTCTAAAGCGTCCGCCGGTATCCAATTTGGACACGCTGGTCATCGTTTCTTCGGCAGAAACGCCGGAGATGATTCCCCTGGCGGTGGACAAGCTGACGGTGTACTGCGAGATTACCGGGATTCGGCCGATTCTTGTTTTTACAAAAGCGGATTTGGCATCGGAAGAGCGGATGCGAGAGCTTAAGAATATGTACCGGGAGGTGTATCCCGTATATCCCATCAGCAGCGTCACCGGAGAGGGTGTGGACGACCTTCGCAAGGCCGTTGCGGGACAGAGCGTGGCTCTGGCGGGACCGTCGGGCGTGGGCAAATCCACATTGCTGAACGCATTGATTGCGGATGCGGATGCGGAGACCGGAAACCTCAGCGAGAAGACCGGCCGGGGAAAACACACCACGCGTCATGTGGAAATTTTTCCGCTGGATCACGCCACCTACGTGTACGACACGCCGGGATTTACCTCTCTGGATTTGCCGGAGATGGATCCTCGGGAGCTTCGAAACTTCTTTCCGGAATTCCGGGAACCCGGAGCTCATTGCCGCTACGGCGATTGCGTGCACATTAACGAGCCGGCATGCGGCGTGAAGGAAGCCCTGGCAGAGGGCGAAATCTGCCGGACGAGATACGACAGTTATTTAAAAATGTATGAAGAGGTTCAGAAATGGCAAAAGTAGCACCATCAATTCTATCGGCAGATTTTTCCAAACTGGGAGCGGATGTACAGGAAATATGTGAATTCGGCGCAGATTACATCCATGTGGACGTTATGGACGGCGCCTTTGTTCCGAACATCAGCTTCGGAGCCGGCGTGATGAAAAGTTTGAATAATGTGGCAACCATTCCATATGATGTACATCTGATGATCGAGGATCCGGACCGGTACATCGAGGACTTCGTGACACCGAACACGGAATTCATTACCGTTCATCAGGAGGCTTGCCGTCATCTGGACCGGACGATTCAGCATATTCACAGCACCGGAGTGAAAGCCGGCGTTGCCCTGAATCCGGCCACCCCTATCGTGATGGTGGAGGATGTGCTGGACAAAGTGGACATGATTCTGATTATGTCCGTGAACCCGGGTTTTGGCGGACAGAAATTTATTCCGAGAGCACTGGACAAAATTCGCCGCCTGGATGAAATCCGGAAGGCAAACGGGTACGATTTCGTCATTGAAGTGGATGGCGGAGTCAACCTTCAGAACTGCGACGAGCTGAAATCCGTCGGCACCGACATCCTGGTTGCCGGATCGGCAGTATTCAAGGCGGAAAGCCGAAAGGAAGCCATAGCGGTTCTGGGCAAGTAATTCGGAATGTACCGGCGCTAAGGAAGTATGCGATAACAGGGAGTATCACACGAATGTGTGGTGCTCCCGTTTTTTTTGGTTCTTCACTTTTTTTCTCGGGGATTTTAGCAAAAGAGCAAACCTGCATCCGGAAAGCAATCTCATCGTCAAGCTGAGATTGCTTTCCGGATGCAGGTTCTTTCATTCTTGGGCGCCGGCGGGCCGGGAAAATCCTGAGGATGTTGGCGTGTCCTGACGGAGGACCAAGGGTTTGCGGGCATGCCCACGCCAACATTTGCGCCGGATACCTGCTAATGAGATTCAATTGTTGGCGTGCCCCGACGGAGGACCAAGGGTTTGCGGGCATGCCCACGCCAACATTTGAGCCGGATACCTGCTAATGAGATTCAATTGTTGGCGTGCCCCGACGGAGCTCCAAAGGTTTGCGGGCATGCCCACGCCAACAAAGACGCCGGCGGGCCGGAAAAATCCTGAGCATGTTGACGTGCCATGACGGAGAATAAAGGCTTTGCGGGCATGCCCACGCCAACACGCTCATGTCCATCATTAAGAAAAGAATGTTTACCTTATACAAAAGGCAATCCCCGAGAAAAAAGTGAAGAACCATACTATTTGGGACCTTGTATAGAAATATGTACATATGGTAAAATTTGAGAGAAAGACGCAGCCCCTGTGGCCCGAATGGAGAATACTATGATACTTATGATACTAAAATGCATTTCTTTAATTAATCTGGTGCTAGCTATAATATGTTGCATGAAAGGACTTCAAGCGAAAGATATATATGATGCGAATCATTTTGTTATGCGAGTATCGAAGGCAGCATGTTTCGGAGGGGTTGGATGTGCTATAGTGGGTACAATATTGCCATTCTTATTGAACAGTGATCCCCCAATAAAATATTGTATTATGTTTATTCTGATGCAGGTAGGGGCGATATATATGAGCGCGTCGCGAATTCCGGGGATGGAGCAGCTTGAGGTGGATGGTGATGTGATTCGTAAGACAAAACTCTTTGTTATTCAAAAGGAGTGGCGTTTCCAAGATATTGATCATTTCGAGGGTATACTGACGGTTGAAGACAAAGTACCCCAAAAGGCAATAGCTGCATATCTCAAAGAAGGAAATCGAAAAGCGTTTAAAGTGTATTGTGGTGTGAAAGGATATGATTTGTTTTGTCAGCGAATATCCGAAGAAAACATCCCAATCCTGGAACAATGGGACGAGGATGATAGTCCTGTTTCTCGGTAACCGATAATGAACTACGAATTGTGGAAAGAAATACTGAGCTGGGAAGTTTACTACATGTTCATTGGTTTCGCAATTTCTGTGCTCGGTTCATCGGTTTTTGGAGCAAATGAAGCCCGATTCCTTTTAAGGAAATATGGAAAATGGAAGGGGTTAAAGAAATATGAGAGTAAGCATCCATTTTACCTATATAGCCTCTTATATTTGTGGTATGACCGATACTATCCGGTAAATCAACCGGAGTATAAAAAGTTTAAACGTGCAATTAATAAATCGAGAATAATCAATATTTTGGGAATACAACTGATGTGCAGCCTGTTGTTGGTGGGTATAAAGCAGTATATTTGGGGTATGTATTTTTGCGATTTGAAAGATGATGAAATTATAGAGATTTTTAGAGACACTTCTTGTCGCCTGATTATCGCATATGCTGTTATTCCTTCTATTCTATTAAATGCAGCACAGGCTATCATGAATCGTATGGATAGAAAAAGAGGATAATAAATATGATAATAGTATTAATTGTATTCTTAATTGCGTCGATTATAAATTGGAGAATTGCGCGAAAGAGACAAGCCCATTGTTGGAGAGATGAATCAAGTCGTAGAAAAAACCAGAAAAAAACAATTTTTGTTGTAATTCGTTCGAATGTGGACACCACACCGATTGAAGCGGTGGTACCTGTTGGTTGCATCTTTTGGATTATTTATTTAACGTATTATGGTCAATCGATGACCAATTCAATGCGCGCCGGTGTTTTTATTGTTAATATCATCGTCTTTGCAATGGGCTGTACTCCGTATGCGTACGAAATTTGTTTCGATGAGTACACGATTTGCAGGAGAATTTTTAATCGGAGAAAGTATTGGAACCTTTGCGATATTAAATACTGCAAGGTAAAGATGAAGTCGTATAGGATGGGGGTTTATCCGGTAATATATGTGTATATGAAAGGAAAAAGATTACCGGCCTTCTGGGTCAGCGAAGGGCAGTTTGGATTTATGCGTTTTCTAAGATGCATGAAATTTGTAGGAAAGAAAAAGGGGCAGAAGCCCGGTCACCCAAGAGTTCCGCTTATCGGAAAAGAGAAATTGGATGATTATTTTCTGAGAAGCGACATTTAAAGCTAATTCTTATATCATAATTCAAAGAAGGGAAAAACACTATGAAAAAAGGAAATGTACTGGCGGTCCTTTTGGCGACCGTAGGAATCATGCTTTTCGGTACTCTGGCGGTATCGGCGGAGAATTCAATCTGCATCCGGAAAGAGCAGTGTGCCAACCGCGATTGCAGAGAATGAGTCCGGCGCAGTCACCTCCGCAAAAGCAAGTGTGGGGAAGTCCAGAAAGGCGAAAGCTTCCGTAAATGCAGTGGCGGATTCCGGCCTGTACCAGGTGAAGATTGCGGGAGATATATGTCCAAGCGCTGGAAGCCGGGCAATGGATTTGATTAATCAGTACCGGAAAGCAAACGGAAAAAGCAGCATCGAACGGGACAATACTTGTGAGCTTATGGCAATTACCCGTGCGGGAGAGATTTCGGTATACTACAATGCCATGCGTCCTTCCGGAACGGCCGGACCGGATCTTATCATTGGATTCTATGATGAAGATAAGGATGCGACCATCGACACCTGGTTCAACAAATTAAATCCGGATTTGAAGAAATTACTTCTGGACGATCAGTGGAAGTCCGGATGGGTTGGCGTTTTCCGCAACGATGCCGGATATTGCTATGTTGCCGTGGATTTCTACACGACGGCAACGCAGGGAAGCACGAACTCCAATTATTCGGAAAAGGAATATACGCTGACCTTCCATGTGATGGATAAGTGCCTGAACGTGAAGGGGCTGTTCTGCGACAAGAACGTTAACCTCTACAACAAAAACACCTTGACAAAGGGTGCAACCTACTATTACGTAGTGATAAACTACAACCAGGTGGAGGATGTGAATCTGTTCCACTCTCAGACCACCAAATCCTCCAACACCAAGGTGATTTCCGCCACTAAGGAGGGCATCCTGAAGGCGAAATGCCCGGGCGTCGCGAAGGTAACCGTCAAGCCGGCGGCCGGTTCCGGACTGTCCATGTCCAAAACGCTGGTGGTTCTGCCGAGCAAGGTGACCGGCGTGAAACTGACCGCGAAGAAAAAAGCCATGAAGGTTGCGTGGAAGAAGACGGTGGGAGCATCCGGATACAAGGTATACCGGGCAACTTCCAAGAAGGGAAAGTACACATGCGTCAAGACCGCATCTTCCAAAACAACGTCCTTCACCAACAAGAAGCTGAAGAAGAACAAGAAATACTACTATAAGGTATGTGCTTTCGTAAAGTCCGGCAAAAAGACGTACAACGGTGCATACTCCACCGTGGTTATGAAGAAAGCAAAATAGCATACGTGAATCCACCGGGAGCAGCCAAAAGGCTGCTCCCGGATTTCATTTGGCGGAGACTGCTGCATCGAGTGTCCATCCGGCAATTAGAGTTCTGTAATTGAAAGAAATTGAATATGCCTAGAATTTCGGAGCGACTTCACGCTAATCTTACAATTTCGGCGGATTAGCGTGAACGGATTTCTGCCTCAGATTGATTTCGCCATTCAATTTCCGGTGAGCAAAGAAGCTTCTTGAAAAAAGTTCACGCTTTTTGAAGGAGAATACCCTTTGCAGCGTGAACGCAAGGTTCGGATTCTTCGGGTCAAAATTAGAATCCGGCAAATTCGGAGATTTTCGTTCACGCTAAATCCTTCTTTTACTGTCAAAAAGCGTGAACTGCCCTCGAAAATCTAGGCATATGGGAATGGAACAGAATGGCGTAGATAATACAATTAGAATCGAGCTGTTTTTAGCTCAGATGTTTAATGAGGAAGATGCAAGGAATTATTTTTTCTTTACAACGGGCCGAAATAATGGGAAAATAGTCAGCGGATGGTATTCTTTGTTGAAACTATACCGAAAGGAGAAAAAATGAATAACAAGATGTCCAAAAGTGAAAAGGAGAAACAGATCCGTCGGGAAGCGAAAGCAACTATTATCCTCTTTCTGATCTGTTTTGTGTGGAATGTGGGCTGCGCCTACGGCCTGTCCGGCTGCAGCGTCCGGGTACTGGGGCTCCCCCTGTGGTGGGTGCTCAGCACTCCGGGGGTGTTCGTAATTGCCGTTGTGGGAGTAATCTTCTTGGTGCGCAAAGTCTTCGTGGACTTTGATCTGGATGAAGAATCGGGGGGAGGTGCCCATCATGCAGAGTAAGCATTTAATCGTGCTGGCAATTCTGTGTGCCTACCTTTTGATTAATCTGGGAATCGGAATTTATATCAACCGAAAGACGGCGGGGGAGGAAAATTTCCTCAGCTCTTATTTCGTGGGATCTCGAGGCATGGGCGGACTGGTCCTGGCCATGACTTTAGTGGCTACCTATACCAGTGCCAGCTCTTTCTTGGGAGGACCGGGGTTGGCTTCCACCTTCGGCCTGTCTCAGTCTTGGATTGCCGGGGTGCAGATTGGCGCCACGTTCCTGACGCTGGGCGTTCTGGGAAAGAAATTTGCGCTGATTTCCAGGCGGATTCAGGGGGTAACCATTTCCGATTACCTGAGGGCCCGGTATCAATCCGGGGCGGTGGTGGTCCTTTGCGGCCTGGCGTTGGTGGTGTTCTTCATCACCCAGATGATTGGGCAATTTATCGGCGGAGCCACCCTGATTCAGACGGTAACGGGCGTTCCCTATTGGGCCGGACTCCTTCTGTTCGGCGCGGTGGTGGTTTTATATACTGCTTTTGGGGGATTCCGGGCGGTGGTGCTGACGGATACCCTGCAGGGAATCGTGATGACATGCGGAACGTTTTTGATGCTGTTCTTTATCATTCGCCAATGCGGCGGCATGGAAGACATCGTGAATCAACTGAACGTGTCCAATCCGGGCTGGGACCTGATGGGGAAGGGCACCTACGGGAAGGACATTGCGGTCCTTCGGCCGGGGTACATGATTTCCTACTGGGTGCTGGTGGGCATTGCGGTGCTGGGGCTTCCGCAGACGGCGGTGCGCTGCATGGGGTTCAAGGATACCCGTTCCATGCACCGGGCGATGATCTACGGAACGGTGGTGATTGGCATCCTGATGATCGGCATGCATTTGGCGGGAACGCTGGCGTATCCCCTGGTGGAGAACGCGAATCTGGCCAGCACGGATCAGGTGATTCCGTACGTGGTGATGAAATACATGCCGGGATGGGCCGCGGGATTTTTCCTGGCGGCACCCTTAGCGGCGGTGATGTCCACGGTGGACTCCCTTCTGATTCTTTCTTCGGCCACGATTCTGAAGGATCTGTATTTGAATTACATCGTGAAGCGGAAGGTGTGCCCGGAGGAAGAGGATGTTCGGGACGTTTCCTCAGACCTGATGAAAACGCATCCGGCAGCGGCGGCCAACGTGCCGAAAATCAGCTTTGGCATTACGGCGGTGATCGGAATCCTTACCTGCTTGATTGCGCTGAACCCGCCGGACGTAATCGCTTGGATCAACCTCTTCGCATTCGGCGGTCTGGAGGCCACGTTCTTCTGGCCGATTATCGGCGGTCTGTATTGGCGGAAGGGAAACAGCAAAGCCTGCCTGGCATCCACTACCGTGGGGTTGATTACGTTTGTCTTTTTCAACCGGGTAAAAATATTACCGCTGGGTATCCACGAAATCGTGGCGGCTCTGGTGCTGGGCGGAATCGTGTATTTCGCGGTGGGCAGTGCGACTGCGCAGGAAGTGCCGGACGAGGACATGCTGGAGAAGTGTTTTTAATAATTAGAACAGGATTATAACGATGAATTTAACACTGTTTATTCCATCCAAAGAATATACGGCGGCGGGAGAGCGCTGGGCCGAAATGCTGCGGCTCCCGGTGGTTACGGATGCCGCCGAGCTGTCTCCGGACCGGCTCCACCTGCAGGCGGACGAAGGGGGCCTTTCCCTGGTTCAGGGAAAGCTGTCGGTGCGAGGGGATTTCATCCACATGATTCCGCGGCTTCGCCCCTCCAATCTGAACCGGGAGTTTCTGGTAAAAGCAGGCCGAATGAAGGGCATAGAGCGTCCGGTGGCCATCGACGCCACCGCCGGGCTGGGGGAGGATTCCCTGCTCCTGGCGGCGGCCGGATTTCGAGTACACCTCTTTGAGTATAACCCGGTCATCGCTGCTTTACTGCTGGATGCCATGGAGCGGGCCCGGGAGGTGCCGGAGCTTCGGGAGCCGGTTTCCCGCATGGAGCTTCACGTGGGGGACAGCATCGAGGCAATGAATCGGGCGGAGGATTCCATCGGGGGTATTCCGGACCTGGTGCTGCTGGATCCCATGTTTCCGGAACGGCAGAAGAGCGCCCTGGTGAAGAAGAAATTCCAGCTGATTCACCGGCTGGAGTCCCCGTGCATGGAGGAAGAGACCCTGCTGAACGCCGCGATTGCGGCCGGCCCGCGGAAAATCCTCATCAAGCGGCCGCTGAAGGGGCCGTGGCTGGCGGGGCGCAAACCGGGGTACTCCATCTCCGGAAAAGCCGTGCGATACGACTGCATTCTTTTACCTCGAGATTAGTCCGAATCGGAAAATCAATAATTGTTATTTGGAAAATTATAGTAATCGACTTGTTTATTTGTATAAAAAATGTATAATATTGTTGATGATTTATTCCAAATGGAACAAGGAGGATTATGGTAATGAGTGATGTAAGTATGCTGGAGCCAAAAAGTGTATTCCAGTACTTTGATGAGATTAGCGCGGTTCCGCGTGCATCCAAGTTCAACGCAAAGATCAGCGAATATCTGGTGAATTTTGCGAAGAAAAACAATCTGGAATACTACCAGGATGAGCTGGGCAACGTGATTATTTATAAAGGCGCGACTCCGGGATATGAGACCGCTGAACCGGTGATGCTGCAGGGCCACATGGATATGGTTGCCGCTGTTGCAGAAGGTTACGAACACGATTTCGAAACCCAGCCACTGGAAATCTACGTAGACGGAGATTATGTAACCGCAGCAGGAACGACCCTGGGTGCGGATAACGGTATCGCAATCGCAATGGCACTGGCTGTACTGACTTCGGATCAGGTGAGCCACCCGGCATTGGAAGTATTGATTACCGTGGATGAAGAAATCGGTATGCTGGGCGCAGAAGGCCTGGATCCTTCTAAGATTTCCGCTCGCAGAATTATCAACATCGATTCCGAGTCCGAAGGCGTTATCACCGTAGGCTGTGCCGGTGCGGTAGATTGCATTACAACATTTGAGACTCCGAGAGTAACGAAGTCCGGCGTTTGCTACAAGTACGCACTGGACGGACTGCAGGGCGGTCACTCCGGAATGGATATCGATAAAGAAAGAGGCAATGCCATCGATCTGACCGGTCGTGTTTTCCTGGATTGCCTGAAAGAAGCAAGAATGAACATCGTCCGCCTCACCGGCGGTGCCGTTACCAACGCAATTTGCAATAAGGTATCCGGTGAAGTTCTGGTGCATCCGGATGACTGCATCGCATTTGAGAAGGCACTGCGCGAGGTTGCGGCAGAGCTGAAGGCAGAGTACGAAATTGCCGATCCGGGCCTGAAAATCACCATGGAAAGAGTTGGCGAGATGGAAACCGAAGTCGTTGCGGATGAGTGTCAGATGAACCTGATGAAGTATCTCTTCGTGATTCCGACCGGCGTTCACCACATGAGCGTAGCGCTTCCGGGCATCGTAGAGACATCCATGTCCATCGGATTTATCCGTTTGGAAGGCGACACCATGCAGACCGGTGCGATGATCCGTTCTTCCGTGGACAGCCGCAAGAAGAACCTGTGCCAGCGCGTAAAGATGGTTTCCGAAGCATACGGCGGCAAGTGCGAGTTCTCCGGCGATTACGGCGCATGGGAGTTCAACAACCACTCCACACTGCTGGATATTTGCGTGGACACCTTCGAACTGCACTTCGGCAGAAAGCCGGAAGTGGGTGCGGTTCATGCCGGACTGGAATGCGGAAAGTGGGCGGAGAAGTGGGGTGCCATCGACGCGGTATCCATCGGACCGCAGATGATGGAAGTTCACTCCCCGAACGAGAAGCTGTCCATCCCATCCACCGCAAGAACATGGGAATACCTGAAAGCAATCCTAGCTGCCTGCAAATAGGATTTCGACAATACGAATCGGGTAAAATAATCGAGAGTGCATCTTCGCGATGCACTCTCTTTTCATGTGTCTAGAAGTGGGTGTGGCGTACGATGGTGTCCATGAAGACCTGCATGGCCTGGGTGAGGTACCGGCCCTTCTTCCAATAGAAGTACAGATTTCGGGTGATGTTCTCGCCCGCCAGCTTGTAATACACCAGGTTGGGATCCGGGGTGGCTCTGCCGATCAGGAGTTCCCCGGTGAACGCAATTCCCAGGCCGGAGCCGGCCACGTTGTATGCGGTGAGCTGCTGATCCAGTTCCAGTGCAACGCGAGGCTTAAATCCGTACTCCTGACAGAGGAGCCGGGCGCGGTTTCCGGTATCGTTGAAGGAATGGAGCAGGATGAAAGGCTCCTTTTGGAACAGAGCGAGATCCACGGCCGGATATTGTTCTTGCCGGAAGGATCCGTCCTGAATGGCCTTCTGGGGAATTTGATAGTCTCGCAGTCCCATGTTGACGGCGAAATTTTTGGGCACCACCAGAACCAGATCTTCCCGGCCCACCTGGTGCCGGTCAAAGACCTTCAAGTCCAGTTCCTTGTTGTCCAGGATAAAATCAATCTGAGAGTCCTGAAGCAGCTTCACCAGTTCCCGGGATTTCGCTTCCACCAGGGAGATTTCCAGGTCCGGATACTTGGAGGAGAATCGGGCGAGCAGGGGCGGGAGCACCCAAGAGGAGAAGAAGTTGCTCCCACCGAAGTGCAGGGAGCCGGTGCGCAGTTCTCCAAAGTCATTGATAAAGGTTTCGAATTCCGTGGTGGCGGTCATAATCTGATGCACTGCGTGGATATACTGCTTGCCGCATTCGGTGAGCTCCAAGGGCTTGGTGCTGCGGTCGAAAAGAGGATAGCCCACCTTCTTCTCAATCCGCTTCACATTGGCGCTCAGCGACGGCTGAGAGATGTACAGCTTGGCCGCCGCCTTGGAAAAACTCTTCTGTTTATAAACTTCATATACGTATTCCATTCCCTGAAACATGACGTCTCCTTATATAACTTCAAAGCTATAGTTTATATAAAAATATAAGTATTTGATTATAATACAATATTTACATATACTTTACAAGTGAGCCGGCACAGCGAATTCTTCGCATTGTCGGAAATGGTTGGAAGATATAAGGTTTTTTATAGGAGAAGAGAGTTATGGAAATGTACGGAATCGATCAGCTGGGTATTCAGGCAAGTCAGGTGCACCACAATTTGTGCGCGGCAAGACTGGTGAAGAAATCCCTGGAGCGGGGGGAAGCGACCCTGTCCTCGACGGGCGCCCTTTCGGTGGAAACGGGAAAGTATACCGGCCGATCTCCTTACGATAAATACATTGTAGACAGCCCGGCGGTGCACGATCGGATTCATTGGGGAAGCGTCAATCGCCCGATTGATCGGAGAATTTTTAACCGGATTAAGGGGGATATGATCGAGTATCTGAACGGGAAAGAAGTGTTCGTTTTCGATGGTTTTGCCGGTGCAGACAGCAAGTACACCCGGAAAATTCGGGTTATCAACGAGAAAGCGTGGCAGAACCTGTTCATCCACAACCTGCTGATTCGTCCGACGGAGGAACAGCTGGAGGAATACGGCGAGGCGGATTTCACCATCCTGGCGGTGCCGGGGTTCAAGTGCGATGCGAAGAAGTACGGCATTCATTCGGAAGCGGCGATTATCATCGATTACGAGGCGCACTTTGTCATCATTGCCGGAACCAGCTATGCGGGAGAGATTAAGAAATCCGTATTTTCTATCATGAATTACGTGCTGCCGGTGGAAGACAACGTACTGCCGATGCACTGCTCGTCCAATATGGATCCGGAGACCGGGGAGACGGCGGTGTTCTTCGGATTGTCCGGAACCGGAAAGACGACCCTGTCGGCCGACCCGGCGCGGAAGCTGATCGGGGATGACGAACACGGCTGGTCCGACGACGGTGTGTTCAATATTGAGGGGGGATGCTACGCGAAGTGCATCGACCTGGAAGAAGAAGAGCAGCCGGAAATCTATCATGCGATTCGATTCGGTTCGGTGGTGGAGAACGTGATTCTGGATCATGAGACCCGGGAAGCGGATTTTTCCGACCGGGAGCTGACGCCGAATACCCGTGTGGGATATCCGATTGATTTTATCGATAATGCGGAGATTCCGGGAAAGGGCGGAATCCCGAAGGTGGTAATCTTCCTTACGGCGGATTCCTTTGGCGTACTGCCGCCGATTTCCAGACTGTCCAAGAATGCGGCCATGTACCAGTTCGTCACCGGTTTTACCGCAAAGGTGGCCGGCACGGAGCGGGGCATCAAGGAACCGCAGCCAACATTCTCCACACTGTTCGGAGAACCGTTCATGCCGCTGAGAGCGGAATGCTATGCGGAGATGCTGGGCGAGCGTCTGGAGAAATACGGCACAAAAGTATATCTGGTGAATACCGGCTGGACCGGTGGTGCGTACGGTACCGGTTCCAGAATGAAGCTGAAGTACACCCGGGCAATGATTCATGCGGCTCTGGAAGGAAAGCTGGACGATGTGGAGTACGTTCACGACGCCCTCTTTAATCTGGACATTCCACAGAGCTGCCCGGATGTACCGGCAGAAATCATGAATCCGAGAGATACTTGGAAGGACAAGGAGGCGTACGATTTTCAGGCCAGAGAACTGGCGAAAATGTTCCAGGACAACTTTGAAAAAAAGTATCCGGACATGAAGAAAGAAATCGCCGCTGCCGGACCGCATGTGGACAACATTGAGGATGAAGCGGCCGCAATGTAACGAAAAAACAAATGGTGGATAAGGAAAGGGGAATCCGGTGCAAATCGGATTCCTTTTTCTGTTGGAAAATTACACTTCGTCGATTGGGTAGTTTTCCTATGAAGAGTTGGTGAAGTCGTGGAATTACGGCAATCGATGTGTTATTATCAGTCTCATACGTAGAGTGCTAATTCACACAGAAAATGAGGTAGATTATGAACGAGGTAAAAACACCGAAGAAACCGGTGATTAATTTCTGGATTAGTGCATTGATGGTACTTCTGTGCATCAATATTTTTCTGAAACCGTATATTCAGAAGATGCAGATTCAAGATGTGAAGTACAGCACCTTTATCTCCCAGACCGAAAAGAAGCAGGTGAAAGAGGTGGAGGTGCAGGAAAATAAAATCGTGTTCACTTTGAAGGACGACGACAAGATCTACGAAACCGCAAAGATGAACGATCCGGAGCTGATCGATCGGCTGTCGGAATCCGGCGCCAAGTTCTCCGGAGAGATTAACGAAACCATGTCTCCGCTGGCAAGCTTCCTGTTGACGTGGATTTTACCAATCTTGTTCTTCATGTGGCTGGGCAAGCGAATGCAGAAGAGCCTGATGGATAAGTCCGGCGGCGGTGCCGGTTCCATGATGTTCGGAATGGGTAAGTCCAATGCGAAGATATACGTGCAGTCCACCAACGGCATTAAGTTCTCCGATGTAGCCGGGGAAGATGAGGCCAAAGAGAATCTGCAGGAAATCGTGGATTATCTCCATGACCCGAATAAATACAAGACCATCGGTGCCTCTATGCCGAAGGGCGTGCTTCTGGTGGGCCCTCCGGGAACCGGTAAGACCATGTTGGCAAAAGCCGTAGCGGGGGAATCCAATGTGCCCTTCTTCTCCATTTCCGGATCGGATTTCGTGGAGATGTTCGTGGGCATGGGTGCCTCAAAGGTTCGGGATCTGTTCAAGCAGGCGAAGGAGAAGGCTCCGTGCATTGTTTTTATCGACGAGATCGATACCATCGGTAAAAAGAGAGACGGTCAGGTTGGCGGAAACGATGAGCGGGAGCAGACCCTGAATCAGCTGCTGACGGAGATGGACGGATTCGAAGGAAACAACGGCGTCATTATTCTGGCGGCGACCAACCGTCCGGATTCCCTGGATCCGGCACTGACGAGACCGGGACGGTTTGACCGGAGAGTACCGGTGGAACTTCCGGATCTGAAGGGACGAGAAGCGATTCTGCGGGTTCACGCCAAGAAGATTAAAGTGGAGCCGAATGTGGATTACGAGAAAATCGCTCGGATGGCCTCCGGTGCTTCCGGTGCGGAGCTGGCCAATATCGTAAACGAAGCGGCGCTTCGGGCGGTTCGGGACAAGCGGCACTTTGCCACGGAAGCGGATCTGGAGGAGAGCATTGAAGTGGTTATCGCCGGATATCAGAAGAAGAATGCCATTCTGACGGACCGGGAGAAGTGGACCGTCTCCTACCATGAGATCGGTCATGCTTTGGTGGCCGCAAAGCAAAGCCACTCTGCACCGGTTCAGAAGATTACCATCATTCCGAGAACCTCCGGTGCGCTGGGATACACAATGCAGGTAGAGGAAGGAAATCACTACCTGATGACCAAGAAGGAGCTGGAGAACCGAATTGCCACCTTTACCGGCGGCAGGGCGGCAGAGGAAATCGTCTTCGGGGATGTGACCACCGGCGCCTCCAACGATATCGAGCAGGCCACCAAGATGGCCCGTGCCATGATTACCCGATACGGAATGAGTTCGGACTTCGATATGGTGGCGTTGGAGACGGTGTCCAACCAATACCTGGGCGGAGATGCCTCACTGGCATGCTCGGCGGAGACCCAGAAGAAGATCGACGAGAAGGTGGTAGCGCTGGTGCGTCAGCAGCATGAAAAGGCGGCCGGCATTCTGCTGGAAAATCGAGAGAAATTAGATGAGCTGGCACGGTACCTGTATCAGAAGGAGACCATTACCGGCGAGGAATTTATGAAGATTCTAAATGAAGATGGGGCTCCTGCAGCTGAAATTTAGAAACGCTTTCAAATCGAAAATGGGCGGATTGTTTCAAAACCGAAACAATCCGCCCTCTTTTTGAAAAGAACAAAATGACGGAGGTAAAGGATTCCAAATCTGTGGAAAACTTTTCTTGACAAAAGAAAAAAAGACGCTCAAAGGCGAATATCAAAGGATATCCGAGGTTTTAGTTATCAACAATCAGTTGTTCACGAGATTGTATACAATTTTTCGAATTCTTGTGGAAAATTCCCAATCCGTTGAAAAAACTGACTTTGCGGAATGTTAATAAATTGTAAAGAACAGGTAAGAGCAAAAAAGAACAGCCGGGGTTTTTGACCCGGCTGTGAAAAAAAACAATGGAAAACAATTTCCGTTGAAAAGCATTTTTTTGTAAATAATTTCTAGTCGTTCGGAGAGGCATTTTCGGCGGCGGAGCCCTCTCGGAATCCCATTACCAGTTCTAGGTATGTTAGAGGCTCGATGACCGGTTGGATAAATGACAGCTCAGAAAGAAATTCCCGGAGGCGATTTTCTGTGGCAGATTTCACATTTAATCGGTCTTCCGGAAGGACAATCTCGAGTTCAATGTAGCTCCCCAGTCCGTCCAGTTCGTCCAGACAGACGGTAAGGTCCTCTTTTTTGTATTCTTTCCGGCGCTTCTTCACCTTCGCAGCGGAGCGAAAACCCAGCGCCAGCAGAATCTGCCGCATTTTGTGTTCGTCTTCCACCCGGGTTTCCAGCTCTCGCCGGCTCTGCCCGATGTGGGAATCATTGGCGCCTTTGTAGGTGATGCAGCAATGGGAGGTTCCATCGTTATGCTGTTCCCGGCGGATTCGCAGGGCTTCATCCGTCTTCTGAAAATCCCGTTCCGGATGGTTGAAGTATTCGTCTTGCTGAGTGAAGGCGCGGATTTCTTGGAAGCCTTGCTCCTTCAGATGTTGTTCCAGCTCCGGTCGTTTCGAGCTGTCGTATTGTGCTTTCAGTTCGATTTCTTTCATTAAAATGCAGATGATCCTTTCTTAAATTGCGGAGAATGCGGCTTCCCGCAAACCCATCAACATATATAGGATAAACGGAAAACCCGGCGGATTCAATCTTTCTTTTATGGGAAATGGGTGAAATTGCGGTAGAAATTGTATACTGCTCATACAATTTTTAAATTTCTTGTGTAGAATTATAGACAAACAAAAAAAATTCATGTAAAATGGACATGTTGTTTTTTACAATTTATTTCGAAATTATATGTGAAGGAGAATGATTTTATGGAAGCAATTAATAACGTGGTTTTGGCGGTCAGCAATTTTCTGTACCAGCCATTCATTCTTCCGGTGATCCTGTTGGTGGGCGGACTGTATTTCACGATTCGTACCGGCGGTGTTCAGATTCGGATGTTCAAGGAGTGTCTTCGGGTGGTTACGGAAAAGCCGAAGACGGAGAACGGCATTTCATCCTTCGGGGCGCTGATGGTATCCACCGCATCCCGAGTTGGTACCGGTAATATTATCGGTGTGGCAACGGCGGTAATCTGCGGCGGATCCGGTGCGATTTTCTGGATGTGGCTCAGTGCCTTCTTGGGCGGAGCGTCTGCTTTCATCGAGTCCACGCTGGCGCAGATCTACAAAAAGAAGAATGCGGACGGCTCCAGCTATGGCGGACCGGCGTTCTACATGAGAGATGCGCTGAACGCAAGATGGCTGGGCGTGATTTTCTCCGTACTGATTATCTTCACCTATGCGATTGGATATAACATGCTGGCGGCGTTCAACTTGCAGTCCACCTTCCAGGTGTTCAGCTTCTACGGGGACCGCACACCGGCAATCATCGGTGTCATCCTGGCCGCACTGTTCGGTGCCGTTGTCATCGGCGGTGCACACCGTCTGGTAAAGGTAACCGGCGTTCTGGTTCCGGTGATGGGCATTATATATGTGGCAATTTCTCTGATTGTGCTGGTACTGAATATCGGAAACGTTCCGGCAATGTTCGCCGGCATCTTCAAGAATGCCTTTGATTTCCAGGCAATTTTCGGCGGTTTTGCGGGATCCTGCATTATGTTCGGAATCAAGAGAGGTCTCTACTCCAATGAGGCCGGTATGGGTTCCGCACCGAATGCAGCGGCAACGGCGGACGTTTCCCACCCGGTAAAGCAGGGTCTGGTTCAGATGCTGTCCGTATTCATCGATACCATGCTGATCTGCACCGCTACCGCGTTCATGTGCCTCAGCACCAACATCATTCCGCAGAATTATCTGGGTGCGGATGGAAGTGCGGATGCAGCGGGATACGTTCAGGCGGCTACCGCATCCACACTTGGAAAATTCGGTCCGATTTTCATCGCATTTGCAATGTGCCTGTTCGCATTCACCACATTGATCGGAAACTATTCCTACTGTGAAGGATGCATCCGGTTCATCATTCAGAGAGACATCAAGCCGGGCGAGCTGCTGGCATTCCGTCTCTTCGCTACCGCACTGGTATTCGTGGGTTCCATCGCTTCGGCGGGACTGGTATGGAACACCGCAGATATGATGCAGGGCCTGATGGTTATCACGAATATGCCGACCATCCTGCTGCTGGGCGGAACCGCGGTAAAATGCCTGCGGGATTACCAGAAGCAGAAGGCGGAAGGAAAGGATCCGCATTTCGTGGCTGCAGATATCGAGCTGAAGCAGGATACGGATTTCTGGAAATAGGAATTCTGAACATTATAAAAGAAAAGACGGTTGCCCTAGGGTGACCGTCTTTTTGTATATATACGACGAAAGGGGGCACCACGTCCTCGGGGCCGGATAGGAATTCGACCGGTGGGACGTGGTGCTTCACTGCCCGCAAACCCTTATTCCATCGTCGCGGGGCACCACGTCCTCGGCCCCGGATAGGACCTCGACCGGTGGGACGTGGTGCTTCACCGCCCGCAAACCCTTATTCCATCGTCGCGGGGCACCACGTCCTCGACCCCGAAAGGGAATACGAGCGGCACGACGTGGTGCTTCACTGCCCGCAAACCCTTATTCCATCGTCGCGAGGCACCACGTCCTCAGGAACGGATAGGGTTTCGAGCGGCACGACGTGGTGCTTCACCACCCGCAAACCCTTATTCCATCGTCGCGGGGCACCACGTCCTCGACCCCGAACGGGAATACGAGCGGCACGACGTGGTGCTTCACCGTCCGCAAACCCTTATTCCATCGTCGCGGGGCACCACGTCCTCAGGATCGGATAGGGTTTCGAGCGGCACGACGTGGTGCTTCACTGCCCGCAAACCCTTATTCCATCGTCACGGGGCACCACGACCATGGCCCCGAACGGGAATTCCGACAACACGCCGGCAATGAAGAACCAAAATTAACAGCGGGACCCTTCGAAAAGGATCCCGCTGTTTTGAATGGAGTGTAAATATATCGATGACCTAGTTGTTGATCAGCTTCTCATCATCTTTGTTCCAGCTGTACAGCTTCCGGATATCTTCACCCACCGATTCGCAAGGATGCTCCGATGCTCTCTGACGCATCATCTTGAAGTGAACCTGACCGCCGGCCATGTCGTCCAGGAAGCCTCTTGCGAAGGAACCGTCCTGAATGTCGTGGAGAATATCCTTCATCGCCTTCTTGGTGTCTTCGGTGACAATCTTCGGACCGGTTACATAGTCACCGAATTCAGCGGTGTTGGAAATGGAATAACGCATTCCGGCAAAACCGCTTTCGTAGATCAGGTCTACAATCAGTTTCATTTCATGGATGCATTCGAAGTATGCATTCCGAGGGTCGTAACCGGCTTCGGTCAGTGTCTCGTATCCGGCCTGCATCAGTGCACATACGCCGCCGCAGAGAACTGCCTGCTCGCCGAAGAGGTCGGTCTCGGTTTCTGTTCTAAATGTGGTCTCCAGTACGCCGGCTCTTGCAACGCCAAGACCTGCCGCATATGCCAGCGCTCTGTCCAGTGCCTTTCCGGTGGCATCCTGCTGAACGGCAACCAGTGCCGGTGTGCCTCTGCCTGCCTGGAACTCGGAACGAACAGTATGTCCCGGAGCCTTTGGCGCAATCATGGTCACATCCACGTCAGCCGGTGGATTGATCAGACCGTAGTGAATATTAAATCCGTGAGCAAACATCAGCATATTGCCGGCTTCCAGATTCGGTGCGATGTCCTTCGCATACATTGCAGCCTGTGTCTCATCGTGGGTAAGAATCATAACGATATCTGCCCATTTAGCGGCTTCTGCGGTGGTGAGAACCTTCAGACCCTGAGCCTCTGCCTTTGCTTTGGACTTGGAACCTTCATACAGACCGACAACAACGTCGCATCCGGATTCCTTCAGGTTCAGTGCATGGGCATGGCCCTGACTTCCGTAACCGATAACGGCGATCTTCTGTCCGTCCAATACGCTCAGATCACAATCGGCTTCATAATAAATCTTGTGGTTTTCGTAACTGCTCATCTCTAATTTTCCTCCTAATATATTATCCCAATAATTAATCTGCGAACCATACTCAGTTGTATGTTGTATGACAACATAATAAACTTGTCTGACCGCAATGTCAATAGTTTTTTGTTGTTTTTCACATAAAAACAATATTTTTTTAGATTAACTGTTCCGTCCAAAGCGCACGGTGCAGGTGAATCGTCATGACGCTGCGCATGGCTTCTGCATCTCTTTTTCGCAGAAAGTCGATAATCATGAAGTTGTCGTTGTAGGCCCCTTCCGCTACCGCATCCCATTTGTACTCCAGCTCAAAGGTTTTCTGAATGGTCTGATTCACCACCGGCAGAAAATAATCGAAGAACCGGTTGTGGGATGCCCGAATCAGGGCATCGTGAAAAGCGATTTCCCGCTGGATGATTTCTTCATTGTTGAAGTCATGGGTGAACTGTTCCTGGGTGGCTTTCACCAGGCGGACAATTTCTTCAATCTCTTCATCCGTCGCCCGTTGGCAGGCCAGAGCGGCCGCAGCGGGCTCAATAATCAGCCGTGCTTCGTAGAGGTCTTTCAGGGTGACCTTCTTTTCATCGAAGGAGGGAAGGGTAGAGGCCAATTGGTCTTTTCGTTCCGTGACGAAGGTTCCTTTTCCGCGCTGAACTTGAAGCAGTCCTTCCGCGACCAGGATTCGGATGGCTTCCCGCAAAGTGGTTCGGCTGACCCCAAGCTCCAGTGAGAGATGGTTTTCGTTGGGCAGCTTACTGCCCGGTGCGTAATCCTCTCCGCTTCGAATCCGGGCTCGAAGGGTACCCGCCGTTCGCTGTGCTAAGTTGGTTTTATTCTGAGACATGGTATTCTCCTAACTCTGTTCCGTAAAAATATATTGCGATGTATGATGTTATACAAATATGACAAGTTGTCATACAATAATTTATCACCGAAAAAACGGATTGTAAATAGAAAATCCGGAAAAAGTCTCTAATTCCGGAAGCGGCATCCATCGAAAAACAGTAGAAATAACTGGTTATAGGAAGAACCCAATTGAACACCTCTTCGGAATTATTTATACTGAAATGAATAGTGTTATAGGATTCAAGAGGTGAGGTTGAAATCATGAAGGAACAATTGATTATTCTGGACGGCGGCATGGGAACCGATCTGCAGCATTCCGGGCTGAAGCCGGGAGAAAATCCGGCGGTGTACGGCATGACCCATGCGGCAGAAATTCGAGACATCCACATGAAATATATCAAGAAGGGCACAAACTGCATCTACACCAATACCTTCGGTGCCAGCGGCAACAAGCTGAAGGGCAGCGGGTATTCCGTGGATGAGGTGGTGCAGCGAAACGTGGAAACGGCCGTGGAAGCGGTACGCTTGATGAGGGAACAGGGCCGGGAGTGCATGGTGGCGCTGGACGTAGGCCCTCTGGGTGAGCTGCTGGAACCGTTGGGGACACTTCCCTTTGAAGAGGCCTACCGAGTCTATGCGGAAATCGTGGAGGCCGGTGAGAAAGCCGGCGCGGACCTGGTGGTATTTGAAACCTTTACGGATTTGTATGAAATGAAAGCAGCGGTGCTGGCGGCGAAAGAGCATTCCAATCTGCCGATTTGGTCCACCATGTCCTTCGAGGCCAACGGCCGTACCTTCCTGGGAACTTCGGCAGCCGCCATGGCGCTGACCTTGGAAGGACTGGGTGTTGCGGCGCTGGGCATCAACTGCTCCCTGGGGCCGAAAGAAATCCTTCCCATTGCGGAGTCCATGATGGAATGGACGAGCCTGCCGATGATTATCAAGCCCAACGCGGGTCTGCCGGATCCGCGAACCGGGGAATACGACATCACCGCGGAGGAATTTGCGGAAGAGATGGTGCCGTTTCTGGAGAAGGGCGTAGGCATCGTCGGGGGATGCTGCGGAACCAATACGGATTTTATCCGTGCCCTATCCCATAAAAGCAGTCATTACAATCCGGCAGGACGGATTCCGAAATCCCGGAATGGCGTATGCTCCGCCGGTTCGGTAGCGGAATACGGAAAGCTGAATATCATCGGGGAGCGAATCAATCCGACGGGCAAAAAGAAACTGCAGCAGGCGCTCCGGGACGGCGACATGGACTACATCAAGAAGCTGGCGGTGGAACAGTACGAATCCGGTGCGCAGATTCTGGACGTTAATGTAGGCGCCCCGGGCGTAGACGAAGTGGCGCTGATGCCAAAGGTGATTCAGGCGGTGCAGAGCGTGACGGACATTCCGCTGCAGCTGGATTCCGTGGATCCGGAAGTGCTGCGGGCCGGTCTTCGGGTGGTGAACGGACGGCCGATAGTGAATTCCGTGAACGGAGAACGGGAGCGGCTGGATTCCGTGCTTCCGCTGGTGGCGGACTACGGCACGGCGGTGCTGGGTCTGGCCATGGATGAGGACGGCATTCCGGAAGATGCGGAGGGCCGAATTCAGGTGGCGGAGCGGATTCTCCGGGAAGCAGATCGATATGGGATTCCGCGGGAAGACGTGATTGTGGATTGTCTGACCCTGACGGTATCGGCCCAGCAGGAGCAGGCGCGGGAGACGCTGCGGGCAGTCCGTCGGATTCACGATGAGTTCGGCCTGCACTGTGCTTTGGGCGTCAGCAACATCTCCTTCGGCCTCCCGATGCGGCGGTACATCACCACCAGTTTCCTCACCCAGGCGATGGGGGCGGGACTGGATTTCCCGATTGTCAATATTAACGAGAAGGCGATTCGGGATGCCGTAGCGGCGTTCCGGGTGCTGAGCGGTGAGGATGCGGACAGCGGAAATTACATTCGGGATTACGCGGCGGAAGAGGCGGAACGGAAAGCGAAGCTGAAGGCGGCAAAAGAAAACAAGAGCGATGCCGGAGGAACCGGCAAGAGCGAAACGGAATCCGGCGTGTCCGGCGCCAAAAGCGATTCGAAGGAAGATCCGCTGCAGGCGGCGGTCATCAAGGGTCTGGAACAGGAGACCCGGGAGATTACAAAGAAGCTTCTCCTTCAGGAAGAGGCCATGAGTATCATCAGCGGACGAATCATTCCGGCACTGGACAAGGTGGGAGCGCTGTACGAAAGCGGAGAATTCTTCCTGCCTCAGCTCCTCAATGCGGCGACGGCGGCATGCGCCGGACTGGACCTGATTAAAAAGGAAATCGCCGCTTCCGGTACCCGGCAGGTATCCAAAGGACGGATTATTCTGGCCACGGTAGAAGGGGATATTCACGATATCGGAAAGAATATCGTGAAGGTGGTGCTGGAAAATTACGGCTACGACGTACTGGACCTGGGCCGGGATGTGCCGGTGCAGACGGTGGTGGATGCCGCGGTGGAAAATGACGTGTACCTGATCGGGTTGTCGGCGTTGATGACCACCACGGTACCGGCCATGAAGGCCACCATCGAGGCCCTTCGAGAAGCCGGTCACCCATGTAAAATCATAGTGGGCGGTGCGGTGATGACGCCGGAATATGCGGAGGAAATCGGCGCGGATTACTATTCCAAGGATGCCCAGGGCGCCGTGGCAATTGCGAAGGAAGTACTGGGCTAGAAAAGGATGGGATGAGAGAAGATATGGAACAATTGACTTTTAGAGAGGAACTGTCCCGGGGGACGATGGTATTCGACGGAGGAATGGGCACCTATTTCTCCGCATCGGAGAAGCTGCCGGGGCAGGGCTGCGAGATGGCGAATATCGAGAAACCTCTGCTGATTTCCGCCATCCACCGGGAATATTTGGAAGCCGGCGCCCGAGCCATTAAGACCAATACCTTTTCCTCCAACCGGGTGGCCTATCCCGGCGGAAACGATGTGGTGCTCCGGCAGATTCGGGCGGGATTTCGGCTGGCCGGCCGGACGGCAGAAGCCTATGGCGCACATGTTTTTGCGGATATCGGTCCGGTGACCGGTCTGGATGAGGTGCGCACGAAGGAAGAATATCGGTATATCATCGATGCATTTCTGGAACAGGGGGCGAAAAATTTTCTGTTCGAGACCAATTCCAATACCATCGGACTCCTGGAGAGTGCCCGGTACATTCGAAGCCGGGTGCCGGATGCATATGTGATTATCTCCTATGCGGTGCTGCCCGGCGGATATACCCGTGACGGACTCTTTGGGGAGGATTTGCTGCAGGAAACAGGTGCATCGCCCTTCGTGGATGCGGTGGGTCTGAACTGCATCAGCGGGGTTCGGCAGCTGCAGTCCCTGCTGGAGCAGATGAATACGGAAGGACTGACCCTTTCCGTGATGCCGAATTCCGGAAGCCCGGTGGTCATTCAGCATCGCACCATCTATCAGAGCGATCCGAAATATTTCGGCCGTGAATTGGCAGAGCTGGCGGCAAAAGGCGTGGCCATTGTGGGCGGCTGCTGCGGAACCACGCCGAAGCACATTGCGGCGCTGACGGAAGCGTTGAAGAGCGTTTCAGCCGACGGAACACTGCGTTCGGTTCCGAGAGCGGCGGCACCGGAAATGAAAGAGAGCGCGTTCTTTCGAAAGCTGCGGCAGGGGGAGAAGCCCATTGCCGTGGAATTCGACCCATCAGGATACGCGGCCATAGGAAAATACATTGAAAATGCCAAGGGCCTCTGTGATGTGGGTGCCGATGTGATTACCATTGCGGACTGCCCGACGGCAAAGGCACGGATGGATTCCAGCCTGGTAGCCTGCATGCTCCGGCGGGAGGAAAAGAAAATCGAAAAGGGCATGCAGGGCCTGCTGACGCAGCCGGTGCTGAGCCGCCGGGGATTGGAGAATCTGAGACGGGCAAAAACATCTTTGAACTGCTATATTCTGGGCGGAATTATGCCGGTCATCAGCGAACGAAATGCTCGTTTTATGAACAGCGAGGTGAACGGCATCGATGTGGAAGAGGCGCTGATTCAGCGATATGCCGGTTTGAACCGGGAAGAGGCGGAAAATCTGGCCCTGGAGGTATCCGTGGAAATCGGGAAGGCGATAGCGGATTCGGCAGACGGATTCTACGTGATCACTCCTTTTAACCGGGTCAGCCTGGTCGGCCGAATCGTGGAAGCGATTCGGGACGGACATGTCATTTCCTAGACAATTATAGAGTTTTCCCATAGACCGTGTTATAATACAAATGCTCAATTTGTACGTTATGATTATGTTAGGAGATATTTGTATGAAAAAGATTGGTGTACTGGGTGCCGGAACGATAGGCATGTCTCTGGCGCGGATGCTGTATAACAGCGGTCACGATGTTTTGGTATGGTCCGCCGTGGAGGCGGAGCTGGTGGCTTGTGAGACGACCCGGAAGCATAAGAATCTGCCGGGAATGGTAATTCCGGACGGTGTTCGTTTTACCCGAAGCCTGGAGGAAGTGTGCACGGATAAGGACGTGCTGATGTTCGCCATCCCGTCCGTATTCATTCGTTCCACCGCCGCGAAGGCAAGGGATTACATTGTGGACGGACAGATCATCGCCGATGTGGGCAAAGGCGTGGAGGAGAGCACGTTCATGACCATGTCCCAGATTCTGGAGGATGAGCTGAACAAGGACGGAAAGCACGGAAACGTGAAAGTGGTGGCTTTGTCCGGACCGACACACGCAGAGGAAATTGCGCTGGATATGCCGACCACAATCGTTGCAGCCAGTGAGGATATGGATGCGGCGAAATACGTACAGGACGTCTTCACCAATACCTGCATGAGAGTATATACCAATGCGGACGTAATTGGCGTAGAGCTGTGCGGAGCCATGAAGAACGTCATCGCCCTGGCTTGCGGAATTGCCAACGGCATCGGCTGCGGCGACAACGCCAAGGCGGCGCTGATTACCCGCGGTATGGCGGAGATTTCCAGACTGGGTATGAAGATGGGCTGCATGGAGCAGACGTTTACCGGACTGGCAGGAATCGGTGATTTGATCGTCACCGCTACCAGCATGCACAGCCGGAACAACCGTTGCGGCAATCTGATCGGACAGGGCAAGTCCGTAGAAGAAGCGGTAAAAGAAGTCGGTCAGGTCGTGGAAGGACTGAATGCGCTTCCGGCAGCAATGGCTTTGTCGAAGAAGTATGATGTAGAGATGCCGATTACCATGGCACTGGACAGCATCGTGAACCACGGCGCAAACCCGATTGATGTGGTAGAGAAGCTGATGAGCCGGGCGAAGAAATCGGAAGTATCCGAGGATGTTCTGATCCAGTTCTTCGAAAAGAAGAAGGCGGAGCGGAAATAGAATCGGGGAAAAACCGGATTTGATAATAACTCAATAGCAAAGAAACAGGACTGTCGCTTGACAGTCCTGTTTTCTTATGCCTTTTTTGATGTATCGGCTATTGGCCGTCGTTGGCGGCATCGCCGCCACCGCCGCCACCGGTGTTGTCACCGCC
>OLRJ01000117.1_pt1 | contig 80472 bp, 86 predicted proteins | sample 1672741 | NCBI WGS metagenome assembly OLRJ01 (sample SAMEA3136719, study PRJEB25190) | human gut metagenome | biome: human gut; feature: human-associated habitat; material: faeces | place: Austria | collected 2013 | reverse complement strand
CTCGCAGGAAGTCGGGGGCCACATCGTTTGCACGGTCCTTGTTAGTCCAGCGGATGCGCCGGATATCGATGCAGATCCAAACCTAGTCGTTGTAGAGCATCAATGAATAAAGATGTCACTCATAAGCTATCAAGAGAATCCAGAACCTTTTTTGAATTCATATGCTCGACACGCAATGTATCCAGCGTCGTTTATAATGATTCATTGTGCCTTAATGACGCATCGGGCTATAGCGCAGTTTGGTAGCGCGCCTGCTTTGGGAGCAGGATGTCGTGGGTTCAAATCCCGCTAGCCCGACAAACAAAAAAGCCTGGAATCTCAACGATTCTGGGCTTCTTCTTTTATCCGGCTGCTAAACGATTTATCCGTTTTTATCTGATGACCGTAGAACCTATATGGCCTTGCGGTCTAAGGGACTTTTGTGATGTTGGGACCCCACCTGCTAGTCAGTTCGATTCCATGCGACATCGATTTCCGCTTCCCAATCTCAAATGACACCAAAATACCTGCAACCGATTGTGCAATCCCGTGGGCGGGAGTGGGTTGCAGGTAAAAGGTGTCGAGTTACAGCCCAGAATCACCCCTAACTAGTACCGAAATACCCGCAACCGCAGTAACTAACCCCTTTATACCTGCAATCCGGCAAATATGGTTCAGACAATCCGCACATCCAGACCGCTATCCGAACACACCGTTTATACTGGATCACACATCGAATCAACATCTAAAACCGACCGTCTCCAACGACCCATAGGGAGAGCACATGGACGATATAAGACCACGTTGCGGCTGGTGCAACCTCAGCAATCCCGTCTATGTTGCCTATCACGATGCTGAGTGGTCAGTTCCTTCGCACGATGACCATCATCTCTTTGAAATGCTGGTGCTCGAAACCTTCCAAGCCGGACTGTCATGGGAGACGGTACTGAACAAACGCGAACGTTTCCGTCAGGCGTTCGAGGGGTTCGACATCGAACGGATCCGGCGCTATGACGAGAACAAGATCGCCGAACTCATGAACGATCCGGGCATCATCCGCAACCGTCGCAAAATCGTCGCGACGGTCGGTAATGCCAACGCATTCCGGGATATCCAGACGTCGTACGGCAGTTTCGACGACTATATTTGGCGGTTCACCGGCCGTCACGTCATCTACGAGACAGGCATGACTACATCCCCTCTGTCCGACGCCATCGCAGTGGATCTCAAGACGTACGGCATGCGATTCATCGGCACCACCATCGTCTACGCCTATCTGCAATCCATCGGCGTCATCAATGCACATGAGCCTGGATGCTTCCTGCACAGGGAAAGGTGACCCGCGCAAGGATTTATAAGGTCGCTCGGGCAGAATCTCTCCGAGAGGAACCCGTGCTTCTAGTTATTTTGCTTATCGAGTTCTTGGTAGCGCTCTTTGACCCCGGTAAGGATTCCGGCAGATTGTTCACGCTACTGCGCGGTGAGCGCTTCGAGCAGTTCGCCGAAAGTCAACCCACCTTCACTACCGGATGACGGATGATGGTTTTGAGATTTTCCGGTTTGGCTCGGCGCGGGTCGGATAGGTAGATCTCGTGATGGCGGCGGGCGTCGGAGAAGTCGAGCCCGTAGCCTTGCGAACGCGCGTAGCCGTCCAGAATCGTCACGGTTGCGGGCTCGTCGTCGTACGGGCCTTTGTGCATGACCTGCGCGACCACGCCTTCATCGAAGTCGAAGAGATATGCACGATTGATGTCGACTTCGGGATGCTTGGAGGCAAACGATGCCTTGGCCCACGCAAAGACCTCATCGGTCACGAATTCCGGCAGACGAATCATCGAAGTCCAATAGAAGTCGGTTTTACGCGTGTAATCGACGCCGGGCACACCCTTCTCCATGCTCCATAAGCCCTCCAGCGGAGGCACGGTGTAGTCGAAGTACCCGTCAATGTGCTCGTCCGGATTATTTGACTTCTTGTTCATTTTGATGGTGAACGAAATGCCGTACAGCAGTTGCATCGCCTTGGCGTAGTCGCCGCCTTCTTCGTTCGGATCTCCTACACCGTCCACCGCGACGAACCGCATCGCCGGCACCGTGACGATGGCGGGCATCCTCTTCGGCTGATACAGGTCCTTATATTCCTTTTTATAGTCGAATGCCATCGCTCATTTCCCCTCCGCCACCGCATCGATCTCATCCTGACGCCGCCACCGCTTGAGGTTTGGCAACAGCGCCGACATGCAGTCCTCGGCCTGTTCGACGCTGATATGGCAGGATTCCGCCATCATCGGCGCGCATGCGGCGACCAATTCATCGCTATTGGCATAGTCCTGAAGAAAAACGCCGTCTTCATAGCAGTAGTTGCAATAATCTCCGTTTCGCGTTCCATCCGGTTCGGTGCCGTGATCTTCCGGGCGGTAAAACGGCATGGCACAACTTTGGCAAAAACCATTGTCCGGCATTTCCATAAGCCTCGCCATCGGCACCTCAAAACGGGTGCTGATCAGCCGAATCATGTCGATGCTCGGCTCTGCCGTTCCCTTCTCCCAGCGGGAAAGCGCCTGTTGGGTGACGAACAGCTCGTGCGCGAACTGCGACTGCGTAAGACCTCGCTCCTCGCGCACGACTTTGATAACCTGACCGATCGACATGACTACCTCCCGACATCGGAAAACGATTCGCGCGTCTCGCTGTGCGCTTGCTGATTCCAGTCTAAGGGCATGTCCCGTTCGCCAAGCGCGGGTACAACAAACCGTTGTTCGCGCTTGTATCCCGGAGGAAGAAACAGCTCGGTCGAACCTATTTCCTCTCCACCCCCTTCAATTCTCCCGGTTCCTCTGACTCCTTTGCGAGCGCCGCGGATGGGATGAGCACGCTTACGTATGGGGTTGCGCCAGACAGGACGTCGTCGTAGAAGCGCTGTTTGGCGTCGATGAAGTCGATGGAATCCTGGATTTCCGCGAGCTGCTCGACCAGCCGCGCCCGCTTGCCGGCGAGCATCTACTTGCGTTCGGGGATGCTCGGCTCGTGGAGGAGCGTAAGGGGCGCGAGTAGGAGTTCGCGGCTTTGCTGCGGTCTCTCCCTCACCCGGCTACACCGGGAGCTCCCTCGTCAGAGGGAGCTTAAATTCGGTCTGGTTATAGGCCCATGGGCTTCTTGGGCTTTTTGGCGCTCATGAGCATGAGGAAGCTGCGGGACTGGGCGGTGATCATGAAGCCCGCCTCATAGCTCAGCGCCGGCTCATTCGGGTTGTGCGTATCCACGACCAGCTGCCATTTGCGGCCGTATCGCTCATCCGGCAGGGTGAACATAATCGGCTCGTAATGCGCGTTGAAGATCAGGATGAAGTCATTGTCGACCATCCGGTTGCCGTACCAGTCGACCTCCGGGATATCCGAACCGTTCAGATAGATCATCATGGAGAACGCATGCGTGTTCTGCCAGTCGTCCATATCCATGATCGAGCCGGTGTGGTCGAACCATTCGACCTGCGGAATCGTGTTCGAATCGTCGCCGGGCTCACGGCCGGTGAAGAAGCGACGGCGGTGCAACACCGGATGATCCAAACGCAGATGAATGAGTTTGGAAACGAAGGCGAGCAGTTCCTTGCGTCCTTTGTCAAGATGCCAGTTGGTCCAGGAGATCTCGTTGTCCTGACAGTAGGCGTTGTTGTTGCCCTGCTGGGTGCGGGCCACTTCGTCGCCACCGCAAATCATCGGGATACCCTGGCTGAACAGCAACGTGGCGAACATGTTGCGCATCTGACGCTGACGCAAGTCGTTGACGTCCGGAATATTGGTCGGGCCTTCAACGCCGCAATTCCAAGAGCGATTGTTGCTCTCGCCGTCGCGATTGCCCTCGCCATTGGCTTCGTTGTGCTTTTCGTTGTAGCTGACCAGGTCGTTCATTGTGAAACCATCATGCGCGGTGATGAAGTTCACGGACGCCACCGGTCGGCGGCCGTTGACCTGATACAGGTCGGAGCTGCCCATCAAGCGCGAGGCGAATTCGGGCAACGTGGAGGGCTGCGAGCGCCAGAAGTCGCGCACGGTGTCGCGGTAGCGGCCATTCCATTCGGACCAGCTGGACGGGAAGCCGCCCACCTGATAGCCGCCGGAGCCCAGATCCCACGGTTCGGCGATGAGCTTGACGCGCGAGATGATCGGGTCCTGCTCCACGATGTCGAAGAACGCGGACAGCTTGTCGACCTCCTGGAACTGGCGTGCCAGCGTGGCGGCCAGATCGAAGCGGAAGCCGTCGACGTGCATTTCAGTAACCCAGTAGCGCAGCGAATCGGTAATCAACTGCAGCGCGTGCGGCGAGCGCATGAGCAGCGAGTTGCCAGTGCCGGTGGTGTCGAAGTAGTGCTGCTGGTCGCCTTCCACCAGTCGGTAGTAGGAGGCGTTGTCGATGCCCTTGAAGCTCAGGGTGGGGCCCATATGGTTGCCTTCGGCGGTGTGGTTGTACACCACGTCGAGGATGACTTCCATGCCGGCGCGATGGTAGGCCTTGACCATGGACTTGAATTCGTTGACCTGCTCGCCGCGTTCCCCGGAGGAGGAGTAGGCGTTGTGCGGCGCGAAGAAGCCGATGGTGTTGTAGCCCCAGTAGTTCGACAGGCCCTTCTCCTGCAGGAAGGAGTCGTTGACGAACTGGTGGATCGGCATGAGTTCGATGGCGGTGATGCCGAGCTTCTTCAGGTATTCGATGACGCTCGGATAGGCCAGGCCGGCGTAGGTGCCGCGGATGTCCGGCGGCACGTCCATGTTGAGGTTGGTCATGCCGCGCACGTGCGCCTCGTAGATCACCGAATCGTGGTACGAGATGTACGGATGCTGGTCGTTGCCCCAATCGAAGTAGGGGTTGATGACGGCCGACTTCATGGTGTGGGCGGCCGAGTCAAGGTCGTTCATCGCCAAGTTGTCGTCCGGGCTCTTGAACCAGTATGAGAACAGGCTTTCGTCGCCGTCGATATTACCTTCAATGGCCTTGGCATACGGGTCAAGCAGCAGTTTGTTGGGGTTGCATCTGAGGCCGTGCACCGGGTCATAGGGACCGTAGACGCGGTAGCCGTAACGCTGGCCAGGATGGAGGCCGGGAATGTAGTTATGCCATACGTACGAGTTCCGTTCGGTCATTTCGATGCGTGTTTCCACATCGTGCTCGTCGAACAGGCATAGTTCGACTTTCTGCGCAACCTGTGAGTACAGCGCGAAGTTCACACCGGCGCCGTCATAGCTGGCGCCCAGCGGATACATTGATCCAGGTCTGATCTGCATAGTTTTCAGTATCCCACTTTTTTTGTGTCAGTGATGTGCCGGGGAGTTGAACGTCAGGAGAACAGCGACGGCTTATCTTTGTCGGAGTTCCTGGCGATGAGTCTGCGTAACGCCTCATGCTGGATGGCGATCATCGAATTGGATGAGGTGATGCGCGTGGCGGCAAGGTCGCTCCACGGAATCCACGCGGATTCCACATGCTCGTCCGCATCGAAATGGCGCTGCTCCCGCCTGAACGGGCCCAAATGCAACACCATGATGTGGGCCAGTTCGTCGGTCATGCCTTCGGACGAGTAGAAATCACCTACGAAGTCAACGCCCATGGTGTCACGGTCCGGCACCACGCCGGTTTCCTCGGCCAGTTCCCTCAGGGCCGCGTCCATGATGTCCTCGCCCTCGTCCATCAGTCCGGCGGGAAGCCCGTAGGCGAACATGTCCGATCCGGCGCGGTATTCGCGTTCGATGAGGTAGCGGTCGGTGGACATGTCGTGCACGAGCATGACCACACAGGGGGCGTGACGCAGCACCTGGCGGCCGATCTCGTGTTCCTTGCCCTGCTTGTCGGTCAGAGCGATGCGCATGTCGTCCACATGGAAGATACGCCCGGTATAAACGGTTTCGCTACTGATCACTTTGGCGGGCACGTCCATGTCGATGCCGTCCGAGGAGGCGTTCAGCTTATGGTCGAGCCGATGCTCCAGTTGTTCCTGCTTGCTTCCGCCAAACATGTCATCTCCTCGGAAAAAACGTTTTTGCCACGTTACTATAGCGTCTTAATCTCGATGCGCGGTAATGGACAGCGTCCATGGATCGGTCGTGTCGTGGAACCACTCGACTTCAGGCCTTGCTCCGGTCGCTTGTTCGATGGCGGCTGGCACGTCATCGATCGCGTAGTTGAACCACATGGATTCGATGGCGGCATGAGGGGTGTTGATGAAGCAGGGACGCACATGGCTCTCCCCCGCCATTCCATGGCCGAGCATGATGCCTTGGGACCTCATACGGGCTTCATACCGGGCTTGTTCGATGGCGTCGGTCACCGGGTGGTGACGCAAATCGCTGGTTACGTACACGTCCGCACCGGTGGCACGTACCTCGTTGAACAGGGAGTCCCCAGAGCCAGGCAGAATGGCCACATACTGAACAAAAGTGTCCGAATCGCCGCATACCTGGATGCCGAGCGCGCTGGTCATGCCATGATCGGACACTTCGTCGAATACTCGCTGAGCGAAATCCTTCAGGGCAACAGGCTTCGGCAAACGACCCACACGCCCCAAGCCGACCGGATGAGAGGCGTTTGCATCGTCAATCGGCACGAGTGGTTTCTGGTCGATGAGTCCGAAGTAGTCGGCCGCCGCCTGTCCCACGCCGCGATACGCAGCGTCGGCATTAGTGTGCCCTACCCACAGCCCGCAGCCGTGCTGGTAGAGTCTGCGGACGATGTCGCCCCGGAAACCGAGTCCGCTCGTCTCGTGTACGGAACGGAAGAACAACGGGTGATGGGTGATGAGCAGGTCCGCGCCAGTAGCGATGGCCTTGTCAATGATGGCGGAGGTCGGGTCGGCGGCGAACACGATGCGGTGCACGTCGTGGCTCAGATCTCCGACAATGAGGCCCGGCTCATCCCATTCTTCGGCGTAGCGCAATGGGTACAGGGTCTCGAGAACGTCGATGACTTGCTTGAGATTCGGCATATGTCCCATTGTAGTGGGCTATTGCGGCAAGGGACTCATTCTGCAATTGCGGACAAGCCATGCTCGTGCTCTTCATTGCTCGACTATCGGCTCGCCTTCGCCTACAAACAATCCACTGGACTGTTTGCTCAACGGCTCAGCCCCCTCACCCGAGGGGAGCTAGAAATTGTCAGTGTGCAGCGAGTTGCCAGTCGGAACCGATGCCGCACGATACGTCCAGCGGCACGGCAAGGTCGACGGCGTGTTCCATGGCGTTGCGCACCAGTTCGGTGACCTGGTCGCCTTCTCCCGGCGCGATTTCCACTACCAGTTCATCGTGAATCTGCAGAATGATACGGCTCTTGACGTGAGCCTCGGCCAAGGTCTGCTCGGCGCGAATCATCGCAATCTTCATGATGTCGGCGGCGGATCCCTGAATCGGTGCGTTGAGTGCCGCACGTTCAGCGGCCTCACGCGCAACACGATTGGTCGAATGCAGGGCCGGGAAGTAGCGACGTCGTCCGAAAATGGTTTCCGTATACCCCTTCTCTCGGGCATTGGCCACCAGCGATTCAAGGTAATCGTGCACCTTGCCAAAGGTATCGAAATACCGGTTTTTCAACGCTTCCGCTTCACGTGGCGCGATCTTGAGTTGCTGGGCAAGACCATACGTGCTCAGACCATAGGCCAATCCGTAGCTCATGGCTTTTACGTGGCTGCGCTGGTCGCCGGTGATCTGGTCGACCGGCAGCTTGTAGACCATCGAGGCCACGTATTTGTGGAAGTCGGCTCCGGAGCGGAACGCTTCGATCAGCGCCTCATCATCGGACAGATCAGCCATAATGCGCAGCTCGACCTGTGAGTAATCGCAGCTCATCAGGGCCTCGTACCCCTCCCCCGGCACGAACACGCCACGAATCTCACGGCCGGCGGCGTTCCGATTGGGGATGTTCTGCAGGTTCGGATCCACGGAGCTCAATCGGCCGGTGGCGGCAACGGTTTGCTCGAAAGTGGTGTGGATGCGCTCATCTGATGTGTTGGTGGCATCGATCAGCGTTTGGACGATCTGCTTGAGCTTGTTGATCTCGCGATGGCGCAGCAACGCTCCGAGGAAACCGTTGGCCCGCTCATTGTCCACTGATTTGACATACAGATCCTGCAATGCGGCCGCATTCGTGGTGTATGAGCCGGACTTGGTGCGTTTGGTGGGTTTCAAACCCATATCTTCGAACAGCACCTTCTGCAGCTGCTTGGGGCTTTGCAGGTTGATTTCGGTGCCGGCATACTCCCAAGCCATTTCCTGCGCTTGGCGAGCCTCGGCGGCAAACTGGTCACGCATGGAGACGAGTCGAACGCTATCGACTTTGGCTCCTGTGTGCTCCATGCCGTGCAGCACGCGGGAAACAGGAAGTTCAATCGCGCGCATCAGCCAGCATTGTTCACGCTCGTCGATAATCGGCCCGAGCGTGACGGCGAGGCTGCGGATAATGGCCAAATCACGCAGACGATGTTCGTTCGGATCTTCTTCGACCTGATCGTCGTCGAAGTCCAACGTGCCTTGCGAAGGCTGTTCGGTTTCGGTGAAGTGGATGTCGAGGAAGTGCTCGGCCGCCTGCTTGAGGCTATCGGCATGGAAATCCGGTTGGGCCAGATACCCGGCAAGCTTGGTGTCGAACATCGGCAGGTCCATGTCAAGATCGACCGCGCCCAAAAGATGCAGCAATTCTTTATACCCATGCACGATGGTGCGGGAGTGTTCGCTTTTCAGGAACCGCGCAAGCTGTGCTCGCAGGGTATCGGTGATTGGAAGGGGCACTATGGCCGCTGATGTTGCCGTGGCCACGGCAATGGCTTGTGCCGTGGCACGCCCCGGCCTTTCGTCGCCCCATGCGGCCACGGTCCAAGCGTGGCCGACCGCGTCGCCGCAGATGGCATGCCGCTGCGAGCCATCGCCATAGTCGGAAACCGTGAAATCGGCGATTTCACCGGGAACCTTGACTTCGACGCGATGGGCCTTGACCCATTCGTCGAACTGCTCCGGAGCAGTAATGCTCGTGGGTTCCGGCAGGTTCAGATCGAGGCTGCTATCCTGCTCGTTCTGCTCATTATTCGTAGACTCGCCAGCTCCGGATGTGTTGGATGCCTTGGCCCCGGTATTGAAGGTTTTCAGTACACGACTCTTGGTGCGAGGTCCGAATTCAAGCTCCTTGAACAGGGCGTCGATCTGTGCCACGTCCACGGTGCCGAATGTCAGATCCTCGATATCGACGCCTAGATCGACGTCTCGTACCAGTGCGTTGACTTTGCGATTGAGTTTGACCTGGTCGATATTGGCCCGCAGTGATTCGCCTTTTTTGCCGCCGATTTCATCGGCGTGCTCGCAAATGCCGTCGAGGGAACCGAATTGGTTGATCCACTTGGCCGCAAAGCCGTCGCCTACGCCGGGCACACCGGGAATATTGTCGGCGGTTTCGCCTCGGAGTGCCGCCAGATCCGGATATTGTGCGGGAGTGACTTTGTATTTGTCGATGATGGACTGCGGCGTCATATGCTTCAGGTCTTTGAAGTGATGGCCCGGGTACAACACGGTGACGTTGTCATCCACCAGCTGGAAAGCGTCTCGGTCACCGGACAATACCAGTGTGTGGTAACCGGCCTTGTCTCCCATGGTGGCGAGGGTGGCGATCACGTCGTCGCCTTCGAATCCCGGCTTCTCGATGTAGGTGACGCCGAGGGCCGTGAGCATGCGTTGAATCAATGGCAGCTGGGTGAGCAGCTCTTCGGGAGCCGCCTCACGGGTGCCTTTGTATTGCGGAAGCATCTCATTGCGGAATGTGCCGCCCTTCACATCGAAGGCGACGCCCAGATGGTCGGGCTTCTCCGCATCGATCACCTGCGCGAGCATGGTGGCAAAACCCCAGACGGCGTTGGTGGCCTGGCCGCTGGAGGTGCTGAAGTTGTCGACCGGCAGGGCGAAAAATGCACGGAAGGCCAGCGAGTGGCCGTCCACCACCAGCAATGTTTCATTGGTGGGTACGGTCACGCTGGCCTCTCCCATAGTGTGTTTGTGTTGCTTTACGACTCAGTACGGCGACGCCGATAATCAGCGTTCGCCCGAATCAGAAGGCTTCGGATCGCCGTACTTGGCGATGATGGCCTGAGCCAGGCGCTTCTTGGGGATGCGCTGGTCCATGGAGGTCTTCTGAATCCAACGGAAGGCACCCTGCTCGGAGAAGTCCGCCTTGTCCATCAGCAGACCCTTGGCGCGGTCGACGAGCTTGCGCTCCTCAAGCGTGTCTTCGGCCTTCTTGAGCTTCTCTTCGGTTTCCTTGAGCTGATCGGTGGTTTCCTTGAGCTTACGTTCGCTGCGCTCCACGCTGTCCAGCAAATCGTTGATCTCGGCGAAACGGCCCATGGCCACCTCGAGGGTCGGCAGCAGCTTGGATTCCTCGTACGGCTTGGTGACGTATGCCATGGCGCCAGCGCCGGTGGCCTTCTTCACCAGATCGGTCTGGGAGAATGCGGTGAGCATGACGACGGGGGCGATGTTTTCATCGCAGATAATGCCGGCAGCGGTGATGCCGTCCATACGCGGCATCTTGACATCCATGCACACCACATCAGGGCGGTACTTGCGGGTCAGTTCCACGGCTTCCTCGCCGTTGGCGGCCTGACCAACGACCTCATAACCGTTGTCTTCCAGCATGGCGACCAGATCCATGCGGTTCACGGCTTCGTCCTCGGCCACGACAACGGTACGCGGACCGTCCTCGGGCTTGGCCTTGCGCTCAGCAGGTTCGCTTTCATTGGCCACGGCCTTGAGCTCTTCGTCGGTCAGCACCTCATCGATGTTGATACTCGGTTCTTCGGACTTCTTCCTTGCAGCCATGCCAACCTCTTTCTTGAATTACCCAACAATGGGGTTCACAATAATTTCAGCGAACTCCTAACTAAAGTGCCCTCGGTGGGACTCGAACCCACACTGCGCAGATTTTGAGGCTGCTTCCTCTACCAATTGGGATACGAGGGCGTGCCAAAGCACTCTGAAGAGAGTAGCATACCAATTCGACTCTTGCGACACAAGACACGCGCCAATCCTCCATTCCCCCCGGTGAAACAGGCGAAACACGTCGATATCGCGGACGGCGCACCCGTGTGTTGCCCGTTCTCCTGCGTGGTTTCACCGCTTACAATGGGCTGTAGTTTCGATGTATCGCTTTTGTTAGGAGGGCTTATGAGCAACGAAACTTACCGTCAGTTCGATCCCTGGCGCCCCTCTCCGGTCAAGGAGATTTCCCGTAGACAGATTGTGGAGACGCATTATTTCAATGTCGATCACGTCTCCTATGAGTCGAATCAAATCGGTTCGTTTGAACGCTACTTTGTTCAGGAGAACAATGGCGACACTGTGGCTGTGCTGGCCGTCACCGATGATGGCATGATTCCGCTGGTCGAGCAGTATCGCATCGCCAACCATCGTTGGACGTTGGAGATTCCGGCCGGTCACGCCAACAACCCGTCCGAACGCCCGACCGATGTAGCTAAGCGCAAGCTGGCCGAAGAGGCCGGTTTCGACGCCACCAAGCTTACGCAGTTCACCCGTTTTATGAACACGCCGAGCTATTCCACCCAGCACACCGCAATCTTCTTCGCCACCGGTCTTACCCCGGCTTCCCGTCAGGAAATCGGCCCGGAGACTCCGCGTTCCGACGTGCGTATGGTGTCGGTGGACGATGCCTATGAGATGGTGGTCAATGGCACGATTGTGGATGCCAAGACCATGGTCGCCATTTTGCGCCTGAAGAGCGGCACGCTCGATCATCTCAACGACTGATCGCCACGCTCGATCACCGCGGTGACTGTGGGCCATTGCAATCACCACACAATCGCAACATAACAGATAACGAAAGCCCCCATCCACTTTGGATGGGGGCTTTCGTGTGCTATATGCTAGCTGTCAGCAGCTACCAGAAGCCTGAAATCAGTCGCAAGCGCCAACGGTGTGCACGTAGATGGAGTCAGTGCGGCCCGGCTGGTGATCGCCCTGAGCAGAGCTCAGGATGACGATCTTGTCGCCGTCAGCAACCTTGCCAGCATCCTTGAGGACCTTGTCCGTGTAGACCATGAGATCCTTGCGGGACTTGTCGTGGTAGTCCTCCTTGAGCAGGAAGGCTTCGGTGCCCCAGGACAGAGCCAGCCAGTGGTAGGTGTGCTCGTTGCTGGTCAGGCCGTAGATCGGGGCGGCCGGACGCTCACGGGAGACGCGGTGCACGGTGGCACCGGTCTGGGTGTAAGCAACGATGGCCTTGGCGTTGAGCTTGTCGGCCAGGTCCACAGCGGCGGAGGAGACAGCGCCGGTGGAGGACATGTCAAGGTTCTTGAGCTCCGGGATACGGTCGAAGCCGTGGTCGGTGGCGTAGCCGGAGATACGGGCCATGGTGGCCACGGTCACATCCGGGTACTTACCAACGGCGGTCTCGTTGGAGGTCATGGTGGCGTCGGAGCCGTCGAGGATGGCGTTGGCGCAGTCGGAAGCCTCTGCACGAGTCGGAACCGGGGAGTTCACCATGGAGCCGAGGACTTCGGTAGCCACGATGACCGGCTTGGCGTACTGGCGAGCCAGCTCGATGATGCGCTTAGTGGCCAGCGGGACCTCTTCCAGCGGGCACTCAACGGCCATGTCGCCACGGGCGGCCATGACGCCGTCGAAGGTCTTGACGATCTCTTCGAGGTTCTCCAGAGCCTGCGGCTTCTCGATCTTGGCAATGATCGGGATGCGACGGCCTTCCTCGTCCATGATCTCGTGGGCGCGGTCGATGTCGGTGGCGAAACGCACGAAGGACATGGCGATGATGTCGGCACCGGTGCGGATGGCCCAACGCAGGTCGGCCTCATCCTTCTCGGTCAGAGCCGGCAGGGAGACGGCGACGCCCGGCAGGTTGATGCCCTTGTGGGAGGACACAGGACCGGCCACGACGACCTTGGTGTACACGTTGTTGCCCTCGACCTTGGTGACCTCAAGACGGACCTTGCCGTCATCGATCAGGATCGGGTCGCCCGGGTGGCAATCGCCCGGCAGGCCCTTGAAGGTGGTGGAGGTGATGTGCTCGTCGCCCTCGACGTCATCAGTGGTGATGACGAATTCCTGGCCGAGCTGCAGCTGAACCTTGTCTTCGCCATCGGCGTTCTTCTTGAACCAACCGCAGCGAATCTTCGGGCCCTGCAAATCAACGAGCGCGGCAACGTTGCGACCAGTGGCTTCGCTGGCCTTGCGCACGTTGTTGTAGACCTTGAGGTGATCCTCGGGGGTGCCGTGGGAGCGGTTCAGACGAGCAACGTCCATACCAGCTTCAACGAGCTTCAGGAGGTTGTCGTAATCCTCGGTGGAAGGACCGATGGTGTCTACGATCTTGGCTTTACGCATGAATGCCTGCCTATTCTTGTTCAATTTGGTTCGAGGCGCGATTGCCCCATTTGCCGAAACCCAGTCTACTAGCGCGAGCCGACTCATGACAAGTTTTCTTCACGGTGTGTTGTGAGCGCTCACATTGTTGTGTTGACTGGGTTTAAGGGTTGTATTCTCTAACGATTTCAGGCCTTTTCAGCGCTTTCCATGCTCTTCATCTTGATCACGGAAGCCACGGATGCGCCGCCAATTGCGAGCACAATCACAGCCAGCGACAGCCATGTGGGCACCTCCGGCACCCAATGGACGCCTTCGCCGCCGTTGATGAACGGCAAGGTATTGCCGTGCAGGGCCTCCATGATGAGCTTGACGCCGATGAAGCCCAGCACCACGGACAGGCCGGCAGGCAGGTAGACGAGCTTGTCGAGCAGAGCACCCAGCAGGAAGTACAGCTGCTGCAGGCCGAGCAGTGCGAACACGTTGGAGGTGAACACCAGGAACGGATCCTTGGTCAGGCCGAAGATCGCGGGAATCGAGTCGAAAGCGAACATGACGTCGGTGGTGCCGATGGTCAGGAACACGATGAGCATCGGGGTCCAGTAACGCACGCCGTTCTTGGTGGTGCGCAGCTTCTCGCCGTCGTAGTCGTCGGTAATCTTGATGATCTTGCGCAGATTACGGATGATGCCGTTCTCGTGATATTCCTCATCTTCATCGCCGCCGAGCACCAGTTTGACGGCGGTGTAGATCAGGAAGGCACCGAACAGGAAGAACACCCACGTGAAGCGGGAGATCAGGGCCGCGCCGATCAGAATGAAAATGCCACGGAAAATCAAAGCAATGGTGATGCCGATGGACAGCACATACTTCTGAATCTGCTTGGGCACCGCGAAGTTCGACATGATAATGACGAACACGAATAGGTTGTCGATGGACAACGAGTATTCGGTGAGCCAGCCGGAATAGAACTCGATGGCGGGCTTGGAGCCGGCGAAGAACCAGATGCATCCGCCGAAGATCAGCGCCATAACCACGAAGAAGGCGATATGCTGCACGCATTCCTTGGTGGAGGGCACATGCGGTCGACGCCCGATGACGAACAGGTCGACGATAAAGAACAACGCGAGCACCACGAAGGTGATGATTTCAAATGCGAGTGGGGTTTCTGCCATGATTCCCTACACTAACTTATGTATGTGACGGTTTTGGGGCCGTTCCGGTAGCGCTGATCGCCAGGCAGTCAGGGGATGTGTTGTTCGACACGCTCCGGGCCGCTCAGGCCAAGTCTTTACGGTCGACAACGCATCCCCTGACTGCCCGCCTCGGGTATGGGAATTTGGTTACTTGTTGGCTTCCGTCATTTGACGGAGTTCTTTTTTGAGGTCTCGGATCTCGTCGCGCAGACGGGCCGCAAGTTCGAACTGGAGTTGTTCGGCGGCGGTGTGCATCTGTTCGCTCAGTTGGCGAATCAGGTCGGCGAGGTCCTGCGCGGGCAGGCCGGCCTTCAGGATCTCCTCGTGGCGTTTGTCTGCCTCGTTGGGATCGAGTACCGGCACGCCCAGGTGCGTGTTGCCGGCCTTGCCCGCGTTGCGGTAGCCACCTTCAAGCAAGGTCTGGGTGTCCACATCCTCCTTGGCGAGCATGTCGTTGACGTCGCTGATCTTCTTGATCAGGGGCTTGGGATCGATGCCATGCTCCTGGTTGTAGGCAATCTGCTTGGCGCGGCGACGGTCAGTCTCGTCGATGGCTTGCCGCATGGCTTCGGTGGTCTCGTCGGCGTACATGATCACCGTGCCGGACACGTTTCGGGCCGCACGGCCGATGGTCTGGATGAGCGAACGATAGGAGCGCAGGAATCCTTCCTTGTCGGCGTCAAGAATCGCCACCAGCGATACTTCCGGCAAATCGAGGCCCTCACGCAGCAGGTTGATACCGACAATCACATCGATCTTGCCTTCGCGCAACATGCGCAGCAGTTCGACGCGGCGCAACGTATCCACATCAGAATGCAGGTATTCGACCTTGATGCCGCGTTCCAGCAGATAGTCGGTCAAGTCCTCGGCCATCTTCTTGGTCAGAGTGGTGACCAGCGCGCGCTCGTTCTTGGCCACACGGGCCTTGATCTCGGCGAGCAGATCGTCGATCTGCCCCTTGACCGGGCGTACGTCGATCTTCGGGTCCAGCAGACCGGTTGGGCGGATAATCTGTTCGACCACCCCATCGGACAGTCCCATCTCATAGTCGCCTGGCGTGGCGGACAGGTACACGGTCTGGCCGACGCGCTGCAGGAATTCCGGCCATTTGAGTGGTCGGTTGTCCATCGCGGAGGGCAGGCGGAAGCCGTGTTCGACCAGCGTGCGCTTGCGGGAGGCATCGCCCTCGTACATGGCACCGATCTGCGGCACAGTGACGTGTGATTCGTCGATGACCAGCAGGAAGTCGTCAGGGAAGAAGTCGAGCAGCGTGTGCGGCGGGGTGCCAGCGGCGCGGCCGTCAAAGTGGCGCGAATAGTTTTCGACGCCTGAGCACACGCCAACTTGGGTGAGCATTTCCAGATCGTAGGTGGTGCGCATGTTGAGGCGCTGCGCTTCCAGCTCCTTGCCTTGTTTGCGCAGTTCTGCCAGGCGTTCGTCGAGTTCCTCGCGAATGGTTTTGAGCGCCCGTTCCATGCGTTCGGGGCCGGCCACATAATGGGAGGCCGGGAAGATGTGGACTTCGTTTTCCTCGTCGATCTCGTCGCCGGTCAGCGGGTGCAGCGTGGAGATGCGGTCAATCTCGTCGCCGAAGAATTCGATGCGCACGGCCAGTTCCTCGTAGACGGGGATGATTTCGACCGTATCGCCGCGCACGCGGAAGGTGCCGCGCGTGAAGGCGATGTCGTTGCGCTTGTACTGCATGGCCACGAATTGGCGCAGCAGGTCGTCGCGGTTGATTTCCTGCCCGACTTTGAGGAAGAGCATGCGACCGGCGTATTCTTCCGGCGTGCCCAAGCCGTAGATGCAGGAGACGGTGGCCACAACCACGCAGTCGCGGCGGGTCAGCAGGTTTGCGGTGGCTTGGTGGCGCAGGCGCTCCACATCGTCGTTGATGTTGGAGTCCTTTTCTATATAGGTGTCGGTCTGCGGGATGTATGCCTCGGGCTGGTAGTAGTCGTAGTAGCTCACGAAGTAGCTCACGGCGTTGTCCGGCATGAGTTCGCGGAATTCGGCGCATAGCTGCGCAGCGAGCGTCTTGTTGGGCTCGATAATCAGGGTCGGTCGCTGCAGCTTTTCGATCAGCCAGGCGGTGGTTGCGGTTTTGCCGGTACCGGTGGCACCCATAAGAACCACATCATTCTCGCCGTTTTCGATGCGTTCGGCCAGTTCGGCGATGGCCTGCGGCTGGTCGCCGGATGGCTTATATGGCGATTTGACGACGAAAGGCTTGTCCGCGCGCTCGATATTGAATCCCATAGGGCCTCATCTTAGCGACCTGCGCACCATCCTGCGTATATCTCACCCACTTGGGCCAGCATCTCGGGCAATGGATGGGTGGAGTCGATGACGATATCGGCTATGGCCCGCCGCTCCTCCTCACTGGATTGGTGGCGGATGCGGGCCTCGGCCTGTTCCAGGCTCATGCCGCGTTCCTCGACCATACGGTCGAGCCGCATGCACACGGGAGCTTCGACCGTGACGATATGGTCAAAGGCGAATGGAATATCGTCAATGACCTCGGCGAGCAGTGGAATGTCGTGAATGATGATGGCTGCCTCGGGGTGCTCATGCTCCAGTCGCGCCGCCTCGGCATAGATCAATGGGTGCTCGATGGCGTCGAGCCGTTCACGTGCGCCCGGCGCGGCGTTCGCGCCGAAGACATGATCGGCAATCCATGGCCGGTTCATAGTGCCATCGGCGAGCAATGCATCAGGACCGAACTCGGCGACGATCTGTGGCAGCGCCACTCCCCCGGGTTCGACGATCTGATGCGCCAGCGCATCGTAGTCGATATGCAACGCGCCGAGTTGCTTGAGTCGCGCCGCCACCGTACTTTTGCCCGCGGCGATGCCGCCGGTCAGTCCTATTCGCATCATGGTGCCCATGATAGCTGGCGCTCCCCTCGGCCGGCTATCGCCGACAGCTCCCCTCAGGGAGGGGAGCCGGCTCGCGTAGCGAGACTGAGGGGAGTCATTGGCGGATAACTCCAAAAACACAAGAAACCCGGCCCAATCGGACCGGGTTTCTTTACACGCTAAGCGCTAGCTTCGCGGCAAACTCACTTGCCGAGCAGCTGGTCGCGCAGGGCGGCGAGCTGATCGGAGTCGGCGAGGGTACCGGTAGCCGGAGCAGCGGAAGAGTAGTTGGAGGTCTCCTCGACCGGCTTCTCTTCCTTCGGGCCCTGGCCGTCGGCGGCTGCGGATTCGGCAGCGTTCTCCAGCTCCTTGGCCACGAACTCCTTGTGCTCCTCCCACAGCTCGTGAGCGGCGGCGTACTGAGACTCCCACTCCTCGCGCTGCTTCTCGTAACCAGCGATCCACTCGTTGGTGTTCGGGTCGAAGCCTTCGGGGTACTTGTAGTTGCCCTGCTCGTCGTACTCGGCCGGCATGCCGTAGATGGCCGGATCGAAGTCCTCGGAAGCCGGGTCAACGGAGTCGTTGGCCTGCTTGAGGGACAGGGAGATGCGGCGACGATCGAGGTCGACGTCGATCACCTTGACGAACACGGTCTCGCCCGGCTTGACCACGGTCTCCGGGTTCTCGACGTGACGGTTGGCGAGCTCGGAGATGTGCACCAGGCCCTCGATGCCGTCCTCGACGGAGATGAAGACACCGAACTGGACGATCTTGGTGACCTTGCCCTTGACGATCTGGCCGGGAACGTGGGTGCGAGCGAAGCGCTGCCACGGATCCTCCTGAGTCGCCTTCAGGGACAGGGAGATACGCTCACGGTCGAGATCGACGTCGAGCACCTCGACGGTGACCTTGTCGCCGACCTTGACGACCTCAGACGGGTGGTCGATGTGCTTCCAGGACAGCTCGGAAACGTGGATCAGGCCGTCAACACCGCCGAGATCGACGAAAGCGCCGAAGTTAACGATGGAGGACACCACGCCCTCACGGATCTGGCCCTTCTTGAGCTGGGACAGGAAGGTCTCGCGGACCTCGGACTGGGTCTCCTCGAGGTACTGGCGACGGGACAGGACCACGTTGTTGCGGTTCTTGTCGAGCTCAAGGATCTTGGCCTTGATCTTCTGGCCGATGTACGGGGAGAGGTCGCGGACGCGACGCATCTCAACGAGGGAGGCAGGCAGGAAGCCACGCAGACCGATGTCGACGATGAGGCCGCCCTTGACGGCTTCGATGACGGTGCCTTCAACGACGCCGTCAGCTTCCTTGATCTTCTCGATGTCGCCCCAGGCGCGCTCGTACTGGGCACGCTTCTTGGACAGAATCAGACGGCCTTCCTTGTCTTCCTTGGTGACGACAAGGGCCTCAATGGTGTCGCCGACCTCGACGACTTCGTCAGGATCAACGTCCTTCTTGATGGAAAGCTCGCGGGAGGGGATGACGCCCTCGGTCTTGTAGCCGATGTCGAGCAGGACCTCGTCATGATCGACCTTGACGACGGTACCTTCGACCAGATCACCATCATCGAAGTTCTTGATGGTGGAATCGACTGCCTTGATGAAGTCCTCTTCGGTGCCGATGTCGTTGATGGCAACCTTGGTGACTTCAGTGTTGTTCTCTGCCATGTAAATATATGGTTTCTAATAGTGGATGGATAATTTCTCGATATTCAGTTATACGCACACCCTACAGGCATACAGATACTCACAATACAAGCAACTCTGCCCAAATTTCCTAGGAAACTCTAGGCGTGTCGTTCGGCCATTTCCACGACGTTGGCTAGGAGCATGGCTCGGGTCATGGGGCCCACGCCTCCGGGGTTGGGGGTGTAGGCGGAGGCCTTGTCGTAGCAGGCCTTGTCCACGTCGCCCTTGATGCGGTAGCGACCGGCTTCTTCGTCGTAGACGCGGCTGACGCCCACATCGACCAGCACGGCGCCGTCCTTGATTTTGTCGGGCGTCACGAATCCGGCCGAACCCATTGCGGCAACGATCACGTCGGCGCGGCGCATGTGGTCGGCCACATCCCGGGTACCGGTGTGGCACAGGGTGACGGTGGCGTTGACGGCGTTGCGCGTGAGCATTAGGCCAATCGTGCGGCCAATGGTGATGCCGCGGCCAAGCACGCACACTTCCTTGCCGTTCAGATCAATGTCATAGGCGTCGAGTAGCTCGAGCACACCGCGCGGAGTGCAAGGCAGCGGCGTCGAAATGTCGCCGCGCACATGCAGCACCAGTTCGCCGAGGTTGTACGGGTGCATGCCGTCGGCATCCTTGGCCGGGTCGATCATGTCGATGATCGCGTTCTCGTTGATGCCCTTGGGCAACGGCAGCTGGACGATGAACCCGGTGCAGGCCGGATCTTCGTTGAGTTCGCGTACGGCAGCGGCGATGTCGTCGAAGCTGGCGTCCGCCGGCAGTTCCTTCTTGACTGAGGTAATGCCCACTTCCTGGCAATCGGCGTGCTTGCCGGCCACGTACTTCATCGACCCGGGGTCCTCGCCCACCAGCAGCGTGCCCAGCCCCGGTTGGATGCCCTGCGCCTTGAGCTTGTTCACTCGCTCGGCAAGGTTGGTCTTGATTTCGGCCGCAATCTGCTTACCGTCGATTTTTGTGGACATCAACGCCCTCCCCTGTAGTTTCGGTGCATTCTATCGAAACGATAGGCTATCGTTGGAACAAGTCAGGATTATATATCGTTCGCTCTCACGAAGAAGGCGTGCCATGGGGACTCAAATCACACGACTTACGCGACTCGCCGCAGCCGGCCTGAGCGCCGTCCTGTTGTTCGCGACCACCGCATGCGCAGCCACCTCCCCCGCTGAAACCGAGCCGGACAACAAGACCAGCGTTCCCGCACCGACCGGGCCGATCAATGTGGTGGCCTCCCTCAATCAATGGGGCTCGCTGGCCGCCGAGCTGGGCGGCGATGATGTGGAAGTCACGTCCATCGTGAACTCCACCAATGTGGATGCCCACGATTTCGAGCCAAAGACCTCGGATGTCGCCAAGCTGTCCAAGGCCCAAATCATCGTGGCCAACGGTGCGGGCTACGATTCCTGGGCCACCAAATCGATGACCAAGACCACGAATATCGTATCCGCCGCTTCCGTCATGGGTGCCGTCGAGGGCGATAACCCGCATCTGTGGTTCTCCAAAGACGCTCGATCCAGCATGGCCACGGCCATCACCGATGCATATATAAAGGCACTCCCCAGCAAGAAGAAGGCCTTCCAGAAGCGGCTCAAGGCATGGCAGGCGGACGAGAAATCGTTGGAAACATGGGCGTCCGAGTTCACCAAGTCCCACTCCAACCTCACCTATGCAGCCACCGAACCCGTGGTCTATTATCTGATGGCCGATCTTGGGTTCAAAGATCAGACGCCCAAGGGGTATACGCAATCGACCGCTTCCGGCGGCGAACCGGCACCCGCGGACCTGCAGTCTTTCCAGAAACTCATCGAAGACAAGGGCGTGGATGTGCTGGTCAACAACACGCAGGAAGCCAGTGACGCGACCAATATGATCACTGGCGCTGCCGGTCGCGCCGATGTGCCGGTAGTCGACGTCTCCGAACAAATGCCCAAGGACGCCGACACGCTGAACGCCTGGATCAACCAGCTCATCAACACCATCATCGACGCGGTGGATCCAAGCTATGGCTGCGAAGACGCCACGGACGGCGATACCGCGGACAGCAACGCGAATTCCGATGATTCCAGCGCCGAAGGCTCCGCCACGGATGATGCCAATGCGCAAGACTCCAAGGCCAGCACCGGTTCCAGCACGGACCCCAAGTACATCCGTCAGTGCAAGGCGGCCGCATCCAGTGACTCATCTCAGGATTCGGCAAAGGCCGATGCCGCCAATGGCGATTCCGGCGATGCCTCCGGCAACGACCAGACCGACTCCGGCAAATAGTTAGAAGCAAAGGACACCGGCATCGGATTCGTGCCAATGCCAATAGACGCCTTGCATGAGAAGGGTTGTGCGACCATTGTCGAGATGGCCGCACAACCCTTCTCTTTGGTTATCACCATCCGTACACGATATTGAGAACGATTGTCAGCATCGTTTGCCACAATCGGGCGTTATGAGTGAAACTTCCGATTGCATCGTGTTCAGCGATGCCGCCATCAAGCGTGGCGACCATATCATCTGGCAGCATGGCACCTTCGCCATTCCCACCGGTTCGGTCACGGCCATCGTCGGCACCAACGGCACCGGCAAAACCACGATGATGAGGGCCGAGCTGGGCCTTTTGCCGCTCTGTCATGGCAGCCTGACCGTGCTGGGCAAGCCCGCAGGCGAGATGAACAAACGCATCGGATATGTGCCGCAGAGCTATGTGGCGAATGTCGATTCCAATCTCACCGCCGAACAATCCGTGTTGCTGGGCCTGACCGGCACCCGATTCGGCATCCACCCCATCACCAAGGCCCAGAAAGCCAAAGCGCTCGAGGCGATGGAGTTCACCGGCATCGCCGACAAGGCGCGGTACCGTCTGTCCGAACTGTCCGGCGGTTTGCGCCAGCGTGTGGCCATCGCCCAGGCGTTGGTGTGCGACCCACAACTGCTGATGCTTGACGAGCCGTTGGCCAACCTCGATCTGGCCAGTCAGCGCGCCACCGTACACGTGCTGGCCAAGCTGAACCGCGAACTGAACATGACCATCCAGGTGGTTGCGCACGATCTCAATATGCTCTTGCCGATTCTGACCGGTGCCGTCTACTTGCTCGACGGTCACCCGCACTACGCCGATATGCACAAAGTGCTCGACTCCGACCTACTCACCCACCTCTACGGCACACAGGTGCAGGTGGTCACCACTCCGCAGGGAGACATGTTCGTGACCCCGACGCCGGATGAGCTCCAGGACCAGCCGCAGGATATGCACACGGCAGCCGAAGTGGCGCAATTGCACCATCACGAGCACGGCAATGCCACCAATGGCAGTGCCGCCATCAGCGCCGAGAATCGATAACATCAAGCGAGCCGACCCACAGCCCATCAACGGACTGCAGCTCAGGCATGGAGAAAATACAGAGACATGAGCACCATCAACTTTTCGTATGATCCCGAATGGCTGGATACACTGTCCGCTCCATTCATGACCAACGCCTTCATCGCCGGCCTGTGCATTGCCCTAGCCGCCGGTGTCATGGGATACTTCACCATCGCCCGTCGTTCCACCTTCGCGGCCCATGCGCTGGCCCATATCGGTCTGCCGGGCGCGACCGGCGCGGTGTTGCTCGGCCTGCCCGTGTCACTGGGCATGGGCGTGTTCGCACTGGGCGGCGCACTGGTGATCGGTGCTTTGGGCAAGCGCGTTTCCGAGCGTGAAATCGCCACCGGCACCGTGCTGGCCTTCGCCACCGGCTTGGGTCTGTTCTTCGCGCGATTGTCGAGTTCCGCCTCCCAGCAGATGCAGTCGATCCTCTTCGGCTCGATCCTGACCATCACCACCGGCCAGATCATCGGCTTCGCCGTGTTCGACGTACTGCTGCTGGCATTGTTGGCCATCATCTACCGCCCGCTGCTGTTCAGCTCGCTGGATGAGCAGGTGGCACAGGCCAAGGGTGTGCCGATCGGGCTGATGAACGTGGCGTTTATGGCGATTATGGCCGGTGTGATCACCATCGCCGTGCCGGCAGTGGGCACCTTGCTGATTTTCGCACTGGTGATTACGCCCGCGGCCACCGCCAATATTCTGGCCGGCTCCCCATTCAAGGCAATGGTGATCGCCAGCGTGCTGTGCTTGGTGTCGATTTGGGCCGGACTCGTGCTGTCGGCGATGTTCCCCGCTCCCCCGAGCTTCATCATCGTGACGCTTTCCACCCTGTTCTGGGCTATCGCCAAAGCCGTGGAGACGATGCGGAAGTAATCTCATCCATTTTTTCTTGCCCCCGCTGGCGAATTCATAGCGGGGGCTTTGTTATATCTTCTCCACCAAGGCATTGGCGATGGCGGCGATGCCTTCGCCGCGGCCAGTGAATCCCATATGGTCGGTGGTGGTGGCAGTAACCGATACCGGGCAACCAACCGCCGCAGACAGGGCGGCTTCGGCTTCAGCACGGCGTGTGCCGATTTTCGGGCGGTTGCCGATGATCGCCACCGAGGCCGATGCCGGCGTATACCCGTTGGATGCCAGATGCGCCACAACTTCTTGCAACATATCGATGCCATGCATTCCGGCACCATGCGCGTCCGCACCGACACCGAACAGTGAACCAATGTCTCCCAATCGGGCGGCGGCAAGCAACGCGTCAATCAGAGCGTGCGCGGCCACATCGCCATCGGAATCGCCTTCGATCCCCTCGTATTTGGCGGCATCGGCCTCGCTGCATGAATCAGGCACCGGCCAGTAGAGCCCGGCAATCCACAGTTCACGGCCTGAGCCAGCAGGCGCAAAACGGTGAGCGTCAAAACCTTGCCCTATCAGCACTCCTACAGACCCCATGCAGTCCCCTTCGATGGCGTTGCCCAGACGAACGGCAGCAAACGATTATGAATCACGAAGCCCCGGCGCATCGCATAAGGACACGACCGGGGCCTCAAAACAATCAAATCACTTCTTCTTGGACTTCTTCTCGGCTTCAACACGAGCCAAAGTATCGGCCGCGGCCTCTTCGGGCTCGGCGGTGTGATGCTTGTCGTCACCGGGCTGAGCGGGCTCGTAGCCCAGATTCACGTCGAGCAGACGCTGGGCTTCCGCCTCGTCGATCTTCTCGGACAAGGCGATCTCAGAAGTCAGAATGGCACGGGCCTTGGTGAGCATGCGCTTCTCGCCCGCGGACAGGCCGTGCTCGTCGACATCGCGCTGGGCGAGATCGCGAACCACTTCGGCGATCTTGTTGACATCGCCGGTGGCGATCTTTTCGACGTTCAGCTTGTAACGGCGAGACCAGTTCATCTCTTTCTCGATGATCGGGGTCCGCAGGATGCCGAACACCTTGGCCACTTCGGATGCGGAGACGATGTCACGCACACCGACCTTCTTGGCATTGTCCACGGGAACGTTGATGACCAAACCATCGGAAGAGAGTACGGACAACTGCAGATATTCGCGCGTCACTCCCTTGACCGTCCGCTCGGTAATGGCCTCCACCTTCGCTGCACCATGACGCGGATAGACGACCATATCGCCGACTTTGTAAGACATGTACCCTCCGAGAACTGACGGCTTACACACGAAAACTCGAATAATTATGCCATGCGGTCTGGACCACCCCTATGAGAGCGCTCACAACCACGGAAACACAACGAAAAGGGCAAGAATTCGCCATTTTCGACGCGCCAATGTAGCGTTTTCGACTTCAACGCACGTAGACTTTGGGACATGGCTAAAGAAACGAAGATCAAGGAAGATACCGTCACCATGCCTGTCGCCCAAGGCGACCTCGATGCGACGAGCAATGCTGAATTCTACAACCCCCACGGAGTTCTCGGCGGGCATCTCGGCATCGGCAAGCATGCCGACACCGCCACAATCCGCGTGCTGCGTCCGCTTGCCAAGTCCGTGACCATCCTCACCCAGGATGGCGAATACCCGATGACCCACGAATACAACGGCGTGTTCGTGGTTACCGTGCCGGCTTCCGGCACTAAGAAGCAGCCCACGATTCCCGACTACCGTGTCAGGACCGAGTGGGAAAGCGGCGCAGTGCTCATTGAGGACGACCCATATCGCTATATGCCCACAGTCGGCGACATGGACACCTATCTGTTCGGCGAGGGCCGTCACGAGAAGCTCTGGGAGACGCTTGGCGCGCATGTGCTGCGCTATGACGATCCGATGGGCGGCGCAGACGGCACGCCCGGCGAACAGGTGGTAGGCACCGCATTCTCCGTGTGGGCCCCGAACGCCCATGCCGTGCGCGTAGTCGGTAACTTCAACGCTTGGGATGGCCGCCGTCATGCCATGCGCGAGCTCGGCTCCTCCGGCGTGTGGGAGATCTTCATCCCCGGAATCGGCGCGGGCGAGACCTACAAGTTCCAGATCCTGAACGCCAATTACACGTGGGAGATGAAGGCTGACCCGATGGAGCGTCAGCACGAAGTTCCGCCGAACACCGCCTCCATCGTCACCGAATCCACCTACAAGTGGAACGATGACGCCTGGATGCAGCACCGCCGCACCACCAACCCGCATGATGGCCCGGTCTCCATCTATGAGGTGCACGCCGGCAGCTGGAGGCAGGGACTGACCTACCGCGACCTGGCCAAGCAGCTCGTGGACTACGTCAAGCAGGAAGGCTTCACCCACGTGGAGTTCATGCCACTGGCCCAGCACCCGTTCTCCGGCTCCTGGGGCTATCAGGTCACCGGCTACTATGCGGTCGACTCCCGTCTCGGTTCCCCCGACGACTTCCGTTACCTGGTCGACCAGTTCCATCAGGCCGGCATCGGCGTGATCATGGACTGGGTGCCCGCCCACTTCCCGAAGGATGCCTTCGCGCTCGGCCGCTTCGACGGCACCCCGCTGTACGAGGACCCGGACCCGCTGCGCGGCGAACACCCTGAATGGGGCACCTATGTGTTCAACTTCGGACGCCGCGAAGTACGCAACTTCCTGGTGGCCAACGCCCTGTTCTGGCTTGAGGACCTGCACGTCGATGCACTGCGCGTGGATGCCGTCAGCTCCATGCTCTACCTCGACTACAGCCGCGAACCCGGCCATTGGCGCCCGAACATCTACGGCGGACGCGAGAACCTGGAGGCCATCGACTTCCTCAAGGAGGCCACCGCCACCGCGTACAAGAACAACCCCGGCGTCATGATGATCGCCGAGGAGTCCACCGCATGGCCGGGCATCACCGCCCCCACTTCCGCCGGCGGCATCGGCTTCGGCATGAAGTGGAACATGGGCTGGATGCACGACACCCTCGAGTATCTGCACGAGGAGCCCATCAACCGCAAGTGGCACCACAACGAGATCACCTTCTCCATGGTGTACGCCTACTCCGAACACTACGTATTGCCCATCAGCCACGACGAAGTCGTGTACGGCAAGGGTTCCCTGTACGGCAAGATGCCGGGCGATGACTGGCAGAAGCTGGCCGGCGTGCGTTCGATGTTCGCCTATCAGTGGGCTCACCCAGGCAAGAAGCTCTCCTTCATGGGCAACGAGCTGGCCCAGTGGGGCGAGTGGGATCACGACGCCTCCATCGATTGGGATTGCCTGAACTGGCAGGAGCACCGTCAGGTCCAGACCATGGTCGCCGACCTTAACGCCTTCTACAAGGCGCATCCGGCACTATGGAGCCAGGACTTCGACCCGGCCGGCTTCCAGTGGCTGACCAGCGACGATGCCGACCACAACACGCTGAGCTTCCTGCGCATCGGTACCAAGGGCGAGACCTTGGCTGTGGTGGTCAACTTCTCCGGTGAGGCCTGGTCCGATTACCAGGTGGCGCTGCCCACCGGCGGCAAGTGGACCGAAGTGTTCACCACCGATGACGCCAAGTACGGCGGCTCCGACATCCACAACGGCACCTTCGAAGCGGTCGAGGGCGAATATCATTCACGTCCGTTCTCGGCGAAGATCACCGTTCCGGCTCTGGGAGTTGTATTCTTGAAGCCGGAAGACTGAACTGGTCAACAGGCTGAAAGGTAACCGGTTTATTTATGCTCAATACCACAGCGCGTCAGAATACGACACCGCGCACGGTGCTGGTGGTCGAGGACGAGCCCACGCTCGCCACGGCCATCGCCCAGCGCATCACCGCTGAAGGATGGACCGCTCGCGTGGCCGGGGACGGCGCTTCCGCCGTCCAGGCCGCGTCCCAGCTACGCCCCGATCTGGTGATCATGGACATCATGCTGCCGGTTATGGATGGTCTAGAGGCCACCAAACGCATCGTCGCCGAACGTCCGGTGCCGGTGCTGATCCTCACCGCACGTGATGACGAGGCCGACAAGGTCATCGGTCTGGGAGCGGGTGCCGATGATTACATGACCAAGCCGTTCTCCATGCGCGAGCTTATCGCCCGCTGCAAGGCGCTGCTGCGCCGCGTGGAGCGTGCGAAGGTCATCGCCAAGAACTCGGAGAACGAGAAGCTGCTCGACTTCGGTTCGATGGTCATCGACCCGGCCCAGCGCATCGTCACCGTGAACGGCGAACAGGTGCATCTGACCCCCACCGAGTTCGATCTGCTGGCCACGCTGGCCCGCCGCCCGAAGTCGGTGCTCACCCGCGAAAAGCTGCTCGAAGAGGTCTGGGACTGGGTCGACGCATCCGGCACCCGCACCGTCGACAGCCACGTCAAGGCGCTGCGCCATAAGCTCGGTGCCGATACCATCCGCACCGTGCATGGCGTGGGCTACGCTTTCGAGCCGCCGACCGCGTGATGGCATCCAAAAAACAACAGCAATCCCGGCTTGATGCGATGAAACCTCGCGTCAAGCCGGTTGATTTGTTCTCATCTCTGAAGCTGGAACTCAGCGCACTGATCGTTATCGCCACTGCCATCGCGTTTGCCATGTGCTGGTTCCTCCTGAAATTCGGCTGGTCCGGTTGGATCGCCATGCCGCTGACTTTGGTGGTGGCCTTGGGCATCACCTATTTCTTCTCTCGCGGCATCACCGCTCCCCTACGCCAGATGCGCGATGTGGCCGAAGCCATGGCGGATGGCGATTACACGGTCCGCGTGGATATCGATCAGGATCGTCATGACGAGGTCGGCAAGCTGGCTCGCTCGTTCAACGAGATGGCCGGCGAACTCGAGCATGCCGATAAAATGCGCCGCGACATGATCGCCAATGTGAGCCATGAGCTGCGCACGCCCGTTTCCGCTTTGCAGGCGATGGTCGAGAACATGGCCGACGGCGTCACCGAGCCCACTCCCACCAATCTGGAGAGCATCCTCACCCAAACGCAGCGTCTCTCCGATCTCATCGCCTTCCTACTGGACCTGAGCCGTATGGAGGCCGGTGCGGCGAGTCTGAATATCGAAAAGTTCAACTTCGCCGACTTTCTTGACGAGACCATCGAGCCGTTGGAAATCGCCGATGGTGGCCACGCCCACGACATCCGCGTCACCGTGCCGGCCGACATCACGATGGAAGGCGATCAGGACCGCCTGCGCCAGCTATTCACCAACATCATCGCCAACGCGCTGAAACATTCGGCCGACGGCACCACCGTGCTGGTCGACGCCCACGAGGACGAAAACCAAGGCACCATCGTGACCAATGTGGTGAATTTCGGCTCCCAGATTGCGCCTTCCGACCGTTTGGACATCTTCCGGCGCTTTGTCAAAGGCAAGACGGGTCCCGGCACCGAGTCGGGCGGCACCGGTCTTGGCCTGTCCATCGCGCGCTGGGCGGCCCAATTGCACGGTGGCACCGTCAAAGTGGTCGACGACACGCGAGGTGCCGATTTCGAAATCATCCTGCCTAAATATCACATCGCCGAACGCTGATATTGTCCGACGTCCTACCGTATACTGTATTCGAACAGATGTTCGAATACAGGGTGGGAGGCGCAGCATGACACAGCAATCCGAGTCACAGGCCATGGCGCACGAGGCCACGCTGTTTGTTATGCAGATGGCCGGCGATTCCATGATCAATGCGGGTATTCACAACGGCGATCTGCTGATTGTCGATCGTTCGTTGGCACCAGTCCCCGGAGATGTGGTTGCGGCTGTCATGGACGACGAAATCGCCATCAAGCGGCTGGTTTCACGGGCCGGCATCACCATATTGCACGCCGAGAATCCGCGATACCCCGATTACATGCCGAGCAACGGCGCTTCGCCTGCTATCTGGGGCATCGTCACCGATGTCATTCACCCGTTGATATCGTCATCGGACCGTCGCACCACGGCATCCGCCAATACCAGCACGCCCACCACCTTGGTGCCGGCCTGCTGAAACGCCTGAACGCATTGCCGCACAGTGGCACCTGTGGTGACGATATCATCAACGAGAAGCACCGCGTCGCCATTGCCGATGAGATCACGCTTCACCCTGACATGACCGGTGATACGACGGGCACGCTGTGCCGAAGAGACCTGCTGCACGGAGCGTGCCTTGGTGGAGGAGCTCAGGGCATTGCATGGTCGCGCATCGACGCCGCACCCACGCAATGCCCCTGCCACCGATTTGGCCAACGGTGCCGTATGGGCACGTCCTCTTCGGCGCATTGACGCCCGCGATGATGGCACCGGAACCACCAATACGCGATGACCCAAGCATGATGATGGTATTGGCGTCTTGTTCAGCAGCGACACCATGATGCGGCCGAACGGGCCGTCAAGCTCGGTATCGTCGTGGTCCTTCCAGTCGAGAATGGCACGACGTACCGCTCCCTGATAAATCGATGCGGACCATATACGGGCTCCGCCACCACTGTCTGCATCCCGTTCCCGGCATTGCGCGAACAGGGCCCAGCATGCCGCACACAATACCTCATCCGGCGCGTCACACCCAGCGCAGCCGCGTGGAAACAGCAGATTGCAGACCTGTGCCCACATCGCATGCCACCACTTGTATACGCTCGGCCCGTCCATAACGCGTCACTATCGAGCTGGAGTATCGAATCGCGCAAGCAGTGCATCCAGCAGTTGTACCGTATCTTGCGGATTCTCAACACGAACACCGATCGCACCGGCCTCAACCGCGGGATAGTCATTACCCGTAGGCGTCATGCGATCACCCACGAACACCATTTCATCGGCCCGTATGCCAAGTGTCTGCGTCAGCTTGCGCACGGCATAGGCCTTATCGATGCCGCATTCGCTGACATCCACACTGGTGTATCCGCCGGCCCTGACCCGCATATGCGGCAGATCGGCCTTGACCGCTTCGACCAGCGCCTGTTTCTTCGTGTTATCGCGATCCCATGCCTGCTTGGCCGCTACGGGCGCGAACTGCCCAAGAGCGGAGAAGGTGATCTGGCTGCCCCTGTTCTCGATTCGAGGCCCCCATACCTGCTGTTCCCACAATCCCAGTTCCCGGGCATGTCGCTCAAGACTTTCCGAGACAGCGGCCACGGTGGCTTCGGACAGATCATGCGCATACACCAAGGCCCATTGCGTGCCATCCCACCGGTAATACCGGGAGCCGGAGGTAGGCATGACATGCAGATTGCCGCGCCTGGCATTCGGGGTGAGTACATCCAGCACCTGCGAGGTGACCACCGCCATGCCGCCCCCTGAGATCAGGGCCACCACCGTATGGTCGAGCAACGCACAGAACCGTTCGATCATCGCGGGCTTCATCGGCTGTTTTGAGCTGGCCAGTGTGTTGTCCAAATCGAAACCGAACACCTTGGCGTTGGAGCAGACATTATCGAAATCAAGTTCGGACCACGAACGTACCACCATTTGTCGTGCCTCCCTCGTTGACGAATGTTCACAGCCAATGAACCAATCCTAACGCATGTTGCCTCCGCCATGCCCTATGGTGGGAACCATGCTTCAGCCACCTTGGAACGCACGAATCTACCGCAACCGCCACGGTCGCGGCACACGAACCCCGATGTTCGGCACCCGTCTGCCCCGTTACCGCACTCGCACCGGCATGTTCGACGATATGGTGGCGGCCCAGGTTCGCAGGCTCGGCCAAGCGTGGCCGGAACTGATACGTCCGCTCCAGTTCGCGGTGGAGGATGTGCCGCCTTCGGATCCGACGCCTTGGCAGACCGAGCCGAATATGACGTCCCAGTGCTTCCCCGCCAGCCACGGCATTCCCGCACGAGTCGTGCTCTACCGCATGCCGTTGCAGACCGAGGCACCTACCAAGCTCGAACTGCAATTGGCCGTCAGGGATGAGCTGGTGGCCCGCATAGCGGAATTGTATGGGCGCAGGCCCGAGGAAATCGACCCCGACTGGGGCCTGTGACAACACTGCGGGCCGTGTCACTTGTAATAAGGTAGTGGCACGGCCCGCAGCTATATCGCCGCCGAAACATCATCAAACTGACGCTTCGGCGAGCATACCCTTCTACTTGACGATGGAGGAATCGTTCCGAGCCCAGACATGAACCGTGGCGGGCATCAGCGTTGAAGCGTCGATGACGGACAATCCGGCGATGTCCTTGTCTTGCAACGAATCGTGACTGAACCGCGCTCCCCAGCTCACTTTCTTGGATGAGTCCTCCAACATCAGCACGACCGCGGTGCCATGATCGCCGGAAAGATTGCCGGCTTCAATCGTTTGTGCTGCGTTCGCATCCAGTGTGATTTCCTTGGAGGTTACCGAAGCACCGGCATCATCGTAGGCGCGCAAGGTGACCGTCCTGCGCGCATTGGACGTATTGGCCAGCGTGATGGAGGCCTTTACTCCGTCGGGAAGGGCCAACCCCGAGAATTCGGATGGCTCGCCGGCATTGACCAATGCGAAATCGGCTTGGCCGGAGTCACCGGAGCGTGTGGCCTTGACGGAGAACGACACGGCGTCCTCTGCGGTGGACATCACGCCCAACGCCCCATCAGGAGCTTCTCCCAAGTCGATCGCCGTCACTTTATCAGCAGTGACGGTGGCATCTTTGGCGGGAACCAAGCCCTTGGCGGTAATCCATGACAGCCCGGTGCTGGTGTCTGCCTTGGCGAACAGATAAGCGGTGACCGCATCGCCGGCAGTGATGGACGGCGCCACCGATGCATTGGATGCGGTCGGCAGCGGCAGCGCGAAATCAGAACCCTTCGGTGTCAGACCATCCATGGTCACCGTGCGCACCACGGACGCGATAGGAGTCTCCTTGCTGGAAACGGTCACGAACAGACCATGCTGCCCATCGACCGCGGCGGACAGTTCCATCGAGGACTCCCCCTCGGCTGGCACAGACAGCGTGGATTGGGTGGACAATGCCATTTTCCCGGCTGTCTCGGAACCCCAGACGGCAATGTCGACGGTGGTCGGCTTGGTGGAGAGATTCGAGACGATGAGCTGCTGTGTGGTACCGGTCGTGCTGTCGGAGAGCAGGAACGACTGGCTGAGCGAGGTCGATACGCAGGATGCCGCCGATATGCCTCTCACATCGCCATCATCGGCCCATGATGCGATGGTGCCGACGGTGCCGGTGCCAGCTGCGGCCTGCAGCATACGGGTATTGATCAGACGAGCTCCCTGATTGATCTTCTGAGCACCGGTTTTCACCGAGGAATCGTCGGTCGAATCGGCGTCTTTCAAAGTTACGTCATCTGAACTGGACTTTTGCCCGATCGCCGAGACAGTGGCGCTGTAGACGGAGCCGAACGCCGCATAGCGCGCTTGTGTGCTCAGATTGCCGACAGTGGCCTGGAAGGCGCTGTCGCCGTACGTGCCGGTATCGGCCAATCCTATAGGTGCCGGGCAGTAGGTTTCGGACTGGGTCGGACTAACGGTCTGGTCGATGGCATTATCGGAAGCGGCCACCTTATCCACCCAGATAATGGGGATGGGGGCCATGACGAGAACGACGAACAGCGCAATCAACACCAGCATGGTGATCACACCGAGCACGATGCCGATCGCACGTTTGAAACCAGAAGTTTTGTTGCTCATGCCTGCTCCTCCAATCCGTAGGACGGTCGTCTGCGAGGCATGGCGACCAAGCAGTACAACGCCGTGATCACACCTAGGCATATCAGCCAGGCGTGCCTCCAGACACTATGCTGTGCACGTTGCTGCCATGAGGTATCCACCTGCTGTGAGGCGCTGCTACGCAGCGTCAGACGATAGTAGCTGCCGCTATCCGTGGAGACCAGGGACTGGGTGCCGTTCGATGCGGCGATATTCGCGCTCAACTGTTCATACGGCATGTCGTTCAAGGAATCGCCGGTCTCGGGAACCACGTAGATGCCGCCGAATCCAAGCGCGCTGATGGCCGCGATGGCCTCTTCGTCGGGATTGGACAGCAGCGAGGCACAGGCCTGGGCCAGTTGTTCGTCAACCGCATCATGCTTGCCGGACAGCAGGCGCGCCCGCTGGACCGGAGAGCTGTCGATCAAATCGCCGCGCGAGGTGCGCATCACCGCATAGTTGACGATGTTGCGGGTCTCCGCGCTCACGGCAAGCACACGATGATCGGCACCGGCCTCCAGATAATCGGTGGTGACCATGGGCAGGCCGTTTTCAGACACGCCCAGTCCCGCATCCTTATGACGTTCGATGCCATACATGCATTGGATGCCAATGCAGCACACCAGTATCAGAGCAAGCACCACACGGCCAGACACGATGAGCACATGCAGACGGTCCTTTTTCGATGCGGGATCACTGCCAGACGCATGCAACGGTTGGAATCGCTTCACCGCCCCACCAGCGACGAGACACACGCAGGCGAGGAAGCCCAATATCATCATCGCGATGCCCGGCTGCGCGGAACCGGCCACGACACCATCGGCATCCACGGTTATGGCCACACGGCTGGAGACCAGGGCGAGCGCGCCTCCGCAGACGATTACCACCCACATCAGTCGCGAGGTCCGCAACGCGAACGGCAGCACCAGCGAAGCAAGAGCAAGCAGCGTGATGACGCCAAACAGCACAGTGACCGCCAAATCGGCATAATCAGTCGACCCCATTCGCCATCCCAGCGCACGCTGTGCGGCCTCAAGCAGACTCAGCGACGCCGGCGACCCGTTGGCGGATGACGTTGGCACCGTGATGTCGCCGAACAGTTGACGCCACATGCCCAAATCGGCGTAACGCACCGCATTGACGAGCGTAGGAGCCACCGCAAAGGCGGCAGGAACCGGAATTAGCAACAGCATGGCGCGCTTGCGACGCACGAATAGCAGGAACATCAGGAACACGACGATCAGCGCGAACAGCAGCTGCGGTTCAGCGGCCACCACAGGGATGAAGCACAGTGCGGCGATGGCCGCGGCCTGAACGGATGTGCGCGGCTTGAGCGGGTCTTCGGTATGGTACATGCCCACGGCACGGAACACGAATGCGAACGCGGCCGGCAGGAACACCATTACGGTAAGCATCGGCATATTGGCCTGCGCATACCAGCCGAACATAATGCCGGTGGATGCCCACAGCAGTCCTCCCAGCACACGAACCACGTCCGAGCGGGTGAATACGCCCGCCAGCGCCCAGAACGACAATGCGCTCAGCGGCGCGGCCACAAACAGTATCATCGCCAAAGCGGCGGTCACATGGCCGAGCGTGACCAACGAGGCCAGCATCAGCACCAGCAGCCACGGCGTGGGCGGCGCAGGAATGCCGGTGCCGCTGCCAAACACCCACGGCGTGGTGGCGGACTGCACCAGTTGCGTGAAGCTGGCACCGGTGGGAAGCAACACATCGGAATACAACGATCCGCCGGAGAATATCGAACGGAACACCGGCCAATACATCACCGCGATGGCCGCAAAGCACACCAGCGCCATCACCACGGCCGCACTCCAGCGATATATGGTGCGTGTCCGCAGATGGGCACGTTCCAGCGGACTGAGCAGCACTCTGCCCTGCTGGGATTGGAATGCATCCCGACGATCATGGAACTGCTTGATCTGCTGGCTGTCTGCGAACAAGACATGCAGGGACGATGCGGCGACCTTCGATTGTCTGGCCACCAGACTGCGTGATTTCATGTTTCCCGCGATATCGGCCAAGGCCAGCCATGGCAGGCACAATTGCACCCATGCTTCATACGGCTTCTTGCCGAACATCATGGATATGGCCATGCCAAAACTGCGGAGCAGCCTCCACAGCCAGACGATAAACCAGGACGACATGGCCAGGTCCGTGTACAGATACCGCTGTTGGGAGCGATGCACCGTCATCGCATGATTGACCGTGTGATCGTCCTTAAGCGGTTCCCCGCCTCGCGTACGAATGCCCTCATACCGTGCGCGACGATGTGATATCTCCGCTTGCGGGACAACCACCACGCGTCCGCCGCTCAGGCAGACACGGCGGCAGAAATCAACCGATTCGCTGTAGGTGGTCAGCCAGGCATTGATGCCCCGCAGTCGCGTGAATTGCGACATGGACACCAGCGCGCCTGCCAGCGACACCGCAAACACATCCTGCCGCCCGTCATACTGCTCCTGATCGGGTTCTCCATCGACCACCAGGGAATGCACGGCGTGGTGACCCGCATACATACCGGCATCATGCAGATGGGAGCCTTCCCAATCGCACTGTTTGCACCCGAGCACACTGGCGCCCGGCGTATTGCGCCACGCCTCAAGCAATCGTTCAAGGCATGAGTCATCCGAAGGGCGGGAATCATCATGGAGCAGCCACAATGCGCGGGGAGCGTCATCCAGATCGGCACGATCCAATGCCCGGCTGACCGCATCGCCGAAGGAGCGTGCGCCCTTGGCCGAGACGATGTGAATGGTCACATGCTTGGACTGCGGCACCTCCATCACCGGCCCCGATGGCGAGGGGATGACCTCGAACGAGGTGGTTATCCTCGAACTGGTGCGCCCGGTCGCGTCGGCGATGATGACGACCCCCGGAAGAACATTCTGCGTCAATACCGAACGCAATGTAGACCGGAGGAAACGCATATCCTCCTCAACGGTGATCACAGCCGTAATGCCGGTATCCACATCCTGCCTATGCGTATATGGTCGAGAAGACATGGCGTCGGCCAACGCCTCATGAATATCGCTATTACCTGTCGGACTCATAAACTCCCAGTGTACGCACCAGACTTGAAGGGGGTGTGTGGAGCTACGCCCGCTCCCGGTGCTCTCGCTTATATCGACGGCGTTCGCGCTCGCTCATGCCACCCCAAATACCGAATCGCTCATCATGGTCGATGGCCCATTTCAGGCATTGCTCACGCACTTCGCATTTTGCGCACACACGTTTGGCATCACGGGTCGAGCCCCCCTTTTCCGGGAAGAACGCCTCCGGATCGGTTTGCGCGCACAACGCCTTGTGCTGCCAAGATACATCGCCATCAGGTCGGAATAGTCCCCACAATTCGTGCCATGGCTCTTCGGCTGAATCGTCGACCACACCCCACATGCGATTCTCCTTGCCTATTGAGCTTTTCATACGGACTAAATTACACACATGCAATTTCGGTTTTGTCAAATTCTTTCTCGTGTCATTACATCATTTTTATGGAACTGTGTGCTATGGCGTGAACGCGATGCCCTGACGCCGTTGCACATGATATTGTGCCGTTCCTGCGCAGGAACACCATAGCGCAGGAACACCCGGCGGATGCTGTGTCAAAGTGTCATTCAGACAATCGACAGTTTCAGGAGGGGTTATGACGCAGGAATCAGGTGGGGCGGATCCGCATATCAACCCGCCAAGCTTCATTCCTGCGGGAAATCGACGCACCCGGCCTTCCGGGCAGGTGCCACGCTCCTTCGCCCCCGCCCGAACCTCGCGCCAGTCAGGTCAAGCTCCATCGGCCCGTCCGTCCGTCACGGGAAATGACATCGAAGAGCCTCAACTGAACGCCAACGCCACGGCAAGCGCCAACGTCGCGGACAACGGCAGGCGGACTCCGCCCAGTTTTTCTCCGAAAACCGGACGCGCCACTCGCAGCACGGCTCCGGATGCCGCCGCACCGCGCAGCATTCCGCCGTCGCGAGCGCGGATGTCTTCCGGCTCATCCCGCAACGCCGTGCGCAATCCGTCGGATATGCCGGTTTCCCGGCCCTCATCGCCAGCAGCAAACGTGTCCACGAAGTTCAGCCATCTTGGCCGGCCGGCGGCGGCAACGGCGAAAACGGTAACGGCACGCCGTCCGCGAGCCTTACGCATCACCCTATGCGCAATCGCGGTACTGGTGGCGGCGTTGATTCTTTCCGTTTTCGGTGCCTGGCAATGGGTGGACAGCAAACTGAATCGGAGCGACTGGCTGACCGACACCCCCAACACGCCGGCCTCGACTTGGCTGATTCTTGGCTCCGATGAGCGTGACGGTTCCACCGATTACGGCGGCGTAGACAATATCTCTGGCTTCAGGACCGATACGATTCTGGTGCTGATCAAGCCCAAAAGCGGGCCGAGTTCGTTGGTTTCCATTCCCCGCGATTCGCTCATGAACGTCGATAACCAGTACATGAAAATCAATGCGGTGGCGCTGATTGCGGGCAAGAAGGCTTTGGTAAGCAACGTCGAGCAGATCACCGGCCAGAAAATCGATCATGTGGCACAGATCAAGTTCGGCGGTCTGCAGAACGTGGTGAACGCCTTGGGCGGTATCGAACTGTGCTATGACGAGGATGTTCAGGATTCCTATTCCGGACTGAACTGGAAGGCGGGATGCCATACGGCGGATGGTTCCACCGCATTGTCCTTCTCTCGTATGCGATATGCCGACGCGCGAGGAGACTTCGGACGCAACGAACGCCAGCGACAGGTCATCTCGGCCATCGTCAAGAAGGCTTCCAGCAGTGAGACCCTGACCAATCCGTCCAAAATCGTGGCAGTGTCCAATGCCGCGATGAGCGCACTCACCGTGGACGAGAAGACCAACCCTTACACGTTGCTCACCATGGCGTTGGCGTTCAAAAGCGCCACCGGCTCGAATGGCATCTCCGGCAGCGTGTACTGGTCCGACCCCGATTATTACGTTGATGGCGTTGGTTCCTCGGTGCTGCTTGACGACGCCAAGAACACCGAACTGTTCAATCAACTTGCCGACGGCACGTATAAGGCCGGCACCGTGGGCAATCTGGCGGAAGGCTGACCGACGCTTTCCCGGAGCCCATCGGCTTCATCATCGGCGCATGATCGTCACCGTTGCCTACACCGCCAATCATGCACGGGCAAAATGTCATGTGGATAACTCGGCAAGCTAGAACCACATACCTTGATTCGGCTTGCGCTTTCGGCATGCGTTCCCCCACGCTGGAAGCATGACATCACAGCAGAACGATTCGAAGCGACATTCCGTCCATACGGCATCCGCCGTATCCCGGGCGAAGCACCGTTTGGGCGCGCCGCCATTGCGCGCCCGCCTGACCATGTTTGCCGCGGCATGCCCGATGATCGCGCAGGCATTGATGATGGTCATACTGCTGTTGCACGGGCAATGGCTGTTCGCCGCCATGATCGCACCGGGCATATTCGCCTGTCTCGTGTCCCTGCTGCTGACGCTCCCCTCGCCTCCAGGCCCGGAGAAGGCTCCCGATCCGCAACAGGCAACGATCGATGTCGGTATCACGGGCGACGCCGATGACCGCGCCGCAGACCTCCGTCATGCGCCGTCGCAGCCGATAGAATCGCTGCTGCACTTCGCACGCCTGCCATGGCGCGCCATTGTGGGCCGCTGGCTTGAACCCCTTGACCTTGCGGTGCCGATCGGCATGACCGGAAGCGAGCCACTGATGCTCGATCTGAACCGTCAGGGGCCGCATGCTCTGGTGGCCGGCACCACTGGTTCCGGAAAATCCGTGTTGCTGCAAAGCTGGTGTCTGGCGCTCGCCTCGATGAACGGGCCTGAGCATCTGAATTTCGTGTTCTTGGATTTCAAAGGCGGTTCCGCGTTCCGCAAACTCGAACGGTTGCCGCATACCGTGGGCAGCGTATGCGATCTGGATCTGGCGCATGCCGTACGCGCGTTGCGTGCGCTGGAAGCCGAACTGACACGCCGTGAACAGCTGTCCGCCGCTGTCCATGCTTCCGATATCCGCGATATGGTCAATCCGCCACCGCGCCTGATCGTGGTCATTGACGAATTCCATGCCCTGAAGGACCAGCTCCCGGATTATGTGAATCGTCTGGTGCGTATTGCCTCGCTCGGCAGGTCACTGGGCATGTATCTGATCGCCTGTACGCAGAATCCCATGGGTCAGGTCAGTGCCGATATGAAGGCGAATATGTCCGTCAGCATTTGTTTACGGGTTCGGGACCGTCTGCAATCATGCGAGCTGCTTGGCGATGGTCGTGCCGCCGACCTCAGTCCGGCAATGCCCGGTGCGGCGTTCTGCAACGATTCCGAACAGGTGACGGCATTCCGCTGTGCAACGGCACGCGATATCGATGCGGTGTGCCGCCAGATCGCGTTCGCATCGCGGTTCGTCGGAAGCCCGCCGCAACCGTCCCTGTTTACCGCGCCACTCCCCCGGCACGTAAAAGACCGGACTGTGGCCGACCACGCACCGCAACGCATTCGATTTGGACTTGCCGACGATGGCATCAACCTGCGAGAGGCGACGGTATCCCTCACCGGTGGCAATATCGGTGTCATCGGCCCGCAGGGGCGCGGCAAAACCACGTTGCTGAAAACATTGGCTCGACACGCCAGCATGGCTGATGGCTTGGCGGTACGTGTCAGTTCCCCGCATCGTCGGGTATGGAGCTCGCAATGGCTTCATGGCGGCCGCTGCACGCCGTATGTCAGCTCGGATGCACCACCGCCTCCGCATATCGTGTGGTTCGTCGACGACGCCGATGAGTTGTTCGACCCATTCCGCACCGACGAGCAGGCGCTGTCTTTCACACATGCGTTGGCCGATGAGTCCGTCAGCGTGGTATTCGCCGTCAGCACGATTCGCCCGATACGTATACCGGAGCATTGCAATACCAGAATCGTGTTCCCGTGCGGGGAGAGAACGTCCGATCTTATGGCCGGAGTCCCCGCTCGCCTATTGGATATGATGAGTCATATCGATGCCGACAACGCGGGCCGGGCCGTGCTCATCGAGGGCACATCGGCATGTCTGGTGCAGTGCGCTTCGTGAAAACTTCGGTTTTTTCTCGGCAAAACCTCTTGAAAATCACCACGGTTCGTGGTTACCTTGGTACTGGACTTAAGGAACAACACCAGCCACGGGGCTTTTAAGGGAGGCAAGCAATGAGCAGCGCTTTTGATTGGCGAGCCAAGGCCGCATGTCGTGACAAGGATCCGGAACTCTTCTTCCCGGTGGGCAACACCGGTGCAGCCTATCAGCAGATTGAGGAGGCCAAGGCCGTGTGCCGCACCTGCAAAGTGATTGACGCATGCCTGAAGTGCGCACTGGACACCAATCAGGATTACGGCGTGTGGGGCGGCTTGAGCGAAGATGAGCGTCGTGCGCTGAAGCGCCGCGCCATGCGCGCCCGCCGTTCTCAGGCCATGCAGATGCAAATCTGATGTTTTGATTATCGCTTCGTCATACTAGGAAACCCTCCCGCTTGGGAGGGTTTCCTCATTTCGGGCTTCGCATCACTCGTCCTGAACAGCCCTGAGCTTCATATCAAGCACCACGCGGGTGCCGCCTTCGCGGCGCGGCTCCCAATGCACGGAACCACCGAAATCATTGGTCACAAAGGTGTTGATGATCTGCGTGCCCAAACCGGAACCGGAAGAACGAGCCAATCCACCCTGTTCTTCGGAGCCGAGACCGGAACCGTCATCCTCGACCACCACATTGAGGTTCGGGCCGGAGCGGCCCACGGAAATCGTGATATGGCCATCCTTGCGGCCTTCGAACCCATGCTCCACCGAATTGGTGATGAGCTCGGTCAGCACGAGGGACAGCGGCGTGGCATCCTGAGCGGGCATCATGCCGAACTTGCCCATGTAGTTGATATCGATGTGCTGGTCTTTCATCGTGGCTAGGTCCACGGCCATGCGCAGCAGGTTGGCGATCACCTTGTCGAAGTCGACGACCTCGTCGGCGGTCTGGCTCAATCCCTCATGCACCATGGCAATGGTCTGCACGCGGCGTTGCGCCTCCTGCAATTCCTTCTTGACCTCATCCGACTTGGTCTTACGAGCCTGAAGCCTCAGCAATGCGGAGACGGCCTGCAGGTTGTTCTTGACACGATGGTGAATCTCGGAAATCGTAGCGTCCTTGGTCTGCAGCTCCTGCTCACGACGGCGCAGCTCGGTGACGTCACGGCATAGCAGAATCGCTCCGATACGGCCGTTGTTGTCATACAAGGGCAACGAGCGCATCGAGACGGCGGAACGGTTGGCGTTGAGTTCGGAGTCGACCGCGGCTTTGCCTGTCAACACCAACGGCAGGGTTTCCGGAACAGGGTCGTTCTCCTTCAATAGCTGTGTGCCGAGTTCGCTGAGGTAATGGCCAGGCATGGTGGTCAGCAGACCGAGACGCCTAAAGCAGCTGATGGCGTTCGGGGCTGCGTATCGAACCACGCCGTCCATGGTCAGGATGATGAAGCCGTCCGCCACGCGAGCGATATGGCGTTGGCTCATCACCGAATCCTTGTAGGGGAATTGGCCTCGCGGAATCATCTCGTACAGATGCTTGCCGGCGTTGATGCTTTCCGACTCATATCGGCCGTTGGATTCTCGTGTGGCCATATTGGTCTCACGCACGACCAAGCCCAAGGTCTTGCCATTGTGCCGAACCGGCGCGTACACGTTGCAGACGGTCGCCTTGCCCACGGTTCTCAATACCGTGGAGCGGAACACCACGCTGGAGAGCATGGCGGCGTCCAATTCGCCGACCATGTCGTCCGGCATGACGTTTCCCACCACGTCTTCCGCCCGCAGCGTCATAACGGTGGATGGACGGCATTGCTCGGCCACCACGTATTTGCCATCGCCATCCTGTACCAGCAGCAGCAGATCGGCAAAGCTCAAATCGGCGATCACCTGCCAATCGGCGACAAGATGATGCAGCCACTCGCGGTCCTCGTCGTCGAAGTCGGGGCGCGTTGCAAGGATATGTGAAAAATCAGCCATATCCCTATCATACGCAGACGCACCGCCGCCGTCGCGGCAAGCCACACGGGCAAGTACGACGACTATGACGACATCGCATCTTCAATACCGCGCCAATCGCGTTGCACGGCTTCCCGCCCGTGGCCAAGGTGCCGGCATGTTGCTTATCGTACACGGCAAGCATCACGTACAGTTTGATATCCGAAGCCGCCACCATATTGCCGGCATTGCTGTGTCCATGGAACCCATCATCGCGTTTGCCTGCGCTTTGGCGTTGTCATCGCCATTGTCCTGGGCCGCAAGATAGACCGGCAGATAGAAATCGGCAGCCACGAATTGCTTGCCGGACTGCGACGTGGTCGCGATGGTGGCGTCCTCTGAGGAGTCGGCGGATGTTCCATCGATGACCATGGCGGAGACGGCCACATCGGAGGACGAGTATGAATCCGCGATGTCAGACAACTGGCTGGATGTGATCACCGGAGTGGAAGGCTTCGACTTCTCCGTCGAGCTTTTCTTGGACGAATCGTCGCTGTTCTTGTCTTTGGCGCTATCAGACGTGTTCTTCTTGGCCTTGGACTTGGCGTCAGAAGAATCCGTCGTGCCATCATCGGCGGAATCCAACGCATCGGCCCCGGTCGACTGTGCCGATGTTTGCGCCTGCGGCTGAGCTCCCCACAATCCCATGCTATGGGTGATGAACAAGCCGATGACTAACGCCACGACACAAATCAGCGCGATGAGCACAATCACCACCGCTTTGGTGTGATCGACGCCAGGACGCCCGGCGGGAGGTTCAGGAGAAGCAGGGGCCGCCGGATTGGCCTCGGGCTGCTCCAATGGGCTTCCGCACTGCGAACAGAAGGCATTTCCTTGCTCGTTGGCAAACCCACACTCCGTGCAATACACCATCGCCGAGCCCTTTATTGCTGCGACGTTCTCATCTTCGGATTCCATAGTATCGCCGCCATTGGGTGATAGTGTTCGTGCGAGTCGGTATTGACAAGCATAAAAGTTACGCTAACGTAGGTTACGGCAGCGTAAGAAGCGTATCGTCAACTCGTGAAACGGGGGCATCACCATGGCATCAACAACCGGCGACTCGGAAAAGACGATGCATCACGACGCTCATAACAGCGCGACGATTGCAGAGGATGCCACCATCGCATCCAAGCGTCAGGCGGCTATCGAGGCGCGCGAACAGGCGTTGCAGGCCAAGGCTGATGCCGTACGGGCCAAGGCCCAGTTCAAGGCCGAGGCCATTCGAGCCAAAGCCGAGGAGAAGGCCCGGCACAAGCTCGCCAAAGCGGAGAACCGTGCGCTGAAAATCGAGGGCATTGCCCCTGCGGAAGTGGAACGCAAGATTCGTCTCGACGTGCACGGACGGCCAAAGCCGTTGATGCGCGGCTGGATTCACGCGATTGCCGCTCCCCTGTCATTGGCGGCAGGCATCGTGCTTATATGCTTGGCACATGGCGCGAGTCTGAAGTGGGCGTGTGCCGTGTTCATGACAGCGTCGCTGATTCTGTTCACCAATTCGGCCTGCTACCATCTGGGCGATTGGAGCCCGCGCGTCACCGATGTGCTGCGGCGTATCGATCATGTCAACATCTTCCTGCTCATTGCCGGCACGTATACCCCGGTTTCGTTTGCGCTGGAACCGTTCTGGCGCAATGTGATCATCATATCGATGTGGGCGTGCACGGCCATCGCCATCGTGATTCATGTGATCTGGATCAATGCACCACGCTGGCTGTATACGGTGGTGTACATCATCTTCGGCATCTACGGCCTGGCTTATATGGTGATGTTCTGGAATTCGCCGTATGCGGGGCCAGCCGTGGTGGTGCTGCTGTGCGCCGGCGGTGCCTGCTACATCCTCGGCGCCATCGTCTACGCCTTGCGCAAGCCCGACCCTTGGCCTCGCGTCTTCGGATTCCATGAGATTTTCCACTGCGGAACAGTGGCCGGATATGCCTGCCATATGGTGGCCATCTACATGGTGATCGTCTCGCTGTGGCAATAAGCGCTACGACATATAAGTATGCCCCCGCCTACGGGGGCATACCAGTCACTTAACTCAGGCCAGCGGCTTGGCGGCCTTGACAGTCACGGACAGCTCGCGGCCGTTCGGTGCGGTGTAGGAAACGACGTCGCCCACCTTGGCGCCCTCGATGGCCTTGCCAATCGGGGAATCCGGGGTCATGATGTCGTAGTCGGTGCCGGCCACGATGTCACGGCTGCCGAGCACGTAGGTCATCTCGTTGCCGTTGAGCTCGATGGTCACCACAGAGCCCTCGCCCACGGTGCCTTCCGGAGCATTCTCGATGATCTTGGAATCGCGCAGCTTGACGGTGAGCTCGGTGATGCGGCCCTCGTTCTTGCTCTGCGCCTCACGGGCGGCCTGGTAGCCGCCGTTCTCGGACAAGTCGCCCTCGGCACGCGCCACGGCGATCTTGTGCGCGATTTCCTCACGCAGCTCACCTTCACGATGGGCGAGCTCTTCCTTCATCTTGTTGTATGCTTCCTGCGTCAGCAGGTAGACCTTGTCCTCAGCCATATCGTCCTCCTGAACCGTTGTCGATGCTGAAACAATCTTCGTTATTTATGACAAAACGCCGGCTATGACCCCGGCGTTCGTCATGTGCTGACCTATGGTCAGCGGGTGGAAATGATGTCGATGACGAACACCAGCGTGTCCTCGCCGCCGATGCCGGCCTGCGGGATGCCGCGGGAACCGTAGCCGTATTCCGGCGGAATGGAAACCACCAGACGCGAACCCACGTTATGACCCGGCACAGTCTGGTCCCAGCCCTTGATGACCTGTCCCACGCCGATGCCGAAGCTGGCGGGCTGATGACGGTCGAAGCTGGAGTCGAATGGGGTGTCCTTACCCCACACCACGCCGTGGTAGTTCACGGTGACGGTGTCGCCGCGACGCACGATCGGGCCGTCTCCCTCGGTCAGCTCCACAACCTTGAGGCCCTTCGGGGCTTCGGGCGTCGGGAACTCGATAACGGGCGTGGTGCCAAATTCGGCGTTCACCTGAGGCATCTGATCTGTCATTAGTCCTCCTTCAAAGACACAATGCGCCCTACCTTAGCACCATCGGCGAATCGGCGGTAGTCCTTCATCCCTGTGCGATACGACACGCTGGCCGTATACGTCAATTCCGGTCATCATGCTGGTGAATACCGGACATGTCAATCAGCATTCGACGACATTGACGGCAAGTCCACCCTTGGAGGTCTCCTTGTATTTGGCCATCATGTCTTCACCGGTCTGCTTCATGGTTTCGATGGCCTGATCAAGGGTCACGATGTGTGAGCCGTCGCCGAGCATGGCCATACGCACGGCGTTGATGGCGGTGTTGGCGGCCATGGCATTGCGCTCGATGCATGGAATCTGCACCAATCCGCCCACCGGATCGCAAGTCAGACCCAAGTTGTGTTCGATGCCGATCTCAGCAGCATTTTCCACCTGTTCCGGCGTGCCGCCTACGACTGCGGCAAGTCCGGCCGCCGCCATCGAACAGGCCGAGCCGACTTCGCCCTGGCAACCGACTTCCGCACCGGAAATTGAGGCGTTGCGTTTGAACAGGTATCCGATGGCACCGGCGGTCAGCAGAAACGTGACCACGCCCTGTTCATTGGCGTTGTCCACGAAATGCCAGTAATAGTGAAGCACGGCGGGAATGATGCCGGCGGAACCGTTGGTCGGAGCGGTTACGATGCGCCCGCCTCCGGCATTCTCCTCAGAGACGGCCAAGGCGAAGAGATCCACCCATGCGGCGTCGGAAGACTCGAGCACGGCGTCTTTGCGCCGGCTGTCGCGGCGCAGCACATCGGAATTCGAGGCGAGACGCCGATACATTTTCGGCGCGCGGCGGGGTACGTCAAGGCCACCGGGCAATGTGGGTTCCGCCGAGGTGCATCCGTGGTCCACACAGGCGCGCATAACACGCCAGATGGCATCAATATCGGATCGGACCTGGATGCCCGAGCGTGAAGCGGTTTCGTTGGCCCATACAAGTTCGGCGATGCTGAGATGATGTTCCCGGCATAACGACACCAGTTCAGTGCATGATGAGAACGGGTAGGGTGCCTCGACGCCGAAATCAGTGGATGATGACTCGTCCGCATCGGCAAAGGAGGCGCCTTCCGGAGGGCGTTCATGAATGCCGATCATCGGGTCTTCGGGAGCGCCTTTGCGCACGAATCCGCCGCCGATGGAATACCAGACCTGTTCGTCGACCAAGCTTGCGGCGGCGTCGAACGCCTGGAATCGCATGCCATTGGGGTGCGCGGCCATGCGCTTCCATTGTTCGAACACCACGTCACGGTCGTAGTCGAAATGGATGCGTTTGAGGCCGGCGAGGTTCAGAGTATCATCCAACGCGCAGATCTCGCGGATGTGCATCATGTGGTCGGTATCCACGGTGGCCGGCAGATTGCCTTCGAGCCCAGCCATCGCAGCACGATCGGTGCCGTGGCCGAGACCGGTCAGCGCCAGAGAACCATAAAGCGTGATTTTGACACGTGCGGTGCGATCGACCAAATGGTCGGCCTGCAACGAGGAGGCGAAAGCATGTGCCGCGACCATCGGGCCTACGGTGTGCGAGGATGAAGGTCCGACGCCGATGGTGAACATGTCAAGCACACTGAACATTTGGCTCCTTCTCCCCTGCTGGTTCGGCATGCCGGTGTTACCAGGCGTCATACCATCACGATATCGTATCCCAGCCCAGCGCCCGGAATCGCTTTCGCCTTGTGCGATGATGGCCGCGCGCGTCATGCCGGCGAGCGATAAGTCAGTCAGTGAGACAGTGCGGAGAACATCATGACCAGTACGATGATACCGATGATGGCCAATACGATCTGCACCACCATCAGCCCGATGGTCAGTCCCTTCTTGGTGGCGATTTTGGGCGCGTACGCCTGTGCCAACAGGAAGGCGATGAAGCCGAACACCGCGTAGTTGACGGTCAGGGCCATCACATCGCCGTTCGACAACACCACGCCGTTCAGCGGCTGGTTCAGCGTGTTCATCATCGCGCTCATCACGAACATGCCCCACACGCCGTAGCCGATTAATCCGACGACGCCGTACAGCCATGGCTTGAGTTTGTCGTTGGCACGCAGGGTCAGGGCTTCGGCACACCACAACAGGGCGAAGCCGACGATGTAGGTGAACGCCACGGCGATCAGTATCACGATAGTCGCCCATGGCAGGAGTGCGGCCACATTGCCGATCATGGACAGATAGAATCCCGAGCAGGCGATGGCACCAACGGTGAGTGCAGTGCCCGCAATGACGGCTTGGGCAAGCATGGTGGGCAGTGCGCCTTGTTCGACTCGTTCGACATCGGTCCAGCGTGAAGCCATGTGGATTCCTCGTTTCATCAGGTACATCGTCACAACGCCACATAGCCTAACGGCCTTTTGTTTCGGCCTTATAAGCTCTCCACATAGTGAGCTGCGAGCCCCCTCTGACGAGGGGGGCTGTCGGCGAAGCCGACTGGGGAGAGACCACGGCACAGCCGCAAAAACGGCATCGGCCACAGGCCGATTTCAAGGTGCCTCCGGTGGGACTCGAACCCTACGGAGAAAAGCCGCTTAGACTTACTCCCGTCTCGATTATGCGGCTCTCGAAACCTCATTTGCCCACATTTTGCCCACATTCTCACGCGCCAGCATCTCACCCATGCGCTCCGACAGCTCGTCCAGATCATCATCGAAAAGGTCGGCGTACACGTCCAACGTCATGGCCGCGCTCTTATGCCCCAACTGCCGTTGCACGGCCTTCACGTTCGCACCCGCCCTGACCATGAGACTCGCGGCCGTGTGCCTCAGGTCATGGATTGTGAGGTGGCCGGGTATGCCGGCACGCCGCAGGCCGACCGACAGCCAACCGTCATCGCGGCTCGCATTACCCCACTCGCGTATCATCATTCCCTCGCGTCCCGGCTGTTCGAACAACAGGTCGCCGGGTTTCCGGTCTGCGCACAGTCTGCGCATGATCGGGTCCAGCACGACCGGGTACATGATGGCGCGGGCCTTGTAGGTCTTGGTGTCATCGGGGATGATGACGCCGCCCACCATCGGCGCGCTCACTCCTATATATATACGATGCTTTTCAAGATCGACGTCCATCACCCTCAGGGGTATGAGTTCGCCCCATCGCATGCCGCATAGTCCAAGCACGAGGACGAGGTCTCGTCTCCATGGGGTGACGCTGCCTGCCAGCCGGTCAAGCTGTTCGGCGGTGAGATACACGTGCTTCTTCCTGCGCTTGCGTGGCAGTTCGATGCCCCTCGCGGGATTGTCCGGGATACGCCGGTCTTTCTTCGCGTCGTCCAATATTCCGGCGAGCACGCCGTGGGCGCGGAGGACGACGCTAGCGCTTCGGGGTTTGGCGAGCACTATCTCGTTGCCCCGCTCGTCCTTGACGGTCTTGCCCTGGCTGATTCCGGTGACCCATTGTTGCGTCGTCTCGCGGGTGACTGCGGATACCGGGGTGTTGCCCCATTCCGGTTTCACCCACTTTTCCCATGCGCCTTCGAGGGTACGGTAATGGCTGGGCTTGGTGCTGAGCTTCTTCTTGGCCAGCCAGGCGGGCCCCAGCTCCCCCACCGTCGCCTTGCCGGCCTGCGGGTCGATGTACGTTCCCTCGGCCTTGGCTGTGGTGACCCTTTTCGCCGCCCAATTCTCCGCATCGATTTTTCTCTTGAATCCACGCTTGTCAGTCTGCGTGCCGTCCGGCTTGCGATATCTCACCCTGTATCTGGTTTCGCCCTTGCTGGTCTTGTATCTGGTGACGTTGGCCATGATTTTCACTCACTTGTACGGGTTTTTCCGGTTTTAACGTGTTTTAACCGGTTTTGATGTGTTTTAATGGGATTTGACAAGAGGAAGGGAAACACGTAGGCTATTCCCTTACGCCAAAATCGAAAGGAGGCGGCCATGACCATGACGGATACCGGCGTGAAGCCAATACCGGCGTACGTGCCGCCCGAGGACGGCAAGCCACGCAACGCCGTGGACGAGAAATGGATGCGACTGCACCGCGCGATGATGAACCGTCCGGCACGACTCGCGAAGAAGGCGCAGAAGATTGAGAATAGCGATCGTCACTAGTCGCCTGTGCGACTCCGGCGACCAGCTCGCATTGCGCCGCTTCGTCTGCTGCGAGCCGAACGGCCCGGAGTACGCGATGGACGTGCAGCGCTATATCCGCGGACTCCGCGTCAAGGACGAGCCGGGAATGTACCGGATGGTCCTCCAGTACGGGGAAACCCCGAACGCTCCCATCGTCGGCTTCTGCGAGTTCGGATACGACCCCGCCGCCCCGGAATCCAGTGGTTACGCGATATCGTTCATCGCCACCGCGTTGAGCGAACGCGGCCGGCATCTCGGTGCGATACTGTTGGACTGCGCGCTGCGATGGATGGCGAACGACGCCGCCAGACACGGGCGCACCCCGTACGTGCTTACACAGATCGATCCCCGGAACGAGGCCAGCGTTCACCTTTTCTCCGGCGCGGGCTTCGAGAACGAGGGGCGGGATGAGAACGACCCCGAATTCGACATCTGGTCGAAGGAATTCGAACCGCTCGCCACGGACAGACTCTACTTCTACTCCCCCATCATGATTGACGAGGACGATAAGAACTGACATTTCGGGTATGCTTCGCCCCGTGTAGGATAAGAGGCGAAGCGTCCTCCTTTCCATTTCTCTGGTGGGATTGGGATTCTTCACACGTCCCGCTGACGCGCCAACGTCAACGGGACTTTTACTTATTTGTTGAGATTGTCGATGGCGTACTGTGCTTCCTCCGGGGTGAACTTCTCCCCGGCTGAGGAAACGAGCTGGTCGTAGATCGCAGCCGAGGACATGGACATCATTTCCTGATAGGACTTGGCCTTGGCCAACGCGTTGGCGTTGTAGTCGGCTTGCAGGTGGTCCACGGCGTATTGCGCGGCTTCGGCGGGGAACTTCTCCCCGTACTCGCTGGTCAATTGGTCGTAGATGCCCTGCTTGCTCATGTGCATCATGTCGGAATACGATTTCGCCTTGTTGAGCGCGTTCTGGTATTCGACAGGAGGCTGCGCCTGAATGCTGACCTTCGCGGTCTGTCCCTCGTATTCGATGGTGAATTCGGTGGGCGCGTTGATGTTGACGGCACCGGGGTTCTGAATCTTCCATCCGGTGACGTTCTTGGTCGTCCCATCATCGTATTTCGCGGTCACGGTGATGCCGGAGGTTTTATCGGTCACTTGTTCGCCGTCTTTGATGCTGCCGCTGTACGATGCGGTGATGCCGGTGAGTTTGGCGTCCTTTTTTGGCGTTGCCTTCTGCGTCGATTTCGGTGCCACGCTTTGTGCGGAGGAACTATCCACGGCCGAACCGCCGCCTTGCGAATTGCCGGCACCTCCTATGATGGCTATGTCGAGCACGACCACCACGACAATGATGACCCAGAACCACCATTGCTTCCAGATCGGTTTCTTAGGTTTCGGCTGTCCGGGCTGGGCGTATCCCGGTACGCCTCCTGTTGGCTGGCCAAACGTCTGGCCCGGCATTGTCTGCGCATTCTGCGGCGGCTGCGGCCCCTGAGGCTGAGCTAGCGGAATCGGTTGCATCATCGGAGCCTTATTATTGTTACCCATTTCTTCTTCTTTCCTTATACGGCCACACTGTCGTGCAGCATTTCCTTGTAATCGTTGACGAGGGATAGGGTGACTTCTAGCTCGTCGGCTATCCGCCAGGCATTTCCGTCGTACATTCGTTCGGCCAGCGCGTATTCGGTTGGCGATATCAATAGCCGAGCCGTCTCCGCGCGGGTGCGCATCTCATGCAGGCCACACCGGTCATCGCCGTGGGACCAGTGGACCAGCTCATGCACGAGGGTGCAGCGTTTGGCCACGTATGGGAGACGACGGTCTATGAGTATCGTGCGCGTGCGCTCGCTGTAGCAGCCCATCATGCCGTTGGGCAGGTGGTCGGCGCTGCGTATCTCCACGTCGAGGCCGGCGCTATAGATGGCCATGCGCACATGGCCATAGGTGTCTCTCAGGTTCAACGGCAATGGTCTCATGCTGGGTCATCCCCGTTCCCGTATTCGATGTACTTCTCCTTGTCCGGGTCGGTGTAGGCCGCAAGCTCCATCGGATTATCCGCCAGAATACGCTTCGTCTCCTCCACGCGACGCTCGCGCTCCTGTTCGGCTTCGATGTCGCCGTGCTTCGCGGCCATCGCATAATAATCACGAGCGGTCGCATCGTCCGAATCAGGTTCCACCGACAATGACACCGTGCCTCGCTCGGCACGTTCAATGAAGCGCTCGGCGGCCTCGATTAATTCGTGAGGGTATACTCCGAACACCTCTGCAAGCTGCGCTAGCTGAATGACGTTAATATTGCGCTCATTTTGCAATAAACGAATCAAAGTACGCTCATTCAAGTTCGCTTTTTTTGCAAGTTCTTTGATAGTCAAATGTGCCGCAGAGCGTTCTGCTGCAATAGCTTTTGATGTTGCTTCGTTCATGTCCATATGGACAGTCTACAGCACTTTGTAAAGCCAGCGTACTGACCATATGGTCGGCGTGTCATGCTTGACAGTGACTATTTGGTCAGTAAAGTGAACCATATGAACACTCTGGAATACAGCAAGCAAGTAGCCGAGAACGTGAGTAAAGCCCTCGATGGTGCCAATCTCAGCGTCTCTGCCGCAGCTGAAAAGACCGGTATCCCCCGCACCACGCTTTCACGCCATCTGAACCATCCAGAAACAGCTCCGTTTGACGTAATCGAATTAAGTCGAATCGCTTCCATCACACGAAAGACAGTGAGTAGCCTTACTCGGTTCAAAGCCACTCCTGCGCTCGCTGATAAGGAGGCGCGTTGATGAACGCCAAGGATTACGGCCATCACTTCAGCGGCTACCGGAAGCCGGAAGCCACCGAGCCGTCCCAAGGTTTCATGAGTCGTCTCGTCTTCTGGATTCTCGTGTTCGCGGTGTGCATCGGCTGGGTGATGACCCACACGGGTTGCGCGCATCCCATCGAGAACGGGGTGGCCGCGCTCATGGGCTTCGGGCTCGTTCCCCTGCGGCTCCTGTGCCTCGTTTTGAGCGAGGCGGGCGTCGAATAACAGTCTTGCCGGACGGCGTGGAAAACCGTCTGGCATAGCGGAAGGAAAACCGAATAACCCTCGTGATAACTGAAAAAACAACTGACAGATACGGTGTCGGTTTTCTTGGACCGGTGGGGCGTCGGCTTTGGTCTATTCTCCGGCGTCCCGCTTCGGGCGGTGCAGGTTGCCCCCAGTCAAGATCGCGTAGGTCATGTATGCGCGGCAAAGACCGGGACCACGGTTCGATTCCGTGGCCGTCCACGAACGCAAGTTCAAAAAAAAAGAAAGCCCCCGCTGGCACGGGGGCGAGAAGAAAAACTCTCAACAGAAAGGATACTCCGATGGATGAATCGATTCGGGAGCTCACCACGAAACAGGCCGTCGAATTCCTCAACCACACGGTCGCCAAGCACACGCTTGAGAACCTGCGCTACACGGGAGGAGGCCCGCGATTCCGCAAACGCGGGGTGAAACGCGAAGGCAGGAAAAGGGACACACGCCAGGTGGTCTACCCCATCGACGAACTGACCCGCTGGGCGACCGAGAACAAGCTGCAATACAGGACGGAGGCCGCATGAGCGCCGATGACAACGACATGTGGCTGGCGGTCGCGGCCCGGCTGCTGCCCAACCTGGACATCCTGACCGCCCACCCCACACGCCAGTCGTTGGCGAGCCTCATTGGCCTGAGCATCCACGAGGCCGGGCTGCGGCTCGTCGGACTACGAGAGGACATGGATGATGACGACGGACACGGACACGGTGGAACTGTGGAGCCCGATCGCGGACGAGGGCGTGCGTATGACGCCGGGCGAACTGATCGTGGAGTTTATGGATCTGATCAGCGACCGGAACAGTCAGACCGGCAACCCGTACCTGTACGTGATGCCGTTGCCGGGCATGGTCGTCATCGACAGGCAACGGCGCAGGGTGAGCGCGCGAGTGGAATACGTCAGCAAATCGAAGCTAAGGAGCAGGAATGAAGCGAGTGACCGTTGACATGGCAGCGCAGGCGACCGGACTGTTCGACGTGCACCGTTTCCGCCAGCACACGAAGAAGGAGCGTGAGAGTGCGTGGCACGCGTTCCGCGCACTGGGTGTCGGCGGCTCGGACATGAGCACGATTCTCGGCCTCAACCCGTACTCGACCCCCTACGACCTGTGGTTGGAGAAGACGAACCGTCAGCAGCCGGAGGATATCAGCGGCAAGTGGGCGATCGTCAAGGGCAACGCCTTGGAGGTCGAACTGCGCCGCCGGTTCCGCCAGCTGCACCCGGAGTACCAGGTCATCGACGGCACCGACATTTCCTTGGTATCCAAGCAGCATCCGTTGATGCACGCCTCGCTGGACGGCTTCGTCTACGACGAGGAGAGCGATTCGTGGGGCATTCTCGAGATCAAGACGGCGAACGCGAACCGTGGGCGCACCGACTGGCACGACGAGACGGGCGAGCTCGTGGCCCCGCAGTACTACATGGCGCAGGTCACGCATTACATGGCCGTCACCGGCTTCCGCTGGGGGTATTTCTACGCGGACATCGGCGAGGCGGAGCCGGTGGAGGTGCGTTTCGAACACGACGAGGACGATGTGAGCGCCGTAATCCATGCGGCAGAGGACTTCTGGGGTTTCGTCACCCGTGACGAGATGCCCGCCCTCACCGGCGCGGACGTGGCGAAAGCCTACCCGGAGCCTTCGGAGGGCATCGAGGACATGAGCGACAGCACTGATCTGCGCGAGCTCATGGCCGACTACAGGCAGGCGGCCGCCGACCTCAACGCACTGAAGACACGCAAGGAGGAGCTGCAGGACTGCATCCTCACCTACATCGGAGACCACGAGGGGGTGCGCTGCGGCAACCTGCAGGCCACCTACAAGCACAGCACGCGCAAGGGCTACACGCGGGTCGTGCAGCCGTGGGAGGGCCGCACCTTCCGATTCAGCGAAATCAAACCGAAGAAAACCAAGTAAAGGAGAACCGATTATGGGACAGTTAGCGACACAGGCGCAGAACGTGCAGATGCAGGCCATGAACCCGCAGCGCCAGATGAAGCAGCTGCTCGAGAAGAGCTGGCCTCGCATCGCGGCGGTCATGCCGCAGGAGATGAGCGAGAAGCGCCTCTACCAGATGTACGTGAGCACCATCAACCGCGAACCCCAGCTGGCCAGCTGCTCGGTCGAATCGGTGTTGTCATGCTTCATGCGCTGCACGAGCCTCGGTCTGGAACCGTCGAACGTGAACGGGCTCGGCATGGCCTACATCCTGCCATTCGGTAACAAGAACATGCGCACCGGCCAGAAGGAGGCCATGTTCGTGCTCGGCTATCGCGGCATGATCGCGTTGGCCCGTCGTTCCGGCCAGTTGAAGAGCATTCACGCGCAGGCCGTGTACCAGGGCGACGAATTCGATTACTGGGAGGATGAGACCGGCCAGCACTTCAAGTTCCGCGCCACCCGTGGCGTGCCGCACACCGAGGCCACGCTGACCGACGTGTATGTGAACGCCCAGCTGCTGCCTGCAGGAAGCGTGTTCGTGCACATGACCAAGGAAGAAGTCGAGGCCGTCAAACGCCGCAGCCCCGCAGGCAACAAGGGCCCATGGCGCACCGACTATGAGGCCATGGCGTTGAAGACGGTGGTGCGCCGCAGCTTCAAATGGCTCCCGGTGAGCGTCGAAGCCCAGTCCGCGGCCGTCTCCGACGAGACCACGCCCGACTATTCCGAACTGTTCCGCCCCCTGCCCGACGAGACGGTGGATGATTCGCCGGTTGACGTGAGCGTGGACGAGTCCGAACAGCCGCAACAGGAAACCCAGCCCGAGGCGGAGCCTTCCCCGGTGGATGTGAAGCGTGCGGAGATGATTCGCCGCTTCCAGGCGTCGGGCGTGGCTTCGGACGCGGAGGCGTGCGAGACCATCACGAAGATTCTGAATCGTGAGGTGAAGGCAAGCGATGAGCTGACCGAAGCGGAGCTTGACAAGGTGCTGGGCCAGTTGAAGGCCAGCGTGAAGGAAGGCGAGTGACCATGGCGGGCAGGACGAGCATCATCATCCAGGGCACGGCGTGGGGCGTGCAGGAGACGAAGAACGGTAAACGGTTCCTGCGCGTCTCTGTGTCGCCGGGCTACCGTGACCGGAACGGCAACTGGGTCAGCCAGCCGGAACAGTACTACTCGGTGTGGCCTGCTGGCTACGCGAACCTCAACCCAGTGTTCGACCAGATCGCCCAGCTGCGTCAGAATCAGGACCAGTTCGTGGACGTGACCATCGTGGGCGAAATCAGCGGCCTCGACGCCTACACGAACAAGAAGGGCGAGGCTACCGCGAGCTGCAACGTCAACGCCAGCGCCGTCGCCATCACCAACGTTCGGCAGAAGGGCGGCGGACAGTCTCAGGGTTACGGCGCGCAGGGCGGCTACACGCAGCAGACGCAGGGCGGATACCAGCAGTCGCAGCCACCGGCCTCCGACCCGTGGGCCAACGGCGGAAGCGACCCGGAGTTCTGACCATGTTGCACCTGTATCACGATGAGACGCCGCCGGACGTGGAACCGGTCTGCGAGAGGCACGGGTGCCCGCTGTACCCGGCACGGCCGATTCCATGCCCGGAATGCGAAGAGGAAGCCGAAGAGGAGTATCACATTGAACGCTGAAAAAGACCAATTGATTACGCTCGCACACTCGATGGAGGTGTCCTACAGCGCGTTGGACGCGGAGGCGGGACTCTCCTACGACACCACCGTGCGCGCCAGCGTGCAACCTAACCGCTATTACCCCGACTACGTGGCCGTGACCCTGCTGTGGCTCGCCTCGAGCCATATCTTCCACGGCATCGAGGAATTCAACCGGTTCCGTGATGATTTCGAGGACCGGCCGGAGGAACGATATCAGCAGATCATGGACTCGTGGCCCTTGGTGTTCGGTTCCACGGAGAAGGCCATGAAGAAGCTGTTCGCGCCGGCCAAACCGGTCGTGAAACGCCCCCCCTGGTCGCTGTGCCCGCGCTGCAAGAAACCCGTATGGGCTCAGGAAGGCACCACCGACCTGAGGGAGACGCAGCAGCTGCTGAAACGGAACCCGTTGCCGCGCTGGTGCCGTGTCTGCGGCCAGCGTTTCGAGTACACGATGGGCGACCACATCTCATGCAGTTCCGAGTTCTCCATCGCGGAGACGATGGACACGCTCAAAAGCATGTTCCCCACCGAGCAGCCGAACTTCGAGACCATCGCCATCGAAGCCGCACACGAGGACGGTGAGCAGAATGGTTAACCCCGCCAAGAAAAAGGGCACGAGCCTTGAGACGTGGACGGTGCGTTACCTCGCGTGGGCGTTGCAGGACACGCGCATCGACCGTATGCCGTTGCATGGCAACGCCGACCAGGGCGATCTGATCGGCGTCATGTTCCATGGCGAGCCGGTGTGCGTGGAATGCAAGGACACGAAGATGCCGAACTATCGCAAGCATTGGCGGGAGCTCAAAGTGGAGATGGCGAACATGGACACTCCCTACGGGGTGCTCATCCAACACCGCAGGGGCGTGGGCGTGAAAAGCCTCAAGGGCATGGCCCGGCAGATGGCCGTGTTCGACATCGGAACGCTCGAACGGTTCCTCGCCACTCACATGGGGCACGTGTTAGGACCGGACTACCGGATTCGCCGCGAGCTCGCGAACCGGCTGCGCGGCGAATCGAGGCCGGTGCCCTCCAATCCGATGCTCGTGTGGATGCCGCTCGAATTGTTCGCGCTCCTGCTGAACGACGGCTTGGCGTTGGGGCCGGACGATGGCCAGGATTAACCCTCATACCTACATCGGTGGCAGCCGTCGCACCGGTTTGCGTGGCGGCTACCACCGCAAACCCAAGACCAATGGCGAGGGGCTGAAGCCCAGCGAGATAATCGCCGCCAGCCCCGAACTGCTGGCATTGATAGCCGAATACCAAAGAGACAAGAGAAAGGAGGCGGACTGATGGCCAGACAGGGCTACGGGAAGCTGAGTAACGGCTTCCATTCGAACACGAAAGTGCTGAAGCTACAGCGTATGCGTCCGAGCGCACTTGGAGTGTACTGCATGGCCATTTCCTTCTGTTCCGACGTGCTCAACGACGGCGTGATGAGCGAGGACGACGTGATCTACCAGCTCAACGCGACCGAAGAGGACATCGAAGCGCTGATCAAGGTCGGCATGTTCGAACGTTCGGACGACGGCTCCTACCGCATCCACGATTATCTTTCCCATCAGTCCAGCCGCGAACAGGTGGAGACGAGGGCGGAGGGTGCTCGCAACCGCAAGCGCAAGCAGCGTTCCGAAGCCGATGTCACACCCGAGTCACGCTGTGACGAAACGAATGTCACAAGCATGTCACGCCGTGACAATTCGAATGTCACACCCGAGTCACGCTGGGACTCTTTAACCAAGAACCAAGAACCAATAACCAATAACCAAAAGAATTCTTCTAACGAAGAATTCTCTCTCCCCCAAACCCCCTCGCAAGCCGAGGGGGCCGCAGAGAGCGCCGACGAGGATTATCCCATCGAGTTCGAGCAGTTCTGGCAGACCTATCCACGCAAGACCGGCAAACGCAAGGCCTTCGAGGCTTGGCGGAAGGCGCGGAGGAAAACCAACAACACGTTCCTGATCGCCAAGGCGTCGAGGTACGCCGCCGACCCGAACCGGGAACCCGGCTACACGCTCACCCCGGCGAACTGGCTGGACGGCGAACACTGGGACGATGACCCGCTGCCGGCCAAACCCGAGCCGACCGCACGCCCCTCGCCATCGGCGTGGAACCGTTCGCAGGCCAACCAGGACGCGAACGCGGCACTGATAGCCCACTACGCGGCCGAGGAAGCCGCCGAAAACCGATCACGGGAAGGAGTACTGACATGCTGACGCTCAAGGAAAGCACGCTCGTGCTGGCGAAGATTCGCGTCCACCACGGCAACGCGGCCATCACCGACTTGGAGGCTCGCACGTTCCACGAGGAGCTTCGCGCGGACATGACGCTGGGAGAGGCGTTGGAGGCGGTGAAGCGCTTCTACGCGGACAACAGCACGGGTTGCTGGTGCGGTTCCGGCGATGTGAACGCCATCGTGCGCAGGATGCGCAACGAGTCGAAGCCCTCTGAGGCGCAGATAGCGCGCGAATGCGAGGCGCGGGGCCTATCCGCGGACGAGGCGTGGATGTACCGCCGCCAGCGGATGCTCGGCAACGGCCCGGAGCAGGCGCAGCAGCAGGCGTTGACCATGCGCAACCCACTCGAACTGCCCGCCGCGCAGCCGAAGTCACGTTCCACGGCCAGACGGTTCGCAGGTGCCCAGAAGCTGGGTGCTGCCTCACTCGGCTCGATTCTGAGGGGCGCGTGATGGCCGAAAAGTTCCCAACCCCGCAGGAGCGTGCGATGGCGTGGCTGTTGGAGGCCACGGAGATTGGCGGCATGAGCCGGCCGGAGACCGCGCTATACGCCTATCAGGCCGGTTTCACGGCGGCGCTCGACTTGTGCATCGAAATCGAAACACGACTCAACAAGGAGGAAACCGATGACCATGCTGCTTGATGGTCGATTGCGTGATCTCGCGACGCAGACCCACCTGCTCGAGACGAAGGTGAGCTCTCTTGGCTGGATGGCCGGCGCCGGCGCGCAGACGTTGAAATCAATGACCCGCGCCCAGGCGCATCTCATGCTCGCCGAATGCGATCTGCTGGACGCGCTCGAAGCGAACGAAAAGAAGGAGAAAAACAATGAGCAGTGAGAAACCATTCTGGGCAGGTAAGACCCTTATGGAGATTCAGAATCTCGATAAGCGAGTCAAGGTGACAATGGAGAACGGAGACGTATTCATAGGGAAGCTCGTGCGGCGTTCCAGAGACACGGACGGTATATGTAGCCTTTCGATGCAACTCGACGCGCATCGAACATATTTACACGTGTTCTCGGCTGAATCATCTGATACGCAGCCCATCATTCCCAGTTACGTCGATACCATCGAATTGGTGGATGACCCCGAGTATGAGCGCATCGACAACATCGAAAACGTGCAGGTGGGCGATATTGCCTGCACGACGGAGGGAAACCATTTCCGCGTCATCGATCTCAAGCCTGACCCTCTAGGCGACATGCTCCTGCGTATCCGCATCAGCGAGATAGACGGTGAGTACTGCATCGACTCCGATGATTTCGCCTACGCTTTGCGTCGGAATCCGAAGCTGCCCGACCATGACGGGTTGTGGTGGGATAAGGACAATGCCTTGTGGAGCGTCGCCATCTCCGGCCTGGACAATTCGAAGTTGGTCGCTTTGCTTATCGGTGACCCGGAATCCCCCGTCACCGGGTCTGTTTGGTCGGGCCTCAACAGCAAGCACGTGACCTCTCAAGCTCCGTTCCGTCCGGCCAAGGCGGTGGAAGCATGAACATCCACCCGATCATTGATGAACCTCCATCGTTTCCGCAAACTGTCTTACGCCTGCTCACAGGAAGCACTCATTGCTGTGACTGGTGCGAGAAACGCTGGATCAAGGTTCACCGCACTGGCCAATTGGAATGCCGAAACCGTCGATGTCCCTACTGCGGGCAATACGGATGCCCCCGAGCCGAAAAACACTGGAAGAAATGCCCCGTGTGGAATCACATGACCCCGCCTGCATGGCTATACCCCGTGTTGAATCGGCTCTGCGAAAGAGATCTGCAACGAATGGCGAAGAAATCGAGGAATGATGCGTGACACGATTCTGTGCCTATGCGACCTGACCGGTGTCATGGCCCGCCCTTGGGTGGAACACGGGTATCAAGCCGTGTTGGTGGACCCGCAGCATGGTTGCGACCATGAAGACGGTGCCTACCTGAAACGCCCGCACCCCACAAGGATGATTTCACGCCCGAATTCATCGAACCATTGATTTGAATTCAGCGCAAAAACACTGAATTCAGCGTAAAAAAACGAAACCCTCCACCGAAAAGATGGAAGGCACGCTCACCAAGCACCATGATAGCCGGAACGTGGAGGGTTTCAACATAATGTTCATCACCACCGAACCATGCCAATACTGCGGCAGTCAGCAGGTCGAGGCACCGTGGACGCTCTGCCGGAACTGCCGCCGCCAGTACGCGAAAACACTCCACCGGCTCCGCCATGACATGATGCTCCTGCAACAGGTGTCCCGTCACGCCTACAAGCTGGGCGAGCCCGGAGCTGGAGGCGTGGCGCAAGGAGGGGAAGCGCCCGCGCCCATCAACCTCCACGCGCAGGACATGCTCGACCAGACCGAGGACGGCTTGCAGGACATGTGGAACGAAACCGGCGTGGAAAGCCGTCCGAGATGGCAGACCCTGCTCAGGGACTCGCCACGACGACTGCCCGACCTATGCCGCGCCAGCCGTTCGGGACATTGGCTGACATGGCTCATCCACACCTGCGAGCGCATCGAACCGCTCATCGACCGCAGGCCACGCACGCGCCGGATAATCGGCGTCTGCCCCGAATGCGGACGCGAGGTCATGGCCGCGAAAGGCGAATCACTGCTGCTATGCAAATGCGGCAACCCCATCAACGTGCAGGAGCTTCGCGAACAAAGCCAAGCCAAGGCCGAAACCATCCACCTGACCAAAACCCCGGCAGGCATGAGCCAATGGCTGCGCGAGAACTACGGGTACGAGGTCAGCCGCAAGCAGATCAGCAACTGGCTCAACCGCGGCAAGCTGCCCAGCAGCAAGCCGGTCGATGACGGCTACTGGGAGTTCAACATACGGGAGATTCTGGCGTTGGCGATGGGTTCCAGCGGCCGCCCGGCTTGACATAGTGTAGCCTGTGAGATACAATAAGGGTATGGAAATCAAGCAAACCGCCGAATACCGCAAGTGGTTCAAGAAACTCAGGAACCGCGAGGCGAAAGCCGCCATCCAAGCCCGGCTCGACGCCTGCAAGCTCGCCGGCAGGCCGTTCGGCGACATCAAACCCGTGGGAGGCCCGGTCAGCGAGATGCGGTTCCACATCGGAGCCGGATACCGCGTCTACTTCACCACGCGCGGCAACGTGCTCATGCTGCTGCTCGCAGGCGGCGACAAAAGCACCCAGCAGACCGACATCAAACAAGCCCACGCCATACTCGACGACTACAAGGAGCAGCAATGAGCACCGAAATCACCGACTACGACACCAGCGAATACCTCGAAAACGAACAGGACATCATCGCCTACCTCAACGCCATAGCCGAATACGACGACCCCGCACTCATGCAGGCCGCACTCGGCAACGTCGCCAAGGCTCGAGGCATGACCCAGATCGCCAAGGACGCGGGCGTGGGGCGCGAAAGCCTCTACAAAAGCCTCAGCAAGGACGGAAACCCCAGCTTCCAGACCATCGCCAAGGTAATCCACGCCCTCGGCGGACGCCTCACCATCCAAGCCGCCTGAAAAAACAAAACACAGACAGGAGTAGGGTGAATCCACCCCGTGGTATACTCCGTATCAGGATTACTGTGAAAGCCTCTGAATCAACCGGTTCAGGGGCTTTACTCATATCCTCCGTATCTCATGGGCTGAGAGTACTCCGCCGGCAGCGTCCAAAGCGCCGGTGCCAGTCAGCCCGCCACGGCTTGCGTACGGTAGAGGACTAACCGGTCACGCTGGGATAGCGTGACATCCAGTAAACACTGCCACTGGATCGCGAATTCGAATCTCGCCCAAGCCACCAAACACACAGGATGGGAACATGAGCAACAAGGCAGGCTCAGGCCGATACCAAAATGGAGCAGCCCGCCGCAAATGCAAAGCCAGACACATCGCCGCCGAAGGGCCAATACCAATCTGCGCACTCTGCGGCAAACCCATCGACCTCACACTCAAAACACCACACCCACTCAGCTGCGAACTCGATGAGATCATCCCATACAGCCGAGGCGGATCACCGACCAGCTATGACAACACACAACTCACACACAGAATCTGCAATCAAAGAAAAAGCAACAAAATAATCGCCAACACCACAGGCCACCAAAACACAAAAAAACAACCACAAAACACCATCCCAATCAGCCGCCAATGGTAACCGGGGGCCAACCCCCTCCCCTCCCATGCAAGGCTCCCCCAAGGTCCTAGCGCCGCCGTCCCCCCGAGATAAAAACAGAAGATTGTACGCATGGTTTTTTGTTAGCCATTTTGCCGCCCAGAAGCGCCATCTAGCGCCTATCTAAGCCAATTGTGAGTTTTTTGCCTGCGCGGTCAATCCTGTGTTATAGGGAATTTATCAACAAAGAAAAAATGGAGAAATGTTGAAATAAAGCCATTTAAGCGTTACAGATATGGTATAATAAAAATACCGCTGCGATATTGGCGTATCCAGCGGCGTGACCGACCGATAAGGAGTCGATATGGATGAGTATACCCGTCGCGAGATGCTGAGATTTCTCTCAAAAATCAAAACATTGAATAATGGATGCTGGGAATGGACATCAACCATCAACCGTAAGGGGTATGGCGTATTAAGCGTCCACGGGAAACCAGTTGCCGCCTATCGCGTCTCGTACATGTTGTTTCGCGGCGAAATACCGCCTGCAATGCAGATTGATCACATCTGCCATAATCGAGCGTGCGTCAATCCCAATCATTTGCGTCTAGCTACCACGACTCAGAACAATGAAAATCACACAGGAGCGAATCGCAACAGTGGAACTGGCGTTCGAGGCGTATATTGGGAAGCCGACAGGCAGAAATATCGTGTCGAAGTCATCAGCAAAGGCAAACGTCATCGGAAAGGCGGGTTCTCGAACTTAAGCGATGCTGCTGCATACGCTCGCGAGCTGCGCAATGAATTGATGACCTTTAATGATGCGGACAGGCAATGAGCAATTGCGAGGAATGCGGGACATTTTTAGGCTCTGTCCAATTTCATGGCGGCAGTGTGCAACGCTTTTGTTCAACTCGCTGCCGTGTCCGTGCCTATCGAAAAAGACATCAGATACCACAAGTGCTCAAGTCGCTGCCCCGTTGGGTGCGCGCCGTCGGTAAGCGTCCGATCCAGTGTGATGGGTCGCCGGCCAGTTCGACCGACCCCGATACCTGGGCATCATATTCGGAGGTCATGCGTTCCAAAGCCGGTGACGGCTACGGTATCATGCTCGGCGATGGGCTAGCGTGCTGGGATTTCGACCATGTGGACCCCGCTGACCCGCCCGCGCAGGCGGTGGAACTGTTGTCCGAAGCGATCTATGCGGAGGTTTCGACCAGTGGACATGGGTTGCATGTGTTCGTCCGTTCGTCGGAGCCGAGTTTCCGGCGTGACGGCGTCGAGTTTTATTCGCATTCGCGGTTCATCCGCATGACGGGGAGGAGGTGGCCGAAGTGACCACGGTTATTCGCAATCAGGGCACGAGTCTCGCGGTGCGTGAGAAGCTCGCCGCCGAAGGCAAGCCCGTGCTGTTGGCGTTTTCGTGCGGCAAGGATTCTATCGCCGCGTGGCTGGCGATGCGGGACATGGGTATCGAGGTCGTTCCCGCGTACCTCTACTATGTGCCCGGTTTGAGGTTCGTGGACGAGGAACTTGATTATTTCGAGCAGAAATTCCAGACCAGGATCAAGCGCTATCCACACCCGTCGCTGTACCGGTGGCTGAACAATGCGGTGTTTCAGGCTCCCGAACGGTTGAGGTTTATCGAGGCGGCGCGTTTGCCGGAGCCGTCGTATGAGCAGATGTGGGATTCCATTCGCGCCGACATCGGCTTGGATAAGAGCACGTGGTGTGCTGATGGTGTGCGTGCGGCCGATTCGATTCAGCGTCGCGGCGCGTTCGTCCAGTACGGGTACTGGCGGCGCAACCTCAAGAAGGTCAGTCCTATCGGGGATTGGCTCAAGGGCGAGGTATTGGACTGCATTCGCGGGCATCATATCGAGCTGCCGTGTGATTATGCGTGGTTCGGGCGTTCGTTCGACGGCATCGACAAGCGTTTCACCAAGGTGCTCAAGGACAAGGCACCGGACGATTACGCGACGCTGCTTGAATGGTTCCCCTTGTTGGAGGTGGATCATGTCAGGTGATTTCCGATTCGACTTTTCGAAGAGAAAACCCAAGGGCAAGCGTGTGAAGCCGGTGCCGGAGAATCTGGACGAGAACGCGAAGGGATACCGCGAGCGTGCCCGTGCGGAGCGCAAGCGGTTCGTGGATGCGACCGACACCGAATTCTGGTTGTGCCTGTGCTTCCCCTCCCCCGCCGAGATGACGCGGTGGCGTGAGCGTTTTGGTTTCGGCGAGGAACACCGGATCTATGCGTACCGTGACATCGCCGACAGGCTTGCCCCGTACAAGCCGGCCAGGTCGTCTGCCGTGGCGTTCGGTGCCGGTGTGGGGTTCGTCGGCGGTCTCGGTTTCGCGGAGAAGACGCCCGACCCGCTCGCCGGCGTCAAGTACACCGATGATCTGGAAAAGGATTGCCTCGCCGAGCTCTCCGCTCTGCACAAGGCGCTGGTTTCGGCTCGCAGCCCGGAAAAGCTTGTCGAGCCGACCGATTCCGAATACTGGTTCGCCATCGCGTTCCCGTTGCGAGACGACAAGGATTCTTTCCTTGCCGAGTATGGTCTTCGCAAACTCGGAGATAAATACCTCGACGGTATGGCCGTAGCTTGGAAGCTGGGAGGTGAGTTATGAGGCGAGTCCGTTATGCGAGCACCAACGATATCCGCTATACGGGGTATGGGCGTCGCTCTTCCGGTTCATCCGGTGGCGGTGTGTCCGCCCTGCGTGTGAGTGCGTCCCGTTCCGCGTCGCGATCGAGCGGATCGTGAACCGGTAAACAATATTTTTTTCGTTCAAGCCGTCCCTATGTGGCGGCTTTTTCATTGGGAGGTTCTCATGCGACGCGGCTCTTCTTCGGCTTCCCGCTCGTCCAGCAGCGGGAGCGGCGGCAACTCATCCCGCTCACGCTCGAAGGGCTCAACGCTTTCCGGCGTCGGCTTCTCGAAAGAGCGAATATCCCAATACCGCAAACAGGGCTTATCCGACGAACGTATATCGAAGCTATGGCAGGATACCCTCAAGATGCGCGCGTTGATGAAGAAACGCAAGGAACAGGGAGTCAACGATCTTGAAGCCGGCGTTTCTCAGTCATGGAAGAACGCCCAGGCACGCCGAGACCGGGCGTTCGACAAGCGGTTCAACGACGAATGGAACAGATACCGCAGTGCAGGCTGGAAACGGTAAATCCCGATTTTTCTTACCCACATCGTTACTGGAAAGGAGGTGGATCATGCGTAACCTATTCCAGCGTGCCGGCAATGCGGTGCGTAACGTTGCCGGTCGTATCCGCAGCGCTTTTTCTCGCAGTGGCTCGCGTTCCTCCGGCTCCTGATCTTGTTGTCTCTTGTGATTGGAGAATCTCGTGGCACGACACACAAAGGTTCAATCTGAATCTGAATTCTTGGCCGAGCGTGGCTTGTCGAGTCCGATAAGCGGTTTTGCGGACGACAAGATGCGCTCGAACCGGCAGATTCGCACCAGCCGCGGAGCGAAGGCATTCCAAAAAGCCGCTCAACGCGCGTCATCTGATTACCATACGCAGAGAGAATCCGCACGTGCGGAATACCGTTCTCGGGTTCAATCCGGCGCGGTACGTCCTCCCTCTTCCGTTGAAAAAGCATTGAAAACGGCGCAGGGTAATTCCGATAATGAAGCAGTAAGGGCCGCGCGTCGTATTCTCGCCAAGCGAGGTATTGACCGGAAAACCGGCAAGCGACTCGCTCGGGGGGAAAGTGGCGTCCCGTTCATCTGGCTCCTGATTTCCCGATGGAGGTGGTTGTCATGCGTCCGAGATACGTGCAGGGCGAGTTTGATTTCTCTCGTGCCGCCGGTTCCGCTCGCGCGAGTCGCTCCAGCGGCTCCTAGACATTGATTCGAGGTGATCCAGTTGGCCAAGACCACGATAACGCAGCCACAGTTGCCTGACGGCATCGAGTGGCCGGAGGCGACCGTGCGATGGTGGGAGCATTTGGCTTCCACCCCCGGAGCGGACTCGTGGACGGAGGCCGACTGGGACAACCTCATGAACGCCGCACTGATCCACGCGGATATCTGGGGTTCCGGCAATTTCGCCAGCGTGCCCATACTGAACAAGCTGTTGCAGGATTACGGGATCACGCCCGCCGCGCGCAGCCAGATCATGCAGGCGAAAGTCCAGAAGCAGGAGCGGCATACGCCGCTTGACGAGATAGCCGAACGACGGAAGCTGAGGGTGATCGAGGGTGGCAAGACGAAGAGGCGTACAGGAACCTAGCTTCGCTCTGGTTCCCAAGCACGTGCAGTCCGAGGGAGGCGAGGCGTGCGCGCTCGCTGCCGGCTACGATATGAAGCCGGACAAGTGGCAGCGCATCGTGCTTGAGGGTTGGCTCGCCACGGATTCGAAGCTGCAATGGGCGGCGTCGGATTGCGGGTGCGCGGTGCCGCGCCAGAACGGCAAGAACGCGATTCTCGAGTTCACGGAGCTGTACCTTGCCGCGATCCTCGGCATGAAGATTCTGCATACGGCGCATGAGGTGAAGACCTGCCGCAAGCATTTCCTGCGTATGAAATACTACTTCGAGAACGCGCGCAAGTTCCCCGAACTGGCGGAGTTGGTCACCTATATCCGGGCCACGAACGGTCAGGAGGCCATCGTGTTGAAGAACGGTGGCAGCATTGAGTTCATCGCCCGTTCGAAGAGTTCGGGCCGTGGCTTCACGGTGGACGTGCTGGTGTGCGACGAGGCGCAGGAGCTGACCGACGAGCAGATGGAGGCCATACAGCCCGCCATCTCGTCGGCACCCTCGGGCAATCCGTTGACCATCTACACGGGCACGCCGACCCCGCCGACTTCGCCGGGCACGGTGTTCGCGCGCATGCGCCGCAACGCGCATCGCGACAAGCCGCCGAAGAACCTGTGCTGGTTCGAATGGGCGGCGACCGAGATCGGCGACGTGCACGACCAGCAACGCTGGTACCGGTACAATCCATCGCTCGGCACCCGCCTGTTGAAAAGCGTGGTCGTTTCCGAGTCGGAGAAGATGACGCCGGACGGTTTCGCCCGCGAACGTCTCGGCTGGTGGAACGATCAGGCCGGCGCGCTGTCCGATATCGATGTTGACGAGTGGGCCAAGTGCAAGACCGACAAGCCCTGCATGGATGGCTACAACTCGTATGCGGTCAAGTTCAGCGCGGACGGCGCGAACGTCACCCTCGTGGCGTGCGTGCGCCCGCCCCGCAAGTCGAGTGAATTGCCGCACGTGGAGGTCATCGCCTCGCGCAGCATGCGCGGCGGCACCGGCTGGCTGGCCGACTGGCTGACCGCCGAGAAGAACGGTGCGGAACGATGGCGCAACGCCATCGGCATCATCATCGACGGGCGCGTGGGAGCCCCCACCCTGGTCAACAGCCTCATCGACAAGGGCGTGTCGAAAAGAGTGATCGTGGTTCCGCGCCCTTCCGACGTGGCGGACGCTTGTTCGATGCTCGAACAGGCCGTGAACGACCATGGGCTTACCCATTTCGGCCAACCTCTGCTTGACGAGGCGGTGGGTCATGCGAAGCACAGGAAAATCGGCGACGGGTTCGGCTACGAGCCGTCCATGGAGAACATCGACGTGAGTCCCGTGGAAGCGGTGGCTCTCGCGTATTGGAACGTCAAGACTTCCAAACGTCATCCGGGAAGAAGAGCGAAGGCGGTGGCATTCTGATGCAGATTCCCAGTCTTGAAAACGTGCAGGTCGATAATCTGCCCGACGAGTGCCGAGAACCGTGGGATTTGATGATACGTCAATGGTCCCAGAAGCTCGAACGTAACCTTTTGCGCACCAAATACTACGACGGGCGCAACGAGCTTAAGAATCTGTCCATCGCCGTGCCGGACAGCATGGCGGGGATAAGCGAGGTCGTGGGCTGGCCGCAGAAATCGGTGGACGCTTTGGCCGACCGCATCGTGTTCGATGGTTTCGTCGGAGTCGGCGACGACAGCCGCGATCCGTTGGGTTTGGATTCGATTCTTTCAGACAACGACTTCGACGTGGAATTGCCGCAGGCCATCCGCAGCGCGCTCATTCACTCATGCTCGTTCCTGAACGTGCGCAGCGCGGAACCCGAGGATGGTCTGCGCTCGAAGGTGTCCGTGTCGTTCCGTAGCGCGCTCTATGAGACCGGCCTGTGGGATTACGCCCGTCGCGGCCTGTCGGCGGCGTTGTCGATAACCGATATCGACCGCTCACAGTACGCGCAGGCGAACACCATCGTGCCTTCCGAGCTCATGCTCTACATGCCCGGCTACACGATTCGCATACGCCGCACGCAATCAGGCCGCTATCATGCGGACGCTCCATGTAACACGTACATGGATCATGTGCCTGTGTACCTGATCCCCTACCATCAGGACCTGAACCGCCCCTTTGGCCGCTCGCGCATCAGCCGTGAGGTCATGAGCATCACCGACACGGCGGTGCGCACCATGCTGCGCATGGAGGTAAGCGCCGAATTCTATTCGAGCCCGCAACGTTACCTCATCGGCGCGGACGAGCCGCCCGAGGACAAGAACGGCAGGAAGCTGACCGGCTGGGAAGCCACCATCTCGAAGATGCTCAACATCAGCCTCAACGAGGACGGCCAAGCGCCCGTCATCGGCCAGTTCACGCAGATGACCATGCAGCCGCACACCGACATGCTTCGCGCCCTCGCGGCACGCATGAGCGGCGCGACCGGCGTGCCGCTCAGCCAGTTCGGCGTGATGACGGATTCCGGCCCTTCTTCTTCGGAAGCGATCATGGCGGCGGAAAGCGAACTTGTCATCGAGGCGAAGAACGCCTGCCGCGCCATCGGCGTGCAGCTACGCAAGGCCGCGAGGGACATCGCCATCCTCAACGGCACCAGCGAGGACAGCGACGAGCTCAATCGGTTGCAGGTCAACTGGCGTGACCCCGAACGCCCATCGCAGGCCGCGCTCTCCGATGCCATCGTGAAGCAGGTGACGGCCATTCCATGGCTCGCCAACTCCGACGTGGTGTTGGAGAAGCTCGGCTACACGGATTCCGATATCACACGCCTGTTGGTCGACAAGCGCAAGGCCGAGACCCGCAGCGTGCTTGACTCCCTCGTGAACGGAGGCAATAAGGATGACGGACAACCGGCAACTGGAACAGCTGCAAGCCAGCCAAGCTCGGGCGGTGGAACTGGCACGCCGCGATCTGGCGAAACTGTGGGAGACGCTGCAACAGCTCAGCCCTGAATGGCAGCGTGACATGCTGCTCGACTACGTGCCGCAACTGGTCGTCAAATACGGCGACCTCGCGGCGCAGGCCGCCTATGAATGGTATATGCGCGTCCGTGGCGAATCGGTGCCCGACCCGTGGGAGTACGACCTGTCCGACTCGTTTCCCGGCGACGGCATCGACAAGACCATACGCTGGCAGGCCGGCCACCTGTGGACGGACCCGCAGACCATGCAGGCGTTTCTGGTCGGCGCGATGATGCGTTGGGTCATGTATTCGGGGCGTGAAACCATCGCACGCCTGTGCGAGCACGACCCGTCCGAACCCCGGTACGCGCGCGTGCCGAGAGGCGCGAAGACGTGCGCGTTCTGCACGATGCTCTGCTCGCGCGGCTGGGTGTACCGCAGCGAGAAGACCGCGAAATACGTCAAAGGCTCGTTCAGACTGTTCCACGACGACTGCGACTGCCAGATCGTGCCCGAATGGGACAGGGACCAAGCTCACATCGAGGGTTATGACCCTGACCGCATGTACTCGGAATACATGCACGCCCGCAGCCTCATCGAGAACGGCGGCCTGGACGACGACACCTATCGGATGATAAAGGCCACCACAAAAGGCAATCCCGACAATCCCAACGACCCGAACACGATCACCTATGTGATGCGCCGACTCTACCCCGACCGTTACAAGGACGGCTACGGGGTGCCACGACCGTCGCACTCGAACTGAGATTTTCCCCAACCACCCGCACGGGTGGTTTTTTTATGCCCGAAACGGGCCCCAACCATAGGAGGAACCATGACCGAAGAGGCCAACGGCAACCAGCAGACGGCATCGACCGAGAACGGAGCGAAGCCGCCCGAAATCGACTACGAGGCCAAATACAAGGAGGCCATCGCCCATTCCCGCAAATGGGAGAAACTCGCCAAGGACAACAAGACAGCCGCCGACGAACTGCAACAGCTCAAGGAGGCCCAACTGTCCGAAGCCGAAAAGACAGCCAAGCACATCAAGGAACTCGAAGCCGCCAACGCCGCCTACGAGGCGGAGAAACAGCAGAACGAATGGAAGACGCAGGTCTCCAAGGAAACCGGCGTGCCCATCGGACTGTTGCACGGCTCCACGCTCGAAGAGATGCAGGCCAACGGCAAGGCGCTCGCCGACTACATCACCGAGAAGACCAAGCCGAACGTGCACGCCTCCTCCGAATCCAACCAGCCGCCAGCACCTTCCGGCGCTTCCGGCGATTGGCTGCGTGACCAGTACCTCCAAACCAAATAAAAACTCATCCCGATTAGAAAGGAACCATGATGGCTTCCAATGTGAACTCCATCATCGCCAGCGGCGATCTCGGCGGCGGACTCATCCCCACCGAATACGCCACCCAGATCATCCAGGACGCCCCGAAGTCCTCGGTGTCTCTGACCCGCATGCGCCAGATCCGCATGAGCACCCGCACCCGCACCCAGCCGGTCCTCGACTCCAAGCCGATCGCCTACTGGGTCGGCGGCGACACGGGCCTCAAGCAGACCACCAAGCAGGCGTGGAGCGGGCTGAGCATCACCGCCGAGGAGATGGCCGCCATCGTGCCGATCCCCGAGGCTGTGATCGCGGACTCCGGCATCCCCCTGTGGAACGAGGTGCAGCCGCGACTGGCGGCCGCGCTCGGCTACAAGCTGGATCAGGCCACCCTGTTCGGCGTGGACAAACCGTCCAGCTTCCCCGACGGCATCATCCCGCAGGCCATCGCGGCGCATAACACGCTCACCCAGGGCAAGGACCTCGCCAAGGACGTGGCCACCATGGGCCAGAAGCTCGCCGAACAGGGGTTCGCCATGAACGGCTTCGCCAGCAAGCCGGGCCTCAACTGGGAGCTTATCGGCCTGCGTAACGCCAACGGCAGCCCGATCTACGTGCCCTCGCTCGCCTCCGGTGCGCCGTCCACCCTGTACGGTTTCGGCCTCAACGAGGTCGACAACGGCGCATGGGATACCACCAAGGCCGTGCTGCTCGGTGCCGACTGGTCGAACTTCGTGGTCGGCATCCGTCAGGACATCACCTACAAGCTGCTTGACCAGGCGGTTATCACGGACGACGACGGCAAGGTGATTCTGAATCTCGCCCAGCAGGATTGTGTGGCCATGCGAGTCGTGTTCCGCGTGGGCTTCCAGATCGCCAACCCGATCAACGACGTGCAGCCGGACAAGGCCAAGCGCTTCCCGGCCTACGTCATCGCGCCGGCCTCCGCCGTAGCGGCGTAGGCCACCGGAAAGTGATGGCCATGGGACTGAAGCTGCCGGCCGCAGCACGCGGCTACGGCATCATCGCATCCCGACATTAAGGAGGCCGCCATGTTCGACGACACGGGAGAAAACCCATTTGCCACGCATTTGGAATTGGCCAAACGCTGGAAGCAGATGCCGGATGACCCCGATTATGTGGATCAGCGGCTGGCCGATGCTTCGCAGTTCCTCCGCGAACAATGCCCGGGTTGGCGGAACATATCGCGGGCGACGCTTGAACGCATCGCCTGCGAGCTCGCCAAGGATGCGATCTCGTCCGACATACAGACCGAGGGCGCGGGGTTCGACACCACCGGTGCCAGCAATCTCAGCCTCACGGCGGGGAATTTCACCCAATCCATGACATTCGCGAACCCTCGCGGCGAATTCTACTTGTCCAAGGGGCAGAAGAAGGCGCTCAGGCTCACCGGTCAACGCTTCTACAGCATCGACCTGTCGAACGGGGAGGCGTCATGAGGGGCGAAACCGTGAAAGTGGTGCGCTACACGCCCACGGGCGAGACCGACCCGGGCGGTTCGCCCGTCACGAAGGTCGATATCGAATCGGTGGGCAACGTGCTCGTCTCGCCGGGTGCCATGTCGAATGCAACCGATTCGCTGCGCCCTGACGGAGTGACCGTGGCGTTTACGTGCCTGTTCCCCCGCTCCTATGAGTTCCGCAGCCTGCGTGGGGCGGGGGTGCGCATCGACGGGCATGAATACAAGGTGATTGGCGACCCGAGGCCATTGGGCGGCGGCATGAAGCCGACTGCATGGAATCTCACGGTCGAAGTCACCGACGCGGAGGGATAGTGCATGAAACGGGTGAAACTGCATTATTCGGCATTCCAGGCGTACAGGCGCAACGAGGGCGCTCGCGCCGCCTTGTCGGAGGCACAGAAGATCGCGGCCCGCGCCAACTCCATGGCCGCGCCGACTCACGCGGGGCAGCCGTCGTACACGGCGGAGGGCCCGCGGGCGAACGAGAAGGGCGCGACGGTGCTCGTGCATACGGATAATCTCGCCGCGCGCATCGATAACGCCGTGCGCGACACGCTCGCCAAGGCGTTGGGAGGCGGCTGATGAACGCGGAGAAGCTGGTCATGGACTGGCTCAACGCGGCACCCGAACTCAAGGATTATCCCGCGAGCTTCGAGGTTCCCGCCGAATCCAGCGCCACGAACCGTATCCCGTTCGTCACCGTGGAACGCACGGGAGGTTCGGAAGGCCGGTTCGTGTCGAGACCATTGATCGCTGTGCAGGTGTGGGCCGCTTCACGCTGGGAGGCTTCGGACGTGGCACAGCGTCTCGTGCTGCCACGGTTGAAACGCATCGTTGAACTGCCCGAGGTGGCCGATTGGGACATCACCGGCCTGACCGACTTCCCCATGCCGGACGGACGGCCACGCTACCAGATACTCATCCAGCTCACCGTCAAGACCGACGAATGAGCATCATTTCCAGAAAGGGCCTAATCATGGCTAATGAAACAACAACGAAGAACGATTCCACAAACGTGTCGTTCGGCAAGTTCAAGGTCGGCGGCTACGCGTACGCGGCACCCGTCGGCACCGCATTGCCCACCGATTCGGAAAGCGAGCTCGACCCCGCTTTCCAGCTCATCGGCTACCTCAGCGAGGACGGCATCACGAACACGACCGACACCGACACCGCCGAAGTCAAGGACGCGAACGGTACGACCGTGATGAAAGTCGTCTCCAGCTACGCCGAAAGCTACCAGTTCGTGCTCATCGAGTTCCTGCGCAAGGCAGCGGCGCAGATGCGCTACGGCAACGACGCGGTGACCGGCAAGGACAAGAGCATGGTCATCAAGCATCAGATGCCCGACGATACACCGGTCTCGCTCGTGTTCGAGATCGTTGCAACCGGCAACGTGAAGGACCGTGCCGTCATCGGTTCCGCAACCCGTTCCGAATTCGGCGACCGCCAGATGCATTCGAGCGACGTGCTCGGCTATGACCTCACTGTGAACGCGAACGACATGGGCGATGGTGTCACCTCCATCGAATATATCGGCATCCCAAAAGACCAGAGTCTCTGACCGTGACCGCAACGGCTCGACTAGCCAACGCTTCCCCTCGCGGATTCCTTTCTTCTCTCCTTGCCGCGAGGGGAACCCTTTTTTAACCGTCAAGGAGAGAACCGCTTTTTTATCAAGGAGAATCAGAATGTCACGCAACCGAAGCCACCGCAACACAAACGCCAACCAGATTGCCAGCCATCCACAGGACCACAAGCAGTCCAAGAATACGGTTCGACGTGTCAACGTCCGTGGAATCGATATCGGTATCGACCCGAAGGTTTTGGACGATTGGGAGTTCATGGAATCGCTCTACGACCTTCAAGCCGACCCGAAGGGCAACGCCTTGCAAATCATCCCATTCCTACGCCGACTTCTCGGCGGCTCATACGACAAGGTCAAGAACGGATTACGAGGCGCTGACGGGCGCATCGACGGCGAAACCATGGGCACCTTCCTGACCGAGCTGTTCGAGGAGATGGGTAAGGCTTTCCCAAACTCATGACGCTCGTGCTCCTTCTCGACCGCTGCCCCGACCAGTTGGCGGCGGACATGAGAAGAGAGTACGGGCTTGCCGTCCGAGACCTTCCGCCCATGCAGGCCGCGCTGCTGGCCGTGAATCTGCCGGATGGATCGCGTGTCTGGCAAGAACTGAACACGGCGCGCGCGTGGACGTTCGACCAGTATCTCGCCGTGCTGCGCATCGAACAGATGAACCTGTGGATGTGGGGCAACGAGGACCCGAAGAAACGAGGTCCTCGGCCCAATCCGTTGCCGCGTCCAGGCAATCCACTGCCAAAATCATCCCACGAATCCGGCCAGCAGCCCGAAAACCCCGATGGGAATACCGTACGCCGCACGCGCACCATCAAGGCCGTGGGCATGACCGTCGAACAACTCGACCGATTCATGAACCAACGGTTCACGACCGTGAACAGTGTGAGGAACCGACCGCAGACCGGACAACCATAACCAAACAGAGGAAGGCGAAACAATGGCCTATAATCTCGCGACCGCCTACGTGCCCATCGTCCCCTCGATGGAAGGCGTCGGCAAGGCCATCGAAAAGGCGTTCGGCGACGCATCCCAGAACGCGGGAAGCAAGGGCGGCGGTCAGGCCGGCAAGGGCTTCGCGTCCGGCCTGCTCGCCAAGGGAGGCATCATCGGCGCGGCTGCGGCGGTCACGACCAAGGCTATGGGCGTCATCTCGAACAGCATCGGCAGCGCGGTCGGCCGCGCCGATCAGATGAACAATTTCCCGAAGGTCATGAAAAACCTCGGCTACAGTTCGCAGGACGCGGCCGCATCCATCAAGAAGATTTCGAACGCCTTGGACGGCCTGCCGACCACAAGTTCGGCAATGACCGGCATGGTGCAGCAGCTCGCCCCACTGACCTCGAACCTCGACGAGGCCACCGACATCGCTTTGGCGTTCAACAACGCCATGCTTGCAGGCGGTGCAAGCACGATGGAGCAGGAGAACGCGCTCACCCAGTACACGCAAATGCTGAGTGCGGGCAAAGTGGACATGCAGGCATGGCGTTCGATTCAGGCCGCCATGCCGGGCCAGCTCAACCAAGTGGCCGAGGCCATGCTGGGCGCAGGGAAGAACTCAAACGACCTGTATGAGGCCATGAAAAACGGGTCGATCAGTTTCGATGATTTCAACAAGAAGGTCATGGAACTGAACCAGAACGGTTTCGGCAAATACGCCTCGTTCGCCCAGCAGGCGAAGGACGCGACTCAGGGCATCGGCACGGCCATGGAGAACGTGAAGAACCGCGTCGCCAAGGCCGTGCAGAAGGTCATCGAGGCCGTGGGAGTGGAGAACATAGCCGGAGCGATTAACGGTTTCTCCAGCCAGTTCGGCAAGGTCGGCGACGCTGCGGCGAGCATGGTCACCGGCGTGAAAGGCTGGTTCGGCAAGGCGGCGCAGGCCGCGCAGCCGCTCGTGTCGATCTGGAAGTCCGATTTCGGGCAGCTCGGCATGTATCTGAAAGGTCTGGCGGCGAACGCGCAGGCATTCGGCGGGAGTCTGCTCGATGTCGTCACGAATGGCGGGGGCTTGCAGAACTTCCTCACGGGATTGAACAACATCATCTCCCCTCTCGTCAACTGGTGGATCGCGCTTACCCGCAACGTGAGCATCTTCATCGGCACGCTTTCCGACAGCGGCGGCGTGCAGGCGTTCCTCGCTTCGCTCAGCGAACTCTGGAAGGGCCTCACGCAACTCGGTCAGGGATTGTCAGACGCAGTAACCGGTTTCCTCGCGGTCGGTCAGAACGGTGGCGTCGCAGCCTCCATCGGCCAGCTCGTGGGCGACGCATTCAACGCCGCCGCCCCATTTGTCGAAAAACTCGCGTCCACATTGCAGTCGCTTGGTGATTGGGCGATCGGCAACGGCGATGCGATACGAACCATCATTGCTGGCATCGCGGGTGGTTTCGCGGCGTTCAAGACGGCGAGCCTCATATCCGCAGCCGTCACCGCATTGAAATCGTTCGACGCGGCGGCGAAAATCGCCGCAGCCGGACAATGGGTGCTCAACGCGGCAATGAACGCAAACCCAATTGTTCTCGTGGTCACCGCGATAGCGGCCCTTGTGTCGGCTCTTGTCTGGTTCTTCACGCAGACCGAGACAGGCCGCAAGGCGTGGGCGGCGTTCACCTCGTTCCTCTCTTCCGCGTGGCAGTCGGTGGTGTCGTTCGTCACCGGTCTCGGCCAGAACATCGCGAACTTCTTCACGCAGACGATTCCTAACGCAATCCAATCCGTCATTCAATGGTTCCAGCAACTGCCTTCCGCAATCGGAACGGCGTTGTCGAACCTTATCACGTCGATTGGCACGTGGGCGGTGAGCTTCGGCCAGTCGGCATTGCAGGCGGGCCAGCAGTTCGTCTCGAACATAGCGAACTTCCTCACGAACCTTCCGGCGACGATAGCCTACTGGCTCGCCTACGGCATCACGTTCGTGGTGCTGTGGGCCGCACAGCTCGGCTCTCAGGCGATTTCTGCGGGCCAGCAGTTCCTCACGAACCTCGGCACGTTCCTTATGCAGCTGCCGGGCAACATATGGAACTGGCTGACCTCCACGGTCGCGTCGGTGGCGAGCTGGGCCGCGCAGATGGGTGCCAACGCGCTTTCCGCAGGCTCCCAGTTCCTCAGCAACGTCGGCACGTTCATCTCCCAGCTTCCGTCGAACGTAGGCTCATGGCTGAGCGGTGCGATAAGCGCCGCAGCCAGCTTCGTCGGGCAAATGGCGTCGAACGCGGTCAACGCCGGCTCACGGTTCCTTTCGTCCATCGGCTCCTACATTTCGCAGGTGCCCGGACGCATCGGCGCCGGGCTTTCCGGCGCGATAAGTGCGGTTGGCTCGTTCGCCAGCAGCATGGCATCAGGCGCGTTGCGGGCGGGACAGCAGTTCCTCAGCAATCTGGTCAACACGCTTGCATCCATACCGGGACGCATGGTGTCCATCGGCTCGCAGATCGTGCAGGGCATAATCAACGGCATCACGGGCAGTATCGGCCAAGTCGGCAGCGCCATTCTCGGCGGCGTGAAAGACGCCATCGCCAACGTGAAGAACATGCTCGGCATCCACTCGCCATCACGCCTGTTCCGCGACCAGATAGGTCGGAACATCGGCCTCGGCCTCGCCCAGGGCATCAGCAACAGCCAAGCTGCCGTCATGGCCAGCATGAACGACATGGCCTCCGGTGTCGCATCTACGAGGTTCACGACCCCGGACGTAGCTGCCGGATACGGCGTGAAGTCAGTTGGAACCGCCGTTCCCACAAGCAGCGAAACATCGTCCGGTGAGCTGCTTGGCGAACTCCTGTCGGAACTGCGCGCACTGCACGCGGATATGCCGCTGATTATGGAGAAGCTTGGCATCGAGGTGGATGGTCGTGAACTCGGAAGGGTGATACGCAATGCGATCGCTTAGTTATATATGCGCCTCGACCGGTGAGACGATCCCACTGGAAGGGCCCGATACCTGGGCCCAGACGGCGGATGGGCTGCGTGGACGCGAATGGTCGTACACCATCGGATACCGGAGTCTGACCGGAGTAAGTCGTACGGCGCGCGAGGCCGAGCTTGACCTAACCTATGTCCGCTGCCCCGAGAAGGTGGATTCGACGCGCCGCCTGTTCGATGCCGACGTTGCCGCAGGAACGCCGGGCATGTTTGATGCTGACGGCTGGACGACTCGCGCCTACGTGGTCAAGGCGGAGCCGCAGACCATCACGCCGGTGATAATCCAGCAGAAGCTCACCGTGGTCATGCTTGACGGCATCTGGCGTAAGGCCGGGGAATCGCAGCACTTCTGGAGCGACGCGCTCACGCCCGGACTGGACCTCGACTATCCGCATGATTATCCGCATGATTATCTGGCGACCACGAGGAATGCGGTGGCCTCGAATCCCATGCCCACTGCCATGCCGTTCCAGATGGTGATATTCGGACCGGTGTCGAACCCGCAACTCACGTTGGGCAGCAACACGTACGCGCTCGACATGGACATACCCTCGGGCTCCTACGTGACCGTCACCTCGATTGCAGGCCGTCGCACCATCGTCATGACCGCCGAGAACGGCGACGAGACCAACGTGTTCGACAAGGGCCGGCGCGGAACCGGTCTCAACGGGGGCGAATACATCTTCCAGCCGATACCGGCTGGCGATTCCATCGTGCAGTGGAGCGGCTTCGGCGTCGATTTGACCGTCTATCAGGAGGAAAGCGAGCCACCATGGCGGAACTGATCGTCACCGATGCGAGCCACGTGGACCAAGCCAGCCTTGAGGACTTCACGCTCGACGCCGCGTGGGGCGCGGACGAGAACGATTTCGAACTGACCGTGGACCGGCTCATCGATGCCGGTAGCTACGTGTATTTCGACGGCGGCGAATGCGGGGGCGTCGTGGACTCCCTGAAGGACTCGCTGAAGGACGGCCGCAGCACCCTCACCTACGGCGGTCGCACGTGGCACGGCATGTTGGCGAACAAGATTTTGGAGCCTGATAAGGGCAAGGATTATCTCACCGTGAGCGGCACGGCCAGCACGGTCATCGGCTCGCTCATCAGTCGCGTCGGCTTTGACGGCGTGTTCGACGCGGTGGACTCGCCCACTGCCGGCGCGCAGACCATCAAAAGCTACCGGTTCGACCGCTACACGGACTGCTATACGGGTTTGCGGAGGATGTGCGCGGCCAACGGACTGAAACTCAGGCTTGCCTATGCGTCCGGCCGGGTCAACATCTGGGCTGAGCCTGTCGCGCATTACGGCGACTCGATTGACAACGACCTTATCGATTTCGACGCGACCCGCACGTGGCGCAAACCGAACCATCTCATCGGCCTGGGCAAGGGCGATTTGGCGGCCCGCGTGGTCGTCCACTGGTATGCGGACGCGAAAGGCAACGTCAGCCAGACCCAGTCGCTCAGGGGCGTGGACGAGATAACGCAGGTCTACGACTACAGCAACGCCGAAACCGCCGAACTGAACCAGAAGACCTGTGAGAAACTACAGGATCTGCAGTCCGAGGGTGAGGTGAAGGTCACCGTGCATGAGGATTCGGGCATCGTGTTCGACGTGGGCGACACCGTGACCGCAAGGGATAATCTCACGGGCATCACCGTCAACGCGACTATCAGCAAGAAAATCGTCAAGGTCTCGGGCGGCGTGATGTCCGTCGATTATGAGGCCGAATAAACAGTAAGGAGCCGATTATGGCGCGTATCGACAATGCGACGGTCATGCAATGCGACCGTTGCGGCAGAAACAAATGGTACAAGGACTTGGACGACCCGGATATCAAGACGTGGTACAACGTCAACCGGCTGGACTCCACCGGCACGGGCCACGACTACCTGTTCTGCGACCAGGATTACAAGGAATACGCGAACAAGCTCAAGGACTTTGATAACAGCTTCGACAGTTGGATGCAGAACGGAGGCAAGCAGAATGGTTGAACTCGTTACCGGTCATGCGGGCAAGGCTCACGCCACGGCGGAGCAGGCGGCGGGTTTGAACGCCGGCATTCTCGGCTTGGATGATTATGTGCTCGACGTGCATGACAAGCTCAAGATCACGGTCGTTTCGGCGAACAAGGTGACCATCGGCACGGGCGAGCTGGTCATGCAGGGCCGTCACGTCAGCCAAGGCACGCCCGAGGACCTGATCGTCACCAACGGGTCGCAGGGTCAGAAACGCAACGACCTGATCGTATGCCGCTATGCGAAGGGCTCGCAGTCGGTTGAGAGCGCGAAACTGGTCGTGGTCAGGGGCACGCCCACCACGGGCACGCCCACCGACCCCGCCGTGAACACCACCAGCCCGTTGGACGGGGGCACCACCTACGACATGCCCTTGTACCGCATCCCGCTGGACGGCATCACCATCGGCACACCAGTCGCATTGTTCAACGTGTTGAAACCGATGAGCGACGTGTGGGATTCCCTAACCCCTGTCACGGGCAAAGTCAAGATGCCGTACTCCGACAGGTATATCACTCTGGTCCGCGTCGGCCGCATCGTCACCGCCTGCGCGTATATCACGCTGACAAGCAATTTCACTCAGGTCAGCAACGTGTCCGTCAACGAGACAATCCCGGAGGGTTTCAGACCGTCCGGCGATTCCCGCGCGGTCATGCGCGGCACCGACAACAGCGGCGCGGCCAGTTTCTACCTTTACGGCACGCCGGAGGGAAAAATGGTGTTGCACGGCACCGGATATACCGGCCGATTCGTCGGTATATCCGGCTGTTGGATTACCGCGTAGCTTTCCCTAACCCAGCGTTCTACGACGTGGCGAGTACCTTACAGCAGCGACAGCAT